>Ga0306920_100012427_pt1 | contig 11557 bp, 8 predicted proteins | sample flu12Cox44000170_FD_204666 | JGI IMG/M metagenome (GOLD analysis project Ga0306920, IMG submission 204666) | Lab enrichment of tropical soil microbial communities from Luquillo Experimental Forest, Puerto Rico - flux4day.12C.oxic.44.000.170 (v2)... | ecosystem: Environmental > Terrestrial >...
ATCGGTTCGCTGCCGCGCGAAGCGAACGGTGGCGAGATTGGCACCTGTAATTTTTCTGCAGAAGCAGGCGTTAAGGAGAGCGCCAAGCGATCTTATTCTACCGTTACGCTTTTTGCGAGGTTGCGGGCGGGCTAGCGGCTAGGTGCGTTTCCTACATAACTCCGGCCAGAACAGCGAAAACAGCGAGAGCTATGGGCCTCGAGGAGCGACAGGCCGACGAACAGCTCACAACGCATTATTGCGAATCCCTCAGCTGTGCCAGCGGTGAACCGTTCCAAAGATGATTACGGAAATTCCGGTACGCTCCATGTTCGCCCGAGGACATTTGGTCCAGCAACCGTACCCGCAGCTACAGGCGTTTCCACGCAATTGGAGAAGGGTTAGGTTGGCTGCCCCGATAGATTAGCGGCATCGCTCATGCTCGACGCTTCATCCGATGTAAACCCGCCGCAGCCGGTCAGGCTCGCTGATTACCGGCCACCCGCGTTTCTGATCGATACCGTCGATCTTGTCTTCGACCTCAACGGAAGCAATGCGCGGGTCAAATCGCGGCTCGGGATGCGGCGCAATCCGGCGGCCTTCGACCCTACGGCGCCGCTGCAGCTCGATGGCGAGGCGCTGGCGCTCGTTTCGCTGGCGCTCGACGGCCAGCCGCTCGGCGATAACCGCTACCAGTTGCCGGCCGGAGGCGGCCTCATCCTCACCGACGTGCCGGATGCCTTCACGCTCGATGTCGAAACCCGCATCGCGCCCGAGGATAACACACAGCTCTCCGGCCTCTACATGTCGGGCGGCAATTTCTGCACGCAATGCGAGCCCGAAGGCTTCCGCCGCATAACCTATTTCATCGACCGTCCCGATGTGATGGCGCGCTACACGACGACAATTGTCGCCGACAAATCGGGCTTCCCCGTGCTGTTGTCGAACGGTAATCCGGTCGAGCACGGCGAGAGCGGCAATGGCCGGCATTGGGCGAAGTGGGTCGATCCGCATCCCAAGCCATCTTACCTCTTCGCTCTCGTCGCCGGCGATCTGATCCCAGTTCGAGACCGCTTCACGACCCGATCGGGCAAAGCCGTAGCGCTCGCGTTCTGGGTGCGCCGCGGCGACGAGGACAAATGCGGCCATGCAATGGCGTCGCTGAAGAAGGCGATGCGCTGGGACGAAGAGGTCTTTGGTCTCGAATACGATCTCGACGTCTTCAACATCGTCGCAGTCAGCGACTTCAACATGGGGGCGATGGAGAACAAGGGCCTCAACATCTTCAATACCCGCTATGTGCTTGCGAAGCCCGAGACCGCGTCCGATGCCGATTTTCAGAACATCGAGGGAGTGATCGCGCACGAATATTTCCATAACTGGACCGGCAACCGGGTGACCTGCCGCGATTGGTTCCAGCTGTCCCTCAAGGAGGGGTTGACGGTCTTCCGCGACCAGCAGTTTTCAGCCGACCAGGGAAGCGGCACCGTCGAGCGCATCGGCGATGTGCGCTCCTTGCGGGCCATCCAATTCCCGGAGGACGACGGCCCGCTCGCTCATCCGGTGCGCCCCGAGAGCTATCTGAGGATCGACAATTTCTACACTCCGACTGTGTATAACAAAGGTGCCGAGGTCGTGCGCATGATCCATACGCTGATCGGCAAGGAGGGATTCCGCCGCGGCATGGATCTCTATATCCGGCGTTACGACAATCACGCCGTGACGATCGAAGATTTTGTCGCGGCGATGCAGGATGCGAGCGGCATCGACCTTACCCAGTTCAAGCGATGGTACGAGCAGGCCGGGACGCCCGAAATCACTGTCGAGGACCGCTGGGATGCGGCAAGCGGCGTTTACGAGCTGATCGCCGAACAGAAGGTGCCGCCGACCCCGGGCCAGCCGGAGAAATCGCCGATGCTGATCCCGTTGGCGATGGGTTTGATCGGACCGGACGGCGCAGAATTGCCGACCCGGCTTGAAGGCGAAGTGTCGAGCCGAATGGGAACGCGCGTACTCACGCTTGCCCAGCCCCGGCAGAGCTTTCGTTTTATCGATCTGCCGGGGCCCCCGGTGCCGTCGCTGCTGCGCGATTTCTCGGCGCCGGTCAAGCTCAAAGGCGTCCCGCTCGACCGGCTCAAATTCCTCGCGGTGCACGATACCGAGCCGTTTGCGCGCTGGGAGGCGGGTCAGCAGGTCGCGACGATGGTGCTGCTCGACCGGATCGCCGCGCATCAACGCGGTGAGACGTCCACAGCGCTCGATCGCGACATCGTCGCGGCAATGCGGCGAACCCTTGCCGATGCCGATCGCGACCTTGCCTTTGCGGCGGAAGCGTTGAATTTGCCGAGCGAGTCGTTTCTCGCCGACCAACTCGCCGTCGCCGATGTCGACGCGATCCACGCCGCGCGCGAGAAAGCACGCGGTGCGCTCGGCAAGGAATTGGCGGGCGAGTTCGAAACCGCCTACCGGCACTATGCCGATCCGGGCCCCTACCGCATCGAGGCGGCGTCGATCGGCCGGCGGGCATTGCGTAATGTCTGCCTCGCCTACCTTGCCGCCGCCGATCCGGAAAAGGGCGCGGCGCTCGCAATGGCTCAGTTCAACGCCGGACGCAATATGACGGATGTGCTGGCGGCGCTCACCGTGTTCGTCGATCTCGACCGGCCCGAGCGCGCGACGGCCCTAGCGCGCTTCTACGAGAGTTGGTCGCATGACGGCCTCGTCATCGACAAATGGTTCGCGCTGCAGGCGCGCTCGTCATTGCCGCACACGCCCGAGCGCGTCCGCGAGCTGACCCGCCATCCCGCCTTCGAGCGCAAAAACCTGAACCGGTTGCGGGCGCTCGTCGGCACCTTTGCTCAGGCCAATCAGGCGCGCTTTCATGACGCGAGCGGGGCTGGCTACACGCTGCTCGCCGACGAGGTCATCGCCGTCGATCCGCTCAACCCGACGACCGCGGCGCGCCTCGTCCAGCCGCTCGGTTCATGGCGACGCTACGACCCCGCGCGTCAGGCGCTGATGCGGCGCGAACTCGAGCGCGTCCTTGCGGTTCCCGGCCTTAGCAGAAACACCTATGAGATGGTGTCGAAGAGTTTGGCTTAACGTGCTGTCGTCGTAGCGCCTCGAATATCCGAAGCTCGTCCGATGCTCGAATTCCCCCCAATGCTTGAATTTAGGGGTGTTGACACGCATTATCGCGACCTGCATGTCCTGAAGTCGGTCGACTACCGGATTGGCGCGGGCGAGATCGTCTGCCTGCTGGGCGGAAACGCATCCGGCAAATCGACGACGATGAAGGCGATCATGGGCAGCGTCCTGGCAACCCGCGGCGACATCCTCTTCGAAGGGCATTCGCTTAAGGGCGTCAGCACCGCCGAGCGGGTGCGCCGCGGCATCGCCCCGGTGCTCGAAGCACGGCGCCTCTTTCCGCGCATGACTGTCTACGAGAACCTCGAAATGGGCGCCTATACGCGCCGCCGCGGCCCCGAATTCGACGAGGACCTGGCGCGTGTTTTCGCGTTGTTCCCACGCGTCGAGGAACGCCTGCAACAGCTCGCCGGCACCTTGTCGGGCGGCGAGCAGCAGATGGTGGCGATCGGCCGTGCATTGATGGCGCGCCCGCGCCTCTTATGCATGGACGAGCCGTCGATGGGCCTCTCGCCGGCTTACGTCGAGCAGGTCTTCGACATCATCAAGACAATCAACCGCCAGGGCACGACGATCTTCATGGTCGAGCAGAACGCCAATATGGCGCTCTCGATCGCCGACCGCGCCTACGTGCTGCAGACCGGCCAGATCGTACTGAGCGGCCCCGCCGCCGAGCTGCGCCAGACCGAGCTCATCCGCCACGCCTATCTCGGCGAACTCAAAGTTGCTTAGTGCCGCTCCTCATTTCCTTACGGGAGCGGCGGCGTGCTGGCCGGTGGATGGCGGTGGCGGGTCGCCTGCTCGTAGGCATATGCGATCCTGATCAAGATCGGCTCGCTCCACGGCCGGCCGAGGATCTGAAGCCCGGCGGGCAGGCTGCCGTACACGAAACCCATGGGCACGGTCATTGCCGGAAACCCGGTCGGCGGCGCAATCCGGCTGCTGTTGTTGCCGTGCGGCGAATTGAGATCGCCGATGAGACGCGGCGGGTTGTTCCACGACGGATAGACCAGCGCGTCCAGCTTGGCCGCATCCATGCTTGCCAGCACCGCCCGGGCCAAACGATGGCCGCTTTCCTCAGCCGCTACGCAGCTCGGGCTGCGCTCGGGCGGCGGCTCGGCCTGCACATCGAGCATCCGTTTCTCGATCGACGGGTGAAACTTCTGCGAGGCGAGGATTTCGGCGAGGTTCTTTACCGGCGCCTGCGGCCCGAGCGATGCGAGGTAGGCCTCGATGTCGTATTTGAAGCGGTTGCAGAAAAATCTGGCGGGCGGAATCAGGTCGAGTTCCGGGATGTTGATGCTCTCGACGATTTCCGCCCCTTGCCGCTTCATATCGACGAGGGCCTGTTCCATGAGCCGAAGGATTTCGGGATCCGTATCGCGCCCTATAAAGAGCTGCCGAACCACGCCGATGCGGGCGCCGCGCAATCCGTCCTTGTCGAGAAATTTCAAATAGCTGTCAGGCCGCTTGCCCTCGGCTGCCGCAGTCACCGGATCCGCGGGATCGGAGCCGGCGATGACATCGAAAACGGCAACGGCATCGGCGACGGTCCGCGCCATCGGGCCGCCGATGTCTCGGTTCAGGAACAGCGGCACGATGCCGTCGCGGCTGGTCAGTCATTGTCGAGCGGATACCGACGAGGCTCGTGTGCGAGGAGGGTCCGCGGATCGAATTGCCGGTGTCGGTGCCGAGCCCAACCGCGCCGAAATTGGCGGCGATCGCCGCCGCGGTCCCGCCGCTGGAGCCGGCGGGGACGCGGTCGAGCGCATAAGGGTTGCGGGTGTATCCCGGTAATATCGAGCTTACGGTCTCGAACGGGCTCCAGGCGAACTCCGCCATGTTCGATTTGGCGAGCACCACCGCCCCCGCGTCGCGCAGCCTGCGCACCTGGAACGCCTCGCTGGGTGGAACCGACCCCTTCAACGACAGCGACCCAGCCGTCGTCGGCATGTCGGCGGTATTGAAATTGTCCTTGACGATCAGCGGCACGCAGTGCAGCGGGCCGGCAAAGCCGGATTGCGCAAATTTGGCGTCGAGCGCATCGGCGGTCGCCAGGGCATTCGGATTGATCATGATTATCGCGTTGAGTGCCGGGCCTTTTTTGTCGTAGGCCGCGATCCGGTCGAGGTACATCTGGACCAGCTGCCGGCAGGTCAGCTGCCGCGCAGCGAGCGCGGCACGGATATCGGCGACCGTCGCCTCATCTGTCCGCATCAAGGAAAATGACCCTCCCTCGCTCGGCGTTGGCGCAATCAATGACCAACAGACTGTGAGAATGGCTGCGAGCAACCGACAAGACTGGTCCTTCATCGCACGTCTTCTCCCCTGGCGTTGGTGCGAACTCGACGTTGCTGGCAACAAGATTCTGACATTGATGCCCTCGAGTGCCAGCTCGCGAGGACGGCGGCGGAACACCGAGACCAGTTTGGCAGCCGAAGTCTTCCCGTCCCCGCTCGACTGATCTACGATCGGGCGCAGCGCGGGCCGGAGCGGACTAAGGACGTGAACGACACCACCGACAATATCATCATCGATACCGCCACCCGAATCTTCCAGGATCTATGCGAGCCCAACACCGTCAATGAGGCGGAGAAGGGGGTGTGGCCCAAGGCGCTGTGGGATGCGCTCGAAGAATCGGGCCTGCCGGTGACCTGGGTTTCCGAGGAACTGGGCGGAGCCGGGGCGGAGCTCGCCGACGGGTTTGCGGTGTTGCGCGTGGCGGGCCGTTTTGCCGCGCCGGTACCGCTTGCCGAAACACTGATGGCAGGTTGGCTGCTGGCGCGGGCCGACATCGCGGTGCCGAGCGGGCCGCTGACGATCGCTCCGATCCATGCTGACGGGCGTGTCGCGCTTACCGCGGCTGGCACGCTCGCCGGCCGGGCGCGCCGCGTGCCCTTCGCCCGCAATGCCGGCCATATCGCGCTCCTCGCCTATCAAGGAGATCAATTGGCAGTCGCGCTAGTCTCGGCCGCAAATCTGGCGATCAGCCACGCGACGAGCCTTGCCGGCGAGCCGCGCGACGATGTCTCGTTCGACGGGATCGTTCCCGAGATCGTGCGGCTGGCTGCGATAGGTCAAGACATTCTCGTCGGTTTCGGGGCGGCGGTGCGGTTGCAGCAGATGGCCGGCGCACTCGAGAAAATCCTCGAGCAGTCGGTCCAATATGCGCTCGATCGCGTGCAGTTCGGCCGCCCGATAGCAAAGTTCCAGGCGGTCCAGCACAACCTTGCCACCCTTGCGGGAGAGGTGGCGGCGGCGAGCGCCGCCGCCGATGCCGCGGCCCAAGCCTGCTCGTTACCCGAGATCCCGATGAGCGAGATCGCGATTGCCAAAGTGCGCGGTGGCGAGGCGGCCGGCACTGGCGCCGCGATTGCGCACCAGGTGCATGGTGCGATGGGCTTTACCTACGAGCATTCGCTGCATCATGCGACGCGCCGGCTGTGGTCGTGGCGCGAGGAGTTCGGCAACGAAGCGGTGTGGGCCGCGCGTCTCGGCCGCATGGTCGCAGCGCGCGGCGCCGACGAGCTCTGGCCGTTCATCACCGCAGGATCGTGAGACCCAAATGACCTACAGCTTTCGCTTCGATCCGGTCGAGCCGCCGCCCGAGGCCAAGGAACTGCGGCAGGAGGTGCGCGCCTTTCTGCGGCAGGAAATCGCGGCGGGAACATTCTCGCCGGATGGCGGCAAGGGGTCGTTTTCGCGCGAGTTCAGCCGCAAAGTTGGCGCCAAGGGCTGGATCGGCATGACCTGGCCGAAGAAATACGGCGGGCAGGAGCGCTCACAACTCGAACGCTATGTCGTAATAGAAGAGATGCTCGCGGCGCGCGCGCCGACCCGCGCCCATTCGACCGCCGACCGGCAAAGCGGCCCGGTCATCCTGCGCTATGGGCAGGAGGAGATAAAACAGAAGGTCCTGCCACAGATCGCGCGCGGCGAGCTGTGCTTCTGCATCGGTCTCAGCGAGCCCAATTCCGGCTCCGATGTCTTCGCCGCCTCGACCCGGGCGGCGAAGACTGACGGCGGCTGGCTGGTCAACGGCCGCAAGATCTGGACCAGCAACGCGCATCAGGCCGATTACATGATCGCGCTGCTGCGCACCTCGCCACCGACCAAAGAGAACCGGCGGCACGGGCTGACCCAGTTCCTGGTCGACATGAAGACTCCGGGGATCACGACCCGGCCGATCATCAACCTGACCGGGTCACACGATTTCAACGAGGTCGTCTTCGACGACGCGTTTCTTCCCGATTCTCACCTGATTGGCGAGGTCGACATGGCCTGGAAGCAGGCCACCGACGAGCTCGCCTATGAGCGCAGCGGACCCGACCGCTGGATCGAAACATTTCCGGCCTTAGTCGAGCTGGTCCGGGTGGCGGGCGAGGAACCGAGCGAGCGCCTCGCCGAGGGCATCGGGCGCGAAGTCGCGCATCTTGCGACGTTGCGCCGTATGTCGCTCTCCGTCGCCGGCATGCTGCAAGCGGGCAAGACACCAATGGTCGAAGCCGCCGTGGTCAAGGATTTGGGCACCAATTTCGAGCAGGTGTTACCGGACAAGGTACGACTGTTGGCGCCGCAAACCGGCGATTCCTTGCCCGACAGCAATGACGACCGGTTCGAAGTGGCGCTGCGCTACGCCACCCTGATCGCCCCCAAAATGACGATCCAGGGCGGCACCCGAGAAGTTCTGCGCGGCATCATCGCCCGCGGCCTCGGGCTGCGCTGAGTCAATGCCCGATCTCCGGCCGCTCTTTTCCCCGGACAGCATCGCCGTCGTCGGTGCCTCGGCCGATACGCAGAGCCTGCGGGGCCGGACGACGCAGTTTCTGCTCGCGCATGGGTATCCCGGGCGCGTCTACCCGATCACACGCAGCCAGCCGGAAGTCTTTGGACTGAAGAGCTACGCGACGGTCGCCGATCTTCCCGAGGCGCCCGATCTCGCCGTCGTCGTGGTGCCCGCGGCCTATGTCGCGTCGACCTTGGAGGAATGCGGCCGCAAAGGCGTGCGCGCTGCGGTGGTGATCAGCTCGGGCTTTGCCGAAGAACGCGGGGAGGCGGCACAGGCACGCGACAAGGCCTTGCACGAGGTCATCGACCGCTATGGGCTCGTTGTCTGCGGGCCGAATTCGGAGGGGATCGTCAACCCGCTGAAGCCCCTGGTCGCCACCTTCAGCCCGGTATTTCACGATCCCGAACAGAGCCTGTTCCCGCTTAGCGCGAAGAGCCGGGCGATTGCAGTCAGCTGCCAGAGCGGCGCCCTGACCTTCGCCTTTCTGAGCCGCGGGCGGCCGCGGCAGTTGCGCTTTACCTACCAGGCGAGCGCCGGCAACCAGATCTGCCTCGAAGCGCACGACTACTTTGACTGGCTTCTCGATGCCGGCGGCGCCGACGTCTTTCTCGCGTATCTCGAAAGCATCCGTGACCCGGTGCGTTTCCGCGCCGTCGCCGACAAGGCGGCGGCAGCCGGAAAGCCCTTGATACTCGCCAAGGTCGGCCGCTCCGAGGCCGGGCGGCGTGCGGCCGCCTCGCATACCGGCTCGCTGGCGCATGCCGGCGCGGTCGACGATGCGATCTACGACCATCACGGCATCATTCGCGGCGAAGATCTCGACCACATGCTCGACATCGCCGCCGCCTTCGCGTTCTGCAAATTGCCGCGCGGCAACCGGGTCGCAGTCATCACCGGCTCGGGCGGCAGTGCGGTATGGATGTCCGATATCCTGAGCGCGCATGGGCTCGAACTCCCGGTGCTCGAGGAGGATCTGCAACAGCGCCTGATGGCGCTGTTGCCGTCCTACGCTTCGGCCCAGAACCCGGTCGACGGCACCGCTCAAGCGATCCACGAGGTGGGCTATGCCAGGCTAGTCGAGATCGTGCGGGAATCGCAGCGTATCGACACGATCCTGCTGATCGGCTCGCTCGCCAACGAGGCGACGGCGAAGATGCGGGCCGAGGAACTGGCGGCAGTCACCACCGCGACAGAGCAGCCGATTCTGCTGTCGACTTATACGACCGCGACCGAAGGCGCGATGGCCGCCTTCGCCGAGGCCGGCATCCCCTGCTACACTTCGATGCCGAGCTGCGCGCGCGCCATCCGCGCGCTCGTCGACTACGCCCGGTTCCAAAAGCGGCGCGGGCGAGCGCGGGCGATCGAAGAAACACCGCCGAACGTGTGCAAAGAAGTGGGCCGCGCCCTCGCCGCTGCCGGTTCCGTACTGACCGAGGCCGAGGCGAAGGAGCTGCTCGCGCTATACGGCGTGCCATGCCCCGCCGAGGCGCTGGTCACCAGTGCCGAAGCCGCCATCGAAGCCGCAGCTCGCATTGGCGGCCCCGTGGCGCTGAAGGTCCAGTCGCCCGACATCACCCACAAGACGGAAGCGGGCGCCGTTGTGCTCGGCGTCCTCGGCGAGGAGCCCATCCGTGACGCTTATGAGCGGGTGTTGGCGAACGCCAAAGTGGCCTACCCGCAGGCCGCCGTTCAAGGCGTGCTTGTGCAAGCGATGGCACCGCCCGGCCGAGAAGTCATTCTCGGCGTTACGAGGGATGCCAATTTCGGCCCGATGCTGATGGTCGGGCTCGGCGGCATCCACGTCGAAGTGTTGCGCGATGTCGCCTTTGCGCCTGTCCCGCTCGAGCCTGACCAGGCGCTCGCATTGCTCGATGAATTGAAGGGAACGGCGCTGCTCGACGGCGTCCGCGGCACACAGCCCGCCGATCGGGCCGCCTTGGCTCAGCTGATCGCGATATTGTCGCGCTTCGCCGCCGACCACGGCGATCTGATCGAGGAGGTCGACCTCAACCCCGTCATTGTTTATCCAAAAGGACGGGGCCTCGCCGTGGTCGATGCGCTGATCGTAAAACGCAGGCCTGAGGAGAGCCGGAAATGAGCGACATCGGTGTCAGCCGAGATGGCTACGTCGCAACGGTCGAGATGCGGCGGCCGCCGCACAACTTTTTCGACAGCGAGCTCATCGCCGAGATCGGCGAGGCATTCGAGAAGCTCGACGCCGATCCCGGATGCCGCGCGATGGTTCTCGCTGCCGAAGGCCGATCGTTCTGCGCCGGCGCCGATTTCACAAAACGCATGGACACGGGTACGGTCTCGCAAGGTACCCGCAGCCGCGCGGGCCGCCATCTCTACAAAGAAGCGATCCGTCTCTTCCGGACAAAAAAGCCAATCCTCGCCGCGGTGCACGGGGCCGCGGTGGGTGGCGGGCTCGGCTTGGCGCTTGTCGCCGATTTCCGTGTGACCTGCCAGGAAGCGCGATTCAGTGCCAATTTCAACCGCCTCGGCTTTCACCCGGGCTTTGGCCTCACCGCGACATTGCCACGGCTCGTCGGCGCGCAGCAGGCGGCTTTGTTGTTCTATACCGGGCGGCGCATTCCGGGCGACGAAGCGGTGCGGATCGGGCTCGCCGATCTGCTCGTGCCGCTCGCCGAAGTGCGCAGCGCCGCGCAGACTCTGGCACTCGAGATCGCGCAATCGGCCCCGCTCGCCGTCATGTCGACACGCGAGACGGTGCGCCGCGGCCTGTGCGACGCGATCGAAGCCGCTACCGAGCGAGAGCTCGTCGAGCAGGACTGGCTGCGGCGGACCGAGGATTTCCAAGAGGGTGTCAAGGCGATGGCAGACCGCCGCCTGCCGAATTTTCAGGGCCGGTAACGTCAAAATCGGTTGAACAGCGCCGCGACAGCGAGCCACCAGGCCTGCGATGGGTCGGCTTCCGCGAGCGCGGGGTTGAACGGGTCGTTGCCGGTGCGGCTTAGCCGCGCTAACCAGCGCCGGGCGATGACCGCCGGCAGTAGCGCAGGTAATGCCGAACGCGGGGTCTTTCGGCTGCGGACGTGGGCTTTTGCAAGGTGGAGGGAGGCCGCGGCTGCGATTTCGGCCGTAGCAGCGCGCACGGCAGAGGTAGTGCGGAGTGCGCGATAGTCCTCCTTGGCGAGTTCGGTACGTTGGGCAAGATCGCCAGGGATAAAGTAGCGCCCAGTGCGAGCATTGAACGGCATCGCTCGCAGCAGTCCAGCCAGCGCATAGGCGATGCCGATATGATGCGCGGCCTCTCCGGCAGTCGGATCCCGCACGTTGAGTACCTCGAGCACGAGATAGATCAGCCGCGCCGCGGTTGCTTCAGTATAGTTTTCGAGGGCGGCGAGGGTCGCCGGCTGCGTGTCTTCCAAATCCTCCTCGCGCGCGTCGATAAGGCAGTCGAAATGCTCGCGCGTCAGTGAGAGGTCGCGGATCGCAGCCGACATCGCCTCAACAACGGGATGACGGCGAACGGGACCACCCGCGAAGGCGGCGGCGATGTTCTCGCGCCACCACTGCAGGCGGATCTGGCCGAGCATCGGCTCGGTGACGCCTTCGCGCACTCTTGCAATCTCGTAGTTGAAGGCGTAAAGCGCGAACAGCGCTTCACGGCGGTGGACC
>Ga0306920_100012428_pt1 | contig 11557 bp, 10 predicted proteins | sample flu12Cox44000170_FD_204666 | JGI IMG/M metagenome (GOLD analysis project Ga0306920, IMG submission 204666) | Lab enrichment of tropical soil microbial communities from Luquillo Experimental Forest, Puerto Rico - flux4day.12C.oxic.44.000.170 (v2)... | ecosystem: Environmental > Terrestrial >...
AGGTTAGCTCCAGGCGCGGGAGGAAGTCGCGAGATGCTCAAACTTCTGCTCGATGAGCATATCTCACCGCGTGTTGCCAAAGGTCTTCGCCGCCGGTACCGGTGGCTTACGGTTAATTTTATGGCGCAGTGGGAGAAGGGTCGGTTCTTAGGTCAAGACGATTCTGCATGTCTGGAGCATGCTGAAAAGCGGGGGCTAACTCTGGTTACCTACGATCGCCGAACGATATCACCATTGCTCAAGGACTGGGCGGAAGCAGGGCGGAGGCACGGCGGGGTCATTTTCGTTGACGAAAAGACTATCTCTCCTTCCGACATAGGGGGCCACGTCCGAGCTTTATCAAAGATAGTCAGAGAAGCTGGGGACTGGGACCGGACCAACCGAATATGCTTCCTGCAGCGCTAGTATCAGCGCAGCGAAGTCTCGCCCTTACGAGCAAACGTGAATAGCCCTCAAGGCTCGGAGCGCAGCAGCGACCTCGAGGACTTGAAGGAGAATCGGACAGTCCCACAATCAGAAGAGTGAGTCCTGATTCCCCATAGCCCAGCGCCGTGGCATGGAGAAGGTCGTCGGTTCGATCCCGACCAGGTCCACCATCCACCTGCGTTCTCGATTTTGGGAACAATCTCTTGGTCTTCGGGTTCTATTCAACTCAGGGACCATTGAATCGTCGGCGATACCGGTTGTTGCGAGGCCGGGGCTTCATTATGATGAGGACAACGCCTTGAGTAGCGTGGCGGGAGCTTCCACATTGAGTGATCTGTCGAGTGCGATAGGAGTCCGCACCGAAGAAGCCGCAATCGTGGCCGAACTGCAGGCCGGATCGGAAGAGGCTTTTTCCTGGCTTATCGCCCATTACAGCCAGCCGGTATACAGCCTTGTGTACCGTGTCCTCGACGATCCCTCCGATGCGGCTGACACCACGCAGGAAGTGTTCATTAAGGTTTTTCGCGGAATCAAGAGCTTCCATTCCAGCGCCAGTCTGAAGACCTGGATCTACCGGATCGCTCTGCACGAAGCCTTCAACCAGCGCCGTTGGTGGTTCCGTCACCGTGGGCGCGAGACTTCCATCGAGCCTGCTGCCAGCAAGGAAGAAGGAGGCTCACCCGCCCTGAGGGAGGTCCTCGTAGACGAGGCGCCATCTCCGCTCGAGAACGTGTTCAGCGGCGAACTGCAGGCTTGCGTCGAAATCGAATTGAAAGCCATCGCCGAACCGTACCGGACCACGGTTATACTTCGCGATATCGAAGAACTCTCCTATGAGGAGATTGCGGAAGTCATGAATGTGTCGCTGGGCACGGTGAAATCGCGTCTCATGCGTGGCCGCGACGCCCTGCGCAAGCGTCTTCAGCGTCATCTGCCCGCCTTTGGTGTGGATGTTGCGACGGTTCGTGGAAGGCACCATAACGAGAGGCTGCAAGTCGGCGGGCAGGAAGTTGAGGTCATGCCATGAAGTGCTCCGATGCCAAGCGGCACATGTCGTCGTACCTGGACGCCGCGGTAACTCGTAGCCATATGAGTGCCCTTCAGTCGCATATGGACTCCTGCCGCAGCTGCGCAAATTATTTCATTGGGCTCCAGCGCACTCAGGCAATGGTCGGCGCACTTGGTCGCAAACCTGCGCCTTCGGACTTAACCCTGAAGCTTCGTGTTGCCCTTTCGCAGGAGTTGGCTAATGCCAAGAGATCGCGTTGGGAAGCTCTGCGGGTCCGCTGGGAGAACGTATTCAACGCGGTCATGGTGCCCGCGACTGGCGGATTAATTACCACGATCCTCATATTCGGATTGCTGATTAACTTCCTGGTTCCCGCGCAGGTCGTACACGTCAATGATGTTCCGACGACTTTCTACACGCCTCCCGAGTTGCAGTCCACGCCGTTCGAGGTTGCCATGGATCCCAGCCGACCCGAGCCTCTTATCGTTGAGGCTTATGTTGGGGCCGACGGCCGTGTACAGGACTACCGCATTCTTTCCGGCGGCGAAAGCGGAGCAGCTGTTCTCTCCGAGCTGAAGAACATGCTGATCTTCGCCACGTTCCGGCCTGCGACGAGCTTTGGACGGCCTACTGCCGGACGCGCGATTCTGGCGTTCTCGAAGATTCAGGTAAAAGGATAGCGCGCTAATCAGCCAACGTTACTGCGATTCTGGATTTGCGCCCGGCGTTTACCACCCCGTAAACTGGTAATCTCGAATTCCCGCCAAAGTCGCCCTAGGAGGACCGTCTGAGCAGTACTCTCCGCAATCTTTCGATCGCTTTCTTAGCGGCGCTATTGACGTGCTCTGCCGTGGCCCAGTCGAAAGCAACCTTGGATGTCAGCGAAACAGTATTTAGCGTGCTTGCGGCCATAAACGTTTGTGGTTACGACCAGGAGCTAAGTACGTCTTCGCCGATCCGCATGAAAGTCCGCGCCGACCTTGTCGCCGCCAGTACATCTCCCGATGCTGCTGATGGCGCAAAGAAGATGTGTGCTTTTTACAGCGAGCACCGTCCGGCCGATTCCGGTCACCAACTTGCCCAGTATGTGTCGTTGGCCCTGAACCTTGGTGATCCGCCGAATTTCATCCCCAAGTTTCAGGAAGCCGATCTGCCGCCGGATGCCAGTTACGTCCTGGGCTTCGTCCCGTTGCTCAAGCAATACGCTGCCGCGGCCAAGTTACACGCCATCTGGCTCAAGCACCAGCCAGAATACAACGGGCTGATCGATCAGTATCACGACCCGGTCGCCCGCATGATCACCTCCACCGACACCTATCTCCGCATGCCCAACTGGGGCTACGCGGGTCGAACATACACCATCTACCTTGAGCCGATGGCGGCGCCGGGAGAAGTGAACTCCCGTAATTACGAGGCCGACTACTTCTACATGGTCGTGTCGCCTGCGAACAACAATCTTCGCATTGATGCTCTACGTCATACGTATCTTCATTTTGTGCTTGAGCCACTGATCTTCCAGCGCGCGACCGCTCTGGCGCGGCTCAAGCCGATCCTGGCTAGTGTGCAGAAGGCACCGATGGCCTCCGAATACAAGAACGATACAGGCTTGCTGGTAATCGAGAGTTTGATTCGAGCCATTGAAGCACGCACACCCAGCGATCCTAAGCTTCCGGAAAAGGACCGGCTCGCCATGGTGAATCGAGATGAGGCCGAGGGTTTCGTCCTGACGGGTTACTTCTACGACCAGCTCAAGAGTTTCGAAAAGGACTCAACCGGTCTGAAAGACTCATTCCCGGATTGGCTGCACGACGTGGATGTCGAAAAAATCAGAAAGCAGGCAAGCGAGATTCAGTTCGCCTCCCGTGCTACTCCGGACGTCATGCAAGCGGCCAAGCAGAAGACGGAATCCGAGGTCGATCAGGCCGAACGCGCCCTAGCCGGCGGAAATCCCGCAGGCGCCGCCCAGTTGGCGCAGGAGGCACTGCAAGCCAACGAAGATCCTGGCAAGTGCTACTTTGTGCTGGCAAGAGCCGCGTCCATCACCGGCAACATGCAAGATGCCAAAGACGACTTTGAAAAGGCGGCGGCGTCATCCAAGGATCCTCGGACAGTGGCTTGGTCGCACATCTATCTTGGGCGTATCCTCGACCTTCAGGACGAGCGCGAAGCCGCTATCGAGCAGTACAAGGCGGCGCTCAATACTGCAGATATTTCGCCCGATACTCGCAACGCCGCTCAGCGTGGCTTGCAGTCGCCGTACGAGCCTCCGGAGGCGGCCAAGCGGCCGGAATCATAATTAGGAACAACATGGGAATGCGCTTGCCGTCTCCGCCCGTGAAAGGACAACTCATGAAATTAGCTACCGCCATGCTGCTGGTGTGTTTGATATCGACCTTGGGAATGGCTCAGGGCACGGCCACGAAGACGCCCGCACCTGCGCAGGGGACTCAAACCAGCGCCGCCGCGCCGGCACCTGCCGCACAACATCAGCCTCAGGCGAAGTCGAAGGAAGAGTTCGATGCCTACAACCAGGCGGCCGCAAAAACCGATCCAGCGCAACTGGAAGCAGCGGCCGACGAATTCGCGCAGAAATTCCCCAACAGCGAACTTAAAGAGTTACTTTATGTTCGAGCGATGACTTCATACCAGCAGCAGAACAATTCCGCGAAGGTTGTTGCCGTGGGTCGAAAGGCCATTGCCTTGAATCCCACCAACCCCGTCCCGCTCGTGGCTGTCGCCTCAGCGTTGGTCATGGATACGCGCGAGAGCGATCTCGACCGCGATTCCCGCTACGCTGAAGCGAGCAAAGACGCGCAGGCGGGTCTGGACAACATTGATACCGGCTTGGAGGTCCCACCCGGAGTTTCTGAAGCTCAGATTGCTGCTGCTAAAGCCAACCTGCGGTCCATCGCTTACGACACGCTCGGCGTGATCGCCATGAACAAGAAGGACTACGCCGCGGCTGAACAGAATTTCCAGAGAGCTGCCGACCTGATGAAAGACCAGCCAGACGCCGTGGTTTACATCCGACTTTCCGTTGTGCAGGACAACGAGAAGAAGTACACGGAGGCGCTTGATTCGGCAAATAAGGCTGCGCAGTATGCGCCAGAGGGTAGTGCCGAGAAGAACTTGGCCAAGCAGCAGCAGGCCCGGCTCCAAAAGCTGATCGCGGAGCAGTCCGGTTCGACCACTCCGCCTCCCCCACAGCCGCAACCGCCGACGCCTCACTAGATCGCCGGAGCGTTCACACTATCGCAATGAAAGCAGCGATAATCGATGAATCGGCGCTGGAAGAGGCCTTGGGACATCACTTCCGGCGCCGTGCCCTTCTCGAACAGGCACTGACCCACTCTTCGTTTGCCCGTGAAGCGATTGTGCAGGTCGCAAATGGCTCACTACCTCCGGTCGACAATGAGCAACTCGAATTTCTGGGAGACTCCGTACTTTCTTTCGTGGTCAGCCAGGAATTGTTCTTGCGCTTTCCTGAATACGCTGAGGGAGACTTGTCAAAGCTCCGCGCCCACATCGTCAGTGCCCGTGCGCTGCTTCGTCCGGCACGGCAGTTGGAAATTGGCAAGTATCTGCGTTTTGGGAAGGGTGAAGAGAAAAGCGGTGGCAGAAGTAAGAGCACACTGCTGGTCAATGCGCTCGAAGCACTCATCGCTGCGCTATACTTCGATGCAGGCCTTGAGAAGACCCATCACTTCATCGTCAACGCCATCGTTCAGCCCGCGCTCGACGAATTACAGAAGCATGGCGACAGCAGACTACCGGTAACCGACTACAAGTCGGCGCTGCAAGAGATCATACATGCCACCGGCCGCCCGCAACCGCGCTATCTGCTGGTAAAGGAGCAGGGTCCAGACCATCGAAAGATATTCACCATTGAGATCCATGTTCCGGCACCGCTGTACGGTGGTGAGGCGTTTGTAAGCCGCGCCGAAGGCAGCACCAAGAAGCGTGCCGAACAGAGTGCTGCACGGCAGGCCTGGGAATATCTACAATCATTGCAGGCTAACTCGGCCCGGGTAAATGCCGGGCCGGGGTTGGGGCCATCTAAGCAGTCATGAGTGAAGTCCACGCTGAAGCCCAAGTAAGTACCCAGACCGCATCACCCGCAATTGCCCAGCCAACTGGGCATTCCGGGTCCGCAACGTTGGACGCTTTGCAGTCGCTTGCCACTACGATCGCAATCGCTGTCTTCGTGATCACATTCGTTGTTCAGGCCTTCCAGATTCCCTCGGAATCGATGGAAAAAACCCTGCTGATCGGCGATTATCTGCTGGTCGACAAGGCGCACTACGCCAGCCCCGGTGCGTGGGGTTGGCTGCTGCCTTACCGCAAGATCGAACGCCAGGACATCATCGTATTCCGCTATCCCGTAAACCCCCAGCAGCATTTTGTCAAGCGGGTCGTGGGCATTCCAGGCGATCACGTCCGTCTTGTCAACAAACACGTTTACGTCAACGGCGTGAAGCAGGACGACGATTACGCGACCTTCAACTGGGGACAGCGCGACAAATTTCGCGACAACTTCCCCGATGGCGGTTTTTACGCCGAAAGAGTCGGCTCCAAGTGGTTTCTACAAGCGCAGAAGCTGGTCGAGGACGGCCAGCTCATCATCCCTGAAGGTTCGTACTTCGTCCTTGGCGATAATCGTGACGACAGCTACGACTCCCGCTACTGGGGTCTTGTACCTGCGGATCACATCGTGGGCCGCCCCTTGCTGATCTACTGGTCCATGGGACAAGGCCAGGTCGCCTCCACCGCAGGCGAAAGTGTCACGTCTGGTAAACTTTCGACTTTGGCATACAACATCATCGAATCTGTAAAGAACCTGCGCTGGAAGCGCATGTTCCGCATTCCTCAATAGTTATGGGCAACTTGATGAAAACCAAAGGGATAACAAATTTGGCTGCTTCCAAAAAATCCGGCAAAGCGGTAGCGGAACCGGTAGAACCGCAGGGCAAACCGAAAAAACCCAAAGAGACCACCCCCGAATTCATCGCCTCCATCGCAGCCGTGCTCGTGACCGGTCTGTTCATCATTACCTTTACCCTCCAGGCTTTCGTCATTCCTTCCAGCTCCATGGAAAACACCCTGCTCATCGGCGACCACGTGTTCGTCGATCGCATCATGCTGGCACCCAAAACGAGCTGGATCGGCCCACTGATTCCCTATCGCCACCCCAAGCATGACGACATCTTCGTGTTCATCTCCCCAGCCGAACCCGGACTCTATGTCGTAAAGCGGGTGATTGGCGTTCCTGGCGACCGAATCAAGCTGGTGGACGGTGTCGTCCATCGTAACGGCGAAAAGCTTGATCCTCCATTCGTGATCCGCAACGGTACTTACAACGGATACCGCGACAACTTTCCAGCAGTCCCACCCACCGACTACGACGGCGTAACTCCGGCCTGGCGCGACGAACTTCCTTCTCACATCCAAAACGGTGAACTGGTCGTTCCACCCAACAGGATTTTTGCCATGGGTGACAATCGAGACGTGAGCCTCGATAGCCGCTACTGGGGCTTCGTTCCCTACGAGAACATCATCGGGCGCCCGATGTTCCTCTACTGGTCGTTTCAGCAGCCTCGTGATGAGTACACCCGCACCAGCATCGCTGAGCGGCTTCAGTTCCTCTTCACGATCGTGATCCACTTCTTCGATCAGACACGCTGGTCCCGGATGTTCCACGTGGTGCGCTGATGCCTCGCGGCTTGTCTCGGCGCGCTCGCTGGATCACCGGCATACTACTCGTCCTCCTGTGTGCCGTATTTGTTCCGCCATTCGTCAACGTCAACCGCTATCGAAATCGCGTCGCCAGCTCTATCAGCCGCGCACTAAGCCGCGACGTTGCCGTCTCGAACATCGAGCTCCGCCTGCTCCCCCGGCCAGCGATGGTGCTCTCGACCTTCCTTGTGGCTGACGAAGCTGGCTACGGTCCCGAACCCATGCTTCGTGCCGATACCGTTACTGCATACCTGCGACTCAGCTCGCTGTGGCGTGGCCGATTGGAAATCGCCACCCTTTCGCTCGAGAACCCCAGCCTGAATCTCGTTCGCCGCGCCGATGGCCACTGGAACATCGAAGAACTCATCGAGCGCACCTCCCAAGTCCCATCCGCGCCGACGGCGAAATCCAGTCCGGAATCCAGACCGCGGTTTCCCTACATTGAAGCCACCGCCGGTCGCATCAACTTTAAGGTGGGATTAGTAAAGAAGGCCTTCGCCTTCGCTGACGCGGACTTCGCACTCTGGCTTCAATCCGAAAATGAGTGGGGCTTACGTCTCGAAGGCCGGCCCATGCGCTCAGACGTACCAGTTAGCGAGACCGGCTTGCTTCGCGTGGAAGGCCGCTTCCAACGGGCTTCCACATTGCGCGATACACCACTAAGCATGCGCGTTAACTTCACCAGAGGCCAGCTGGGGCAGCTCACGACGCTGATCTACGGGCGTGATCGCGGATGGCGTGGAGGCGTCACTTCCTCGGCTACACTAGCCGGCACTCCTGCCTCGCTCGCCGTAACACTCGACGCCCGAGTGGACGACTTCCGCCGCTACGACATCGCTCTAGGCGAAGCTCTGCCGCTCAGCGTCCACTGCACCGGCACTTACGCTTCGCCCGACGACTCCATCCGCGCCATTCAATGCCAGTCGCCGGTTCGTCCCGGGCTGCTGATGGTGCGAGGCGATGTCATCGGATGGTCTCGGAACGCCTACAGTCTCGGCGTCTCGGCCGAGCAGATTCCGCTGGAAAAAATTGTGGCCCTCGCGCGCCACACCAAGAAAGATTTGCCCGAGGACCTCACTGCCACCGGCAGCGCCGAAGCCACCTTCACGGTGCGCAAAGATCAGGGAGGCACGCCGATCTTGGCAGGTGGCGGACGCACCGCGCAATTCGCCTTACAGTCGCGCGTTTTGAAACAGGATCTGGAGCTCGGCGAGCTGCAATTCAGCATTCCGCAGACCAACGGCAAACCGAACGCAAAGCATCCCCCACGGCAGCCCGCGTCCGACGCCGATAAACTTCGCGTCGTCGTGCGTCCCTTCGCAATGCCGCTCGGTGCGCCATCTCCCGCTGCGGTCACCGGATATTTTGATCTCCAGCAATATCAAATTACTCTCAGCGGAAACGCCGAGCTCGCTCGATTACTCAATGTGGCTCGAGCCACGGGCATCAGAGCCCCCGCGATCGGCCTTGCGGGCCCCGCGCAGATCAACCTCAAGATCGCCGGGGCTTGGACCGGTTTCGCTCCGCCTCAGCCATCCGGAGACGTGAGATTGACCGACGCTACGGCCGAACTTCAGGGAGTGCTCGAGCCCCTGCTGGTCAATTCCGCAACGGTGACGTTCGGCGGCCAAATCGCAAACCTCACCTCCTTCGCCGGGGAATTCGCCGGCGGTCCATCGCTGAGTGGTTCTGGCAGTTTTCCCCTCATCTGCAAGTCAGCCGACACATGCGTTCTTCACTTCGATCTGCACACCCCTGAAGTTTCCATCTCCCGTCTCAACCAGCTTCTGAATCCCGCATCCCAGGACCAACCCTGGTATCACCTCTTAACGGTTGGACAGCGAGACAACAACGCCCTGACGAAGCTCCATGCGCTCGGCCACGTTTCAGCCGCTCGTGTCTTGATCGGGAGCCTTCCTGCCTCTAACGTAACCGCCGCCGTTGAGATAAACACCGGCGCTGTGAGCCTTAAAGACATTCGCGCCGACCTGCTCGGCGGACACCACACCGGCAACTGGGATGGCGACTTCGCCGCCCAGCCGCCCAAATTCTTCGGCTCCGGCTCGGTCACCAAGCTCGCTATGGTGCAAGTCGCTACTCTCATGCATGACGCCTGGGCCACTGGCACGCTCGACGGACAATACACTCTCGGACTCACCGGCCTCGATGCCGCCGCGTTGCGCGACTCCGCCACCGGCTCCGCCTCCTTCAAGTGGACGACCGGTACGCTCCGCCACATCAACCTCGAAGGCAAAGGCACTCCCCTCGCCTTTTCGACTCTCTCCGGCCAGATCGCGATCCGGAGCGGCGCCATTACCTGCGACGTCTGCAAGATGCAGTCCGCCGGTCAGCTTTACACCGTGAAAGGTAATGCCAGCTTCGCGCGTGACCTCGACTTCCACCTCGCCACTTCGGGTGCGAGCGCTTACGCGATCTCCGGTCCGCTCGACAAACCTCGCGTCGAGGCTGTTCCTGTCCCTGCCTCGGAAGCCGAACTGCATTAACTTCGTCGCAAAATCGTCCACCGACGACAATCCGGACGCCGGCCTTCCGCATGGTAGTATCGAGATCAAACAGCGATGCTGAGAGACCCCGTTATCATCTTTTTTCAGATTGTGGTCCTGCTGTTTGCCATCAGCGTCCACGAATCGGCCCATGCCTGGATGGCTAATCGCCTCGGCGATCCAACGGCCAAGATGCTGGGCCGTATCTCCTTGAATCCGCTGGTCCACATCGACCTGTTCGGCACAATCCTTCTGCCCGCAATGCTCATCCTTCTGGGTTTTCCTCCGTTTGGATATGCCAAACCCACGCCGGTCGATAACCGTAATTTTAAGAACCTCGTCCGCGACGACATTCTCACCGCCGTCGCCGGACCAGTCAGCAATTTCCTCAGTGCCGTCGTTGCGGTCATCTGTCTCGCACTGGTGCTGCATGGCTCCGCCGCCGGAATCTCGCCCTTCTTTCGAGGCACCGACGTAGCTGGCCCGCTCGCCAAGATGTTCGAGTTGGCCATCCTGATTAATGTGATCCTCGCCGTCTTCAACTTGATTCCCTTGCCGCCCCTCGACGGCAGCCACGTCATTCGTCACTTTCTTTCGTACGACACGCTCAAGGTCTATGACCGCGTCGGCTATTTCGGACTCGTAGTCGTTATGTTCGTCCTGCCTATGGCCGGATGCTCGGTGGTCGACACTATCTCCGCGCCATTTCTCATCTTCTTCAGCGCCCTGTTAAATGCGCTTTTGAGACTCTGATGCCCGATCCCGCATCCCACAAAAAAGGCCGCATTCTGAGCGGCATGCGTCCGACCGGAAAATTACATCTCGGCAACTATGTCGGCGCTCTACGCAACTGGGTCAATCTCCAGGACGATTACGACTGCTTCTACTTCATCGCCGACTGGCACGCGCTCACCACCGACTATGCTGACACCAGCGACGTCAAGCAGAGCTCGCTTGAGGTCATTATCGATTACCTTGCTGCAGGCCTTGACCCCGAGCGCAGCGTGCTGTTCATCCAGTCGCACGTGCCGCAGCACGCCGAGTTGTATCTGTTGTTCGGGATGATCACGCCCCTAGGATGGCTGGAGCGCGTCCCTACCTACAAGGAGCAGCGCGAGAACATCAAAGATAAGGATCTGGGCACTTACGGATTTCTGGGCTACCCGCTTCTACAATCGGCCGACATCCTCATGTACCAGGCCGATTTCGTTCCCGTCGGGGAAGACCAGGTTCCCCACATTGAGCTGACCCGCGAAGTGGCACGTCGCTTCAACCAGTTCTATCCGCGCAAGCTTGCATCTGGGGACCGTGACCCGAAGCGTGGCGTGGTCTTTCCTGAGCCGAAGCCGTTATTAACTCCAGCTGCAAAACTTCCCGGTACCGATGGCCGCAAGATGTCGAAGTCGTACGACAACACCATCCTGCTGAGCGAGCCCGAAGCGTCATTGCGCTCCAAGCTGAAGACTATGGTCACGGACCCCGCGCGGGTTCGCCGCAGCGACCCTGGCAATCCCGATGTTTGTCCCGTCGGTGACCTGCACAAAATCTTTAGTTCACCCGAGACGATGTCCAAGGTTTACGATGGCTGCCGGTCAGCTGGCATCGGATGTATCGAATGCAAGGGTTGGGCTGCCGACAGCCTCTGGAAAGTTCTCGAGCCGATTCAGGTGCGCCGCGCGAAGTACGAGGCCGAGCCCAAGCTGGCCTGGGAGATACTGGAAGCCGGTTCAGCCAAGGCTCGTATCGCTGCTGAGTCCACGATGAACGAAGTACGGGCCGCGACCAACCTATCATTTGAATATGAGCCCCCCAAGGTGGTCGCTGAGAAGCAATAACCAATGCCCGACGAGCCCCAAACCGCGAACCAGGCCGCTGCGCCCCAGAC
>Ga0306920_100012429_pt1 | contig 11557 bp, 12 predicted proteins | sample flu12Cox44000170_FD_204666 | JGI IMG/M metagenome (GOLD analysis project Ga0306920, IMG submission 204666) | Lab enrichment of tropical soil microbial communities from Luquillo Experimental Forest, Puerto Rico - flux4day.12C.oxic.44.000.170 (v2)... | ecosystem: Environmental > Terrestrial >...
ATCAAGTGGGCCGACGGCCACGAGAGCAAGTTCCGCGCGCGCGACCTCCGTCTCGCCTGCCGCTGCGCGAGCTGCATCGAGGAGATGTCCGGCCGCCCGCTGCTCGAGCCGTCGAGCGTCCCCGAGAACGTGCGCGCCAAGGCCATCAACCTCGTGGGCCAGTACGCCATCGGCATCGACTGGAGCGACGGCCACACCACCGGCATCTACAACTTCCGCGACCTGCGCGCGAACTGCCCCTGCGACGCCTGCGTGGCTACCCGCCGACCAACCCCGCGATAGTGCCGGTCAGGAACGTCGCCAGCGACCCCGCGACGATGGAGCGGATGCCGAGGCGGGCCAGGTCCTTGCGGCGCTCGGGGACCATGCTGCCGACGCCGCCCAAAACGATGGCCAGCGACCCGAAGTTGGCGAAGCCGCAGAGGGCGAAGCTGGCGATGCGGATGCTTTTCGGCGACAGCGCGGCGGCGTGGCTGGTCATCGCCTGGTAGGCGATGAACTCGTTGAGCATGGTCTTGGTGCCGAGGAGCTCGCCCACGAGCGGCGCCTCGCGCCACGGGACGCCCATCACCCACGCCAGCGGCGCGAGCGGCGCGCCGAGCAGGCGGCCCATCGACCAGCCGGGGTGGCCGATCCAGCCGCCGACGGCGCCGACGGCCTTGTCGCACATGCTGACGATGGCCACGAAGGCGACCAGCATGGCGCCGACGTTGAGGGCCAGGTGCAGCCCCTCCGAGGCCCCGCGCGCGGCCGCGTCGACGACGTTGACGTCGAGCCGCGGGACGGCGACGCGCGCGGCGCTCGAGGTCTCGGGGACGCCGGTCTCGGGGATCATGATCTTGGCGAACATCACCGCCGCGGGCGCGCTCATGAACGACGCCGTCACGAGGTAGCCGGCGTCGACGCCCATGGCCACGTAGGCGAGCAGCACGCTCCCCGAGATCGTCGCCATCCCCGCGCACATCACGGCGAAGAGCTCGCTCTCCGTCATGCGCGCGACGTAGGGGCGGATGAGCAGCGGCGCCTCGGTCATGCCGAGGAAGATGTCGCCGACGGTCGACAGCGCCTCGGCGCCCGACACGTGCATGGTGCGCGCGAGCCCGCGCGCCAGCAGCGCCACCACCCGCTGCATGATCCCGAGGTGGTAGAGCACGGCCATGAGGCTGGCCATGAACACGATGATGGGGAGCACTTTGATCGCGAGCACGAAGCCGACGCCGACCGACTTCATGCCCGTCGCCGCGGGCGTCTGCACGATGGTGAACGCCGGCCAGTCGCCGAACACGAACTTGATCCCCGCGTCGGCGAAGCCGATGAAGTCGTTGGCGACGTCGTTGGCCCAGACGAAGAGCCGCGTCCCCACCTTCGTCCGCAGCGCGAACAGCGCCATCGCGAACTGGAGCAGGAACCCGAGGCCGATGATGCGGGCGTTGACGGCCCGGCGGCGATCGTTCGACAGCAGGAACGCGATCCCGAGCAGGACGGCGATCCCGACCACCCCCATCAATCCATCTCCAGCGGCGGGCGGTGGAACCGGGCCCGCAACCGGTTGATGGCACCCAGCACCCGCGGGTGCTTGAGCACGCGGCGCTCCAGGCCGCGCTTGCCCGGGAAGTCGAGCAGCGTGAGGCCGATGATCATCGTGAGCACCCCCTGACCCGGGATCCCGGGGAGAGCCATGACGAACCCCAGGACGAGCAGCACGAGCCCGGCGAGGTTCTTGCCCACGAGGCCGAGCCCCCGCACGACCGGGTGGCGCTGCGACGGCCGGGGGCCGTGGGTGAAGCGCGTCGGGGGCCAGGCGACGATGACCGCGGTGGCGAGGGCGAGGCTGCCGATCGCCAGCGCGACCGAGATGCCGACCCCCCACCAGAAGCCGCCGCTCTCGAGGAAGCGAAAGACGGGTGCGAGGTTGCGCCGCCAGGTGTCCGCCATCCGCTTCCCGTCACTCTTCCACGGCGGGCCCGGGCTGGCCAGGGCCCTGCTAGTCTTTCAGCCATCGACCTCAAGATTGTAGAGCGCATCGGCGACGTCGCGGCCGACGAATGGGACCGCCTGGTCGGCCCCGGCGACCCCTTCCTCGAGCACGCTTTTCTGGCCGCGCTCGAGGCCTCGGGGAGCGTCGGGGCCCGCGCAGGCTGCGTCCCGCGCCTGGTCACGGCCCGAGACCGGGGCGGCCGCCTCGTCGGCGCGGTCCCCCTCTACCTCAAGACCAACAGCTACGGCGAGTTCATCTTCGACTGGTCCTGGGCCAACGCGGCGCACCGATCGGGCATCCGTTACTACCCCAAGCTGGTGGCGGCGATCCCGTTCACGCCCGCGACCGGCCAGCGGCTGCCGGTGCTCGACGCGCCGGGCGTGGACGCGGCGGCCGTGACCGGGGCCCTGCTCGCCGGGGTCGCCGAGGTCGCAGACGCCGAGCAGGCGTCGTCGACCCACTTTCTGTTTTGCACCGAGGCGGAGTCCCGGCTGCTCGGCGGCCACCGTTACCTCCCCCGGCTGTCGATGCAGTTCCACTGGCACAACCGCCCCGAGCGCCCGTTCGAGAGCTTCGACGACTACCTCTCCACGTTCCGCTCGCGGAACCGCAAGCAGGTGCGCAAGGAGCGCGAGGTGGCCGCCTCGCACGGCCTCGAGCTCCGGACCGCCACCGGCGCCGAGCTCGAGCCGCGCGACTGGAAGGCCCTGCGCGGCCTCTACCGCGAAAATGTCGCCCGCCACGGCGGCATCGCCTACCTCCGCGACGCCTTCTTCGAGATCGCGCGCGAGACGCTCGGCCATCGCCTGGTCGCCACCCTCGCCTACCGCGGCGCCGACGCCGTCGCCGGCACCATCAACTTCGAGAAGGGCCCCCACCTCTACGGCCGCTACTGGGGCTGCCTCGCCGACTACCAGATGCTGCACTTCGAGCTCTGCTACTACCGTCTCATCGAGCGCGCGATCGAGCGCCGCTGCACGCTGTTCGAGGCCGGCGCCCAGGGCGAGCACAAGCTCAAGCGCGGCCTCACGCCGGCCCTGACCCACAGCGCCCACTTCATCCGCGATCCGGACTTCGGAGAGGCCGTGGCCCGCTTCATCGCCGCCGAGGCCGAGGAGGTCCAGCAGGAGGTGCGCCTTTACGACGAGCACTCCCCGTTCCGCGCCGCGAACGAACCTCCATGATCGAGGCCGTCTACTTCTTCTTCTTTCAGGCGACCGCGATCAACATGGCCTACATGCCCGCGCACCTGCGAGCGCTGGGGCTGGGCGGGCGGCAGATCTCGACGGTGTTCGCGGTGGCGCCGGTGCTGTCGCTGGCGGTGCCGCTCGGCTGGGCCTGGCTCGCCGATCGGACGCGGCGGCACGACCGCGTGCTCCGGATCGTCGCCTGTGGGGCGTGGCTCGGGTACGCGCCGGTCGTGCTGGCGCGCGGGTTCGGGCCGGTGCTGGCGGGTTACTTCGCGTACGCGCTGTTCAACGTCGGGATCGGCGGGCTCACCGACGCCCTCGCCGTGGCGCGGGTCCGCGCCGGCGCGATCTACGGGCGGATGCGGCTCTGGGGCTCGCTCGGGTTCGTGCTCGCCGCGCTCGTCGCGGGCGCCCTGCTCTCGAAGGGGCTGGCGTCGCCCGCGGGCGTGCTCCCGCCGCTCGCCATGTGGGTCGCGCTGGGCGGGACGTTCGCCGCGACGCTCAAGCTGCGCGGTCCCGGCGAGGAGGCGGTCCGCCCGCGCGCCGCCGACATCCGCGCGCTGCTCGCCGACACGCGGCTGCGCCTGCTGCTCGTCGCGGGGGTCCTGCACTGGATGTGCATGGCCCCCTACAACATCTACTTTGGCATCCTCCTCGGGGACCTCGGCCTGCCGCCATTCACCTGGGGGGTGAGCTTCGCGGCGGGCGTCATCGCCGAGATGCTGGTCCTGCTCTGGTTCCACCGCCTCGGCACCCGCTTCTCGCTGGACGCGCTGCTGGCCGTGGCCTTCGCGGCGAGCGCGCTGCGCTGGCTCGCTACCGCCACCCTGCGCGTCCCCTGGCTGGTCGTCGGGCTGCAGGTGTTCCACGGCCTGACGTTCGGGCTGTTCTGGAGCGCGGCGATCGCCTTCATCGCCGGCAACGTCCCCGCCTCGCTGCGCGCCACCGGCCAGGCGTTGCTCGTCGTGTCGATCAACCTCGGCAGCGCGATCGGCTACCCGCTCACCGGGCGCGTGTTCGACGCCGTCGGGCCGCGGGCGCTGTTCCTGCTCGCCGCCGTCGGCGAGCTCGCGCCGCTCGCCGTCGTGCTCGCCGGGCGCCGCCGCTTGCGCGCCGCCGGCTAACTGCCTATCGTCGGGCGCCTGGAGGTCCGCCCCATGAACCGAGCCGCCCTCGCCGCCAGCCTGCTGATTCTGGCCCTCGGTGCATTCGCCTGCACGGACAACAGCGGCGGCAACAACGCCACGGGGACCGCCGGAACGACCGGGGCCGGCGGCACCACCGGCAGCGGCGGCACCACCGGCAGCGGCGGCACCACCGGCAGCGGCGGCACCACCGGCGGAGGCGGCACCACCGGCGCCGGCGGCACCACCGGCAGCGCCGGCACCACCGGCAGCGGCGGCGCGGGCGGTTCGACGTCGGGCTTCACCGCTGTCGATCCCTGCTCGACCGAGAGCAGCTACACGACGACCGGCACGACCATCACGTTCGGCGCCACGGCCGACATCAGCTACATGCCGAAGTGCCTCAAGGTGTCGGCCGGCGCCACCGTGACCTTCACGGGCGACTTCGTGAGCCACCCGCTCATGCCGTCGGCCAAGCGCGGGACCCTGACCGGCAACCCGATATTGCCCACGGGCAACGGCACGACCACGAGCTTCACCTTCCCCAACGCCGGTTACTTCGCCTACTACTGCGACGTCCACGGCGCGTCCGACGGCGCGCTGGGGATGGTGGGCGTGATCTGGGTCGAGTGATCGGCCGGGCCGCCGGGCTCGCGGGCCTCCTCGTCGTCGGTGGCTGCGCCGACGCGAGCAGCGGTTACGCGGGTCCGGCCTTCGGAGGCCGCGACGCCGGCTTCGAGGCGAGCGCCGCCGACGGCAGCTTTCTGGCCGTGGCCCCCTGCGCCGCCAGCGGCGACTACACGTCCGGCACGACGACGATCGCGTTCGGCGGAACGACCGGCTACGCCTACGCGCCGCGCTGCCTCGCCGTCCCGACGGGAACGACGGTCACGTTCGCGGGCGACTTCAGCCCGCACCCGCTCAGCCCGTCGGCGCTGCGCGGGACCCGCCCCGGCAACCCGATCACGAACGTCAGCGCCGGCTCGTCGGCGAGCTTCGTCTTCTCGACGCCGGGCCTCTACGCCTACTTCTGTGCCTTCCACGGCACCCTCGACGACGGCACCGGCATGGCCGGCGTCGTGTGGGCCCAGTAGCCCTCGCTACGCGAAGGTGCCGCTACGCGAAGGTGAACGTCACCTTGTCGTCGGCGGCGTCCACCCGGACGGTCCCGCCGCTGACGAGCTTGCCGAACAGCAGCTCGTCGGTGAGCGGGCGCTTGACCTCGTCCTGGATGACGCGGCCGAGCGGGCGGGCGCCGTTGAGCGGGTCGTAGCCCTTCTTGGCGAGGTACGCGCGCGCCGCCTCGGTGAGGTCGATCTTCACCTTGCGCTCGGCGAGCTGGGTGGAGAGCTCGGCGATGAACTTGTCGACGATCTGCCCCATGACGCGCGGGTCGAGCGGCGCGAAGTCGATGATGGCGTCGAGCCGGTTGCGGAACTCGGGGGCGAACATCCGCTTGAACGCCTCGTCGGTGTCGCCGAGCCGCTCGCTGTCGCCGACGCCGAAGCCGGGGACGTGGCGCGACAGCTCGCGGGCCCCGACGTTGCTGGTCATGATCAGGATGACGTGGCGGAAGTCGGACTTGCGCCCGTTGTTATCCGTCAGCGAGCCGTGGTCCATGATCTGCAGCAAGAGGTTGAAGAGGTCGGGGTGCGCCTTCTCGATCTCGTCGAGCAGCAGCACGGCGTGCGGCGTCTGGTGGATGGCGTCGGTGAGGAGCCCGCCCTGGTCGAAGCCGACGTAGCCGGGCGGCGCGCCGATGAGGCGCGACACCGTGTGCCGCTCCATGTACTCCGACATGTCGAAGCGGATGAAGCCGACGCCCATGATCTCCGCCAGCTGCTTGGCGAGCTCCGTCTTGCCGACGCCCGTCGGGCCGGCGAACACGAAGCAGCCGATGGGCCGCTGCGGCGCGCCCAGGCCGGCGCGGTTCATCTTGATCGCCTGCGCCACGCGCGAGACCGCCTGATCCTGGCCGAAGATCTTGGCCTTGAGGTCCCCCTCGAGGTTGGCCAGGCGGGCCTTGTCGTCGGCGGCCACCCGCCGCGGCGGGATGCGGGCCATGGTCGCGATCACCGCCTCGATCTCCTTGGTCCCCACGCGCGGGCGCCCGCTCGGCTTCGCGCCGTCGCCTCCGTCGGGTGCGGCCTCGACCGCCTCGCCCGGCTGCGGCGGCTGGCCGGCCTGCGAGATCTTCACGCTTTTCTTGAGCTTGAGCGCGGCCCCGGCCTCGTCGATGAGGTCGATGGCCTTGTCGGGTAGCCGCCGGTCGTTGAGGTAGCGCGCCGACAGCTCGGCCGCCGTCCGCAGCGCCTTGTCGGTGTAGTCGACGCCGTGGAACTCCTCGTAGCGGGCGCGCAGCCCCTTGAGCACCTCGATGGTCTCATCGACCGAGGGCTCCTCGACCTCGATGGGCTGGAACCGGCGGGCCAGCGCCCGGTCCTTCTCGATGTAGCTGCGGAACTCCTTGTGCGTCGTGGTGCCGATGCAGCGGAGCTTGCCGCTCGCGAGCGCTGGTTTGATCAGGTTCGAGGCGTCCATGGCGCCGCCGGAGGCCGCGCCGGCGCCCACGATCGTGTGCAGCTCGTCGATGAAGACGATGGCGTTCTCTTTCTCCTCGAGCGCCTTCATCACGGCCTTGAACCGCTCCTCGAAGTCGCCACGGTAGCGGGTGCCCGCCACGAGGGCCCCCATGTCGAGTGCGTAGATCGTCGCCCCGGCCAGCGTCGCCGGCGCCTCGCCGAGCTCGATGCGGCGGGCCAGCCCCTCGACGATGGCGGTCTTCCCCACCCCCGCGTCGCCCACGAACAGCGGGTTGTTCTTCCGGCGGCGGGCGAGCACGTGCAGCGCCCGCTCGATCTGCGGCCCGCGCCCGATGAGCGGATCGATCTCCCCGGCCCGCGCGCGCTCGTTGAGGTTCACGGCGTAAGCGGCCAGCGGATCGACCGCCGCCTCGTCGCCGTCGTCGTCGCCGAGCGGCCGCGCGCCCCCCTGCCCCGGCGTCCCGTTGGTCTTGGCCGGCAAGAGCTTGGAGATCCCGTGCGAGATGTAGCTGACGACGTCGAGCCGGCCGATCCCTTCCTCTTTGAGGAAGGCGACGGCGTAGGACTCCGGCTCGGAGAACATCGCCACCAGCACGTTGGCCCCGGTCGCCTGCTTCTTGCCGGCGCCGAGGATGTGGTTCACCGCCCGCTGGATCACGCGCGCGAACGCCAGCGTCGGCTGAGCCCGCTCGCGGTCCTCCTCCGGCAGAGGTTTGATCTCGCTTTCGAGAAAAGCCTCGAGCTTCTCGCCGAGCCGTCCCACCGAGCCGCCGCAGTGCTTGATGACGTCGGCGGTCTTCTCGTCGCCGAGCAGCGCGAGCAGGAGGTGCTCGAGCGCGGAGAACTCGTGCCCGCGACGGGTCGCGTCGTCGAGCGCCCGGCGGATGGCGGCCTCTAGCTCCGGGCTCAGCATGGCAACCTCATCGGTCCTCACTCTTCCGCAGCGAGGCCTGCAGCGGCATCTCGTTCTCGCGCGCGACCTCGATCACCTGGTGAACCTTGGTCTCGGCCATCTCGTACGGGTAGACCCCGGCCACCCCAATTCCGCGCGTGTGGACGTGGAGCATGATCTTCTGGGCCGTCACGATGTCGTGCTGGAAGTACTTCATGAGCACGAACACCACGAACTCCTGCGTCGTGTAGTCGTCGTTGTGCAGGAGCACGTCGTAGAGCGGCGGCCGCTCGAGCTTCCGGTCGGTCGCCGTATCGGACTCGACCTCGGGGCGCGTCAGCGTCCCCGTGCCGTCCCGATCTTCCCGTCGCTTGGGCATGAACCAAGCCGATCGTAGCGCGTTCTCGCGGTCTCTCAAGTGTCGGTGGGGTGACGGCCCCCGGATCCACCCCCAGGGCCGCCCCCTCAGCCCGGGTCGAGCCGGCCCAGCGCCCAGCGGGCGGCCTCGCTCACCGACGGAGCCGGGTCGTCGACGAGGGCGGCGACGACCGATCGCGCCCCCCGATCGCGGGCCGTGCCGATGGCGTAGAGGGCGTTCCGGCGCAGGCCGTCGTACTGGGCGCGGGCGAGGGCCATGCCCGCCGACAGGCGTCCGAAGGCGTCCTCGTCGAGCGCCGCCACCTCGGCCGGCGCCAGGCCCGCCAGCGGCCGGGGCGCGAAGCGCGCGTCCCCCTCCGTGGCCGCGCGCCGGTTGAACGGGCAGACCTCCTGGCAGACGTCGCAGCCGAAGATCCGGCCCGCGAAGCCGGCCCGCAGCTCCTCGGGGACGGCGCCGCGGTTCTCGATGCTCTGGTAGCTCACGCAGCGGCGGGCGTCCACCACGCCCGGCGCAGCGAAGGCGCCCGTCGGGCAGGCCCCGAGGCACAGCGCGCAGTCGCCGCAGCGCCGCTCGGCGGGGGCGTCGTAGGCGTCGACCTCGCGGTCGACGAACATCACCGACAGCGTCAGCCACGAGCCGAGGCGCGGGTGGATGAGGCAGCCGTTCTTGCCGATCCAGCCGAGCCCGGCGCGCTCGGCCCAAACCTTCTCCATGGCCGGGCCGGTGTCGACCGCGGCGTAGGTCTCGACGCCGGGGTCGAGCGCCAAGAGCCGCCGGCGCAGCGCCTTCATCCGGTCCCGATGGGCGTAGTGGTAGTCGCGGCCGCGCGCGTAGCGGGCCACCGGGCCGCCCTCGCCGGCGGGCCGGTGGTAGGCGATGGCCAGCGCGATCACCGTGCGGGCGCCCGGGAGGATCTCGGCTGGATCGAGCCGCTCGGGCAACCGGCGCGCCATCCAGTCCATGTCCGCGGCGTACCCGGCCGCGAGCCACCGTTCGAGGGGCCCGGGATCGAGCGGCACGGCGGGCGTGAGCCCCACGAGCGTGAACCGGCAGTCGCGCGCGGCGGCCTTCACCGCGTCCGCCGACAGCATGGGCGCTACTCGCTCGCCATGGGCGCTACTTGCTGGCCGCGAGCCGCGCGACCTGGGCCTGGTAGTAGTTCCCCATGGTCAGGTTGGAGCGCTGCACCTCGGCGAGCCGGTCGACGAGCTCGTCCCAGTGCTGCGCCGGGATGGCGACGTAGAGCTCGTCGTCGCCCAGCTTGGTGAACGTCCGGTTCCCCCGGCAGCCAAAGGAGATGGAGATGATCTGATCCTTGGCCGAGGTGGGGAGGACGCCGCAGCTCGGGCGGCTGATGGCGCCGGCCGGCCCGTGGGCCAGGCCCGCCTTGAGGGCCGCCTCGTACACCAGCGTCGACTGCGCGGCCGTGACCGCGACGAGCACGACGTCGGCGCTGAACGCGTCGCTCGACGCCGGGGCGTACCCGACGACCGCTGGCTCGCGCTCCAACGTCGGGATCCCCGCCACCTCCGACGAATCGAGGTACCGGGTCTCGACCATGAAGCCGACGGTGGCGGCGAGCTCGCCGGACCGCTCGGCCGGCAAGGCGATCCGATGGGTGTGGCAGCCGACCGCGCAGTTCCAGTGATCGGCCGGCAGCGTGTAGAAGCTCTTCCCCTCCATCGCGCGGTCCCAGAACACGCACCCCGCCGCGACGGCCCCCCCCGACCAGCGCGCGAGCGAAGCCGGCGGCGCGTCGAGAAATCCAATCTTTATCGGCAGCCGGCGCAGCTCGAGAATCTGCTTGGCCCGCGTCACACGATCACTCATGGTCTCCTCCGCCGCGGGGAGCATGGGCGGCGCCCCGCGGGCTGTCAAATGACCGCCGCCCTGCGGCTAGGCCCGCGGATGGAACCGGTCGTAGACGGCGCGCAGGTGACCGCGCGACAGGTGGGTGTAGATCTCGGTGGTGCCGATGTCGGCGTGGCCGAGCATGGCCTGCACGGCGCGCAGATCGGCGCCGCGCTCGACGAGGTGCGTGGCGAACGAATGGCGAAGCTTGTGCGGCGAGATCCGCTTGCGGATGCCGGCGGCGCGCGCGTAGCGCCCGAGCAGCTTCCAGAACCCCTGGCGGGTCATCGCCCGGCCGTGGTGGGTGAGGAACAGCGTGTCGACGGCGCGCGCACCGGCGAAGCCGACGCGCGCGCTCTCCACGTAGCCGCGCACGCAGTCGAGCGCGGCCTCGCCCACCGGGACCAGGCGCTCCTTGCGCCCCTTCCCCATGGTCATCAGGTAGCCGGCGTCGAAGTTCAGGTCGCGCAGGCGCAGCTTGACCAGCTCGGAGACGCGCAGGCCCGTCGCGTACAGCGTCTCGAGCATGGCCGCGTCGCGCGCCCCGCGCGGCGTCTTGCGATCCGGGGCCGCGAGCAGGTGGTCGACCTCCTCGACGCTGAGGAACTCGGGGAGCTTGCGGCCGTAGCGCGGCAGGTCGACGTCCTCGGTGGGATCGGTGGCCACCAGGCGCTCGGCCTTGAGGAACTTGAACAGCTGGCGGAGCGCGACCAGGCGCCGGGCCTGCGAGCGGGCCGAGAGCTTCCGCTCCGTGAGGTGAACGAGGAAGTCGAGCACGTCGATCGACCGGACGGTGTCGGCGGCGCGCGCGTTCCGCCCGGCCGCGAAGTGGGCGAAGCCGGCCAGATCGCGCCCGTAGGCCTCCACGGTCGCCGGCGTCAGCTCCCGCTCCACCCGCAGGTGGTCGAGGAACTGCTGGATGGCGAGGTCCAGGCTCGGCCCCACATCCGCATGCTCGACCCCCCCCGCCCGCGAGGCAAATTTTTCTCACCGGGACCGGGTCAGCGACCCCGGACGCCTTCCGTGACCGCCCGCTCGAGGAGCCCGTTCACGAACGCCGCCCCCTCGGCGGTGCCGTAGCGCTTCGCGAGCTCGACGGCCTCGTTGATGACGACGTTGATCGGGACGGTCTCGACGTGCTTGAGCTCGAAGAGCGCGATGCGGATGACGTTGCGCTCGACGACCGCCATGCGCTCGAGCCGCCAGTTGCGCGACAGCGCGGCCAGGAGCTCGTCGATCTCGGCGCGGTGCGCGCAGACGCCGCTCACCAGCTCCCGCACCAGCGGGCGGTCGATGCGATCGGCGCCGAGCTCGCGCTCGTCCCCCTCCATCTCGTCGGCCACCGGCCCGCCGTCGGCAGCCAGGTGGGCGAAGTAGCGGGTGACCGCCAGGCCGGCGTCGCCGTCGCCGCCGGCGTCGATCTGGTGGAGGATCTGGAGCGCGATCTCGCGCGCCCGGCGCCGGGGTCCCGCCATCAGGTCGACCCCAGCCGGGCGTAGAGATCGGCCATCTCGACGGCGACCATCGCCGCGTCGTGCCCCCGGTTCGTCTCCTTGGTGTCGCCGGCGCGCTCCAGGGCCTGCTCGCGCGTGTCGCAGGT
>Ga0306920_100012430_pt1 | contig 11557 bp, 12 predicted proteins | sample flu12Cox44000170_FD_204666 | JGI IMG/M metagenome (GOLD analysis project Ga0306920, IMG submission 204666) | Lab enrichment of tropical soil microbial communities from Luquillo Experimental Forest, Puerto Rico - flux4day.12C.oxic.44.000.170 (v2)... | ecosystem: Environmental > Terrestrial >...
GACCAATCTGGACAGCCTGCAAATCGCGCGCTTTGAGGAACAATACTCCGGCACATTGGGCGTGGCCATGGATTGCCAGGCCGTCCGGGTTTATCCGGACGGCACGACCGCGGGGCATTTGCTGGGCTACCTGCAACGTGACGACAGCTCGGTACAGGGCGAAGACGCCTCGTTTTCATATCGTCTGCCGGATTATCGGGGGGTGGTGGGCATCGAGGGCGGTTTTGACCCGATGTTGCGGGGGCGGGCCGGCGCTCAAGCCGTGCTCGTCAACAACATGGGTTATCGTCAATCGGAGAACATCTGGAGCCAGCCGGAACCCGGGCAAAACGTGGTGCTGACGGTTGACCTCGACATTCAACGTGCAGCCGAAGAGTCGCTCAAGGCGCATCAAGGCGAAAACGCGCGGGCGGCGATTGTGGTGATGAATGTGCAGACCGGCGACGTACTGGCGATGGTTTCCTCGCCGGAAATCAATCCGGTTTATGCCTCGAACAGCCCGGCCTATCTGCGCGATCCCATACTGACGCCGGAAATCAATCGTGCCAGTTACGCCAGCTACATTCCCGGTTCGATTTTCAAACCCGTGGTCGCGCTCGCGGCGCTCGAAAACGGACTGAACCCAAATGAGATTTACCAGGTGCAACCCAACCCCGAAGACCCTTCGCATGGCTGCATCTACATCGGGGCGCGGAAAATCAAGGACACGGTTCACCCGGGAAATTACGATTTACGGCGCGCCATCCAGCAATCGAGCAATGCTTATTTCATCTACAACGGCCTGCGCACCGGCATCGATAAAATCGTCCAGCTTGGCGACAAGTTTCATTTCGGCGAGCGCGAAAATCTGCCCACGCTGCAGGACGCCCACGGCATTTTTCCCACACTCGAACGGGTCCACCAATCCGATTGGCACGACGGCGACTCGGCGAACATTTTTTTTGGACAGGGCGAAGTCAACGTGACGCCGATGCAAGTGGCGACGGCATATTCGGCCATTGCCAATGGGGGAACGGTTTTATGGCCGCGCTTGGTTGAACGCATTGAATCCCAGGACCCGGCCAGCGGCGACCCCCCGACGGTTTATGCCTCCGGACTGGTGCGCGACCATATCGACGTGAGCCAGCACAGTTTGCGGATTCTCGGGGCCGCCATGATGTCCGAGACCGAAGACCCGGCCGGCACGGGTTATCCGGCGTTTCATCTCCACGGCGACCCGTTGACCTGGCGGGTTTGCGGGAAAACCGGCACAGCGCAACGGGAAGATGAACATCGCAAGATCGTCGGCTGGAACTATTGGTTCGCCTCGTTTGCGCCCTACGAAAATCCGCGTTATGCGGTCGTGGTGATGGTGCAATCGGAAATGAGCGGCAGCGGCGGCAGCGTTTGCGCGCCGATTGCGCATGATATTTACGAGGCCATTGTCAAGAAGGCGAACGCCAACAAGCCTCAAACCCTGGCCCGCTCAAATTAATGCCCACCACCCTGCTCAATCAAGAACATCACGAACGGTTCGACCGGTTGCAACTGATTGCGCTGGGCGGGCTGATGATCATCGGTACGCTGTTCGTGTACAGCGCCACGATGGCCAATCCGGCCATGGCGGCGCTGCCGTGGTATGACCAAAGCTGGGTGCGGCAGATTGTCTGGTACGCGCTTGGCATCGGTGCGGGCGCGGCCCTGTGCCTGGTGGATTACCACACCCTCACGCGGTGGTCCTTTGTGGCCTACTGGGTGACTATTTTCTTTCTGTTTATCGTCCTGATCCCCCATGTCGGCTCAATGCGTTTCGGCGCGCGACGCTGGATTGATCTCGGTCCGTTCCAGTTTCAACCGTCTGAATTTGCCAAACTCGCGTTCATTTTGGCCATGGCGCATTTTCTCAGCCGGCCGGCCGATGAACTGCGGGTGCCCTTGAACTTTTGGAAGGGCATCGGGCTTTCGCTGCTGCCGTTTGCCCTGACTTTGAAGGAACCGGATCTGGGTTCCGCGCTGGTGCTGCTGCCCACGGGCCTGGTGATGATGTTCGTCGCCGGCACGCCCAAACGTTATCTATTAAAGCTGGTCGGGGTGGTGAGCGTGCTGGCCGCGCTGTTCCTGGTGGACGTGCTTTTTGTGCCGCCCGGCTGGTGGCAGATCTCCATGGAACCCTACCAGCGTGACCGTCTGCTGGTTTATTTTGGACGGGATTACACCTACTTCGCTCCGCCGAACGCCCCGCCGGCGGAGCGACAACGCCTCCGGCAGCAACAATTGGACGACCAATACAATGTCCGGCAGGCGTTGATTTCCGTGGGCTCGGGTGGGCTGACCGGCAAGGGCTGGCGGCAGGGCACGCAGAATGCCCTGGGTTATTTGCCCCGGGCCGTGGCACACAATGATTTCATTTTCTCCGTGATTGCCGAGGAGGAAGGATTTGTCGGCAGCATGATCGTGCTCGCTTTGTATGCGCTGGTTCTCTTCTCCGGATTGAGAATCGCCGGACAGGCGCGCGACCGGCTGGGCCGACTGGTGGCGGTGGGCGTGGTAACGCTCATCTTCAGCCACGTTTTTATCAATATCGGCATGAACATCCGCATCATGCCCGTAACGGGCGTACCGCTGCCGCTGCTCTCTTACGGCGGGTCTTCAGTGCTTGGCTCGTTAATCGCTGTGGGCTTGATGCAAAACGTACACATCCATCGGAAAGGATACTGACAGTTTATGAGTAACAACAATTTTTCAAGGCGGCGCCGCGGCATGCGGTTCCGTCCCAAGGGTGGCCTGGGTCAAACCCCGCAAAAGGCCGACCGCGAAGCCATCCAGGCGCGGGCCGACGTGGTCAGCGAACAGGGCGGGGCCGAACGCGTGTTTGAAAAACGGCATGTGCAGGAGATTGAACGTGCGGAAAACCTGGCCGCCGGGCTGCCGCCGCAAGGCGCTCCGGAAGCCGTCGAGCCGGCAGCCGGCCCGGGCAAGAAGGACTTCCGCGAACCGCATACGGACACACCCGCGCAGGTGGAGGAGGAAAAGCCATTCGCACCCGTGGCCCTGGCCGAACAGCCCAAGGGCGTCCTGGACGCCATCAAAATGGCCGCGACCAGCCTGGTGAAAAAGGTCCAGCGACTCATTCGCCCGGAGCACAAAATCCACAAGGAAGTCATCATCAACGCCGAAACCCTGGAAATCCGGGTCGCCGTGCTGGAAGACGGCAAACTGGAGGAGTTCACGATCGAGCGCACGACCGAGGAACGTCTCGTCGGCAGCATTTTCAAGGGCCGGGTGCGGAATTTGCAGGATGATTTGAAAGCGGCATTCGTGGACATCGGCTTCGAAAAGAATGCGTTCCTGCATTATTGGGACATCGTGCCGAACCAGTTTGACAGCGGGGTGGAAATCGTTGAACGCGAAGGCCGCCGGCGCGACAAACCCAAAATCACGCAGCGGGACATCCCGCGGCTTTATCCGCCGGGCAGTGAAATTATCGTGCAGGTCACCAAAGGGCCGATCAGCAATAAGGGCCCGCGCGTCACCACCAACCTCGTGCTGCCCGGACGTTATCTGGTCCTGTTGCCCAACTCGGACCAGAGCGGCATTTCACGCAAAATTGAAAACCAGGAGGAACGCAAACGGCTCAAGAAAATCCTGCGGGAACTGTCCATCCCGGACGGCATGGGCGTCATCATGCGCACCGCCGGGGAAGGCCAGCAGAAGCGTTATTTCGTGCGCGACCTCGCCCTCCTGCTCGAGGAATGGCGCGATGTCCAGGAACACATGAAGTCGCAACCGATGGCCACCTGCGTCTTCCAGGAGCCGGATTTGATTGCGCGCACCGTGCGTGACTTTTTAACCGAAGACGTGGAACGCATCGTCGTGGACCAGCAAAAGGCCTGCGACCAGATGCGCGACATGATTTCAAAAATTTCCACCCGTGCCGCCAACAAGGTGAAACTGTACACGGACGCCCAGGCCATATTCGACCGGTTCAACATCACCAAGCAGCTGGAGAACACGTTTTCGCGCCAGGTCCATTTGAAGAGCGGCGGTTACATCGTCATTGACGAAACCGAGGCATTGGTGGCGATCGATGTGAACACGGGCCGGCACAAGGGCAGCCGCGACCAGGAATCCACAATCCTGAAGGTGAACCTGGAAGCCGCCGAGGAAATTTGCCGGCAATTGCGCCTGCGCAACATGGGCGGCCTCATCGTGCTCGATTTCATTGACATGAAAGGCCGGCGCGATCAGCAACAGGTTTACCAGCGCATGAAGGAGGGCCTGCGCCGGGACAAGGCCAAGACGCACATCCTGCCGATTTCCCAACTCGGTCTGATGGAAATGACGCGCCAGCGTCACACCGAGAGCGTGCGCGCGGCGGTTTATGACGATTGTCCGTATTGCAAAGGCCGCGGCAAGGTCAAGAGCGTGGTGACCATGAGCGTCGAAATCCAGCGCAAGCTCCAGGAAATCCTGAAAAAACGCACGCGCGACGAATCGGACTTCCAATTACGCATCGTGGTGCATCCGACCGTGCTGGAACGGCTGCGCACCGAGGACGAAAAACATCTGATCGAGATGGAGAAACGTTATTTCGGCAAGTTGTCGTTCCGCGCCGACACCGGCATGCACGCCGAACAGTTCAAGATTGTGAACGTGGAAAACAACGAGGAACTGGCCAGCGTCGGTTCATAAAGAATGGTGGGGTGAGACGCCGTCGAGCCCAAATTAAAATCAAAACCGCCCCGCAGGAAACTGCGGGGCGGCCATATTTTTCACAACTTCCCCTTCGTACTGGGCAGGCGGCCGGCGATGCGCGGGTCGTGCCGGCGCGCGGCGTCCACCGCGCGCGCGAATGCCTTGAACAGCGCCTCGACGATGTGATGCGGCTCGTCGCCGTACAGCAGTTCCAAATGCAGATTGCAGCGGGCTTCATTGGCGAAGGCCTGAAAAAATTCCTTTGCCAATCCGAACCGGAAGGCACTCGACATATCCTGGCTTTTTTCCCCGCGGGAAACGCTCTTTTGCGAAAATTTATCCAGCCCACGCCACACGAGATGCGGCCGGCCGCCAAAATCAATGACACAGCGCGCGAGGCATTCGTCCATCGGCACATAAGCCTCGCCGGTGAAGGGATTTTTCGGGTGAAAACCTGACCCATAACGGCGAATGCCGCGTTTGTCGCCCAACGCGGTGGCAAACGCCTGCCCGAGCACAATGCCGCAATCCTCGACAGTGTGATGCGCATCCACTTCCAGATCGCCGGCGCAACGAAGTTGTAAATCCACGACGGCGTGCTTCGCGAACAGCGTAAGCATGTGGTCGAAAAACGGGATGCCGGTTTTGATGGACGACTTGCCATTGCCATCCAGATTCAGGCTGACGGCAATGCGGGTTTCTCTGGTGTTCCGGGCGATTTTTGCCTGCCGGGCTTTCATTGCCGGCCATTAAACCAGAGCACGCGGCGGAAAACAAATCGAATGCTTCAGGGGTGCGTGGTGCCGGGTTGCGCAGCCATTTTCTGTCTGGCTTCGTCAATCTGCTTTTGAATGGCATCGGGGTTGGGGGAAATTTGTTTCACCATTTCCAGGTACCTGATGGCCTCCTGCCAGTTCCCCTGGTCTTCCTCGAGGGTCGCGAGATTCATGGAGGTGTTCTCGAAAGCCTGGTGGACGGGGGGATCCGCCTGGGCAGCGGGGGGCAGGGCGTTCCAGCAACGCAACCCCGCCAGCCAGACGTTGCGCGCGCGGTTGACATCATGAAAGTCCTCCAGGTACAAAGAGCCCAGATCAAACAGGAGTTCGCAATTCCCGGGATTATTGCGCAGCCCCTCGAATAAAAAGTTCCTGGCTTCGTCGGGCATCTTGAGGCGACGAAGCCAGTAGGACCCGACCGTGTAGGTGTCAATCATCTGCGGGTTCATGTCCGAAGCGAGTTTCAACCAGGGCAGAATCTCCTGCACTTCGTCTTTTTTCACATGCCCCGACGCCCCACCCGAATTCAAGTGGGTATGCTGATTGGGAACAAATCGGCGCTCCAGGGCGGCAATCCAATCGGGCGGCGGACCCAAAAAATCGTCGCTGGTTGAATCGGAATCCTCCGCCTGCCCGTGCGCCGGCGTCGCCACGTCCTTTTCCGTCTCCTGCTTGTCAAAAATGGACGGATAGTAGCCGCTGTGAAAGTAGGAGTCGGCCATGATGAAAAATTCGTTCGCAAACAGCCGGCGTCCTTCACCAAACAGCAATTTAAAGACATTTTCCGACTGCGACCGGCTGGCATTCCAGTCGGCGGCGCGGGGCACGTCGTTCCACCAGCCCGCGCGCGGCACCAACAGCGTGGCCAGGGTAAAACACAACGTCAGGAGCAGGGCCAGGCACCAACCGGGCGAAGGAATTTTCATCAGTTTAAACTTTTTCGGCGGAAGGCCAACCAGGTCAACACCAGGAACAAACCCGTGTAAGCCACGGCGTAGAGCGCCGCCAGCCCGCAATCCAGCCAGTTCACCAATCCCCAGTCATTGACCACCCGTTCGCGCACGTCAAACAACTCCAGGTGGGGGATGATGAAATAAATCGCGTAGATGATGCTGCGCATCGGTTCGGCGTTATGGAGCGCGACCGTGTTCAGATGACGCCCCAGAAACAGGATGCCGGCGACCACGACGAACAGGATGGTGACGGTGGAGGATGGCGCGGCGAAAACAATCGAGCCGAGCAAGGTCATCGCCGTCACGATGCCGAGCATGGCCCATTGCAGGAGAAACGCCTGCAAATAATCCAGGACCGGCCAGTCGTGCTCACGCGAACCCGTGATGACGGCAAAGAAAAGGTAAAACACCGCCAGGGCCGCGCCACTGGCCAGCCAGCAGCCGAGGAATTTTCCGAGAATGACCTGCCCGCGCGCGACCGGCTTGGCGAGCAGCGGAAATATCGTGCGGTTTTCCCGTTCCGCCGGGATTTGCCGCGCCGCCGTGGCAATGGTAATGAGCAGGGCGGAAACCCAGATGAGCAGCAGGCACAGGTCTTTGACATAACGCACGATGTTGGGATCCTGGAAGAACCGCACGCTCCCCGCGGCGATGGTGATTACCGCCGTCAGCACAAACAACACGTAAAAATCCTTGCGACGGTAGAGTTCCTTGATGACGACGCCGGCCAATGCTCCAATGGTGTTCATATCGTCGCTTGTGATTGGTATCCGATGATGTCCAGAAATACCTTTTCCAGATTTGCCCCGTGTCGGGCGACGAGTTCGTCCACGCGCCCCTGCGTTTTCAGTTCACCCTGATTGATGATGGCCACGCGGTCACAGACCGTTTCCACCTCACCCAGCTCGTGCGAGGAAAAGAAGACGGTCTTGCCGTCGTTTTTCAGGCGTTGAATGATCTCGCGGACTTTCATGCGGCCCAGCGGGTCCAGGCCGCTGGTGGGTTCATCCAAAATCAGCAGGTCAGGATCGTTAATGAGCGCCTGGGCCAGACCTACGCGTTGTTGCATTCCCTTCGAATAAGTCCGGATTAATCGTTTGCGGGCCGGTTCCAATTCGACGAGCTTCAGCAACCGGTCAATCCGCCGGTCCGCGTCCCGGCGGGGAATACCGAAAATGCGCGCGTAAAAGCGCAATAATTCCTCGGCGGTGAGGAATTTGTAATAATAGGTCATTTCCGGCAGATAGCCGATGCGCTGGCGGGCGATGGGCTGGCGCACGTCGATGCCAAAGAGATAAGCGGTGCCGCGAGTGGGCGGAATAAAGCCGAGCATCACGTTGATGGTCGTGGTCTTGCCGGCGCCATTGGGACCGAGAAAGCCAAAAACTTCACCGGGATGGACGGAGAGGTCTAATCCCCTCAGGGCGGGTTTGATTTCCCCCCTTAAACCAAGCGTGCGATATTCGACACAAAGATTTTCCGTCCGCAGAATCGCATCCATGTGTTTTCCAAATACCAAAAACCATCCGACATGCCAGAAAAATAACGATGCAAACTTTGTTGCCAAAACCAATTTCCCAAATCAAAAAGGCCTGAAGCAGGAACTTCAGGCCTTGTGAAGGGTTGTCAGTTAATCCAGAGGATTACTGCGGCAACGCGTGGACGTACTCGCCATTCACGCCGGCGGGCTGTTGTTTGCAGACTGGAGGCGTCGAGGCGTCTTGTACCGTGTAGCTGAGGGCAAAGGTCTTGCTCGCATCCAACGGGCAGAAGGGCAACAGACCCGTCGAGCCGCGGCCCATGTACGGTTGAATGTTGCTCCCAGCCACCGGATCGGTCGCCTTGGCCCCGGTTTCCAGAGCCCATTGCTGGATCGCACCGTCAATCTGACGGAGGTTGTTAATGCACGCGTTCTGCTGTGAGGTCGAACGCGCCTTCAGGAAGTTGGGAATCGCGATCGCAGCCAAAAGGCCGATAATGGCCACCACAATCATGATTTCCACCAGTGTGAAACCCGCTTTGCGGGAATTCTTGATTTTCATACTACTTTTCTTTCTGCTCTTGGCGGCGTGAACGCGCAACAGGCGGGTTACCATGATTTCGGTTTCGTTCACTGATTGCCTGTCGCAACCGCTTTGTGTTAAACCCAGCAGCCCCGATGCCAAGAACTACCCCATCGGGCAGGACTGCTTGTTTCCATCGGCTGGCAACAATTGAGCCAAAATTGCTCAAAACCTGCAATTAAGATTAACACCGGTCAACCGGCCTGGTTTCTCCATGTTGATAACTCTGCCCGCGAGCCCGGGTCATGCCCCGGGGCCCCGGGGCATTCTGTAACGTTTCAGGACACCACCTGGCATCCCGGGTTTGGCCCCCGCCGCCCGGCCTGAATTAAAAGACAAGCCGTTCCCATCTGGCGTTCACTCGACTTTGAGGGTCGATTTGTTATGATTGAATCATGAGCTTCGTCGCCGAATTCAATTTGTTGCCGGTGAAGTCGCTCGTGCAAACATCGCTGGACACCGACACGGCGGCTGTGCGCGAGTGCCTGGCCAAATCCAGGCTGTCGCTGACGGATTTCGCGCATTTGATTTCCCCGGCGGCGGCATCTTCGCTTGAGACGCTTTCACGGCGTTCGCAACAATTGACCCAACAACGCTTCGGCAAAGTCATCCGCCTGTTTGCGCCGCTGTACCTTTCCAATGAGTGCATCAACAATTGCCAGTACTGCGGTTTTTCACGCGACAACCCGATTTTGCGGGTCACTCTGTCGTTGGAGGAGGTAAAACGCGAGGCCAAGGCACTCAAGGAACAGGGTTTCCGCAACGTCCTGCTCGTCGCGGGCGAGCACCCCAAATTTGTTCCAGTGGCTTATCTGGAAGGCTGCGTCCGGGCGCTGCACGGGGAGATTCCCAGCGTGTCACTGGAAGTCGGACCGCTGGAAACGGCGGATTACCGGCCGCTGGTCGCGGCGGGTGCGGACGGGCTGGTGGTTTACCAGGAAACTTACGACCGCGACGTGTACGCGCAAATGCACACCGCGGGACCGAAGCGGAATTTCGACTGGCGCCTTGAAACACCCGAACGGGCCTACACTGCGGGTTTCCGGCGGCTCGGAATCAGTCCGCTTTACGGACTGGCGGACTGGCGCTATGAAGCCCTTAGCGTCGCGGCGCATGCGGATTATCTGCTGCGAAATTGCTGGAAGGCGCAATTGACCATTTCCCTGCCGCGATTGCGCCCCTGTGCCGGCGAATTTCAGCCGCTCACGCACATGAGCGACCGCGATCTGACGCAACTGGTTTGCGCCTTCCGCCTCATGTTCCCGGATGCCGGTCTGGTGCTTTCCACGCGCGAACCGTCACGATTGCGCGACGGGCTGATTCCGCTGGGCATCACGCTGATGAGCGCGGGCAGCCATACCGAACCGGGCGGTTATACCGGCGCCGGGCGCGAGAAATTGCACCAAACCGTGCGCGGGCGCATCGTGGAACTGGGCGCCAGCGAGTGGGCCCCCGGCGGGAACGGCCACAACGCGACCGGTCAATTTGACATTGCCGACGAACGCTCGCCGGGCGAAGTGGCGGACTTGATCCGCAAACTCGGTTACGAACCGGTCTGGAAGGATTGGGATGCGGCATTGACAGCCTGAAATCAAATTGAACAACGAAGCAACAAAGAAACAAAGCCCGTCCATTCCTTGTTCCTTCGTATCTTTGTTGTGAACTCATTTGTCATCGCCAACGGAAAGCCGATCGGGGCAAAATTGCCGTGCTCCATTGAGGAATTCCTGATTGCCCAAAAACTTTTGCCGCGCAGCGTGGTGGTGGAGCACAACGGTGAGGCGGTCGCACCGTCGGAATTTCCCGAGCGCCTGCTCAAGGCGGACGACCGGCTGGAAATTGTCAAAATTGTCGCAGGCGGTTGAATCCCCACTCAAAGTTCAAACTTCAAGGTTCAAAGCCTGAGAACCGGGTTGAGGCAGATGAACCTTTGAATTTTGAATTTTGAATTTCCCTTCGACGCGATTACTTCTCAGACACGGAATTGGTGAGCGCAGACAATGTCAGCGGAATTCCGTATTTTTTCAAAACGGGCTGGAAGTCGGGATGTGACTGGCCGTACACAATAAGTTGTCGGACCAGTTTGTCTATTGTCGGGCGGTTTTGCTGGAGCGCTTTCACGGTCTGGACCGCTTGAGGTTGAAGCGCCTCAATGGCCTTGCCGGTGATATGGGATTGATACCACAAATAAACCGTGAGCGTACCGCAGATGACAATGAGCGCCAACAGCTGCAAAGTGATTTGCCGGCGCAGCACCGCAATTTGTTCCGTCCATTCGGCCGGGGCTGATGGATTCGTTTCAGATTCGACTTGCGATTCGTTCATGGCCATTAATGGGCAACGGGTTTCCCCAGGAAGGGCTGGAGGACATGGGTCATGTCCGGATGGGTCTTGCTGTATTCCAGACAATCCTGGAACAACGCCTGTTCTTGAATGAGACTGTTTCTGGCAAAGCTGAACTGGGCGTTGATCGAGCCGAATTCGCGTGTCCGGAGAACGCTTTGCACCGCGAATACCACGCTCAGCACCAGGGTCAAAACCAAGTTGGTAGTCTCACATTTCATAATGAATGCGGTGAGTCTAACGCATCGATGGCAAATGTCCACAGCGTTTTTATCGGCCAAAAAGCGTTGATTTCCGGGAAAAATGCTGGCACTAGTGGATTTTTATTCAACTGTGGCCACAGAAGAGCCAATTGAACTGACCAGCAGCGTGACGCAGGTGCTGCCCGGCACCATGTTCCGGGTCGCGCTGCCAAACGGGCATGAGGTTTTGGCGCATATCTCCGGCAAAATGCGGAAAAATTTCATCCGCATCAGCGTCGGCGACAAGGTCAATGTCGAAATGTCCCCCTACGATTTGAACAAGGCTCGCATCACCTATCGACACTCATGATCCCTCTTAATCTTAATCCTGCCCTTAATCGTTTTCTCCGGCCCATCAGAGCAGGATTAAAAGCAAGATTAAGATTAATATGAAAATTCATTTCCTTGGCGCCACCCGCACCACCACCGGCTCGATGTACCTCATCGAGATCAACGGCAAACGGCTGCTGCTCGAATGTGGCCTGTTCCAGGGGCATCGCGAGGAA
>Ga0306920_100012431_pt1 | contig 11556 bp, 11 predicted proteins | sample flu12Cox44000170_FD_204666 | JGI IMG/M metagenome (GOLD analysis project Ga0306920, IMG submission 204666) | Lab enrichment of tropical soil microbial communities from Luquillo Experimental Forest, Puerto Rico - flux4day.12C.oxic.44.000.170 (v2)... | ecosystem: Environmental > Terrestrial >...
CAGCCTGCGGACGACGTTAGCGGTTTGACGGTAGGGCATGCCGAATCAGGAAGAAGTGAAACAGGATTCAGCGAATATCAATATCGCCGGCAATGCGCAATCTGTCGGCGCGAATGGCCGCGTTCCCCCCGCATGGTGCTATCGTCAAGCGGGCGTCGGTACTAGAGGCAACGCAAAATGAGCGCGGTCGCATCGTCGATCCGTCCGGCCGCAATACGCGGCATGGATCCGGCCGAGTGGGAGCAGCGCGTCAACCTCGCGGCCTGCTATCGGCTGGTCGAACACTTCGGCTGGACCGACCTGATCTACACGCACATTTCCGCGCGCGTGCCGGGCGAGCGTGGCCATTTCCTGCTCAATCGCTTTGGCCTGCTGTTCGATGAGGTGACCGCCTCCAATCTCATCAAAGTCGATCTCGACGGCAATCTGGTCGAGGAGCCCGACGCCCCCATGCACCGGGCCGGCTTCGTGATCCACAGCGCGATCCACGGAGGCCGCGACGACGTCGACTGCGTCATTCACACTCATTCCAAGGCCGGCGTAGCGGTCGCCGCCATGAAGGACGGACTGCTCCCGCTCAGCCAGCACGCGCAGCTGTTCTACGGGCACGTGAGCTACCACGATTATGAGGGGCTCGCGGTCGACATCGACGAGCGCCAACGGCTGGTTAAGGACCTCGGCGCAAACTCCGTGATGATCTTGCGCAATCACGGGCTGCTTGCGGTGGGAAGCAACATCCCGCTCGCGTTCAGCAATATGTTCAATCTGCAATTCGCCTGCGAGACGCAGGTGCTGGCAATGGCCGGGGCCCCCGCGCTCAACCTGCCGCCTCCGGCGGTATCGCAACACACTGCCGAACTCGCCGCGGCCCCCGATGCGCCGTTCGGCAGCGAGTGGGCGGGACTGTTGCGCAAGCTCGACCGCGTCGATCCCTCATACCGGATGTAAAGTCGGCAGTCTGCTGGTTATGGCTTCCGGGCGATCTCGCTGCGCTCGACCCAGAGCGACGACCTAGTTGGCGCCAACTCTCGAAACCTCTCTAACTGCCCGCGCGCGCCTTCTCCCGGGTGGCGGTGAGCGACATGGTTGGCGTAAGCGCCTCCGGGTCGACCTTGAGATGCAAGATCGCCGGCTTGCCCGATTTCTGCGCGGCTTCGAACGCAGGGAAGAAATCCGCGGTCTTCTCCACCGTTGCCCCGTAGCCGCCGAACGCGCGGGCGTAGGCGGCGAAATCCGGGTTCTTTAAGTCGGTGCCGATCACGCGTCCGGGATAGTGGCGTTCCTGATGCATGCGGATCGTCCCGTACATGCCGTTGTCCACGACGATGATGATCACGGGCAGATCGTATTGCACGGCGGTCGCGAATTCCTGGCCGGTCATCAGGAAGTCGCCGTCGCCGGCAAAGGCGATGACGGTGCGTTCCGGCGCGATGCGCTTCATGCCGATCGCCGCGGGCACGCCATAGCCCATCGAACCGGCGATCGGCGCGAGCTGCGTGGCGAAATTGCGATGGCGCGTGTAGCGGTGCACCCAGACCGAGAAATTTCCCGCGCCGTTGCAAACCACCGTATCGGGCGGGAGCTTCGCGCGTAGCCCCACAATGATCTCGCCGAGATTGACCGGTCCCGGCACGGTGGTCGGCTTGTCGGTCCAGGCGAGGAAATCGGCATGGGCGACGGGTGTCTCTGCGCGCCAGGGCAAATCGTTGGGCGGCTGCAGGCCTTCGAGCGCCGCGGCAAAGGCGGTCGGCGAGGCGTTGATCGCAAGGTGTGGGTGATAGACGCGGCCGAGCTCTTCCACGCCGGGATAAACGTGCACGAGCGTTTGGCGCAGGCCGGGAATGCCGATGAGCGTGTAGGCCTGCGAAGGTTGCTCGCCCAGGCGCCCGCCGACGAGCAGAATGAGATCGGCGCCCTTCACTCGCGCCAGCAGTTTGGGATTGGGTCCGATACCGAGGTCGCCGGCGTAGCAGGGATGCTCCGGCGAAAACAGGTGCGCGCGACGGAACGTGGTGGCGACCGGCAACGCGAAGCGGTCGGCAAAACGCGCGACCGCGGCGTAGGCGGCCTGTGACCAGCGACTGCCGCCGAGCAGCATGATCGGCCGCTCGGCCGCCCACAAAAGCTTCTGCAGGCGGCTCATGTCGGTTAAGCCGGGCCAAGTCTCGACCGGCTCGAAGGCGGGCGCATCGGCGACCGCGACGCGCTCGACCAGCATGTCCTCGGGCAGCGCGATCACCACGGGTCCCGGCCTGCCGCTGGTCGCGGTGTAGAAGGCGCGCGAAATGAGCTCGGGGACGCGCGCGGGATCGTCGATCTCGGTCGCCCATTTGGCGATCGATCCGAACACCGCCCGATAGTCCAGCTCCTGAAACGCTTCGCGCTCGCGCATCTCGCGCGCGATCTGGCCAACGAACAGGATCATCGGCGTGGAATCCTGGCGTGCGATGTGCAGCCCCGCTGCGGCGTTGGTCGCGCCGGGGCCGCGCGTGACAAAGCAGATGCCGGGCCGTCCGGTGGCCTTGCCACACGCCTCCGCCATGATTGCGGCGCCGCTTTCGTGCCGGCAGACGGTCACCGCGACTTCGCGGTCGTGCAGCGCGTCGAGCGCGGCGATGTAGCTTTCCCCCGGCACGCAGAAGACGTGCCGCACGCCGTGGATCACGAGCTGATCGATCAGAACCTCGCCGGCGGTCCTGCTGCCGTCGTTGCCGTGCATTGGCTCCCTCCCCGCAACACCGGCCAATTACGTCGCCGGCTCGACCGAGACCACCTGGAACGCGTGCATGTTTCCGTCCTCGCCGCGGATCGAAACATATTCGCCCGGGCGAAACGCATGATCGCCGAAACGGTACCCCGCTTCGTCGTCCGCCTCCGCGGTCCCGTCGTAATCGAACACCCAGCGCCCGTGCTCCGCGCCACCCGGCTTGTGCACGAGATGCCCGATCTCCGTCTTCGCCTTCCCAGAACCGGCGCACGCCGCAATGCTCGCGGTATTTGTGCCAGAGCTCCGGATCGATATGCCCGTTGCGATCGAGCGGCGCGACGAACTCGTAACCGTGCTTGTCCGAGCCGAGCGGGAATTCCTTCGAGCGCGCGAGGTTGAGCCGGATGCGCTTGAGCACATGCGGCAATTGGGTCATGACGGAGCTCCGCGATGGCAGCCTGACGACAGGCTAAAGCGTATTGGCTGACAGGTGAAATGAATCCGAGCGGCAATCTCGGTGTGCTCCCTCCCCCAACCGAACCCCGGCCTGCCGGGGTTCGGTCATTTTTAGATTTTTTAGATTTGCGGGAAGCGGGCAAGCCCGCAGCCGGCTGGGGGAGGGTTGGGGAGGGGGGTCGTGCGATTGGACAGCTTGCGCGCGACAAACTGCTACCCCCACCCCCATCCCCTCCCCACAAGGGGGAGGGGAGCACACCGCGCATGCGGCATCAGGATTCCGCCCAGCCGTTCAGCAATCGACGGCAGGCCGGATGACAGCGAGCGAGTCGCAGGAGCCGGTGCTTGCACTGCTTGCCGATCCCGCGACCCACGGTGTCGCGTCCGTCAAGCGCATCGATACTCATGCGGCCTCGGTGTTTCTTGCCGGCGACCGCGCTTTCAAGGTCAAGCGCGCGGTGCGGTTTCCGTTTCTCGACTATTCGACCGCGGCGCGACGCAAGCAGGCCTGCGACACGGAGCTTGCCATCAACCAACCGCTTGCGCCGCAGATTTACCGGCGTGTGGTGCCGATCACGCGCGAGCCGGACGGCGCTCTCAGGCTCGACGGCGGCGGTGAACCGATCGAATGGGCGGTCGAGATGGCGCGCTTCGACGAGAGCGCGACGCTCGATCACATGGCGGAGGCGGGCCGGATCGACGCGGCGCTGGCCGATGCGCTCGGTCGCATGGTGGCAAAGGCGCATGCGCAGGCGCAGCCGGTCGAGCCGGAGCCTTGGATCAAGGCACTCGCCGATTACGTTGAGGAGCACGTCGAGGCGTTCGGCGCGCGCCTCGATCTGTTTGATGCCGCCGCGGTGGCGGCACTGGCGCAAGCAAGCCGCGTCGCTTACCGGCGCATCCGTCCGCTGCTCGTCGAGCGCGGCCGCCGCGGTCTGATCCGCCGCATCCATGGCGATCTCCACCTCGGCAATATCGTTCTGCTCGACGGCGGTCCGGTCTTGTTCGATGCGATCGAATTCAGCCCGCTGATCGCCTCGGGCGATGTGCTCTACGATCTCGCCTTCCTGCTCATGGATCTTGCCGAGCGTGACCTGAATGCCGCCGCCAACCTCGTGCTCAACCGCTATCTCAGCGAAACGCGCCGCGTCGACGACCTCGATGCGCTCGCCGCGCTTCCGTTCTTTCTCTCGATGCGCGCCGCGATTCGCGCCAAGGTGACGGCGGCGCGGCTCGAACGGGGCGGCACGGAGGTGACAGCGCAGACCGAGCGCAGCGCGCGCAATTATTTCGCGTTCGCGCGCCGCTGCATCGAGCCGCCGCCGCCCGTGCTGATCGCCGTCGGCGGGCTTTCCGGCACGGGCAAGTCGCTGCTAGCGCGCGCGCTCGCATCGGATATTGGCGCGATTCCCGGCGCGGTCGTGCTGCGCTCCGACGCAGAGCGCAAGCGCCTGTTCGGTCTCGACGAGCAGGACAAACTGCCGGAGGACGCCTACGCGCCGGCGGTGACCGCGCGCGTCTACGCCACGATTGCCGACCAGGCGCGCCGGGCGGTCGCCGCCGGGCATTGCGCCATCGTCGATGCGGTTTTCGCGAAGCCACAGGAGCGCGCAGTGATGGCACAGTTTGCCGCGATACTGGGCATGCCGTTCCACGGGCTTTTCCTTGCAGCTGATCTAGCAACCCGCATGGCGCGGGTGAGCACGCGCGGCCCCGATGCGTCCGATGCCGATGCACTGGTTGCGCGCGTGCAGGAGGATTATGAGCTCGGTGCGATCGACTGGACGCGCATCGACGCTTCCGGCACGCCCGAAGCAACGCTCGAGCGCGCACAAGGCGCTATTAACTTATAATTGAATCATGCCCGTCGATCCCCGGCAGGTCGCCATCGCCGTCGCCGGCTTCTGCGCCTTCCTCAATCTCTATTCCCCGCAGGCGCTGCTGCCGGCGCTCGCGCGCGAGTTCGGTGTCGGCCCGGCCGAGATCAGCAGCATCATGACCGCGAGTGCGCTCGCAATCGCGCTCACCGCGCCGTTCACCGGCGCGATCGCTGATGTGTTGGGCAGAAAGCGCGTGATTGGCGCGGCGATGCTGGCGGTGGTCGTGCCGATGATCGGCGCGGCGCTGGCGGCCGACGTGCCGCAGCTCATCGCCTGGCGCTTTTTGCAAGGCTTGCTGCTGCCGCCGATCTTTGCCGTGGCCGTTGCCTATGAACGAATGGCCGGCCCGCGACGTGGCGCGGGTCGCCGGCATTTATATCGTGGGCGCGAGCCTCGGCGGATTCTGCGGCCGCCTCATTCCCGGCGTGCTCGGCGATCTGGTGGGCTGGCGCGCGGCGTTTCTGGTGCTAGCCGGACTGTCGTTCGGCGGCGCGGCCATCGTGGCACTGCTGCTGCCGCGCGAAACGCGCTTCGTGCGCTCGGAGGGGCTTTTCGCGTCGGCGCGGCAAATGCTGCGGCATCTGAAAAATCCGCAGCTTCTCGCGACCTACGCGATCGGCTTCGGCGTGCTGTTCAATTTCATCGCGGTGTTCACCTATGTGAGTTTTCATCTCGCCGGTCCGCCCTATTACTTCTCGTCCACGCTGCTCGGCCTGATTTTCGTCACCTATCTCGGCGGCACCGCGATTGCGCCGGTGACCGGCTGGATGGTGGCGCGGCTCGGGCGGCGCCGCTTCGTGCTTGCCGTGATAGTGGCGTGGGCCGCCGGCACCGTCTCGCTGCTGGCGCCGCCGATTGCCGCGATCATCGCCGGCCCTCGTCTGCGCGACGTGCGGCATGCTCGCGCAAACTATCTCGACTAGCTATGTCGCGATGATCGCCAAGGAAGGCCGCTCGTCCGCGGTCGGGCTTTACGTCACCTGCTTCTATGCCGGCGAGAGCGTGGGCGCGTTTCTGCCAGGCCTTGCCTGGGACGCCGGCGGCTGGCCGGCCTGCCTGGCGATGGTTGTCGCAATGCTCGCGCTCATGGTGCTGATCGCCGCCCTCGCCTATCGGCCCGCGACCGCCTAGTCTTAATTCTCTGCAATAGCGAGCAAAGGGGGAGCGAATGCCCGCGCCGACGCAAAGCCAGCTCGAGTTTCTGCGCTCGATCGACACGCCGACCGTGTGCAATCTGGTCGAGGTCGTGGCACCCGAGCGGCGCGGCTTCGGCTACACGGTCAAGCATCTGCATTGTCCGTTCCCCGAGCTTCCCTCCATCGTCGGCTTCGCCAAAACGGTGACGTTCAAGGCGAGGGATGCCGTTCCGCTGGGCGAGGCCAATTACATGCAGAAGCGGCTCGATTATCTCGATTACGTCGCGGGCGAGCCGCGGCCCTCGATCATGGTCATGGAGGACCTCGACGGCGAGCACGTCGGCTATGGCGCGTTCTGGGGCGAGGTGCAGTCGAACATTCACAAGGCACTCGGCTGCCTCGGTGTCGTCACCAACGGCTCGATCCGCGACATCCCCATGATCGCGCCGGGCTTTCAGATGCTGGCCGGCTCGATCGTGCCGTCGCACGCCTATGTCCACGTGGTCGATGTCGGTATCGACGTCACCGTGCACGGCATGGCGGTCAAGAGCGGCGACCTCGTGCACGCGGATCGCCATGGCGCCATCGTGGTGCCGGTCGACAAGATCGACGCGATGCAGGCCGCGCTCGATGTGCTCGCGGCACGCGAGGCGAAGATCATCGCCGCAGCCAAGGCGGGCGGCGGCGTGGCCGCGATCAAGGCGGCGATGAAGGGGTAGCCGCGCTCCGCAACCTCTGCGCGTCGTCCCCGCGCAAGCGGGGACCCAGTAATCGATTCCCTCGCGACCGCGGGGAACTGCCAGCCCAGGGATTACTGGGTCCCGGCTCTCGCTCGCTGGGCTCGCTCGGCCGGGACGACACGATTTGTGCTGAGGCGCCCTTATTCCTCCGCGCTCGGATGCCAGCGGGGCTGGTAACCAGCGCGAAGCGCTCCAAGGGTGGCCGGCGGAGTGAGGACCTCGACGGTTACTTCGTGCGGACGCGGACGCCGCTCCGTGTAACCCGATGGTGTCCAGCGCAGCAGGACAGCGCCGCGCACGGCGAAGGCAGCATCTGGTTCGTTAGCGAGCGTGAGAAAGGCGCCGTCGGGCAGCGCATCGATGGAGAGCCGATGGCGGCGTTTGCCGCGGCGATCGAGCCGCTGCCCATGCAGCACGCGATCGATGTCGTCGGCGCGGCGCGCGGTGCCCTGCTCGCCGGGAAAAGCCGCAGCAAACGCGAGCGCATCGGCGCGGCGGCACTCGAAACAGGGACGATGCCCGGCGGCGAACGCGGTCGGCTCGTCCAGGAAGAACAGCTCGGTGTAGCCCGCGCCCCAGACCTTGCGGTGCCGGCCCTTGAATTCGAGCACGCAACAGATCCAGCGGCGCGATACCCACCGGCGCGCGCCCAGCGTGCGGTCATCGCGATGAAACCGCCCGCCGCGATTGCCGAATATAAGGCCGCGCGCGGGATCGGCGAACAGATTGCCGAACGGATCGACGCGATTGGGAAGCGGCATCGATTTTCCTGACCGTCATGCCCGCGCTTGGCGCGGGCATCCACGTCTTTCTTTCCGCCACTTCACCAAGGCAAGACGTGGATGGCCGGGACGAGCCCGGCCATGACGACTTCGAGCAGCGATGTGCTTACGCCTGCGGCTGCGGCTCGAGCCCGCCCGGCTCGGGGCGCGGGCGCGGCTTGCCGGCGGGCGGCACCGCCGAGCCGCGCGGGGTGATCGGCTCGATCACCGATTCGCGCGACGGCCGCTTGCCCGCGAGCAAATCCTTGATCTCGTCGCCGGTCAGCGTCTCGAATTCCAACAGCCCCTTGGCGAGAAGCTCGAGATCGGCGCGCCGGTCGGTGAGAATGCGCGCCGCTTCGGAGTAGCCGGCCTCCACCAGGCGCTTGATCTCGGCGTCGATCTTGCGGCTCGTCTCCTCGGACACGTTCTGCTGGCGCGCCACCTGATAGCCGAGAAACACCTCGTCCTGATTCTCGCCGTAGGCGACCGTGCCGAGCGTCTCGGACAGGCCCCAGCGCGTCACCATCATGCGCGCGAGCTTGGTCGCCTGCTCGATATCGGAAGCGGCGCCCGAAGTCACCTTTTCCTTGCCGAACACAAGCTCCTCGGCCACGCGCCCGCCCATCATGATGGCGAGCCGCGACGTCATCTGCTCGAGACTCATGGAGAGCTTGTCGCGCTCGGGCAGCTGCATGACCATGCCGAGCGCGCGGCCGCGCGGAATGATCGTGGCCTTGTGCACGGGGTCGGTCGCCTTGACGTTGAGCGCGACGATCGCGTGGCCGCCTTCGTGATAGGCGGTGAGCAGCTTCTCCTCCTCGGTCATCACCAAGGATTTGCGCTCGGCGCCCATCATCACCTTGTCTTTGGCGTCCTCGAACTCGATCTGCGTGACCATGCGCTTGTTGCGCCGCGCCGCCATCAGCGCCGCCTCGTTGACCAGGTTCATGAGATCGGCGCCGGAGAAGCCGGGCGTGCCGCGCGCGGTGGTTTTCAGATTGACGTCCGGCGCCAGCGGCACCTTGCGCACATGCACCTTGAGGATCTGCTCGCGGCCGACCACGTCCGGGTTCGGCACGATCACCTGGCGGTCGAAGCGCCCCGGCCGCAGCAGCGCCGGATCGAGCACGTCGGGCCGGTTGGTCGCGGCGATCAAGATGATTCCCTCGTTCGCCTCGAAGCCGTCCATCTCGACCAGCAACTGATTGAGCGTCTGCTCGCGCTCGTCGTTGCCGCCGCCGAGTCCGGCGCCGCGGTGGCGGCCCACCGCGTCGATCTCGTCGATGAAGATGATGCAGGGCGCGTTCTTCTTCGCCTGCTCGAACATGTCGCGCACACGGCTCGCCCCGACGCCCACGAACATTTCCACGAAATCGGAGCCGGAAATCGTGAAGAACGGCACGTTCGCCTCGCCGGCGATCGCGCGCGCCAGCAAGGTCTTGCCGGTGCCGGGCGGACCGACCAGCAGCACGCCGCGCGGGATGCGTCCACCGAGGCGCTGAAATTTTCCCGGATCGCGCAGGAACTCGACGATCTCCTGGAGGTCCTGCTTAGCCTCGTCGACGCCGGCCACATCCTCGAAGGTCACGCGCCCGTGCGCCTCGGTCAGAAGCTTCGCGCGACTCTTGCCGAAGCCGAGCGCTTTGCCGCCGGCGCCCTGCATCTGCCGCGACAGGAATATCCACACGCCGATCAGCGCGATGAAAGGAAGCCACGAGATCAAGAGCGAGACGAACCACGGCACGTCGTTCTGCTGCGGCCGCGCGGTGATCGACACGCCTTTGCCGTAGAGCCGCTGGATCAGGCTCGGATCATTCGGGGCATAGGTCTGAAAGCTGCGCCCATCGGTGAAGGTGCCGTGAATCTCCGGCCCCTGAATCAAGACGTCGCGCACGCGGCCTTGATCCACCTCGTTGAGCAGCTGGGAGAAGGAAATGTCCTGGGCGGTGGTACGCTGGCCCGGATTTTGGAACAGGGTGAAGAGCGCCAGCAGCAACAGGACGATGATCACCCAAAGGGCGAAGTTGCGCAGATTGGCGTTCATCCCGCGTCCTTATGGCCGACGATGCTTCGCCCGCCCGTTTATGGTGACCGCCGGTTGCGGCCGATTTGCGTCCGATTCCGACACAATCTAGGTGCCGGACAAGCCCCTGCCAAGGGAACGGGCCGATTTCACAGCAATTCTACCGCCATCGGCCGGGGCGGCGCGCGCCTTATTTTCGCGTGGTTAAGACGGAGATGGCGGGCGGGTTTTGCGCGCCGGCGCTCGCTCGACCATAAGCGTTTCCGGGGTGAGCGTTACCAGCGCTCCCGCCAAGGTTCGCCGCACGCGAACGATGTTACTGCTGGCGGTGGCTTTTTCGCTGCGCAGGGCGGCGTAGAGCGCCTCCAGTTTGCCGAGTTCGACCGGGCCCTCGTTGCCGACGCAGGCGATCGCGCGGCCGAGAAGGCGCAACGCAACCTCGTCCGCAAGCCGGCGGAACTTTTTCGCCGCGAGCACGATCGGGCCGCGTTGGCACCACGGCGTTTCCGATAATGTCGCCCGTGCAACGTCGACCGCAGCCTCGAGCGCCCGATCGGCGCGGCGCAGCCGCCGTGCCACAAGCGCCAGGGCGGGTGCGTCCAGTCCGGCGCGCGCGAGCGCCGGCATGGCTTCGCGCAGGCGCGTGCGGGTGAAGCGCGGATCACGGTTCGACGCGTCATCGACGAATGCGATCCCGGCATGCTGGAGCGTGGCGATCAGCCGCGCCTTCGGTACGTCGAGCAAGGGCCGCACAAGCTCGATCGCCTGCTCGCCGCTCAGCGGCAGCGGCGACGCGCGTGCCATTGCGCCAAGCCCGCTGACGCCGCTACCGCGGCTCATGCGCATCAGCACGGTCTCGGCCTGGTCGTCCAGGGTGTGGGCGGTGAGCACATGGCGCGCCTTTGCCGCGCGCGCCGCCCCGCCAAGCAGGCGATAACGCGCTTGCCGCGCCGCCTGCTGCGACACGCGCTGTGCTTTCTTGCCGCGCCAGCGCACGGTGCGATGGGGAACGCCGAGCCGGCGCGCGAGACGCTTGACCGCACGCGCTTCGTCCGCGGATTCGCGCCGCAGCCCGTGGTCGACGGTCACCGCGAGCAGCCGCGGTCCGTACTTGCGCGCCTTGCGCCAGCGCGCGGCCAGCATCAGCAGCGCCGTGGAGTCGGGCCCCCCGGATACTGCAAGGATGAGCGTGGGTACGTCGGCAAATGGAGTAAACAGCGTCTTCGCCTCGGCGGCGGAGACGGGCGCCGCCTCATCAGCAGCGGACACGCTTTTGTTCTCGCTCGACCCCCTGTTTCACGGCGGTCGAGGCGCGTGGAAATTTGCGCTGGACCTCGCCGAGCGAGGCGCAGGCCGCTTCCTTCTCGCCAAGCGCAGCAAGCGATTGGCCGAGCCGAAGCAGCGCATCGGGCGCCTTGGCCGCGGTTTCGTGTTTGGTCGTGACATTGAGAAACGCTTCGGCGGCGTCGCGATAGCGCTGGCGCTGGAATAGGCTCTCGCCGAGCCAGAACGTGGCTTCGGAGGCGAGAGGATCGCCGGGATATTTGCTGAGGAAACCGCGAAGCGTGTCTTCAGCGAGCGCATAGTCCTTGCGCAACATGTAGCCATAGCCGAGATCGAATTCGTCGCGCGGCGTCTGTGACGGCGGCAGCGTGGCGGGTGCCGGGGCGGCAGTATTCGGATAGCGCGGCGCTGGCCCCGGCGGGGCCGCGGCGGCGACATCATATGGTCCGCCCACTGGGCTGCCCGGGCTCATCGTGCCAAGCGTGTGCGGGGCACCCGGCGCATTCGGATGCTGCGTGGGATCGAACGCGTCACCACGCCGGGCCGGCCCCGCCGCCGGAGGCGGC
>Ga0306920_100012432_pt1 | contig 11556 bp, 9 predicted proteins | sample flu12Cox44000170_FD_204666 | JGI IMG/M metagenome (GOLD analysis project Ga0306920, IMG submission 204666) | Lab enrichment of tropical soil microbial communities from Luquillo Experimental Forest, Puerto Rico - flux4day.12C.oxic.44.000.170 (v2)... | ecosystem: Environmental > Terrestrial >...
GGCCCGAGCTGTGTCGGATTTGACATGCGTGAGGATTAAATCAGGGTAGCGAAGACGGTCGGAAAGTAAGAATTCCCCGCGCTCTTAAAAACCCGGCATCTTGGAATGCGGTTCACGCCGGGGGGGCGAAATTGCTTTTTCACGCAAACGACAGTGTCTTGGTGGCACCGATAAAGCTCAGTTCGATACCGACAATGTCAAACACCTTCCCCCATCGTTTTCTTCACGTCTTCGATCGTACGCAACGTCGTTCGATAGTAGTTCTCATCGGAAACGACCTCATTTAGGGCAGGATTCCTTACGTGGTCTTGGATTCCCTAAGCACATTCGTCTGAATAGCATCGATGTCGATGAAGCGGGCCAGGGACGTCACCTCGAATTGCAACGAGATAATCGCGACCGTGAGGGGCCAAAATCTCGGCTTAGAGCTCTCGAAATCATCAGTGTGCCCTTCCAAGACCACAACGCGGATTTATCAACAAGGTGCACATCTCGCCCGGTGTGACGATGATGCGTAAATCATCACCCAGGTGTAGCATTCCAGCGAGCAAGGAGGGGTCCATGCCTCACTGCACCAAGTGTGGAGCCGAACTTCCGGCAAATGCACAGTTCTGCCAGAAGTGTGGTCAACCGCAGCCGTCGCCCGTTTCGGGGCCGACCTCTCGACTTGGGCAGCCCGCAACCGGCGGCCTGTCAGAGAATGCAGCCGCCTGCCTAAGCTACGTCCTCGGCTGGCTGACCGGCATCATCTTCTTTCTCATTGATAAGCGACCTTATGTGCGCTTTCATGCCGCGCAATCCATTGTGACCTTCGGCGGGCTTCACATTCTCCGCATTGTGCTTGCCATGACCTTCGGGGTGGGATGGGCATTCGGGGGCTTTGGTGTGGGTTATGGCCGCTGGGGCGGCTTCGGCATCGGCATCGCACTGATCGCACTTATAGGCCTTGTCACGCTGATTCTGTGGATCGTATGCATGGTGAAGGCGATGCAGGGAGAGCGCTTTATGGTACCCATTTCCGGCGACATCGCGCGCAATCTCGCAGGCCAGTAATGTAGTGCAGGCGCACGCTACAAGGTCCTAAGCAGATTTCTGAGATTCGTAGATGTTGTTCGCTTATCAGGACAGTCGAGCGAACGACGCGGCCTATTTGTCTTCTACCATCCTCACCACGATGCGGTCGATGGTATCGAGTGCTTTCTTGGTGGGGATAGTGCCGTTGTTGGTGAGGATGGCAAACGCGATGTGATCACCTTTCTCCGTGGTCGCATATCCCGACAACGAGTAAACGTGCGACAGTGATCCCGTCTTACCGTGAATCAGCCCAGACGCGGGCGTGTTGCGGAAGCGGTCGGCGAGCGATCCATCCACACCTGCGACCGGGAGAGTGTCTTCAAACTGCTGTCCCCAAGGTTGCTTATGGCAATAGGCCAGCAGCTTGACCAGCGCATCAGGCGAGACCAGGTTCTCGCGGGACAATCCCGAGCCATCGTAGAACACGAACTCGTCTGGCTTGATACCTGCGTTGATCAGGAATCCGCGCAACACTTCCAGCCCGCCTTCGATTGATCCCGAGGTCCCCTTCTCTTTGCCCAACAGACGCAGCATTAGCTCAGCGTGGAGGTTCTGGCTCACCTTGTTAATCACGCGCAGGTCTTGCCCCAACGGTTGCGATTCGTAGGAGGCTAACACCAGCGGTGCCGGATTCGCAGGGCGCGTTGCGCTGCCGCCGCCAGAAGCAATCGACGTGACCGTAAATGTCTGCACGGAGGCCAGGTCGGTATGCCGGGTGCGCGCGTGGCCGTAAATCGTTATGCCACGTTCTTCCAGTAACCGGCGAAACAACTCGGCCGTGAACTCGGCTGGATCATCAATGGACAGCGCCTCACCAAATCCCGGGTCGTCCTGCGGAATGCTTCCCCAGAAGGTCAACTGGTTCGAGCCCGGCTCACGGTTAATGTAGATAGTGCGGGGGCCGGCGCCGGCAGGCGTCGTCATCACGCGGTTGTCAATGTGATAGTAATCTGCAAACGGGGTGATAGTGAGGAAAGCACGCTCGCCGGGACGGTCGGCTGGCATGATATTGACAAAGATGAGGTTGTCATTGATCGTGAGTGCCGAAACCGGAGCGCCCCATTCCCGGATGAGGTCATCCTGCGACCAACCTTCTCCATAACGCTCGAAGACGTAGTAGGAATCGTCCGCCACGATATCGCCGTCAATGTACTTCAGGCCGTGCAGCACCAGCTGATCGGCAAGCGAGACAAGCACTTGGATCGGCGGCGCCTTGCGCTCCGTGCGTATGTTGAAGGGCAAAGTCCTTCCGGAAAGGTTCGGATCTCCCCGCCCCACCACAACCAAATCGGAATTGAGACGGCCATACTTGTCGAGGTCACCCAGGGTCTCGACCGTGGTCTTGAAACGATAATTGGGCCCAATAAGACTGAAAACAGCCGCCGTTGTGAACAGCTTCGTGTTTGAGGCGGGGGTGAACAGTTTGTCCTGGTTCAACGCGTAGAGGGTCTTGCCGCTGTCAAGCGAAACGGCATAGATGCCCCAGAAGGCACGGAAGACGTCGGGGTCGCTCAGTATCTCGTCGATGTCGTGACCGAGCTTCTTGCCGGGCTCAAGCTTGTTCAGCGTGAGCTTGTGGTCCGACGCGGAGGCCTGCGCCAATAGCGCCACGACTACTGCTACCCACGCGAGAGTGCGGAGCCGGTGCATACGATCTACTCCGGAATCATAGCATCCCACAGGCGACCGGCCGGCATTTTCGGCGGTCCCGGCGAACCTGCCTTCTGGCGCATCGGGTTGCAGATTAGAATCGCAAAATGCGTCCCGCTTTCCGCTGGCAGCTGCGCTCGCGAACCCTGGAACTAGGCCCGCGAACTCTCATCATGGGAGTGCTGAATGTGACGCCGGATTCGTTTTCCGATGGCAGCCTTTACCTCGAGCCGCAGCAGGCTATAGAACACGCTTTGAGGATGTTGGAAGAGGGCTCCGATATCCTCGACATCGGGGGCGAGTCGACGCGACCGGGCAGCACTGTTCTCGACTCAGAGGCTGGCAAGCAACCTGTCGTGCCCGAGGAGGAAGAATTGGAGCGCATCATGCCGGTGCTGCAGGGCGTGCTGCACGCACGTCACGATGCGGTGCTTTCCGTGGACACGTACAAATCAGGTGTAGCACGTACGGTAGTCGCTGAAGGTGCGGAGATCGTGAACGACGTGAGCGGCTTCCAGTGGGACCCACAACTGGCACGGGTGTGCGGCAAATTGAAGTGTGGTGTCGTGCTGATGCACACGCGCGGACGGCCGGCTGAGTGGCGAAGCTTGCCATGCGAAAACAACATCGTTTCGCTTGTGGAGCATGACCTGGCTAACCGCCTGCAGGTAGCATTCGAGCGTGGGATCGAGCGGAGACGTATCGTGATCGATCCCGGCTTCGGCTTCGGAAAGAACTTCGAAGAGAACTATCCGTTGCTGGCGCACTTCGATGTATTGCATCGCATGGGATTTCCTGTGCTGGCAGGAACATCGCGGAAGGGCTTCATTGGACGGACGATTGGACAGCATACGGGACAAGATGCCGCGCCCAACGAGCGGCTGTTCGGATCCCTGGCAGCCATGGTTGCCTGCATTCTCAAAGGCGCGCATATTGTTCGCGTGCACGACGTGAAACCAGCAGTCGAGGCTGCAGCGGTAGCAGATGAGGTGCTGAAGGCAGAGGGTGCTTAGTCGATGCGGTGCTCTGTCGTCGAGCGCCGAGCGGATAAACACTGTGGTGGGCAAAAGGGGCAGCGAGGGCTGTTGCAAGTTGACGGGGTGCGCTGGTGCCGTTTTCCGGCCGCTGCTACACTCGCACTATGCTCGCCCGTTACGCTGTTCGCGTAGAGACCTCGCGCGGGCGCCGCTACCCGGAGCCAGTTCATCCCTACCGCAATGCCTTTCAACGCGACCGCGACCGTGTGATTCATGCGCGCGCGTTCCGCCGGCTAGAGAATAAAACGCAGGTTTTCACCCGCCGCTACTCCGACCACTTCCGGACGCGTTTGACCCATACCATAGAAGTTGCTCAAATTTCGCGCACAATTGCAGCCGCCCTGAACCTCAACATTGACTTGGTGGAGGCTCTGGCCCTGGTACACGACATCGGGCATCCGCCGTTCGGCCACGCAGGCGAGCACGCGCTGAACGAGCTGATGCGCCGCCACGGGGAATTTTTTGACCATAACCTGCAAGCCCTGCGGATTGTCGAGGACTTCGAGCTGCGCTACGCCGAGTTCCGCGGACTGAATCTGACATTCGAAGTGCGCGAAGGCATCATCAAGCATTCTCACGACTACAAAGCGGTCGAGCACCCGGAGCTGTCGGAGTACCTGCTGGATCGGCGTCCGCCGCTGGAGGCGCAACTGATCGACCTGACCGACGAGATCGCCTATAGCGCCGCCGATCTCGACGATGGCTACGAGGCGAGGCTGTTGCGCCTGCCGCAAATTCGCGAAGGCGTTCGCGCGTTTGAGAGATACTACGTCGAAGCAGAGCAGAAATATCCTCATGCGCCTGAGAAGCTGAAGTTCAATGAAGCTCTCAAGCGGATGCTGAATCGCTTCGTGACCGAGTTGATCGAGAACACCCAGCACAGACTGGAGGCCTCGGGCGTCGACAACTTGCAGGAGCTGCGTGAGCTACCGGAGCGCCTGGCATCCTTCAGTCCGGAGATTGAAGCCGAACGGCAGCAGGTCAAACGCTTCCTGTACAGAACGCTATACGAGTCGAAGCCACTGCAACCGGAAAAGGCAAGAGCTGAAAAGGTCGTCAGCGAGGTTTTCAATTACTTGCTGGCAAACCCCGAGGCTCTACCCCCCGGCTATCGTGAGAAAGCTGAGAACGAGAACCTGGCTCGTGTGGTGTGCGATTACATTGCGGGAATGACTGACCACTACGCTGAAGACTTGCGAAAGAAGTTGCTTGTGTCCGGGCGCGCGGAAATGTAAGAGAAACCAAGGCATACCGGACGCCTGACCGTGCTCGCAAAGGTTACAATCGATGCTGAATTTATGCGGCAACGTAACCTGCTCGCCTTCGTCCTCCTGCTGACCTCAATTGCCGTGGCGCAAACCGCCGACACCCCTTCGCGCCCGACGGCGGTGATCACGCCTCCCCTCGAAGCTGGGCCCGCGAACTGGCCAACTGCACAATTCGCGGTAACCAAGGACGAGAGCGTACAGAAGGCCAGGCAGATCCTCGATGAGATGATTCGCGCGCTGGGTGGCGAGGCTTACCTCAACGTGCGTGACATGAAGTCGGAGGGGCGCACATATGCGTTCTGGCAAGGGAAGCCAAGCGGCCTGGGCCTGGTCTTCTGGCGTTTCTGGGAGTGGCCCGACAAGGACCGCTGGGAACTGACCAAGCAACGTGATGTCGCGGAGTTGAACATCGGCGACCAGGGGTACGAGATCACCTACAAAGGAACCGCCACGCAGGATCCAAAGAACCTGGAGGAGTATCTTCGCCGCCGCGAACACTCGATGGAATGGGTCATCCGCAAATGGCTGGGTGCTCCGGGAACCATGATTCTGTACAGCGGAACCGCGATTGTCGAGCAGACCCTGACCGACCAGGTAACGATTCTGAACGCTGAAAACGACAGCGTGACGATTTCGATCGATCCGCGCACCCACTTGCCGATTCAGAAGAGCAATAGCTGGCGAGATCCCCTCGACCGTCAGAAGGACGAGGAGACGGAGATCTTCAGTAATTACCGGCTGATCCAAGGAATCCAGACGCCCATGAGCACGGTTCGCATGCAGAACGGCGAGATGCGCAACCAACGCTTTCTGACTACTGTGACCTACAATACGGGCCTTGAGCCAACCTTGTTCGAAACCAAAGGCATCACCTACAACCCCAACAAGGCAAGCCAGCCCAAATAGTTACTTTCTAGGCACCAGCGAGCGAATTTTGGAATCGGGCTCATCGGCGTGCCCCCCCGCGAGCCGGACGAATTCCTGTATAACCTACTGTTGACGCGGTATTTACAAGATTTGTCCCAGTTGTGCTCCGGGATAAGTGATCATTCTGACACCCATTGTTGTAGAAATACAACAAACGCAGAAGCTCTGAACCCTGTAATCTGTTGTGAGCGCTACTCTTAAATCCGCCAAGTTGGTGTACGAACGCACAATTCGGATCCCTACCGAATGCAACGGCGTAGGCCTCCACAGTGGAGCGCCGGTCACTCTCCGCATCCTGCCTGCCCCGGCTGGTAGGGGAATTGTGTTTCGGCGGGTGGATCTCGACGACTTTGAAGTCGAGGCCGACAGCCGCAACATTGCCAAGGTCAGCTATGCCACCAGCTTGATGAAGAAGGGCGTCCTGATCTCCACCACCGAGCACCTGCTTTCAGCCTTCATCGGGATGGGGGTGGACAATGCCTTCGTGGAGCTTGACAACCTGGAGGTCCCAATTCTGGATGGCAGCGCGATGCCGTTTGTCGAGATGCTCACCCGGGCGGGACTCCGGCAGCAGCGCCGCAAGCGCACCTATCTGAAGATCCTGCGGCCGTACGAGATGCGCGAGGGCAGCAAGCAAATCGGGGTTTATCCATCTGAACGGTATTCTGTCAGCTACGCGATTAACTTTCCGCATCCTCTCATCGGCGCGGAGCGCTTCGAGGTTGAGCTTTCCAACGGCAGCTATGTCAAGGAAATTGCGGCCGCCCGAACCTTCGGTGAGCTGGCACAGCAACAGGCCATGCTGAACATGGGCCTGATCCGCGGCGCCTCGCGAGCTAACTGCATTGTGCTCACCCGGGATGGCATTGACAATCCGCCCTTGCGCTATAAAGACGAGTTTGTTCGCCACAAGGTACTCGACCTGATTGGCGATTTGGCGCTCTTTGGCAAGCACATCCTCGGTTATGTAAAAGCAGATCGCGCCGGTCACGCGATGCATACCGCCCTCGTGTCCCGCATCCTCCGCGACCAAACCTACTGGGAAGAGATTACGCTGGATGAAGCAGCCGCTGCCAAGTGGCCGGATGAGCATCTGGCGATTGCGGACTAGAATCCTCGCGTTACTCCGCGGGACTTCAACCCACGCGGTACCATAGCAGCGTGAGGAAGATGGTGTATCTATCGCTGGGATCGAACCTGGGCGACCGTCGGGCAAATCTGCGGGCCGCAATTGGCAAGCTGATGAACCTTGGCGACGTCCTCAAGGTGTCGTCGGTTTATGAAACCGAGCCGCTTGAGCTTAGGGAGCAGCCGTGGTTTCTTAATTGCGTTGTGCTGCTACAAACTGAGCTGTTGCCTCGATTAGTCTTGAAGAGGATCCTCGCCATCGAGCAGGAGATGGGCCGGAAGCGGACACAGCCGAAGGGCCCGCGCCCGATCGACATTGACATCCTGCTGTTCGGGAGCGCCACGATTCATACGCCAGAGCTGGTCCTGCCGCATCCGGCCATGCACGGGCGGCGCTTTGTCCTGGCGCCTCTGGCTGAGATTGCCCCTGACGCCTGCCACCCTCTATTGCAGCTTACCGCGAGGGAACTGCTCGAGGCACTGCCGCGCGGCGGAGCAAAGGTCAAAAAGCTCCGGGCGAGCTAGAAAACTATTGCGCTTGTGCTGGCCCTCAGGCCGACGCTACCAGGTGCCCCGTATCTTCGTTGAAGGGTTCGCTTCCCATGTCTACTGCGAGGGCCTTATCCGCCAAACCGCCGCGGCCTAAGGCACATAACAACCGTGACCTCCACCTAGATCTGCTGTAACTGACGCACAGTGCGCTCGCTTTCCACGTTGCCGGTATTTAAGGTGGTTTTTGGCTCAAGCAGAACGACGTGGGTTTCTCCTTCCGCTGACGGGAGATGGTCGACGCCACGCGGGATGACGATGAACTCACCCGGCTCGATGATGAATTCATGTTCCTTTCCGTCCTCGCGTACACGCATGCGCAGCGCACCTTTCACGACGAAGAACAGCTCGTCTTCGGCATCATGGTGATGCCAGACGAAGTCACCCTGGATCTTGACGACTTTCACGTGGAAGTCGTTGACCTCGCCGATGATCTTGGGCTTGTATTGCTCGGTGAACAGGGAAAACTTCTGGGCAAGATTGACTTTCTCAAATCGCACAGTCATGACGTTTTGGATTCGACAATGCCAGAACTGATTCTGTATTTCGCGACGTACAATCTGGCGGACACCTGCATCAGTGAAAAGCGCGCAAATTAGTCGTGCCCCTCCCCCAGATCTCAACCGTTGTTACTGCACCAGCGTTCCGGTCTCGCCGTTGCCGTTCTCCGCGACCTCTTCCGGAGGAATAACGGAAGCAGCCGCCAGGCGATCGCCTTCTTCCAGGTGCAGCAGGCGCACGCCCTGGGTCGAACGGCCGGCTTCGCGGATGTTCTTGGTGTCGATGCGGATGATCTTGCCGAATTGGCTGATCACCATCACCTCTGATTCCTCGTTCACCAGCATGATCGAAACGACATTGCCGTTGCGAGCGGTTGTCTTGACGTTGATGACACCCTTGCCGCCCCGGGATTGCAGGCGGTACTCATCAACGTCAGTGCGCTTGCCGTAGCCGTTCTCAGTTACCGAGAGGATCAGGTTCGACTCCGGGGCCTCGCCATTCTTCGATTTCCTGCGCTCTTTCGGCGTGACTGCCATACCGACAACGTAGTCTCCGCGCTCGAGGTCAATGCCTCGCACCCCGTAAGCAGGACGGCCCATCGGCCGCACATTGTCTTCGTCGAAGCGGATGGCCATGCCTTCGTGCGTCGCAAGGAAGACAATCTGCTTGCCATCGGTGCAGGCGGCGGCGACCAGCTCGTCTTGCTTCTCGATGCCGATGGCAATGATGCCTCGGGACATCACGTTGCTGAAGTCTTTCAGCGGCGTCTTCTTCACCGTGCCGCCGCGCGTGACAAAGAAAACATACTTGCCTTCTTCCTCAAGATCACGCACCGGCAGCATGGCGCGCACGCTCTCGCCGGGCTGCAGCGCAACCAGGTTTGCGATGGACTTGCCCTTGCCGGCCGCGCCCAGCTCGGGAGTCTCATAGACCTTGAGCCAGTACACGCGGCCCGTGTTGGTGAACACCAGGATGTAATCGTGGGTCGAGGCAATGAACAGATTCTCGACGAAATCTTCTTCGCGGGTGCTCATGCCCTTGCGGCCGGTTCCTCCGCGCCGCTGCTGGCGATACGTGGATATGGGGGTGCGCTTCAGGTAGCCGGAGTGGCTGACCGTCACCGCCACCTGTTCGTCAGCGATCAGGTCTTCGAGACTGATCTCCGCGGCCTCGTCCTGGATTACCGTGCGACGCTGGTCGCCGTACTTCTTCTTGATCTCCTCGAGCTCTTTGACAATCACAGTGCGCAACTTCTTCTCGCTGGCAAGGATCGCTTCGTACTCAGCAATCCTGTCGCGGAGTTCTTTTAGCTCGTTCAGAATTTCGTCGGTCGAGAGCCGGGTCAAGCGGTAGAGCTGCAGGTCGAGGATGGCGTCAGCTTGCCTGGACGTCAGCCGCCCTTCGCGCCCGCCGATGCGCTCGATCATCAGTTCGTCGATGATCTTGAACTTGGCGGCCAACAGGTTTTCTTTTGCGTCGGGCCGCGATGCCGATCCCCGAATAATCTTGATAATAGCGTCGAGACTGTCCAGGGCGATGCGGTAGCCTTCCAATATGTGCTCCCGCTCGCGCGCCTTCATCAGCAGGAAAACGGTGCGCCGGCGTACTACGTCGATTCGATGATCGACGAAGTAACGAACCGCCTGCAACAGCCCCATTTCTTTCGGCTGGCCGTTCACCACCGCCAGCAGGATCATGCTGAAGCTCTCCTGCATCTGCGTATGCTTGAAGAGCTGATTGAGCACAATCTGCGGTTCTGTGCCGCGCTTCAGGTCGATGACAATCCGCATACCCTCACGATCGCTCAGGTTGCGAACGTCGCTGATCTCGTCGATCACCTTGCTATTCACCAATTCGGCGATGCGCTCAATCAGCTTCGACAGGTTCACCTGATACGGGATCTCGGTGACGACGATCGCGTCGCGTTCCTTGGTGAGGTGCTCGACCGCGGCCCTGGCGCGCATGATGAAGCGGCCCCGGCCGGTCCGGTAAGCCTCCATAATTCCGCTGCGTCCGTGAATGATCCCGCCAGTCGGAAAGTCGGGTCCGTGCACAAACTTCATGATGTCAGCCAGCGTGGCCTGCGGGTTATTTACTAGCGTGATGCAGGCATCGACGATTTCTGTCAAATTATGCGGCGGAACCTTGGTTGCCATTCCGACGGCGATCCCGTCCGAACCATTCAATAACAGGTTGGGAATCTTGGTCGGGAGCACCAGCGGTTCGACCGTGGTGTCGTCAAAGTTAGCGACAAAATCGACGGTGTCCTTGTCGATGTCGGCCAGTAGCTCCTCGGCAATGTCAGTCATCCGCGATTCGGTGTATCGGTATGCCGCCGGAGGGTCGCCCTCCACCGAGCCGAAGTTGCCCTGGCCGTCGATCAGCGGATAGCGCAGCGAGAACGGTTGCGCCATGCGCACCATTGCGTCATACACCGCGGTATCGCCATGTGGATGGTACTTGCCGAGCACTTCGCCGACAACCTTCGCGCACTTGACGTGCTTGCGGTTGTGCAACAGGCCCATGTCGTGCATCGCGTACAGAATGCGGCGGTGGACAGGCTTAAGGCCATCACGCACGTCCGGTAGGGCGCGGCCGATGATGACCGACATTGAATAGTCGAGATACGAACGCCGCATCTCCTCTTCAATGTTGATGGGCTGAACGTTGGCGGCACCGGGACCGCCAAGATTGTCGAGTGGAAGTTGCTGGTTTGGATCGTCGGCCATGTGAGCTATCACCCGTCAACCCGCCGCGGCAGGCCGACGGCGAATCCCTTCTTCGTAGCAGCGGCTTGGCGCAGAACCGGGCGTTCGGCTCGCGATACCGCACTTGACCCTTGCGATTTCAGGAGGTTCACACCTGAGGAGTAACTAACTATTATAGCATCTGCCAAACCATGGAGCTTGACAACAAGCCACTGCATATCAGCAAGTTACGCAGCATTCGCGGCTGCCGTTTCGGGTGCAATCAAGACCGCCCGGATGAGGTTCCGGGTGCTGCTAAGGCAGGGTCAGAGCAGCGACGCTGCTGGGCTTGGAGGAGTCGCTTGTTGGTGTTTGGTGGGAGTCTTTCTTCTTCACCGGAGCCGACGGCGGAAGCTTGAACTCCAACCCACGATCGTCGTTGGCCTTGATCGTCGCCGGGACATCAACGTCAGCAAGCGCGATCTTCTTGGCGTGGTCGTCAAAAACATAGACGACCTGACCCATAATTGCGTAGTTACTGACTTCCTGCTTGTGTCCGTCGCGAAAGACGAGCACGGTTGGCTCGACCGGTCGGTCATCATGTTGTGGAGCCGGAGGTGCGCTGGCTGCGGGACCAATGGCTTCCGGCTGCGGATATTCCGCCAAATCCCGACGTGCCAGCGGTGGCTGCTCTACGACAAGGTGCAACGTAACATCATTCGGGCCCATCGGTGG
>Ga0306920_100012434_pt1 | contig 11554 bp, 10 predicted proteins | sample flu12Cox44000170_FD_204666 | JGI IMG/M metagenome (GOLD analysis project Ga0306920, IMG submission 204666) | Lab enrichment of tropical soil microbial communities from Luquillo Experimental Forest, Puerto Rico - flux4day.12C.oxic.44.000.170 (v2)... | ecosystem: Environmental > Terrestrial >...
GCAGAGCTCAACTTCCAGGTGTTTTGCCAGCCGCTCTTCGACGTCGGGATGTTGCGCGAGCAAATGCCACACCCACGCCAGTGCGATGGCCGTGGTTTCATGCCCTCCAAGCAGAAACGTCGTGGCTTCGTCGCGGATCAACTCATCGCTGATTTGCACTCCCGATTGCTGGGCTTCCAGCAGCAGAGCGAGCAAGTCTTCGCACCAGTTGATGCGCTTGCAATTTCGGCGCGGCGATCTCGAATGATTTCCTCGACGATGGCCAGGATGCTTTCGACCGCCCGGCGAATCGTGCGATTGCTGCGAGTGGGGACCCAGGGCGGAACCATGAAACACTGATCGGCCGGCACAATGAACTCATCTAATATGGTTTCCAGGTTCTTGAGCAGCGCATCCTGCCGTCCATTGAGCTGCGTTCCCAGGAAGGCCTCTGCGGCCACATTCAAGGTCAGCCGCATCATGTCACGGTAGATAGCGTGGATGCTGTCGTCCTTCCAGGCTCCCATCGTGCAAGCAATGTGGCGGGTGATGATAGGACCGTATTCCGGCCGCCGCTCGCGACTGAATACCGGCAGCAATAAATCCCGTTGCCGCCAGAGTTCGCCCTCACTGGTTGACAGACCGTCACCCAGCAACATCCGCAGCATGTTGGACTTGGCGTAGCTCTGAGCGTTGACCACCAATACGTCGGCGATGTGGTCCGGATGTCCCACAAGGCATGCTGATCTGCCGACGTACTTGCAACAGGCCACATCACCAACGTCGCTCAGAGCGTCCCCAAGGCTGCGTACCCAGTCCCTTCTTCCGGGAAGGAACCCAAGGAATCGGTGGCCCTTTGGGGAAGGCGGCAGTTGCCGGTGAACTTGTCGCTTGCTGATGGATTTCTTTAAAGCCGTGATGGGGCAACTCATCGCATTTGACCTCATCAATGAATTCGACGTTTGCTGCCCGAACCCCTCATGCAAGGGATAATTTTCTTCCGTCTCTTCCGTGCCTCCGTGGTGATTCCAAACTGACAACCGGCCGCTGGCCGACGCCTCAGCGTCGCCGTATGTACCTACTTGAGATAAGCTCGCACTAATCCGATCAGATCTTCGCCGAGTTCTTCCGGCGATTCAACTTCCTTGCTGTTCGGATCCATCATATGCAGGCGAATGTGGTCCTCGAGAATCTCGGCCATGAGGCCGTTGACGCCGCCACGAATTGCCGCCAGCAGCATCAGGATGTCGGCGCATTCGTCACCGGCCGTAAGCGCGCGCTCTACGGCGGCGAATTGCCCGCGCAGACGCTTGATGCGGTATAGAAGCTTTTGCTTCTCGCGCGGGATTTCGGGAATCCTGTCCTTCATTTTTTGTGTCCTTATGAACTTTTACTTGCCAATACCCTAAGGGGGTATGCTATAACACGAATGCCTGAAACACCAAAGGTTCCGTCAGGATAGACCTAAGGACGTATGTGCACCGAATTTGGAACAGAGCCTCCGAGTAGTATCGGCGGCATCCCGGTGTAGACGAAGCCGTAAGGTGCCCCGAAAAGACGATTTCCCGCCTATCGCCTCGCCTCCTGCTTCTGCCTGACAACTGAAGAGCCTGAGGGACCGAGGCCCCAGCCAATCCGGCAAGAGTTCTCCCTCCTGCCTAACTAAGTCCTGATTGCAGACGACATTGCCTATAAACGTCTTGCTCTCTGCAATCGCCCTGGCGAAGTCTCTATCTCTATGAAAACAAGTAATTTGAAGATTAGGGAGGTACCTCACAAGCCCCTTCCCCAAAATGGACCGCCTCCGACTATGAGCCGGCCAGCAAGGCGCGCAGCGCGTCTCCCGGATGTGGGGCGCGCATGAGCGATTCGCCGATCAGGAAGGCATCGAAGCCTACGTCGCGCAGGCGAGCGATGTCAGCGGCTGATTCGATTCCGCTCTCGGCCATTTTGATGACGCCTTTGGGAATGCGCTTTACAAGGTCGAACGACGTGTCGAGGGTGACCTCGAAGGTGTGTAGGTTGCGGTTGTTGACGCCGATCAGGTCGCATCCCGCGGCGAGAGCGCGGTCGAGCTCAGCGTCATCATGGACTTCGACCAGCGCATCGAGCTGCAGCTCGCGGGCGCGGTGTTTGAGGGCGATCAGCTGGTCTTGTTCAAGCACGGCGACGATGAGAAGTACGGCATCGGCGCGGCAGGTGCGGGCTTCCAGAAGCTGGAACTCGTCGAGGATGAAATCTTTACGCAGGCACGGGATGCACGTTGCGGCAGAGGCGAGCTCGAGGTTGTGCAGCGATCCCTGAAAAAACTTTTCGTCGGTCAGGACGGAGAGAGCGGCAGCGCCGGCGAATTCCAGCTCAGAAGCCAACTTGCGTACGTTGAAGTCAGCGCGGATCAGTCCTTTGGACGGCGACGCCTTCTTCAGCTCGGCGACGATCGCGGGACCAGTCCGAGCTACCTCTTGCAGCCGCTCGCGAAAGCCGCGCGGACGATGCCGCTGCGCCACCGCGATCGGATCGATAAGTTCGACCACCACCTTGGCAGCTTCCACCCGAGCGCGGGTCGCGGCGATGATTTCTTCCAGCTTGGTCGGCATGCGGTCAGGAGAAGTATAGCGGTTGAAGAGAACTCGCACCCGGCGAGTGAGTGCTAAACTAGCGCGACAGAGTGACCAGGAGCACCCATGAGACCGACCGGAGTGACCTTAATTGCGGTGTATGACTATCTGGCGGGGGCGTTCCTGGGCCTAGTGGGGCGGCCTGTTCGTTGGAGGCAAAGTCATCAGCATGCTGGCGGTATCAACGAGGTTCTACTCCCGCGCACGGGATTCCTGATTGGAGTGATCGGGGCACCATATTCCTGGCCTTCGCTTTCTTGCATGTCCTAGCCGGCTAGGGCGTCTGGTCGATCGAGAACTGGGGACGCGTCCTTGCGATCATTCTGGCAGTCATTTCGCTGCTGTTCGCGCTACCAGGTTTGCTGCTGACCGCCATGATGATGCACGTTTTCTTCGGGGGTTCCCGCATACTAAGGATCGTGATCAGCGTGCTGATCATCTGGTATCTCCTGAAGCCCGAGGTCAAGGGGCTGTTTGGAGCTCGCGCATAATCTCGCTGCGTGTTGGCTAACTTGCTCGATTTCAATACAGTACGCCGGGGTCACTCTCGTGATTCCGGTGGTTGCTTTCGTGGATTGTTCCCCTCGACCGGGAACCTATAATGAGGTTGCTCAGACGATTCGTCCGCCGGGCTGCTCCCCCGACTTGCGCAGTATGTGTGCGCTGAGGCGGTGGTGTAACCGGAAGCTTGTGTCCTGATGGCCACGCTCAGCCGCAAATCAGGCGAACACGCAGATCCGGGCGTAGCCGCGCACCTTCTTTCCTCAACGCGGGTTATAGAGCCTGCAGAACGCAAGCCAGCATCGACCGCGCCATCCACCAATGCTGCTTCGGCTTCGAGGCGGGTTCGATTCTTCTGCCCCGATGACACTGCAGTCCTTGCCAGCGAGCGCCATCTTCGCAAGATGCGCCGAATCACAAACCCTCAGCCAGGACTTTGCTGGATGTATTCCGTCGTCGGTGCACTAATCATCTTGGTAACCACCAGCGAAGCGTGCTTTGGCGCGTTCAGTGGTTCCGCTGCGTATCGCAAGCAACAGGCGCGCACGCAGTACGAAACCGCCGAGCGGATGCGTGAGGCGCTGAATGGCCGCCCGGCGGATGAGCGGACACGCAAGGCGTACCAAAAGGTCGCCGATGCCTATCGCAAGGTGTACTACGTGTTTCCAGCGTCATCGAAGGCGGATGCGAGCGTGGTGGCGGTAGCGGAGATCCTGGCCGAGATGGGTCGCCAGTTCGCGCCGGACGACAACGATCTGCACGCGGCGATTGCGCAGTATGAGTTCCTGCGGCGCGAGTATCCGGGCAGTAAGTACCGGGTGGAGGCGCTGTTCACCATCGCCCAGATCTATAAGGAAGACCTGGGCGACGGGGCTGCGGCCAAGGCGACGTTCGAGGAGTTCCTGAAGAAATATCCGCGCAGCCAGTTGGCTCCTAAGGCGCAAGAGGCGCTGGCGGAGCTGAATCAGCCGAAAGCGAAGAAGAAGCCGGAGGTCGCGGCGCGCGTAAATGCTTCGCAACCTTCCGAGGCCGAGGTTGGACCAGTGAAAGCCCCTGCATCGCCGAGAGTGACGGGCATTCGCTACTGGTCGACGGCAGACTACACCCGCGTGGCCATCGATCTGGATGGCGAGGTGAAGTACGAGTCGGGGCGCGTACCCGATCCTGACCGTATCTTTTTCGACTTGCCAGACACGCGGCTGGTGTCGACGCTGGTCGGTAAGAGCTTCGACGTGCAGGACGGCTTCCTAAAGAAGATTCGGATAGCGCAGTATCAGAAGGGATCCACGCGCGTGGTGCTCGAAGTCGATGACGTGACCGAGTACTCGGCGTTTCTGCTGCCGAATCCGTACCGGCTGATCATCGACATTCATGGAACTGAGGCGCGCGGGGCGACCAACGTCCAGGACAATTTGCCGCCGGTGAGCGAGAGCAACCAGAGCGTCGCGAATGCAGCTGCGCCGGAGCAGGCTGGTGGACCTAAGGCACGGAGTAAGGCGACAGTGACTGCGAGTGCGGCGCCGGATGCTGAAAACGCGGCGCAGACAGAGCAAAAGGTGGCGGCTAAGACGAGCGCAGCAAAGACCGCGTCTACAACGAAGACCAACGCAAGCCCAGGGAACGCGACTCCTGATCGAAGTGCAGCCACAACGACTACAGCCTTCAAGAACGCCAAAGGCGAGCTGACGGCGAGCAATACGGCTCCGCCGCAGCCGGCGCCGTGGATAGCACGACCGGCACCGCCCGTAATAACCGATGATGCAGAGGCCGTCGCAGAGTCGTCCGTCAAGCCGACCACCAAGCCCACGACTGCGCCTACCGCGGTGAACGTCGCTCCGGACAAGAAGAAAGGCAAAAAAACCTCAACTGTCGCAGCAAGCGATGCACCCGCCGCTCACGAGGCAATGCCGACTTCGTCAGGCGATCGCAGCCTGATTCGTGCGCTCGGGCTGAAGATCGGGCGCATCGTCATCGATCCGGGACACGGCGGACACGACACCGGCACGATTGGTCCGAATGGCCTCGAGGAAAAAGATCTGGTGCTCGACGTGTCTCTGAGGCTCGGACGGCTGCTGGCGTCAAAGCTGGGGGCCGAGGTTATCTATACGCGCGACGACGATACGTTTATTCCGCTGGAGACGCGGACCGCAATCGCGAATGAACATCAGGCGGACTTGTTCATATCTGTTCACGCCAACTCGAGCCAGGATGAGACGGCGCGAGGCGTCGAGACGTACTACCTCAATTTCACTTCCAACCCCGATGCGCTGGAGGTGGCGGCGCGCGAGAATGCGGTGTCGGAAAAGTCGATCCATGAGCTGCAGGACCTGGTGAAGAAGATCACGCTCAAGGAGAAGATCGATGAGTCGCGAGAACTGGCGAGCGATGTGCAACAGTCGCTGTACGCTGGGCTTTCGCCGAAGAATCCGTTGCTGCGCAATCGAGGTGTCAAGAAGGCGCCGTTCGTGGTGCTGATCGGCGCGAATATGCCCAGCATCCTGGCGGAGATCTCGTTTGTGTCCAATCCGATGGATGAGAAGAAGCTGGAGACACCGGAGTACCGGCAAAAGATTGCCGAGTCGCTTTACAAAGGCATCGCAAAATATATTAGCGGGCTCAGCGGGGTGAAAGTGGCGAGTAAGCAGTCGCCGGTAGCCGGTAGCCAGTAGCCAGTTCTTGTCAGTTGCGGTCGTCAGTTGCCAATTGTCAGTTAAGACGCTCCGATCAATACAGCGAGACTGTAAGTGAATCGTTTATCCTGCCCTAGCAGTTTTGCACTCCATGTCTGCGGAAAATTCAAAGCAATCAATAGCAATATCCGTCGCTGGGCGCATCGCAAGGGAATTCGCTTCCCTGCCGCAGGTGGAAGCAATCGCGATGGCGGGATCGAGAGCGTCGGAGTTTGCCGACGCCGAGTCGGACGTTGATCTCTACGTTTACGTGACGGAAGACATCCCGCTGGACGAGCGGACGCGGATCGCAGCGGGATCTCCTCGCGTTGAGATCGGCAACACAACATGGGAGCCCGGTGACGAGTGGATTGATCCTGCGACAGGCACGCCCGTAGACGTGATGTTCCGGTACGTGCGATGGATCGAGGAGCAACTTGATCGCGTTCTCGTGCGCTACCAGGCATCGCCGGGATACTCGACGTGTTTCTGGTACAACATCCTTCATTCTGAGGTTCTGTTTGACCGCAACGGTTGGTTTGCCACGCTCGAGAAACGAGGGGTTGTAAGCTATCCATCAGAGCTGCGAAAGGCGATCATTGCGAAGAATTATCCACTCCTCCGACGTAATCAGTCGTCGTACATGCATCAGATCGAACTGGCGGTGAAGCGGGACGATCCCATTAGTGTGAACCATCGTGTGGCGGCGCTGCTGACGAGTTATTTCGACGTGCTGTTTGCGGTGAACGAGCTGCCGAATCCGGGAGAGAAACGGATTCTGGAGCACGCGAAGGCTAGTTGTAGCAGGCTTCCAGGTGGAATGGAGCGGCAGGTCAGGGAGTTAGCGAAGAATCCAGCTGACGATGTGCTGAAGCAGATTAATGCGCTAGTGGACGGGTTGGATGAGTTGTTGGCACGCGAGGGCCTGATGCCAAAGGGACGGTGACATCGTGGAAATGTTCGGCCGTTTCGTATGTCGTTCGTTTGGTGGCGTGACCTCTGGGACTCGTCAGGCCATCGCGGTCGGCGTTTCCACCGCTAGACGGTGGGCTTAGATATGTCGTCCCTGCCGGGACAGGTGTTGATTCTCGCCATTTGCGGGAGCTGTATCGTACCCCAAGACATTCTCGTTCAAGGATTCAACGTTTCGACGGTTGAAGAATGTGCTGCGCCATGTTGAGGTGAACGATGATCAAGAGCGCGACTCCCTTGCTGCATGTCTCGAATTCGGCGGTGGCACAAAAGTTCTATTGTGACCAGATGGGCTTCAAGTTGGAGTTTGCCCATCGGACCGACCAGAATCTTCTCGATCCTTGTTACATGGGACTTTCACGCGACGGTGTGTGGATTACTCTCTCATCTTTTTCCGGTGACGGGGTAGCGGGTGGGGTGGTGAACTTCAAGGTCCAGGATGTGGACGCTTTGCATGCCGAGTTGGTCGCTAGGGGAGTGAAGATCGATACCGGACCGGTTGACCAGACATGGGGAACGCGGGAGATGTATGTGAAGGACGCCGACGGTAACTCCCTGCGGTTCATGAGCTAAGCGGCTTCGCTTGAGATAATAGAAGGACCGCAGATGCTTCGACTCGGACGCGCGACGTTGTGCGCGGGCTCGCTCAGCAAGACAGGTCAGTGGATGGGTCTTTGACTCCTCGGCTGCCATCACCGCCGGATTGGAAACTTTGCCCGCGCGACAGTAGTCTAATGTCGTGGTGGGGTGTGATCTCGCCTGACGAGCCGTTCTCTTTCATGAACTCACGTTTCAAACCTATCGTCTTGCTCGTGGTGCTGAGCGCCACGGCCTATGCGGCGGCAACCGATAACATTCTCCCCAAGTCATTCGCAGGATGGACGCAGACTGGCGATGTCAAAGTCGCGACCAAGCCGGAACAGGCCGATCGAGCCTATCCCGCAGTGCTGAACGAGTACGGATTCACTAAGGTAGAGACAGCAACGTACACTCGTCCGGACGGACGCAGGTTGACGATCAAGGCCGCGGAATTCAAAGACGCGACCGGAGCTTACGGTGCGTTCACGTTCTATCGCGATCCAGCGATGAAGAGCGAACAGATCGGCACCAAGGCGGCTTCTGCTAATCAGCGCATCCTGTTCTTCCGCGGCAATATCCTGGTTGATGCAGCGCTCGATCGCGTGACCGGTATGTCGGCAGCGGAGTTGCGCGAGCTTGCTGGCATCCTTCCTGAAGTCAAGGGAACCGCGGGCAATCTACCCAACCTGCCCGAGTATTTGCCGAAGGAAAATGCGGTCGAGAATTCCGCTAAGTACATCCTCGGACCACAGGCACTGGCGGCGACTCACACTCCGCTACCGGCCGAGCTGGCTGCGTTTTCCGTGGAACCCGAGATCCTCACGCAGGCTTACACGACACCAGACGGACCAGTGACGCTGATGTTGGTGGAGTATCCGACACCGCAAATTGCCATTGAGCGCTTGCGTGCGTTGCAAGCAGCACAGGGTTCGGATCCGACGTTTGTTGTTCGCAGGACCGGACCGATCATCGTGGCCGAAAGCGGCAACGTAGGTAACAACGATGCCAGGGCAGTGCTCAATGCGGTGAACTACGAAGCCGACGTCACGTGGAATGAAGCCACGTCTGTCAGTAAGAAAGACAACATCGGCAACTTGTTGCTCGCGGTATTCGCCTTGATCGGGATTCTGCTGCTTATCGGACTCGTGTTTGGTGTGTTTTTGGGTGGCATCCGCGTGTTACTGACGCGCTACTTTCCGGGAACCGTGTTTGACCTGCCGGAGAATGTAGAAATCGTGCAGCTACATATCGGCGACCAGTCAACCTCTAATAAATAATTGAAAACTAAGACCTTGCTAGCCGGGGAGGCGAAAACGGGCGTTTTCAGCCAATTTCCTCAGATTCATTTAACTTATTGAAAATACAGCAATTTAAGTCATAGAAAGTGCTTGACAGGGGGGTAGGGTAAACCTAGTATTTGTGCAGAAAGTTTTGACGGTCTAGCCTCCGTTGGAACTATTCTCCCTTGAAGAAAAGGCCGCCCAGTTGCCGGGTGGCCTTTTCCTTTGTGAGCGATGCGAGTTGGGTGCAACGTCGAATGTGTCATTTGGCTCGTGCAAGTTACGCAATTACGGATTTCGATCGCGAGAAGCGCAAATGAATGATCGCCATCGATTTTCGAGAGCGATCTAAACCCGATGTCGGGCTCTGACTTTCGCACCAAAGCGCAAGCGGAGTGAATCCAAATAACCTCACGATATGGATGCCATGCAGAAAATGCCGGGGAAGGCGACGGAAGCTTTCAGGGCGCTGCCGGAAGTTTGGCAACTGATTCGGCCTCGCCGTGGATTGCTCGCGATCGGCTTCGTGCTGATGGTGATCAATCGAGTCTCGGGACTCGTGCTGCCGGCCTCGACGAAGTTCCTGGTGGACGACGTCATCGGCAAACACCGGACGTGGATGTTGCCGTGGCTGGTTGGAGTCGTGCTGGCGGCCACACTGGTGCAAGGACTTACGTCATTCACCCTCACACAGACGCTGTCAAAGGCAGCGCAAAAGCTGATTGCCGAGCTGCGGCGGCGCGTACAGGAACACGTCGGGCGACTTTCGGTTTCCTACTACGACTCGACGAAGACGGGCACGATGGTCTCGCGCATCATGACCGATGTAGAAGGGGTGCGCAACCTGGTGGGCACGGGGCTGGTCGATCTAATAGGCGGGTTGCTCACAGCGATGATCGCATTCGTGGTGCTGATGCGCATCAGCACAGTGATGACGCTGATTGCGTTCGCCTTCCTGGCGGTGTTTGGCGTCGGACTGCGGAAGGCGTTCAAGACGATCCGACCAATCTTCCGCGAGCGGTCGAAGATCAATGCAGAAGTTACCGGGCGATTGACCGAATCACTGGGCGGTGTTCGGGTGGTGAAGGGGTATCACGCCGAAGAGCGCGAGCATAACGTCTTCAGCGCTGGAGTGGAGCGATTGCTGCAGAACGTGTTCAAAACACTGACGGCGACCTCGCTGATGAGCCTTACGTCATCCAGCCTGATGGGTCTCGTGGGTGCGATCGTGATGTTCATGGGAACAAGACAGATTCTGAGGGGCACACTGACGCTGGGCGGGTTCTTTACTTACACGATGTTCCTGGGGTATCTCGCGGCGCCGCTGTTCCAGATGGTGAGCGTGGGAACCATGATCACAGAGGCGATCGCCGGCCTGGAGCGTACGCGCGAGGTGCTCGGTGAGACGCGCGAAGACGAAGATCCTGAGCGCACGGTCACGTTGGGACCGATACCTGGGGATGTGGGGTTCGACGACGTGACCTTCGCCTATGAGCAGAAGAAGACAGTACTGCACAACATCACGTTTGAGTCGCAGCCAGGGACGGTGACAGCGCTGGTGGGATCATCGGGTTCGGGTAAGTCGACGATTATCGGACTGGTGGCGGCATTCCATAAGCCCAACTCTGGCAGAGTGCTGGTGGATGGCGTGGATCTGGCAGTGGTGCGGCTGGAATCGTATCGCACCCAGTTGGGAATGGTGCTGCAGGATTCCTTCCTGTTCGATGGGACGATCCGGGAGAATGTGGCGTTCTCAAAGCCGGATGCTACGGAAGAAGAGCTGTTGCGAGCTTGTGCGATCGCGCGCGTCGATGAGTTCGCCGAGAAGTTCGAGCAGAAGTATGACACGGTGATTGGCGAGCGCGGGGTGAAGCTGTCCGGTGGTCAACGGCAGAGGGTATCGATTGCACGGGCGATTTTGGCGAATCCGCGGATCCTCATTCTCGACGAGGCGACTTCGAGTTTGGACTCGGAGTCGGAGCAGTTGATCCAGGCGGGGCTCGCCTACCTGATGAAGGGTCGGACGACATTCGTGATCGCACACCGGCTGTCGACCATTCGACGGGCGGATCAGATCCTTGTGGTAGAAGCGGGACAGATTGTGGAACGCGGGACACACCAATCTCTCTACGAGTTGGGCGGGCGCTATTACGAGCTCTACACCAAGCAGCACGGACTGGAGCAGAACCTCTTTCTGGCTCCAGGAGAGGGCGGCGAACCTATCGAAACGGCGCCTAGCAATGGATCAGCCGCTAACGATGGCGATGCCGCAGAAGTGTTGGACCGAGAGACGGTGTAGACCGACGCTCTTTGATCTGCTTTTGCTTGGCGATACGCACAAGACCCACCCAAACAAAAAGAAGCTTGGGTGGGCGCCCAACTTCATTACTCATCACTTGTTGATGTCCTGCTTGTCCTCGAGTCGCTTGATCAGCGATTGAACGCCTTGCTTCTGATTATCGGGCGCGTTGGCGAGGCAGAGCTTCATTTGCTTTAGCGCCTCGTCGTAGTTTCCTGAACCGACGGACAGGCGCGCTTCTCCGGCGTAGGTAATCCAATGGGTCGGATACTTTTTCGCCAGATCGCGGTAGATAACGAAGGCCTGGTCCTGCTTGTGCTCGCGCTGAAGCTGGCGTGCGTAGGTGTACATCTGTCCGGCGTCAGCTTTGTCGAGCGCCTTGGCGACGAGGGGTTTGGCTTCGTCGCTCTTGCCCATGGCTTCGAGGATGCGCGCCTTGGTCATCAGGTTGTCATAGCGCTCTTCTTGTTCAATGGACTTGTCGGCGTACTTAAGTCCCTGGGGCAGATCGACCTTGGCGTCGAGGAAGTAGTTCGCTGCGTCGTCATAGCTCTGCCAGGTGTACTGCACAATTCCGCGGAACTGTTTCTGCAGGCTGGCCTCGACCGTCTGCGGAACGTTCACCGCGACCTTGAACGGCACGGCAGTTTTGTCCCA
>Ga0306920_100012435_pt1 | contig 11554 bp, 11 predicted proteins | sample flu12Cox44000170_FD_204666 | JGI IMG/M metagenome (GOLD analysis project Ga0306920, IMG submission 204666) | Lab enrichment of tropical soil microbial communities from Luquillo Experimental Forest, Puerto Rico - flux4day.12C.oxic.44.000.170 (v2)... | ecosystem: Environmental > Terrestrial >...
CTGATCTTGGATTGGCCGCTTCACTTTTATGCCGCCTGCGATCGCGTGTTCGGCAAAAGCATCGACGTCGTCGACGCGGATCGACAGCCAAATGGGCGAGTTGCCGAGCGTCTCGGCGCTAAAACGTCCACCCTCCGGCCATTCCTCCGCCAGCATCAGGATCGAGTCGCCGATCGCGATCTCAGCATGCGCGATGTGGCCGCCAGCTTCGAACCGGAACGTTTCGCGCGCTCCGAAGGCACGTTGGTAGAACTCAATGGCCTTGGCAGCGTCTTTGAACGTCATCCGCGGCGAGGCGGTCGCACGAACCTCCGCAACCGGTTTGGCAACGCTAGACATGGGCTTTCTCCCTTCGAATTCAGACTTGAGAAGTTCCTTGAAATCTTCGCGAGGCAAGCCGCGCAACTCGGAGGCTATACGCGCGAGAGAAGCAAGTTCCGCCCCGCCTTCACTGTACAGAGGTGCGCGCGGATCGGCGATGGTCGTGTCGATGATACGGTTGAGATGCTCGGCGTAATCCTGCTCAGGCATTTGCTTCACCCGACTTCTTCTGCCCCGATTCCTGGAGCCGAACGCGCAGACTCTGAATGGCGCGGAACTGGAGCTGCTTCACTGCGCCTTCACTGCGATTCAATTCGCGGGCAATTTCCTTAATCGCTTTCTCCTCGGCAAAACGCATTTCGATCACGCGCCGTTGGTCTGTCGGCAAAGTCCGCACGAGGCGAAACAGCAGAGCACGACGCTCGAGATCCTCGATGTCTCCAGGATCAGCTGGTGTTGACTCGGGTCCATCCGCTTCGAGCATGGGTTGCTCGCGGGATGTGCGCCGCCAATGATCCGTGATGGTGTTTGCCGCGATGCGCAGGAGCCATGCAACAAAAGGGGTCCCGCGCCACTCGAACCGGTCCAGATTCGTTAGCGCGTGGCGAAACACGTCAGCGGTGACGTCCTCGGCAGCGAAGTGCCCCGGGACGCGCCGCGAGACGTACGCATACACGCGATCAAAATTGCGCTCGTAGAGCTCGGCGAAACGCGAAGGATCGCGCTGTGCGGCTTCGACGAGGATTCGCTCGTCAGGCTCAAGACTCAGGGGCGCCAACCAGCCCTCCAGGCACGCAGACTCAATAGCATAAACGGAGTTACCGCCCGAAGGTTACGGCGAGTCTCGCCTGAACTGCCCGTTCTGCCCGTCGGGCTTTCCTCTACTCGGAGACAGTTCAATAGGGAACCGCCTGGGATCCGTTTGGGCCGGCTTTCCACGGGAGCATCGAGGTTGTGCCGTTCTTCGCGTTCTCCTGTCCCCTATCCCATCCGTAGTGGCGAGGCGTGGTGTCGCTTGTAGAGCGTCCACTGTCCTGCGCTTGACCGTTTCACCGGACTGGAAGACCATTCATGCGACGTACGGGAATAAGGTGAGGCGGAAACAAGAGCAGTGAGAAGCTGAGCGCTGGTGCCTAGAGCACCTTTAGTGGTAACGCTGTGTATCAGGCCGATCGAGAAGGCACGGCTGGTTACCGTGCCCTTGGTTTCTACCTGTGGTTTCGCAGTGCCGGCGCTGATTCGGGTGTTGATCGGTATTTGATTTTGGTTGGATCAGGGTCGGGCTCGGTCCGCATCCCTAGCCAAATCCTTTAGCAGCTCAAAAAACTCCGAAGTCTGGCCGATGAAAAGTCCGTCGCCCGCGAGAGAGTTGAATGCGCCCATCGCCGCGTCCGTGGTCTCGGTCGGGCGAATCACCGAGCAGATTGGGAAGCTGCGGTTTAGGAATGGGCACGGCTCTGGCATGATCAGGTTGGCCTGTTTCGTCTCCGGCTGGCTGAAATGCAGGTCGAAAAACGTCACGTCTGAATCGTTGACCGGATCATGAACCGAAAAGGGCGGATTGGCTGGAGGCCCATTAGGGTTTGTATTCGCATTACCGGCCTTGTCTTGCCAAGTCTGAAAGTGCATTGTCTCGGTTGGACCGATACTGAGGAGGATGCGCAAGACTTCTGGATCCTCTGCCCTCTGAGCGAGCTGAGGGTAGAGGCTGGTGCCACCTTGCTCAATAAAGCAAAAGTGGAAGCCCGCCGTGAAGGCGATTGCGTTGATCAGGTCAGCGTTGTTTGCGTCTGCATCAGTTCTAGGAATTGCCGTATGCTTCCCAACATTCAAGCTCGGGACTGGTTGATCAAATGAGGTATCACCAAGATCGGGGTTAAGGCTATCGGAGCGATACCGACCAAAAAAACTGGTGTCGATGGTGAGCTGGGTCAGATTTGTGAGCCGTCCCTTTTTGGTTGACCCCGTTGCTATGCTACCTGGCAGTTTGCGGAAATGAGTGCCGAGCAGGAGATCGAGTTCCGCCGTATTGGCGCCTCTAGATTTTAAGTAAGCGACCAGGAAGTTCGCGTGGCTGAATTCGTCATCGGTATTATCGTTAATGTACTGAGGCATGTCGCCATCGAGGATCTCAAGAGCGGCCGTGTACTGGGCGTTTCCCCCAGTGGGAGTTGGCTTGGTGCCAGTCGCCGGATTAGGAGAGGCGAAACCGCTTGTGACAGCCGCCGCCGTTGAAATGAGTTCCCAATACTGTTCCCAGAGATCGCTTTCGAGGATTTCGGCCGCAGCCACGAACCTCAGAATCGCGGCGTCGCCTTCACTCAAGCTGCCTTTTTGGCGGTCCTTCCCCAAGGCTGAAATACCGTTGACGAGACAACTGCTGCCTAGAGTTGCTGCACCCGCCACCACGCCACGTTTCAAAAACGAACGCCGGTTCGAACCACCCGTAAACAAATTGTGCGTTTTCATAGCATTCTTCTCCTGAAAAAATAGCCTCGGGCATCTGGTGCTCGAGGCTTTATCTTTATATACGCCTGGAAAGGATCAAGAAAAATCAAGAAGAACTCAAGCTTCGGTAGACGGGCAAGCGCCACAAACAGAAAAGTTTAGATTCGAATCTTAATCAAGATTTATCAACATACGATCGGAAGCGTGGAGCGCTGAAGCAGCCGGCGCCGTTGCGCATAGTTTATAGAAGTTCCGAGAAGTTCTGTCCGCACCGCGCTCGCCAGGGCAGCGAGCTTACGTAGCACGGGTGATCGGATCCATTCGCCCGAGTGCCTCGATTCATGTGATCGTGTTCCACGAAAAGCTCCCTACGAAGAACGCTACACAATCGTATTTCGAGTACTATCATCTATCGAGAACTCATCTGTCGTCGGGTGGAAGTCCTCAGTGAGATTAGTGGCGATCGGTCTATGTTCCTTCAGGAGACTTTTATGACAGACCCAAAGACCCATTGGTGTCTTGTCGTGTTTCGATGTGTCAATTGTGGAAAGAACGAAGCATTCGCTGAAGATTCCTTTGAAGGTGAACCGCGCGAGGACCAAATTAGGCCCAAGATATATCAAGCTATCTGCAGGTATTGCGGCTGGGAGGGTGAGGTTCGCGGTCTCTCAGCAGTGGAAATGCGCTGCAGAGTCGAACGCAGGACGGGGATTCGCAATAAGAAACGAAATCGGCCCATGCCTGACAGCCAGGGACGCCGGACAACTGGTCAGTGAGTCCGTTTGACGACTTGGTATCAATTCCCGATAAGCCGTAACTGCATCTACGACGCGTCGCTAGTGCCAGAAACTTGGCGCAGGCTTTTGCCAGGAAGGGAAGACAGAGAGGCAAATGATGACGGAGCCAAACAGCAGAAAAGGCCCCGGCTGTGCGCCGGGGCCGAATCCGGTCTTCAGTCAGAACGGAGCCTCGCCGGACTCCGCCGTTGGCTCGCTGGGAGGAGTTGGCAGTTCCTGCTCGTTGCGATCGAGCTTGCGCACGACATCGGCACGAATGGACCACGATGTGATCTTTGTAGCCTTCGACTTCTTGCCTTTGCCGTTGGGCTGCTCGTAGGTCGAGCTAACGAGGGAGCCCTCGACGAGCACGTGAGCACCTTTCTTGATGGTGCGAGCCACGTGGTCTGCCAACCGTTCCTTGAACAGCACCACACGGTGCCACTCTGTTTTGGAGCTCCACTCATCATCGGCGTTCTTCCAATAGCGCTGTGTGGCGAGAGAGAACGCGGTGAACTTCGAACGGTTGCCTTTCGCTTGACGATGCTCCGGGTCAGCACCAACGAAGCCCACGAGAGTTACGGAATTGAAATAGGACATTTTCTTTAGCTTCTTTCTGCCCCGTTTTCTTTGGGGCACGAGAGAGAGCGAGGGGGCGTGGAGTCGCAGGCTAGCGTCTGCATTCTTGGAGGGTGCCCAATGAATCTCGGGAGGAGCCAAGAAAGCAGAAGGCGCGTAGGCCGGAGCGGAGAGGAATTACCCGAGCGGTGAGCCCAAAGAAAATCGGAAAAGAAAGAAAGGAATGTCCCGTTTCGGGAACGCCGGAGGGGAAGGAGACCTGGACAGCGGTTAGGCTCGGTTCTGAAAGTGGGCTCGTGGCCGCTGTTGGAGGTTGTCGATGATGGCGGACCTTAGAATTCCAAACGGGCGTGAAAGGCGATCATGCGTGGTGAGCTATCGCCTCCCAAGCCCACACCAAGCAGGCCTGTCGGCGGAGCGGTCGTGTAAGTCAAAGCCCCGAAACCGATCTGCGTTGCTGGCTTGCCGGGAATCCCCGCCAGCACCATGCTTGGAAGCCCGAAGTTCGGGTGATTGAAGACATTGAAAAACTGAGCTTCGAAGCGGAGCTTTATGCGCTCGGTCAACGGGAACCATTTCGTCAGATACAAGTCGCTCCAGACGAAGTTCGGGCCGCGCAGCGCGTTGCGAGCGAGGGTTCCGAACTGGCAGCGTCCGGCCGAGTCGCCGCCGCTGCACGCTGCCGTCGACGGATCGACGGCCGATACGAACGCGTCGGGATTCAACCATTGAATCGTTCCCGGCTGTGTCACGCCGGGAATGTTGCAGTGACGGCAATAAGGGTCCACGCCGGGAACGATGCTGGCGAATTGCGGACCGCTTCCCTGGACGATGCCGTTTCCGTTCGCGGAATAGGGTGTGCTCAGCACGGAGAAAGGCACGCCAGTATGGAAGAATACGCTGCCGGAAATCTGCCAGCCATTTATCGCGTAACCGAGCGCATGGCTCGAGACTTTGACGGGGAGCTCGTAAACGTACTGGCCTGTGACGTTGTGCCGGATATCGTAGTCGCAGTTGCCGTAATCGCGCCCGAGATTGCCCGGGAGGGGAGACAAGATTCCTCCTGCAGAGAATTGCAAGAAGCCACCGTTGGAAACGGTGTCCAGGCAATGACTCCAGGTATAGTTCACCTGCCCTTGCAATCCGTGACCAAGGCGCTTCATCGCGGTCAATTGCGTTCCATGGTAGCTGCTGGTGGCGCCCGTCGAGAATTGCGTCACGGCACCGAGTCTTGGATCGGTCGATTGTGCATAGGGAAACGGTGTGAAGCAGCGGTCGCAGACGGTCTGATATCCGTTGGCTTGTGTAAGAAATGGCTGGTTGACCGCTCGAGTGCCGACGTAGACCGCCTTCACGCTGCCCGTGTTCCCGAATTGATGTTCAAAGCCCAGGCTCCACTCCATGAAGTACGGTGCATGAAGCTTGCCGTCCGGGACGGCGGCGATGGCCACGGGCGGCAGGCAGGTAACTGGGTTGGAAAGCGAGGAAGCGCAGGAGAGCTCGCCCTGCGCAAATCCCGAGCTGAACGTGTCGTTCGCGGCAACAGCGGCGTCCACGGCGCTATTCGCAACAGCGGGGGCGATGGCGGTTCCGCCCACCGTGCCAAGCAGACCTCCTTGAAACGTTTTCAGATAAGGTGGGTTCATGCCGATCAAATCGGCGATGCTGCCGGGCAGAATATCACTGAAGAGGCCGAAGCCGGCACGTAGCACGGTCTTCGGCTCAAATTGCCATGCGATAGCGGTTCTCGGTTGCAGAATGGCGAGAGGCGTTGACTCAAACAGAGCTGCGAGGTGGGTTTGGATAGACGCATTGAGCGGCTGATTCACGTCGTGGGAGATCGAAAGAAATGACCCACCCAAGCGTGCGACTTGATGGTGCGGGTTCACCGGATTCGAATTGAACGTGTCTCGCACCCCAAACGTCCATGTGAGCTTCGGGGTGACCTTCCAGGTGTCCTGCGCGTAGAAGTCGAAGTTCAGAAAGTTGAACGGTTCGTTCAGGGTGGTGGGAAATGCTTCGGTTGCGGTCGAGGCAACGCCGTAAATGAACTGCGGCAGCGTGGTGTACGATACCGTGGGCACGGTACCCTCGCCGAAATCGAAATCGTCGAGACGCAAGATGCGCATGTTCGTGCCGAAGCGCAGCTCGTGCGCCCCATGACTCCAGGCAAGGTTATCGTTGATGAAGAACCGCGTGGCGCGGCGTCCTTGCACCCAGGTGTTGTCGAGCCCGCCAATCGTGGTAAACGGCGCGTTTGCGCCGCTGCCCTGGAGCACGATCGGTAAGGCGGCCAGCGTTCGATCGAAGTCGCTAGGACCGAAAAGGCTTTCATACCAGGAGAAGGCCGGATTGAAATAGTTCACCAGATTCTGCGAGAACACATGCGTGTATCCGGCCGCAAAGGAATAGAGCGGTTGAGGCGAGATGGCATTGAACAAGGGATTGATGGGATCGGTATACGCAGCCTGCAAGCCGTTGTCGGTCTGGAAGCGGAACCAGGCGGTGTCGCGTGGGCTGATGTTGTAGTCGATGCGGGCCGTCTGGACCTGCTCATGATCGTCGCTCGAATGCGACACCCCGCGCCGGTTGGCACAACCGTCCCCATTGGGGGGAGCACCGGTGGCAGCCGATCCATCCGGGTTGAACGGACAGCCAAGAACCGCAAGCGGCGTTCCGCTAGTATCGCCATAGAGCGAGAACATCTTCTGGTAAAAGGGCACCTCTTCGGGCGCCGGTGCGTAGCGTGATCCGGTGACGGAGTCGGTTCCGCCGAGCGGCAGCTGCTGCAGAACGTATTGCTGGAAGGTCGCGCTCGGCACGGTCACGGTGTTGAAGATGGGCAGCGCCATGCGCACCCATTCACTGTCGAAGAAGAAGAACAGCTTGTCGTGCAGGATTGGGCCTCCGATGCTGCCCCCGAAGTGATTCAGCGTGGAGCGGGGTTTGTGACTCTCAGAAGCCGCATTCCGAAAGAAATTGGAGGCATTGAGAATCGAGCCGTTCCAAATCTCGTAGAGGTTCCCATGGAAATGGTTGCTGCCCGATTTGGTGACGTAGTTCACTTGGGAAGCCCCGTAGCGGCCCTGGTCCACGGAATACGAGAGAGTATTGACGGTCACTTCCGCAATGGAGTTGAGCCCAAGGACGAGGTTGGTTGAAAGACCGCTGTTGAGGTTGGTGAGCGGATCGTTCGTTTCCAGCCCGTCGACGATGTAGCCGTTCGAGAGGGCCGGCAGGCCATTGAATTCGACATTGCCGTACCCGTTGGTTCCACCGACGAAATCGTTTCCGCTTCCCGCCGTGTTGATAAGGGCACCGGCCGCAAATTGCAGTGGGTAGGTCAGATCACCACCGGGATTTGGCAGGTCTTCGAGTGCTGGTGCGTTGAGGGTCGTCGAAGTATTGGCGTTGCCTGGATTCAGGATGGGCGCCTCACCGTTGACCTCGACAGTCTCGTTGTTTTGCGCGACGCGAAGGACTACGTTCAGCGACTGTTTCTGACCCAGGCCGGCGAAGACGTTTTCGATTTGGTGAGGTTCAAATCCCTGTGCCGTGGCTCCGAGGGCGTACGGTCCGGGCAACAGTTGCGGGAAGTTGAAGCGGCCTGCTTCATCGGTCAGCACGGACCGCTTGAGCGCAGTGTCGTGGTTTGTGATCGTGACCATTGCGCCTGCAATGGAGGCACCGGACGGGTCGGTGACTTGGCCCAGGATAGCGCTGGTCGTTTCGCCTTGTGCAGCCGTGCGCAGAGGAAGGGAGAAGAACAGAACCATCAAGATGGGAGCGAATGCCCGTGACACGGCAACACCTCGTGGCACGAAAAACGGCTGCCGATGCCGATCGGCAGCATTCGTGCAGCCCAGCATATATTAACCTAGTTTAAGCTATGGAGTAAAGCATGATATACTTCAGCAGTTCTCTTTGCTTAAGGTGCAGCGAGTAGCAGAGCACTGAGCGTGATTAGCGGTTGGAGCGAAAGGTGCCGGAGCAGATGATCACAATTTCCAAAGAGAACTATTTGAAAGCCATCTTGGAGGCGGAGAGCGAGGGCGAGCACGTCATCTCGGCCACTTTGGCTCATCGGCTCTCCGTAACGGCTCCGGCGGTCACCATGGCCCTGCGGCGATTGAAACGCGATGGCCTGGTTTCGGTGCGCGCTGAAGGTCGAGTCGAGCTGACCGCAGCCGGTCGAGAGGTGGCCTTGAGAACCATGATGAGGCACCACCTGATCGAGCGCATGCTGGCCGAGGTCTTTGGCATGGAATGGTACGAAGTGCACGATGAAGCCGAGCGCCTGGAACACGCTGTCTCTGCTGAGTTCGAGAAGAAACTTGTCGAAAAGCTAGGACCAGCGGGAGTCTGCCCTCACGGCAACCCGGTGGTTCCCGAACACCCAGAAGCTCGACGGCGGCGAGGATTCCGGCTGCTGGCTGAAGGGGAACCTGGCAAAAGCTATCGGGTGTGCAGCGTATACGAGCGGGATACCGCGTTGTTGCGTTTCCTAGACGAGCGCGGTATCCGGCCTGGCGCAAGACTGGGCGTGGTGGCGCGCCATTATGACGAGACGCTCACGCTAGTAACGGACAAGGACAAGGTTTCCATCGGTGGGTCCGCTGCGGAAAAGGTTTGGATCGCGCCAGCCGAAGCCCGCAAGGTGCGAAAGTGTTGATCGGAGTCTCATGATTCGGCCACGCGATCCCGAGCGAAGAGATGAATAAGGACGGTCGACAAAGTCACATCGGCGGTGGAGCCGGCTTGGAGGCTGCACGCGCAACTGCGCATCTGTCCCTGGAGAACGTTCACAGCTCGATCGATGTGCCACACCATGAGGCTGGCTTTTGGCAGCAGTGGAAGGCTTTTGTCGGGCCTGCCATTCTCGTCAGCGTTGGCTACATGGACCCTGGGAACTGGGGGACGGATTTGGCAGGCGGCGCGCAATTCAGGTATGGCCTCCTCTGGGTGGTGGCGCTCGCCAGCCTGATGGCGATCTTCATGCAAGTGATTTCCGCGCGGCTGGGCGTGGTGACTGGTAAGGATCTCGCCCAGTGCTGCCGCGACTGGTATCCCAGGTGGACACGATGGCCGAACTGGTTGATGAGTGAAGTGGCGATTGGCGCTTGTGATTTGGCGGAAGTGCTGGGCAGCGCTGTGGCACTGAACCTGATGTTCCATGTGCCGCTCTGGTGGGCAGTAATCATCACCGGGTTAGATGTGCTCTTGCTGCTTGCCCTGCAACGCTTCGGGATGCGCACGATTGAAGCAGTGGTCGTGTTGCTGGTCGCAACGATTGCCGTGTGCTACTTCATTGAGATATTCGTTCTGCCCCAAACTCAACCGAGCTTTCGGGAGATGGCGCGTTCACTGGCGCCGCACCTCCATCAAGCGGGAATGGTCTACATTGCCATCGGAATCATCGGCGCGACGGTGATGCCTCACAACCTCTACTTGCACTCAGCCCTTGTACAAAGCCGCAGGCTGCAAAAAGACGAAGCCTCCATTCGCCGGGCCCTGCAATTCAATACCATCGACTCCACGCTAGCTTTGACCGTCGCTTTCTTCGTCAATGCTGCAATTCTGGTCCTTGCGGCAATGGTCTTCTTCGGGAAGGAAAGCGTAGCGGTGTCCGGCGGCGAAATGATCAGGTTCAACGCCCACAGCGACTGGATTCGGATTGCTTATTTGACGTTAGCGCCACTATTGGGTACAGCTCTGGCGAGCACGCTGTTCGCCGTGGCACTGCTGGCCAGTGGCCAGAGCAGTACAATCACAGGCACACTTGCCGGACAGGTTGTGATGGAAGGCTTCATGCATTGGCGCATCAAACCCTGGGTTCGACGGCTGATTACGCGCACATTGGCCATCCTGCCGGCAGTCCTCATCATTGGTTTGCGAGGCAATAGCAGCGTCACCGATCTGCTGACCCTAAGCCAGGTGGTATTGGCGCTGCAACTCCCGTTCGCCATGTTCCCGCTACTGCTCTTCACCAGTTCCAGCAGGCGAATGGGTTCTTGGAAGAATGGCCGCTTCCTGCTTCTTGCTGGCTGGGGTAGTGCTATCCTGATCACCGCGATGGACATTTACGGCTTGCCGGACTCGCTCAGAGCTGCGTGGCAGGTCATCACCGGTGGATGAGAGAAACGGCGGACAACACGACCGCATGTACGGCACGATTCTCGTAACGCTGGACGGAACGCCAACGGACCGGGCCATTGTTGAGCATATCAAGCAGTTAGCGACGCTTGCTCACAGCCGGGTGGTGCTGCTTCATGTCGCGGACGGATGGGCTGCCAGAACCTACGGTCCCGATGCCGTCAGTTCGGAAATTGCGGAAGATACGGCATATCTGGAAAGGGTCCGGGCCGAATTTCAAGCCGCAGGCATCCCGGCGGAGGCTGAACTGGCGTACGGTGATGCGGCTGAAGAAATCATCAAATGGGTCAGTCAGAAGGGCTGCGATCTGGTTGCGATGAGCACCCATGGACACCGTTTCTTGGCTGACGTTTTTCTGGGCGCGACAGCCACGCGAGTGCGACATAGTATCAGCGTGCCTGTCCTGCTTTTGCGGGCGAAGTGAGTCTCCAGCGGAGAAGGCCTCGGAGAAACTGCCTGGCAGATGACAGAAGTGGAAGAAACGGAGCGGGACGAACATCATGGCTCCCGCCACCCCGCGAAACTCTTCGCTTGAATCGAAATCTAATTCCATATAACAACGACCCGATGCCACTCAGTTTTTGAACTCCACTCATCATCGGCGTTCTTCCAGGAGCGCTGTGTGGCGAGAGAGAACACAGTGAACTTCAAACCGTTGCCTTTCGCTTGACGTTGCTCCGGATCAGCACCGACGAATCCCACGAGGGTCACTGAATCGAGGTACGACATTTTTTGAATCTCCTTTTTGCTCCATTTTCTTGGGGCACCCAAAAAGCGAGAGGCTTCTGCTCCCAAAGCGAGCGGTTGCTTTGTGGGAGGGAACCATGCTGTTCGGGAGGAACCGGGAAAGCAGAAGCCGCTAAGCTGCTGGGCGCAGGAATTAGCCCGAAGCAGTGCCCAAGAAAATGAGCGCCAGAATAAGGTGGATTACCCGGAGTCAGTGGATCGCTGAGAAGAACTGGCCTGTCGGAGCACCGTGCAGAGGTCGAGGCGAGTGGTTTTGCACCACCGACCCTCTGGATTCCAACCAGATAATCATCCACCCCGTTTTGAGTCGGCACGCAGGGATAGACCAGAGCCGCTGGGCCACCTGTCACCTTTATCCCGATTTATCCCAATACCCTGCCAACCGTGCCCAAACCGTCCAGATCGAGCCGAACGGCGTCTTTAGTTTTCAACCATTTACCAGCGAGCCAGAGCGCAATCACCCGTTTTTTGCTAAACCGTTTTAGGGGCTAAAACCTCTAACGGGGGTTCGAATCCCCCCCTCTCCGCCA
>Ga0306920_100012436_pt1 | contig 11553 bp, 15 predicted proteins | sample flu12Cox44000170_FD_204666 | JGI IMG/M metagenome (GOLD analysis project Ga0306920, IMG submission 204666) | Lab enrichment of tropical soil microbial communities from Luquillo Experimental Forest, Puerto Rico - flux4day.12C.oxic.44.000.170 (v2)... | ecosystem: Environmental > Terrestrial >...
GCCGCCTGCTTTGGAGCGCCGTCGCATCGCCTCCCTCAAGGCTCAGGACCACGCCAACTGTGGCTTAGAATGGTCCGATTACAGCAGGGATTTGCGACCGGCGAAATGGGGTTCAGGGATCAGGTTGCACAGCAGCAATCGTGAAGCGCCAATGTCCGCTTTGGGTCAAAAGCAGACATTGGAGAAGGTGCGACTGATGTCCGCTTTACCCCCAAAAGCGGACATCGGAACTCAGTCGTGGAATGTCCGCTTTGTGCCATAAGCGGACGTTCCGACGATTGTTGGATATGATTGAATAGCCAGAACGGGAGTTGCGCAATGGACCCAGCAATATTGTCCGCTACTTCTGCACTAATCGGCTCGCTGATGGGTGGATTTTCGACCTTCTGCGCTTCCTGGGTCACACAGCGCAGGCAACTTCGAAGTCATCTGCTGCTACAGCAGGCGGCTAAGCGAGAGACACTGTATGCAGAATTTATCATGGAGGCGGCAAAGCGCTTAACAGAAGCTTGGAGCAAACAGCCCGAAGGACCTGACGTTATCGCGGGGCTTTACGCGGCCATGGAGCGGATGCGCCTGATCTCTTCGAATACCGTCATCGAAAATGCAGAACGTGTCATCCGAAGAGTTGTTGAGGCCTATGTAGACCCCAACAGGACGTTCGACGACTTGCGAAAGGGCCTAATAAGCGGGGACCTCCACCTAGATAATCCACTTAAAGAATTCAGCGACGCTTGTAAGACAGAACTTCATGCCTTGCGTATTTGATCGGGACATTCTGGGAATTCCCATTCATGTCTGTTTCGGGTCAAAAAAGCGGACATCGGAGCCCGTCCGCGTGATGTCCGCTTTTCCCTCGAAAGCGGACATCGTTCAGCACGGCCGACATTATCCGCTAAGTGCGAAAAGTAGACATCCGTCCCGGTTTCCGTGCGACGCGTTCAGCGCGCGTCCGTTCCGAGATCGTCCGAATACCCAGCCTTCAGGCGAGGCCACTGGACGATGGGACGTCCATCGGTTCGGTAAGCGTGCTCGCCTTTCGGTCGTTGTGGCCAGCCGGTCGGCGAGTCCTCCCAAGCCTCCTGCCGCCCATAGACGGTCAAGTCGAGCAACCGGTAGCTGTTATCCATCGCCTCAACGCCGCGCCTCGTCGTCCAGTAAGTTTCGAAGACCTTGGATCCTTGGCGCAGATAGCAAACGATGTGCATCATGCCCACCCGGCGTCCAACTAAGAGAGTGTCGAGTGAGTCCTGCGGGCCCGAGTACCACGGCATCTCCCAACCCATGAAGTCGCGGTACCGGGCGCTCTCTTCGTACGGTCCTTGGCAAAACGTGGCATAGGTGACGTCGCGAGAATGAATGAAGGACAGCTCGCGGACCTGCGATGTATAGAACGTGCAGCCCTCACACTGCTCGGGCGCAGGGCGGCCGGTGTGCCACATGAAGTAGTAAGCGATGAGCATCCGGCGCCCCTCAAACACATCCAATAGTTTCACCGCCCCACGTTCGCCAATGAGCGGTGTGGCCCCGTTGACCTCGACCATGGGGAGCCGTCGCCGAGCGGCCGCAATGGCATCGCCTTCTCTCGTGTGAGCCTTCTCTCGCACCCGCAATGCGTCCAGCTCCGCCTGGAAGGTGCTCCGATCGACTATTTTGGGCGCTCCAAGTTCAATAGCGTGGTTCATGGCACAGCACTCCCTTTGCCGCTCCTACATCAAAAACACTTCAGGCATGCTTTCGGTTGCCGCAACCATCGCTCAGGCCCACCACCTCCTGCCAGCAAAATGCCAGAGCCTCAATGTCCGCTTTGGGTCAAAAGCAGACATTGGGGAAGCTGCGATTGATGTCCGCTTTACCTCCGAAAGCGGACATTGGAACTCAGCTGCGAAATGTCGTGCTTTTTGCCAAAAGCGGACAATTTATACTTTTCTGGTGAAGGCGAATTCACGATTGCATCAGTGCCGTGACGTGCGCCGCGACCGACTGAGCCAAACTCTTGAGGGCATAGCCGCCTTCGAGCACTGAAATGACTTTGCTCGCTGATGTCAGATCAGCGATCTCCATGATTTTGAGGGTTGCCCAGCCGAAATCCGCTTCGGAGAGATTGAGGTTCGCCAGAGGGTCAAGTCTGTGTGCGTCGAACCCGGCTGAGATGACGATGAGGTCAGGCCGGAATTCTTGAACCTTGGGAAGGATCGCGATCTCGAACGCCTCACGAAATGCATCTCCACCATCACCCGCGCGCAGCGGCGCGTTGACAACGTTGTTGTATTCGCCCCACTCGGTCATCGAACCGGTACCCGGAAAGAGCGGCATCTCGTGAGTTGAGCAATACATCACCGTCCGATCGCTCCAGAAGATTTGCTGCGAGCCGTTGCCGTGATGGGCATCGAAATCGACAATCGCTGCTCGTTCGGCGCCATAGCGGCGCTGCGCATGACGGACCGCAATGGCTGCATTGTTAAACAGACAAAAGCCCATGGCAGTGGTGGGTTCCGCGTGATGACCGGCCGGGCGGATCGCAACGAACGCGTTTTTCGCCTTTCCAGCCATGACCTCATCTACAGCAAGAATTGCACCACCCGCAGCACGCAAAGATGCCTCAAAACTACCGGCGGATAACACCGTGTCATCGTCCAGTTCGACCAACCCAATCTGTGGCACCGCCTTGCGAATTCGCTCGATGTATTCCCACGGATGGCACAGGGTGATGACTTCTAACTCTGCTTTCGGGCATTGCTCGCGCAGAAGAAACATGAATTTCTCCTGCTCGATCACCTGCTCGATTGCGCGCAGACGGTCCGGACGTTCGGGATGCCCCGGCGGGGTGAGGTGCTCAAGGCAAGCAGAATGGGTGATGAAAAGCGTCATCAGCGCCCTTCAATTCGGCATCGCCCCACCCAAGGTACGGAACAATGCATCGTACCGGTTCGAACCGGCAGACAGGAAGTGGCTAGATCAGGCTCGGCAATGTCTGCTTTGGGTCAAAAGCAGACATCGCGGCACCTCCAACCAATGTCCGCTTTACCCCCAAAAACGGACATCGGCTCGCGCGGGTCTACTGTCCGAAGTAGTCTGAATGCTAGACGTCGAACAATGTAGCCGCGGCAGCATTTGTCAATCGAGACGGCTGACGACGAGTCATGACGGTGCCTCGATCAAATAGTTCAACTTGATCGCCCCATGTGTCCCATCCCTGTTTGGTCTCACGAGCGAACAACTCGAGGTAAGGGCCTGCGACAAGCCTTTCGATCCGCTCCCTTACGCACTCGGGCTTTCGGCTATGCTCACGACGCTTTTCGACAATAAGGCGTTTCACATTTTTGGCCCGGCGCGGGGGCTTCCCTCGTGTGCCAAGCAAACACTGCTCAGGATTGGCACGTGTCCAGTACCCAAGACCGGTGAAGTAATCGGCGGGGTGCTTGGCAGCTGTATTGAGCTTCACCCAATAGAACGCGACGGTTTTGTATTCGAAGCCCCATGCCTCCATCAACTCGATCGCGCGTGGCAATAGCGGATCGGTGACCCACAAAAACAGCGCGCAATTGTCAGCCGCAAGCTCGGCGATCGGAAGCGATGCGAGAGCCGGGAAATCCAGACAATCGTAATGAGAGATCGCGTTGCGACCTGTTCCTTTGGCGCTCCAATTACGGAATGACCAGGGCGGGTCAGCGTAAATCACCCCGTAACGGCGGCGTTTCAAACAGCTGGTGCTGCTCTCAATATTTATCATTGGCTTCCTTAAACATCGCTGACGGTGTACTTCTATTTATTACAATCGAGCAAGGGTCCGACATTAGGACCACGAAGGGTGCAGAAATGCCAAAACAGAAACTCGGTTCCGGCAACAAGCGCGCGGTGTTGCAACGGCCCAAGACTTCGTACACGTCGCCGCGCCTGATCCAGCAGCGGCAGCGACAGGCCGCAGCTTTGGACTTTCGCCTCCAGGGCCACGCTTATCATCGCATCGCCAAGGAGCTGCATTGTCACCCATCGACCGCGCACGACCTTGTCGTGAAGGGGCTGCACAACATGGTGCCGCGAGAGACAGCGCAGCAAGTTCTTGCAATGGAACTCGCGCGTCTTGATGCGCTGCTAGAAAAATATCAACCGCTGGCATTAAGAGGCGCAGGCGACAAAGGCGCCGCTGAGTTGTGTCTGAAAATTTCCAACCAACGCTGCCGGCTCGCGGGGTTGTATCCCGATCGACATGGCGGCGTGAACGTCCTCTTCGGTAACGGTAGTCAGCCGAACGCCGAGGACGTCGGCATCGAGGTGGTGTTCGTCAAACCCAGCTGGCGCGAGGATGAGGCCGGCAACCTTTGGCGTGGCGATGAGCTGGTCGAACCCGCAAAGGCGCTGCCGGCGCCTGAAACAGAACCGGCAGGCAAATCGCCGAATGTCATAGACTTCCGAAAGTGCTGAGCCGGGTAAACGGTATATCAAACCGCTATTACGGGGGCTTTTGGCGTATTCCCGCGAGTCGGAAGTCGCACAATGATGCGCCATTCCAGCTGCTATGTTGACGTATTGTTGACTTGACAACTTTCGTCGTGCTTGCGTACGGGCCCGCCGATAGCGGTAGCGGGCAGATGGCCTATACCCTAGTGGCCGTCCCGGCTAAACGTATGGGCGGGCCTGGACTCAATCCTCGCCCGCGTCCCAACAGAAGCCGGTCCCGCTACTCGATACCCGCAATCGGGCGCCTTCGCCGATATTGCGAACAGTCAGGGCCAATGTCTCGCCGCGATAGACATGCAGCGGCCGGCCAGAATCATAGCCGGCACCAACCAGCGCACGACACAATGCCAATACCGGAGAGCTGCTGCGGACGGTAATGCCGCGAGCACGATCGCGCGCGCGACATTCATTACTACCGATCAACTCCGCTTCGATCGGGTCGGCGCTGATCTTACGTTTCGCTGTTAGCGCATCTTCAACTTTCATCGTATCACTCTGGAGGCCAGGGCAGACACGGCTTGCGAAAGAAATCTCGTTCAAAGGTGAAGGTGAGCCTGTCGGACCACCGGTGAAATGCCGTCTGAGCCGTAGCATCCGCCGTGTCCATTAGCCTGTTTACCGGCGCCCATATCGCAGTCGCCACTGCCTCAGCCACATCCTCATCTGGGTCTTTGGCCCTGGCGGCGGCCGTGGCCTTGACCCATTTTATGGATGCTGCGATCCAAGCGGTTTTCAGAGCGTCAACCTGCTCTTGTTGTTTCTCGGTTAAAGCTGTCATCTTCACACTCCTGTTTGCACTACTCGCCGCGCTCTCGCCGCGCTCTCGCCGCCGCTCGCAAATCGTGTCGTGCGCTGGATTGGGTTTGTTGGCGCTCATTTTGGTGACGGCATTTTCTCTGGCAGCGGACCCATGACGAATGGCTCGCCCAGGCGTTTGCGTTCTTGTTCGCGTTTGAGCTGCGCTTTGGCTTCTTCCGGCGTCAGCATACGGCCATCCACAATCATGCGCTTAGCGAGGCGGATGGCTGTCTGAACGTCTACGTTCTGGTCAACAATGTGCTCGACATGGGCGAGGCAGCGGCCGGCGGCGTCATGGACGCACCAGGCCTGCCGCGTCGCTGACCATTCGATCTCAGACCACAACTCACCGTTGATTGTGAGGTGGTAGGTTATGGCATTGATGCGCCGAGTTTCGATTACGCCGTAGCGCCTAATATCCGTCATAACGCTTCCTTTCTTCTCTCTGACCCTGAGAAGTGTCACAAGCGTCACAAACCCGAATGGCTATGGGACAAGTTGATCGTTTTGATGCGTCACAGCGAAGGCGGTTGTGACACGTCAAAACGTGCAGGAAACCCGCATGGATATTGAGTCTGTGACGCTTGTGACACTTTGAAGGGGCTGGGGACGGGATAAGCGTGAGGGCGTCATGCTAAGTACCTCCCCCACGCGTCTTCGAACCACACCCAGAGGTAGCCGCGCACTTGCCGGCCGCCGATACGGATTCGGTCGGGAGCTATCCTCGTGCCACCCGCTGTCTTGTAATTTTTCAGCATGCTCGCCAGCTGGCGCTCGCTAATCGGGCTGGCCCGCCGGTACTCATGCCACTCAGAGGCCGGATCAGCGGCGAGCTTCTGAACTACCTCTGCGGAGCCAATTCCCTCTTCCTCGACTTCCGCGGTTTCCTTGACTGCTTTGATCGCGGCCAGCAGCCGCACGCCAGCGGTCCGGCTGTCTGATCCGAGCTCGATCTTGGTGGCTGCGGCTCTGGCCTGATCGCCCCAGTCCTCGCCGGCGAGATCGGCAATGGCGAACAGCAAGCGCCAATTATCCGATCTCCGGTTGTCGAAACCGGGCGGCATGGACACTTTGGCGTTGCGCAGGGTCTCGGCATTATCCAACGACCAGCGGAGCAGCCGCCGACGCAAATTGCCTAGCTCGCTATCGTCCTCATAAGCGAACTCCTCGATGGCTTCGTCTTTTTTCCGCCGGCGCAGTTCAATGACAATGGAGCGGCTTAAGGTGCTGGCTGGCAACTTTCGCCCGACCAGGCCTATCGCCTTCGGGCAAAATGTCGGGAACAATTCCGGCGTCTTGTCGTCGCCGATACAGCGAATGACGCCTTGGCCCCGGACGTGACCGCTATTGATGATGGAGCGTAATTCTTGCTTTTCTTCAGAGGCAAGAACGGTGTCGAACTCATCAATGATAAAGGACGGCTGCCAGCGCTGAATTGTGCGATAGAGCGCGGCGTCGGAAATGTCGACCGATGCGATTGCGCGAGGCGTCAGATAAGACAGAACGCTTAGGGTCGTGGTCTTGCCGCTTTCCGGTTCGGCGCTGCTCACCAGCAAAATCGGGCTATGCCTCGCAATATCGTTATGAACCCAAGCGAAGCAGACCCACAGCGCTTTAGTGAGCGAATCTTCATGCGAGCATATGACGTGTCGGCGAAGGCGAAAGATAATGTCGCGCAGCAAGGAATCGCCGTCGGCCGGATCAGGCCATGGTTCGGTGATCCAGTGGCCGTAGAGCGGCGCCGCCGCCATTAATTCGCGGCGCGTTTTTACCTCTTTGTCGATGTCGCCTGGGTTGACGCCAAGTTCTCTGGCAGCGTCGTTGCGCTGGCGAACGTAGTCGAGACCCTGAGCCCTGGCGAGGGCATCTAAGAGTTCGTCCTCTTGCTTTTTGGCCCTGTCCTTCTGCTCGGCAGCCGTTGGCAGTCGCCAGGTCAACGCCGTTGCCAACAATTCATCAAGCTTCTCGCGCGTGCCGCCGGCGTTTGCCCAGTCGATGACGTCGCCCTTCGGCGGTAGATCTGGCAAAGCGACGACACGAACAGACCTGGCCGTCGCCGACAATGATGCACCAACTTTGTGGATGTGCTCCCACCCGGCGTTATCGTTGTCGGGGAGTAAGAACACATCGGCGCTGCGCAGAAACTGGGAGTGTTCGGGTTTCCATTTCTTGGCGCCGCCAACGCAACAAGTCGCGGCGATATTCCAAGACCAGAGCAAATCGGCCTTGGCTTCGCCTTCGACAATCAGGATCGGCCGACTGCTGGTGATCGCCTCGAGCAGCTGCGGCAAGCGATAGGGCACCGGCGGGACGCTCTCGGCATTGAGGGTAAATTTGCCGGGTTTATGCGGATCCGGCTTTTTCTGACGAAACTTTTTGGCGCGTTTGGTGCCCTTGAGAACGAAGTCGCCGCTAAGTTTCTGGAACTCGATACGTTCGACAACCAGAAGAATGTTCCAGTTCTCATCGTGATATTGAAACTCGGCGACGACAATTTCTGTCTCTCCAGAACGGTCTTTGCCATTGCCCTTCGGCAGTGGCCCGGCCAGCGTAGCGCACGCGGTGTTGAAATCGACACCGTCTAAATGCTCGACAAGCTTAATAACATCGCCGCCAACGTCGCAGTGGCGGCAGTTGAAAATGTTCTTCTTGGTGTGGACGGCGAAGCGATCTTCGCCGCCACACTTCGGGCACGGGCCAACGTATTCGTCGCCGACGTGCTTAAGGTTGTTGATATCGCGCCGACGGATTTCGTCGACAATCGGCACCGCGCGCGCCCGCGCCGTCCAGTCGAGATATGGTCCCGCACCCCGCATGACACGCGCCCCAACTAGAAGTCGATTGAGTCGTCGAAGGGCGGCTTTTCTGGCGGGGTAATCGGCTTCACCAGCACGGCATCGTGATCAGCGCCCTGATAGCGAAGCTGGCCGAGGTACAGCTCGACGACTTTGCCGATCAGTTCATCGCTGCTTCCGCCATAGACACGCGACAAAGCTCTCGTATTAGTGGCATTGAGCGAAAGAACCTCGCCGCTATCGAAGACCGCCTCGAGCTTGTCGTAGTTCCCCTTGCGCACATCGGCGATTCGCCGCCGTAACGCCTTTTCGCGAACTTCATCCGGCTTGATGAAATACTCGCCGCTATAAGCTCTCAGGTTGTAGGTCATGTTGTGTCCTTTCTTGTCAGGTCGCGAGGTTGCGCAATGCACACCGCGCGTCAGCTCTCACATACCGGTCGGCGCCAAGTGCTCGATGAGAACGAGGCGATGATGAACACCTCCTGCTCGCCGAGAGAGAAGATGCCTTTGAGATGGCCGCCATTAGTGTGTTGGACGCGCACCGCGGCGCCGTAGCGCTCGGCCTCGATGGCCAACAGCCGATAGAGATCGCGGATACGTCGGTCGGTCATGGCCGCACCCAATAAATGCGTCGCCACAACGTCTGGCCGGAGCGCCGCCTGACCACGCACCAAATGACGCCGTCTTCAAAACACGGCACACACACTTGGCCGTCGTCCAGATCGCAAGTGACGGCATGTTCGATGATGAGGGCGCCGTTGACGGCGAGGACAGGAGGTTTTAGGTATTGCACGTTACAGCCGACCTTTCTGTTAGCACCGGAAAGAAATTCAGGGAGACCGGCGCGCCACCACCCAAGTGGCGCGCCACCACCCCGCTTATTTTTATGCGACGGTTAGCTCTCGGATTGGTTGGACTTCGCAGCTCTTGAGCCACGCTGCTTGGGCTTCATCGCGATAATGAATTTGCCGACCGAATTTCGTATAGGCCGGACCCTTACCGAGTTGGCGCCACTTCCGAAGCGTGCGCAGAGCTACGCCGAGCTGTTCGGCTTTCTCGCGTTCAGGCGTGTATCCGGGAATGCGCGCAACGCGTTTACGCTTCCACGGGCGTCGCTTGCGCTCTTGATCTGACATCGTCGTCTCCCTTGCTACCACTATCGGCAGTAACGGAGATGCGACGTGCCGTTAACCCAAAGTCTCGCGAGACTTTGTCCGTTCCCAGTAATTGCGCCACCATTCTCCAATTGACGCGTAGTGCTGGCGCGCAATCTTTTTCCATTCTGCAGCGTTGGCAGGCTGCTCGTTCAAGCCAAAGTCCTTGCGGAGCCACCGCGACAACGTCTTGTCCTGAACTTTGTGGCGATTTTCTTGTCAAACACCTCATTGCAGGCATTGTGCAAGGCCTCGACAGGACTATCACCCTGTTCGAGCCGCATCGCAAAAATCAGCGCAAAACATGGGTCAGGCCCGTCCTGAGTAGGGTCGAGCAGATTTCCCGGCCCATGTTTGCTAGGAAAGCCGATGATCCACGGAAGGTCTCTGCGCAGGTCGCGGGACTTCTCCGCCTTCGGTGAGTTCATCCGCTCCGCACACTCGGCCAAGTAAGCGCGGACCCACTCTGGAAACTCTTTTTTGTGCGTGGTGCAAACCGCGATGGCCTGCCAAGCGTAATAGGGATTGTTAGTTTCCTCCAGCCCAAAAGCCAATTCCACAAGCTTGGCGTCTGGATCATCGAACATCGCGAGCCACGGCCCACAATCGATCCGCCGAAGTAAAGCAGATCGCCACCTGGCCCGTATTGCCGATATGGTTAGCCGCCTTTTGCGCGTGCTCATGACCGCCGATCGCGCAGCGGCACTACGGGCGCGCCTTTCCCCTTCCCGGTAATGACGGTCGTGATCTTGGTGGCCGCTTCGCGCAGCGGATCGTCGGCCAGATGTGTATACCGTTGCGTCGTGTGCGGCTGCGTGTGACCTAATAGGCGCCCGATAACGGGCAGACTTAAGCCGCCGCCGGCGCCCACGGAGGCAAACGTGTGTCGCAGATCATAGACGCGCGTTTCTTTGTCGAGGCCGGCCTGCGCTCGGACAAAATTCCAGACATGATGTAAAGCCACCAAGTGCTCGGCTGGCTTACCGCCAGGGAATACCCACGGTCCTTTACGCTTTTTCCCTAGCTGTTCGATCAGCTCAATCGCGGCCGGGCTCAATGGCAGCTTGTGGACTTTGCGCGTTTTGATGTGCGTGCTCGGCTTGATCCAATAGCCGGGTTCTTTGTCGAACTCTTCCCATTGTGCCTTCACGGCCTCGTTCGGCCGGCAGCCGGTCAACATAATGAGGCGCACACAATCGGCGGCCACCCCGGGATACTTGGCCAAGGCATCGCTGATCGCCGTCAGTTCGGCCTGGGAAAAGAACCGCTCGCGGGCTTCCTCGTGATTGCGTGGAATTCCCCGACAAGGGTTGCCGTGCGCCGCATTGCGCCACGGCAGCGTCTCGCCTGCCAACGGCACCAAGGCTAGCGAGAACATCTTCGAACAAACCGCCAAGATACGATTGGCGCGTACCGGCCGGCCGGATTCGGTGATCCGGCGGTGAATGTGGGCGATATCGCCGCCGTGGATGTCGGCCACTCTTGTATGCTTGCCGAGCTTGTCGCCGATTTCGGTTAGCATCCGTTTTTCGTCGGCGAGGCGTGTGCCGATAATAGTCTTTTTTGGCAGATGATCTTCGATGTAGCGATCGATCAGGTCGGTAATGGTGGGCGCCGTTCGGCGGGCGCGCTTGTCCCCGGCAGGGTCAACTCCGCGGTCGATGTCTCTACGTAGCTTCCTCGCTTCCTCACGCGCGGCCTCAGTGGACCAGCGCGGGGACGGACCTATCGTATAGCGGCGCTGTCGGCCATTGAGGCGATAGTCGATGAAGAACGACTTGCTGCCCCCCGGGTAACTACGGACGCCGAATCCCGTCGCCTTGGGGTCATCGTCCCACCACATGTCCTCGCCGCTGAGCTGGACCACGAACCTATTCGTGAGCCTTATCGGCCGCTTCTCGGCCCCCTTGCGTGCCATTCCGGATTCTCCCCGCGTCAACGATTCGTCAACGCAGTCAGATGTCTTGAGTTATCCCAAGATGCCACGAAGCGCCGTTTCCATGCAACGAAAAACCGCGTAATATCAAAGAGATTTCGCACTATTCGGGGAAAACCTGTTAACGCCAAGGGCTCGAGAAAAGGCTATGAGGCGGCATCACCGTCCGCTAACGCGCGACCGCTCTCCCGGTCGTCGCCCCTTTAACGCCCGCAGGGACAGCAACTGCCGAAAATTGCGGCGCGAAACGGGCGCTGCGCTGGCGAGACTGCGGGCAGGACCTCGCCGTGGCGAGGCAGCAGACGGCCACAACGAGCGCCAAGCGCCGGAAAATTCACGCTGATCGTGGTCGAGGGGCGCGCATGGCGCTGAAATGTCATTCCGTCGCCGAAGCGCGGCACCAATCT
>Ga0306920_100012437_pt1 | contig 11553 bp, 7 predicted proteins | sample flu12Cox44000170_FD_204666 | JGI IMG/M metagenome (GOLD analysis project Ga0306920, IMG submission 204666) | Lab enrichment of tropical soil microbial communities from Luquillo Experimental Forest, Puerto Rico - flux4day.12C.oxic.44.000.170 (v2)... | ecosystem: Environmental > Terrestrial >...
AACGAGAAACACAACCAGGCCAACGGGGAAGACAACCGCGACGGGGAAAGCCACAACCGATCGTGGAATTGCGGTGTGGAAGGGCCGACCGACGACCCCGAGATCATCAAGCTGCGGAGTCGCCAGCTGCGCAATTTCCTGGTCACCCTGATGGTTTCGCAGGGCACCCCGATGATCGCGCACGGCGACGAGATGGGCCGCACGCAGCTGGGAAACAACAACGCCTACTGCCAGGATTCCGAATTGTCGTGGGTCGACTGGTCGTTCACCCAGCGCAACGCCGAGCTGGTCGAGTTCACCAAGAAGGTCACCACCCTGCGCAAGGACCACCCGGTGTTTCGTCGTCGCCGGTTCTTCGAGGGCACACCGATCCGGAGCGGCGCGCAAGTCCGCGACATCGCCTGGCTCACCCCGGCCGGTCAGGAGATGACACCCGAGGACTGGGACAGCGGGTTCGGTAAGAGCATCGCTGTGTTTCTCAACGGTCAGGCCATCCCCGAACCCGATGCCCGGGGCTTCCGCGTCGTCGACGACTCGTTCCTGTTGTGCTTCAACGGCCATGACGAAGATCTCGATTTCGTTGTGCCGGAAGGAGTTTACGGCGGCGAGTGGAAGGCATGCATCGATACCGTCGACGCCCAAGGGAATTCCGACCTAGTGGCACGAGCCGGTGACAAGATCACGCTCGTAGCCCGCTCGGTGATCGTGCTGCGCAGAACAGCGTGACCCCCGTCGTTTCGACCTACCGGCTGCAGATGCGCGGCCCGGCAAGTGGACAACCCTTCACGTTCGCGGACGCGGAGAACCTGCTGGACTATCTCGACGAGCTGGGCGTCACCCACCTCTACCTGTCGCCGATCCTCACCGCCGTCAAGGGCTCTGCCCACGGCTACGACGTCACCGATCCGACCACAGTGTCCGCCGAGCTGGGCGGTCCGGAAGGACTGGCCGTGCTGTCCGCATCCGCGCAGGCCCGCGGAATGGGGTTGGTCGTCGACATCGTCCCCAATCACGTCGGCGTCGCGAAGCCCGCGCAGAACCGTTGGTGGTGGGATGTGCTGCGGGATGGCCGAAAGTCGCGGTTCGCGCCCTTCTTCGATATCGACTGGGCACCGGACAACGGTGTCGACGGCAAGCTCGCCCTGCCGGTCCTCGGCTGCGACGACGACATCGCCGGACTGGCTGTCGACGGCGAGTTGCTCCGGCTGGGCGATCTCGTTTTCCCGATCGCGCCGGGCACCGGCCCAGAGATCGCGGGCGGCACGGGCACCGTGGTGCACGATCGGCAGCATTACCGATTGATCGGCTGGCGCCGCGGGTTATGCGGCTATCGAAGGTTTTTCGCGATCACCTCGCTGGCGGGTTTGCGGCAGGAGGACCTGGACGTGTTCGACACCAGCCACATCGAGGTGCGGCGGTGGTTCAGCGAGGGACTCGTCGACGGCCTCCGAGTCGACCACCCCGACGGGATGGCACACCCGCCCGGATACCTGTCCTGGCTTCGCGAGGTCGCCGGGCCCGGGGCATGGATCGTCATCGAGAAGATCCTCGCCGTCGACGAGCCGCTGGATCCAACGCTGCGTGTGGCCGGCACAACCGGATACGACGCGCTGCGCGAAATCGGCGGGCTGTTTGTCGATCCCACCGGCGAACCCGCGCTCACCGCGCTGTTCGACTCCGCCGGCACCGCCTATTCGACGATGCCGGCCTTGGCGCGCGCACTCAAGACCGACGCGGTGACGCACATGTTTGCGAGCGAACTGCGCCGGCTGTGCCGGGTAATCGTGGAGGCGGCCGGCGCCGACCACCCGCGGCTTCCCGATACGGTCGCGGCCCTGGTGAGCCGCGTCGGCGTGTACCGGTCCGACTATGCCCCCCTGGCCTCTGTGCTGCCGACGGCGTTCGCCGAAACAGCCGAGGCGTCACCGGAATTCGAGGACGCGCTGGAGATCGTCGCGGCGGCACTGGCACACGATGAACCAGCCGTGCGGCTGGCGCAACTCTGCGGTGCGGCAATGGCCAAGTCGGTTGAGGACTGCCTGTTCTATCGGGACGCACGACTGGTTTCGTTGAACGAGGTCGGCGGCGAACCGGCAAGGTTCGGGGTGAGTGCGGCCGAGTTCCACCAGCGAGCAGCGGAGCGGGCACGAATGTGGCCGACGGCGATGACGACGCTGTCCACCCACGACACCAAGCGCGGCGAGGACGTGCGCGCGCGGATCGGCGTGCTCTCGCAGGTGCCGTCGCTGTGGGCCGGGTTCGTCGGCAAATGGGAGCAGCGGGCCCCGTCGCCGGATCCGGCGACGGGGCTCTTCCTGTGGCAGAACATCTTCGGGGTATGGCCCGTCGATGGCGTGGTGACCGAGGAGTTGCGGAAACGACTGCACGCATACGCGGAGAAGGCGATCCGCGAAGCGGCGTCACACACATCGTGGAACGACCCCGATGACACCTTCGAGTCGGCAGTCCACGAGTGGCTGGACACAGTGATCGAGGGCGACATCGCCGCCGAACTGACCGGATTGGTCGTGCGGCTCGATCCGCATGGACGCAACGACGCGCTGGCCCAGAAACTGATCCAGCTCACCGTCCCCGGCGTGCCGGACGTCTACCAGGGCACCGAGTTGTGGGACGACAGCCTCGTCGACCCGGACAACCGCAGGCCGGTCGAGTTCGCGGTTCGGCGGGCCGCGCTCGCCGCGCTCAAACACCCCAAAGTCCTCGTCACCGCAGCGGCCCTGCGACTGCGTCGTCGCCGTCCGGGTACCTTCCTGGGTGGCGGTTACACGCCGGTGCTGCCCCGCGGGCGAGCCCGCGAACACATCGTGGCGTTCACCCGCGGGGACGACGTGCTGGTGGCGGTCAGCCGGTGGACGGTACGTCTCGACCTAACCGGTTGGGGCGACACCGTTGTCCCGCTGCCCCACGGCCAGTGGACGGATGTGCTCACCGGCGGGCGGTGGGCACAGAGCGTGGCGGCTGCCCAGCTCTTCGGCGGGCTGCCGGTCGCGCTGCTGGAACGCGCCAATGCCTGACAATCTTCGCGCGAGCGGATCATCGCGGCGCGAATTCGCGGTCTGGGCGCCTCTCCCCGACCGGGTGCGGCTCGACCTGGCCGGCGCACTGCACCCGATGGAGCGCGAGGATGACGGGTGGTGGCGCGCCACCGTCGATGCGGCGCCCGACGCCCGCTATGGGTTCGTGCTCGACGACGAACCGGACGTGCTGCCTGATCCGCGGTCTGGACGGCAGCCCGACGGAGTGTACGGGCGATCGCAGCTTTGGGAGCCGTCAGCCGACGCCTGGACCGACGCGCGCTGGCGTGGCCGATCGGTCGCCGGCGCCGTGATCTATGAGATGCACGTCGGTACCTTCACGCCCGGCGGCACGCTGGATTCGGCGGTCGACAAGCTGGACTACCTCATCGACCTGGGTGTGGAGTTCGTCGAGGTGATGCCCGTCAACGCGTTCGCCGGCACACAGGGCTGGGGCTATGACGGCGTGCTGTGGTACGCGGTGCACCAACCCTACGGCGGCCCCGACGCGCTGGTGCGTTTCGTCGACGCCTGCCACCGGCGAGGACTGGGCGTGCTGATCGATGCGGTGTTCAATCACCTTGGACCGTCCGGGAACTACCTGCCCCGCTTCGGCCCGTATCGCTCGTCTTGCAGCAACCCGTGGGGCGAGGGTCTCAACCTGTCCGGACCGGGGTCCGACGAGGTCCGCCGATACATCATCGACTGTGCGCTCCGCTGGATGCGTGACTTCCATGCTGACGGGCTGCGGTTGGACGCCGTGCACGCGTTGGTGGACACCACCGCGATTCACCTCCTCGAGGAGCTTGCATGCGAAACCGACGCTCTCGCAGACCGGTTGGGCCGGCCGCTGTCGCTGATCGCGGAGAGCGACCTGAACGACCCACGGTTGATCACGCCGCGGGATCGCGGCGGCTACGGCATGACCGCGCAATGGGACGACGACATCCACCACGCCATCCATGCCGCGGTGTCGGGCGAACGCCAGGGTTACTACGGCGATTTCGGGTCGCTGGAGACACTCGCGACCACATTGCAGAACGGCTACTTCCACGCCGCGACCTACTCGTCGTTCCGGGGGCGGCGTCACGGCAGGCCGCTGGACAAGACGACCATCCCCGCAACCAAGCTGATAGCGTTCACCTGCACGCATGATCAGGTCGGCAACCGAGCCGTCGGCGACCGCCCGTCGCAGAACCTCGACTTCGGCCAGCTTGCGGTCAAGGCCGCCCTGGTACTGGGATCCCCATACACCGCAATGATCTTCATGGGCGAGGAGTTTGGGTCATCCAGTCCGTTTCAGTTCTTCGCCAATCATCCAGAGCCCGAGCTCGCCCGAGCGACCGCCGAGGGGCGAAAGGCGGAGTTCGCCGAGCACGGGTGGGACGCCGATGAGATACCGGATCCCCAAGACCCCGAGACGTTCCTTCGGTCAAGACTCGATTGGGACGAAATTGATGTGGGCGAGCATGCACGATTGCGAGACATCTACCAACGCCTGATCGCGCTGCGCCGCACCGAAAGCGACCTTGCCGACCCCTGGTTGGAGCATCTGGCCGTCGATTACCACGAAGACGAGCAATGGCTGGTCATGCGGCGCGGCCCCCTGTCGGTCGGGTGCAACTTCGGCGCCAATCCGGTGAGGCTGCCAGTCAGTGGTGACGTGGTGCTTGCATCGGACGAGCCGACCGTCCAGGGGTCACAGACGATGCTGCCGGGCCACTCTTTTGCAGTCCTTCGGACCGCGTGAGGCCGAACGTCGACTTATGGCGCATCGCTGCGCGAAAAGTATGCAATAAGTCGACGTTCGGCGCGCCGAGGGATCTAGGGGTTGATCAGGTACCGGTACGCGGGTGAGTCAGGAGCCAATACCTCGACGACGATGTCGGAGGCCTCCATCCGCGTGAGCAGGGGTTCGTAGTCCTCGGCTGAGCCCAACTCGATACCGATCAGCGCGGCTCCCGTCTCGCGATTGTTGCGCTTGACGTACTCGAACAGTGTGATGTCATCGTTCGGTCCGAGCACCCCATCGAGGAAGCGGCGCAACGCCCCGGGCTCCTGCGGGAAGTCCACGAGGAAATAGTGCTTCAGCCCGAGGTGCACCTTTGACCGCTCCAGGATCTCGCCGTAGCGCGACACGTCGTTGTTGCCGCCGGAGATCAGGCAGACCACCGTCGAACCGGGCTCCGCGACATCGTTTTCCAACAGGACCGCGACGGACAGCGCTCCCGCGGGTTCGGCGATGATGCCCTCGTTCTGGTACAGATCCAGCATCGTGGTGCAGACCGCACCTTCGTCGACCGTCGTCACCGACGCCATGTCGCCGGCCGCCGCAAGCGCGGCGTAGGTCAGCGTGCCGGCCCTGTTTACGGCGGCACCGTCGACGAACTGGTCGACGTGTTCGAGCGTCACCGGCCCCCCGGCGGCCAAAGCGGCGATCATGGCGGCCGCCCCGGCCGGCTCGACGCCGAGCACCGATGTGTTCGATGTGCGCTCGGCGAGGTAGGTGGTGATGCCCGCGATGCAGCCGCCACCGCCGACGGGCACGATCACGAGGTCCGGCTCGTCGTCGAGCTGGTCGAGGATTTCGGCGGCGATCGTGCCCTGGCCGGCCATCGTGCGGAGGTCGTCGAACGGCGGCACCATCGTGGCCCCCGTTCGTTCTACATCCTCGAGCGCGGCGGCCGCAGCCTGGTCGTAGGTGGACCCCACGGCAATCAGCTCGATGAAGTCGCCGCCGTGGTAAAGGATGCGGTCGCGTTTCTGCTTCGGCGTCTTGCGCGGCACATAGACGCGGCCCCTGATGCCGATGGACCGGCATGCGTGCGCGAAGCCCTGCGCGTGATTACCTGCCGACGAGCAGACCACACCGGCCGCGCGTTCCTCGTGGGAGAGCTGGATCAGCAGGTTGTAGGCGCCCCGCAGCTTGTAGGACCGCACGGACTGCAGGTCCTCGCGCTTGAGGTACACCGTGGCACCGGTCGCCGCGGACAATCGCTCACTGAGCTGCAGAGGGGTCGGCGCGACGACCCCGGAAATCCGCTTTACCGCCGCGTCGATGTCGGCCGCGGTCAGCGGCCCGCCGCTTTGGGTCAGGCTCAGTTCAGCGGACACCGGTCAATGGTGCCATGCCGCACGGCACCTTTAGTCGCCCCGGGTGAGGACAAAGACCGGAATCTGGCGATCGGTCTTCTTCTGATAGTTCGCGTAGTCGGGCCACGCCTCCACGGCACGCTGCCACCACTCGGCCTTCTCGTCGCCGAACACCTCACGAGCTTCGTAGTCGTGGCTTTCGGGGCCGTCCTGAAGTTCGACCCGCGGACTCGCCTTGACGTTGAAGTACCAGACGGGATTCTTCGAGGCGCCGCCCAGCGAAGCGACGATCGCGTACCGACCTTCGTGCTCGACACGCATGAGCGGTGTTTTCCGGATCTTCCCGGACTTGGCGCCGATCGTGGTCAGCAGAATCACCGGCTTTCCCTGCAGTTCGGTGCCGTCTGTCCCACCGGATTCCATGTACTTCTGTGCGTTCTCGCGGGCCCAATCAGACGTACTCGGAGCGTATTCACCAGACAAAGGCATGGCCCCACATTAGACGGCCCGCCTTGCGGGCAATGACCCGCAACCAGTGTTTCGGATGGCCGAAATCCTGGTCTTGGTATATCCTCAATCTATGACGACGGCTGAACACATCCGGTCGATCGCCTCGTCGAAGACCACCGAGGTGACGATCGCCGGCGTGCCGTGGCCGCGGTACAAGGTGGTGGCGCTGGTCATCGGGCTCATCGCCGCGCTTGTGGTGGGGGTCGTGACCATGAACCCGGCTCCCGCCGTCCTTGGCGGAGCCGCCGCCGGCGCCCTGACGTGGCTGGTGCTCGGTGCGGCCGCGCGCTCGCGCGACTAGTTTCGGAGCTTCATCTCCCGCCACGCGCGCTCGAAAGGCAGCCGCCAGGCGTGGGGCGCGATCAGCTGATGAATGGCGTTGGGACCCCACGTGCCGGGTTCATACATCTTCACCGCCGGCGGGTCCTCCAACAGTGCATCGGATCGGTCCCACAGCGATTCGATGCCCTCGGCGGTCGTGAAAAGCGTGTGGTCGCCTCGCATGGCGTCCAAGAGCAACCGCTCGTACGCCTCCAAGACGTTTTCGACTTCGCCGGTTTCCTGGGTCGAAAACTGCATCGACAGCTTCTCGAGCTTCATCCCCGGTCCCGGGCGCTTGCCGTAGAACGACAGCGAAACCTTGGAGTTGTCGGCCAGGTCGAACGTGAGGTGATCGGGGCCTTGCTGGCCGACGCCTGATCCGGGCGGGAACATGGTTTTCGGCGCTTCCTTGAAGGCGATCGAGATGATCCGCAGTCCCTCCGCCATCTTCTTGCCGGTACGCAGATAGATCGGAACGCCGGCCCAGCGCCAATTGTCGATACCGACCTTCAAGGCGATGAATGTCTCGGTGTCGGAATCCTTTGCCACACCCTCTGCGTCGCGATATCCCTTGAACTGGCCGCGGATTACCTGGGCCGGGTCGATCGGCAACAGGGATCGGAAGACCTTGTTTTTCTCCTCGCTGATCGCGCGGGGTTCCAACGCGGTCGGTGGCTCCATCGTGACGAACGCCATCACCTGAAACAGGTGGGTGACAACCATGTCCTTGAAGGCGCCGGTGGCCTCGTAGAAGCTCGCGCGCTGGTCAAGGCCGAGCTGCTCGGGAATGTCGATCTGCATGTGGTCGATGAAGTGCCGGCTCCAGATCGGCTCGAACAAGCCGTTGGCGAAACGGAAGGCCAGGATATTTTGCGCCGCTTCCTTGCCCAGAAAGTGATCGATGCGAAAGATCTGCGACTCATCGAACGTCTCATGCACGAAGTCGTTGAGCTCTACCGCGCTCGCCAGGTCGGTGCCGAACGGCTTCTCCATCACCACCCGCGATCGCTCCACCAGCTTTGCGTCGTTCAGCATCGTGATGACGTCGTGGGCTGCTTTTGGCGGAACCGATAAATAGTGCAGACGCCGGGCGCTTGCGTGCTCCGATGCACCGAGTTCGGTCTCGGCGCGCTCGACCGCGGCGGCCAGCGCCTCCGGCCCGGCGCTCTGCGGGATGTAACTGATCTTGCTGGCGAAACTCGCCCACTGGTCGTCGGTGGGGCGGTGACTGCCGAACGAGTTGACCGCCGTCCTGGCCAGCGAGCGGAACTCATCGTCGGTCAAGTCCTCGAGCGAGGTGCCCACGACACGGATGCTCGGTGCCAGGGCGGATTGGTCGAGATAGGCCAGGCCGGGGATCAGTTTGCGCTTGGCGAGGTCGCCGGTCGCGCCGAACAACACAATGACATGCGGGTCGAGCCGCTCGGCGCCGCGCTGGCGCACACGAGAGCCGGCTGCCGGGTAAGCGATGTTTTGCGGGTTCTCGGTTGTCATCGCCGGGTTCTCCTCATTCCCTATTTCGGCGAAGCCGTCGCAGAGGAACGCGCCGCCGGCTCGTGGACCGACTCGCGGAGGTCTGGCGCATAGAGTTCCTCGATCTCCTGGGCGTACTTCTCGTTGATCGGTTTGCGCTTGAGTTTCATGGTCAACGTGATTTCGTCACCGCCGGGCTCCCAGAAGGTGGGCAGCACACAAAAGCGCTTGATCTGTTCGACCCGCGAGAGCTTGCTGTTGCCGTCGGCGATACCCGCCGCAATCTCGCCGATCAGCCCGGGGTCCGCGGCGAGCGCCGCCGGCGACGCGTCGGCGAGGCCGCGCTGCGAGGAATACGGTCCGGCCGACTCGGCGTCAAGCACAATCAGCGCCGTGTTGTAAGGGCGGGCGTCCCCGAGGGCGATGATGACGCCGATCAGCGGGCATGCGGCCTTGATCGTGTTCTCGATGTTGGACGGCGACATGTTCTTGCCGCCCGCATTGATGATCAGTTCCTTCTTGCGGTCGACGATGCGCAGATAGCCGTCGTCATCCGTTTCGAGGATGTCGCCGGTGTGCAGCCAACCGTCGGAATCGATTGCCTCCGCGGTCTTCTTCGGCTCTTTGCGATAACCCTTCATCACCAGCGGACCCCTGACCAAGAACTCGCCGTCGTCGGCAATCGTGCCCTCGAGTCCCGGGAGGAGCTTGCCGACGGTGCCGAGTCGGGCGTCCCGCGGGTGACTCACCGAGGCGATGCAGCTCAGCTCCGACATCCCCCACACCTCTGAGATCGGAATTCCGAGACCCACGAAGAAGCCGAGCGTCTCCTTCGGAATGGGTGCGGCGCCCGACACCGACCACCGGAGTTGTTCCAGCCCGAGCTTGACCCGCAGGGGCGAGAGGACAAGCTCGTCGGCCTGAGCCCATTCGACCGCGATGTCGTCGGGAACGGGCTCGCCCGCGAGGAGTGCGGCCGCCTTCTTGGCGCCGACCGACAGGCCCCATTGCAGCCCCTGACGCGTGGTCTCGTCCGGTTCGTTAGCTGCCGCGAATTCTATTGAGGCCTTGAGCTTTTCCCATACGCGCGGGACCGCTCCCCAGATGGTCGGCCGTACGTCGGGTAACGCCGCCGCGATGGCCCGCGCGTCGGGAACCACGGTGATCTGCGTGCCGAACACCTCCTGGCTGTACAGGCACCCCCACCTGTCGGCGATATGCGCGGAGGGAAGATAGGAGGTCATGCGGTCGCCGAAGCGTGCATCGAGTACCTGCGCGACAGCGGTCGACTCGAACAGCAGGTTGGTATGCGTCATCTCGACGCCCTTGGGGTTCCCGGTGGTGCCCGAGGTGTAAATAAGGGTGGCGACGTCGTCGGGTTGCACGGCCCGCCAGGTGGATTCGAAGTCGAAGTCCGCGGCCCCGCCGGCGTAGAACTCCTCGAGCGACATGGTGCCCTCTGGTGAGCCGTCAATGCAGACGATGTGATCGATGGCCGCCCCGCTTGCCCGGATCCGGTCGACGTACTGCGCCTCGCAGACCACCACCTTGGTCTCCGCGTTGGAGAACAGGTAGGTCAACTGCTCCGCGGCCAGGGTGTTGTAGACCGAGAAGCACGTCGCGCCCAGATGCTGTGCCCCGACGTCGAGCGGATAGAACTCGATCCGGTTTGCCATCATCAGCGACACCGTGTCGCCCCGCCGCACGCCCAGCGCGGCCAACCCCGCGGTGACCCGACGCACCCGTTCGGCGTATTCGCGCCAGGTCAGTGTCTGGGTGTCACCCACCGTTCTCAGTGCCACAGCGTCCGGATCGATCGCCGCGGTTCGTTGAAAGGCTTCGCAGAGTGTGACGGGTCGCTCGGTCATGACCGGTAGCGTAGCGTGCGATCCCAGTGCGCTGTACGGTCGTGCCGTACTGCCCGGGAGGGCAGCTAGCCGCTGAGGCAGCCTGGGCCCAGAAGTGCCTTCAAATCGCCCATAAGCGCCGATGACGGTGTCACCCGCAACGATTGATCGAGTTCGAGCGTGGTTACCCGGTCGCCGCTCACCAGCCGCAGATGAACTTGCGACGTGCCCGGATGACGGGCCAGCACCTGCTTGAGCGCGGTGACCTTGTCGAACGTGCACTGCCGAGTGGGAATGCTCACCGCCACCGGCCGGTTCAGGGCCGCCTTCGAAAAGTCCGGCACCACAAGGTCGCTGACGACCAAACAAATCCGGTCGTCCGAAACCTTCACCCGTGCGCTGACCAGCACGACCGCGTCGTCAACGATCTCGGCACCGAACGACGAGTACGTGTGAGGGAAGAACATGACCTCGATGCCGCCGGTCAGATCCTCCAACTGCGCAGACGCCCACGGCAATCCGTTCTTGTTGACGCGCCGAGTGACCGACGCCAGGATGCCGCCGACCTTCACCAGGGTGTCGTTGGGCACGTCGCCGTCGAGGATCGCCGGGATAGCAGTGTCGACCTGGCCGACCAGCAAGTGGGCGACACCGTTCAGCGGATGCCCGGAAACATACAGTCCCAGCATCTCTCGCTCCAGCGCGAGTTTATGCTTGTCGTCCCACTCGTCGGTGGGCACTTTGATCGAGAACACCGCGTCGGTGCCGGTGTCGCCGTCATCACCACTGGCGCCGAACAGGTCGAACTGACCCATCGCCTCGGCCTTCTTGGTGCCAAGCACAGAGTCGACCGCGTCCGTGTGCACCAGGAAGAGTCCCTTACGGGGATGGCCGAGCGAATCGAATGCCCCGGACTTGATCAGCGACTCGGTGACTTTCTTGTTGCAGGCGGCGATGTCGATCTTGTTGAGGTAGTCGGAGAAGTCGGTGAATTTCCCTTTGTCGCTGCGGGTTCCGATGATCGAGGTCACCACGTTCGCGCCCACGTTGCGCACCGCCCCGAGCCCGTAGCGGATGTCGGCGCCGACCGACGCGAAGTTCAGACCCGATTCGTTGACGTCGGGCGGCAGCACCGTGATGCCCAGCTTGCGGCAGTCAGCCAGGTACACGGCGGCCTTGTCCTTGTCGTCGCCCACCGAGGTCAACAGCCCGGCCATGTACTCGGCCGGGTAGTGGGCCTTCAGGTACGCGGTCCAGTACGACACCATCGCGTA
>Ga0306920_100012438_pt1 | contig 11552 bp, 12 predicted proteins | sample flu12Cox44000170_FD_204666 | JGI IMG/M metagenome (GOLD analysis project Ga0306920, IMG submission 204666) | Lab enrichment of tropical soil microbial communities from Luquillo Experimental Forest, Puerto Rico - flux4day.12C.oxic.44.000.170 (v2)... | ecosystem: Environmental > Terrestrial >...
CACCGCCATCCCTTTGAGTATGCCAGTGCCTATCATGACTTCGTAACCGTTGAGCCGGTTAAAATATTCCTGATTTTACCCGTTTTGTACCCAGTCACAACCTTCGCTGGTGTTAGCCCCGAAAGCTTTCGGCGTTCACCATCCACGGAAACCAGGTATTCATCCGCCACAAAAAGAAGCCGCATGTTTTCCGCGCAAGTTCGCCTCGATGCTGCTGACCTGGCACAAAAATAAAGCCCCGGCCTTACTGTGCTGCCGTTAAACCTTCGTACGTTTCCGCGACGATCTGATCCACTACCACTTTCATGTCCTGTGTTTTTTCCCAAGCGGCCAGTTGCCTGTCCGCGCCGGTCCCTTCGTGGACAATTCTTTCGATGTGCGCCATTTCTTTTTCGCTGCCGAGTTCTTTCACCTCGGTTGAAACAAAATCGAGCAGCTCATATAAGAGGTTCCGCTCGTCCACCTCGGCTTCCTTGCCAAAGTCGATCAATTTTCCATCGATGCCGTAGCGCGTTGCACGCCAGCGGTTTTCATCGAGAAGACGGCGCCGATAAATCCGGAAGGTGATGTTTTGGTGAAGCAGCTTGTGTAGTTTTGCGATCACAGCCTGAATGAGCGCCGCGATCGCGAGGGTATCGTCCACGCGTGATTGCGCATCGCACACGCGCACCTCGAGCGTGTCGAAAAACGGATGCAGCCGAATGTCCCACCAGATCTTTTTCGCGTTATCAATGCAACCGGTTTTCACCAGCAGCTTGCAATAATCTTCGTATTCGGACAGCGACTCGAACGAATCCGGAATGCCGGTGCGCGGAAAACGCTCGAACACTTTCAGGCGATAGCCTTTCAGGCCGGTGTTTTGTCCGACCCAGAACGGTGAGTTGACCGAGAGTGCGTAAATGTGCGGCAGAAAATAGCGTGCCTGATTCATCACGTGGATGGCCATTTCGCGATCGGGAATGCCGACGTGTACGTGCAATCCGAAAATCAAGTTCGCGCGAGCGAGCGATTGCATATCCTTGAGGATCTCCTGGTAACGCTCGCCTTCGGTGATGAGCTGATCGCGCCAGTGCGAGAACGGATGCGTGCCCATTGAGGCGATCTTCAATCCGCTGCGCCCGGCAAGCTCGGCAAGCTTGGTGCGCAGTTGGATCACGTGATCCCGGGCGCAACCGATGGAATCGCAAATCTCGGTGCCGAGCTCGACGACCGATTGGTGCATCTCTGGCTTGATCTGCTCTTTGAGCACGATCTTGCCGCCCTCGAGGATTTCATGAATGTGCGAACGCAGCTCACGCGTATCCGGATCGATAATCGCAAACTCCTCTTCAATGCCGAGAGTAAACGTGTGGTCTTTCGCGCTCATGGCGGGGTGGAATGTTCCTCACAAACGTGAAAATGTCATCCCAAGCGAACGGAAGTCAGGCACCTTGCCTGACTTGGCCGACAGACTTCCAGCTGCTTCCCACCTATCTTCCAATCTCGCTGAGCGAGCGCTTTGTTACTGCGGCTTGAAGGAATTTGCCCCAGCTTAAGTTGTCGCGCCCGGGAATGTGTTCGCGCGCCTTGCGGACGGCCATTTCCGAAATCGCTTCCACCACCCATTCAAAGTTGTGCTGGCCGATCCATGCTGCTTCGCAATCCGGAGCGGGGTTGCAAAAATCGATCGCCACCGGCACGCCGTCACGCACAGCGAATTCAACCGTGTTCAAATCGTAGCCGAGAAATTGATTCAGCCGAAGCACGCCCTCCTCAACTCCTTGCAGAACCTCTTTTGGCACGTGCCATTCGGTTTGGTAACGCAGATGAAACGGATTGCGCGGCTCGTAGGGCATGATCCGAACGTGGCGCTGATCGATTGAGTAACACCGGAAATACATTTCGAATTTAACTTCCTCCTGCAGCATCATCACGAGCTGTTCGGTGTCGTTGTAAGCGCGAAAGAATTCCTCGCGATTGTGCAATCGATACACATTCTTCCACCCGCCGCCGATAAACGGCTTGAAAAACGCCGGCCAGCCGACGTAATTGAAAATGGCTTCCCAGTCGAGCGGGTAACCGAGATTGCGAAACGATTTGTCGCTCGTATCTGGTGGCAGTTGGTTCGAGGGGAGCAAGACCGTGCGCGGAACGGCCACGCCGATCTTTGTCGCGAGCGCGTTGTTAAAAAATTTGTCGTCGGCGCTCCACCAAAATGGATTGTTTACCACCGCCGTGCCGGTCAGTGCGGCGTTCTTGAGCCACCCGCGATAAAAGGGCACGTCCTGGGAGATGCGATCGATTACTACGTCGTAACCGCACGGCTCGCCCTGAATTACCTTGTCGATCCTGACAAATTCTGCGGCGATCTCTTTACCGCCGGTCTTCTGGTTCACCCGCTCCACAAATGCCGGCGGGAAACTGTGTTCCTGTCCAAAAAGGATTCCGATTTTTTTCATAGTTTGACCACGCAGCTCATTCCGAGCGGGCCGAAGCGTAGTCAAGGAATCCCGTGGAGCAACCCGTCGGTAATGTCGCGCGGGATCCCTCGACTTCGCTCGGGATGACCGAGAAGCGAGCATTAATACCTGGTTTCTAGTCCGGGCGCGCCCGCAAAACGCGCAATGAAGCAGTTTTAACGCCTTTGTCCAGAGAGGGGATTTGAATCGATATCGCCGATCGATAGTATAAGCGATGGTCAAGAGATTGTTGCACACGCGCTATCGCGTACACGACTTGGAGAAAACGGTTTCTTTCTACAAGGATGTCCTCGGACTCGAGGAGATTCGGCGCCAGACCTCAGGTCGCGGATCGCAACTCGTTTTTTTGAAGGCGCCCGGCAGCGACGAGGAAATTGAGATTTGCAAATTTGACGAGAGCGGGCCCGTAGTGGTCGGCCCCGATCTCACCCATCTCGCGTTTGAAGTGGACGACTTGGAAAAGTTCACGAAAGAGGCGACGGCGAAAGGTTGCCCGTTATCCGACGGTCCGCATCCGAGTGGCACCGGCAAGATTGCGTTTATCGATGCGCCGGAAGGTTACGAGATCGAACTGATCGAACGCGGAGGCAAATCGTAATCGATGTCCGGCCATATGTGTCGCGACGCTTGCGCGGGCAAAAGTTTTGCCGCTAATTTCCCGTCCATGAAGTTGCGCAAACGATTTTTCTTCCTTTGCGCATTGGTCTCAGTGTTCGCGCTGAACGTGTGGGGTCAGGATGGTGCTAACTCGCCGTCAGTACGGCCAAGCGGGATCTCCGGCCCGGTTAGAAAAGCCAAGGCGGTCACGGCGAAGGACACAGAGGATGCCGATGCTGAGGCTACTCCGGCTCGCAAGACAAAGAGTTCGACATCAACTCATGCTTCATCGCACCGGAAACGCGCTAAGGCGAAACAAACCGAAGAATCAATTCCCGCGCCGACTGAGTACACTCCCGAAGGAATACCGAAGACCAGCGCAGCCTCCATTATCGTGGTGGACGCCAACAGCGGCAAAATATTGTACGAAAAAAATGCGGACCAAACAAGAGTCCCAGCGAGCACGCAAAAGTTGCTCACCGCGCTGATTGTGGCCGAGAGCGGTTTTCTGGATCGGACGGTCACGGTTCAACCGGTGGATACGCTGGCTGAGCCGGTGAAACTGAACATCAAAGCGGGCGATACATATCAGCGGATCGATCTTCTGCGAGCGCTGCTTGTGAAAAGTCCCAACGACGTCGCGCGCTGTCTGGCGCGGGACAATGCAGGCAGCGTCGCCGCGTTTGCGGAGATCATGAACAGACGCGCCCAGGAACTTGGTGCCGTGCACTCGCATTTTGTGAATCCGAACGGCTTGCCGATACCCGGACAGTACTCCACAGCGCGAGACCTCTCGATTATTGCGCGTGCAGCTTATGCGAATCCCACGATCCGCTCCATTGTTTGTCTTCCGCAGCTTGTCTTCCGGTATGCCAATGGTCGCACGCGCGAACTTGAGAACACGAACAAGCTTCTCAGGCGAGTGCCTTACTGCAACGGCATGAAGACTGGTTACACCGATGCTGCGGGCAAATGTTTAATTGCGAGCGGTACGCGCCCAGGAAAAGATATCATCGTTGTTGTGCTGGGTGACAGCTCCAGCCACGTTTGGCGCGATGCCTCTGCACTACTTTCCTGGGGCCTCTTGATGTAAGACCTCCGCTGGGCGAGCTAGCTTTGCATTCTTTTCACGGGGACGTGCGCCGCGCACGACATACTGAAGCATCGCGCACAGCCAGCGGAAAAAAAATCGCAGCGCGACGCTGAACGACATTTTCGATTTCCCGCGTGCGCGGTCGCGAAAAGCGATAGGAATTTCCCGTACGCGCAGCGTGCCGCCGCCGCGCACAATCGTTTCGAAAACAATTTTAAAACCGCTGGCGTGTGGCGCTAACTCCAGCAGCCGGGAACGGCCAATGGCGAAAAACCCGCACATCGAATCGTGCAGGCCGGTAAGTGGATAAGCAAGCGCAGCGCCTGTTCGGGACATGATCCGACGCCAGATCGGCCAGCCCGGAGTTGACCCGCCTTTCACATACCGGCTTCCAACCACTAGGTCTGCGCTACCAGCGAACAGCGGTGCCAATAAATCTTTGATCCGCTCAGGCGGATGACTCAGGTCTGCATCCATCACCAGAAGAATTTCCCCCTGCGCGGCTCGGGCGCCGGCCATGATCGCGTTCGCTAAACCGACGTCTGCACCGTCCTGTTCGATCAAACGGATTGGCTGACTTCCCTGGAGAGCGCGGATCTTTTCGCGAGTGGCGTCGGTGGAGTGATCGTCAACAAACAAAATTTCCCGAAAAGGAACAGCGCACTCAGTAATTTGCGTAACCAACGGCGCGATATTCTCCTCCTCGTTCAAAGTGGGAACGATGATCGAGACGGAGTCGGCTGGTCTGAGCAAATCTGTCATTGCGAAGGCTGAGCCGACGACGGGATTCGAACCCGTGACCTGCGGTTTACGAAACCGCTGCTCTACCAGCTGAGCTACGTCGGCAAGTAATTTACAAAGTGAAACTTACGTCGAAAGTCCAAGTTAGTTGAAATCTGTTGTTGACAAATATTGTCGCTATGGCGATGATTTCCGCATGAAAAAGCCAGTTTTGAACGTTCGGCCATATCGGCATTCAAAAAAACATAAGTTCATACTCGATCTGCGCGGATTCGGCAAGGGGCGGATGTTTTTCAAGACCCGCGACGAAGCAAAGGCAGAACTGGCACGGCAACGCTCGCTGCTAGAGCGCCACGGTCGGGCCGTCATTGGTTTGTCGCAACGGGAGATGAGCGAGATTATCGCGGCGAAGCAAGAACTCGCAGGCTATGGCAAGACGATCACCGATGCTGCCCGCTTTCTTGTTCACCATTTAGAGCACGTCCGCCAGTGCAAAATCACGGTCTCGCAACTTGCCGATGAGCTGCTGAAAGCCAAACTCCGAGACGGGATGAGCAAAGATCATCTGCGCGATTTGCGCTCTCGGCTTGCGAGATTCTGCGGCGACTTTGGCGACCGTCCAATTGCTTCGATCACCGTTGAGGAAATCGACAATTGGTTGCGCGACCTGCCGCTTTCGCCACAGAGCAGAGTGAACTACCGGGCCGTCATCGGTGTCATGTTCGGCCACGCCATGAAGCGGGGGATGATAGACAGCAATCCGATTACTCGCACCGCTAAACCAAAACTTGTGGACAAGCCGCCGGAAATCTTCACGCCGGATGAATTGCGCGTCCTCTTGGAAACGGCAAGCCGCGAAGCACCGGACGTTCTTCCGATGCTCACTCTCGGAGCCTTTGCAGGACTTCGCGACGCGGAAATCAAAAAACTTGATTGGAGTGAAGTCAATCTAGCACGCGGACATATCGAAGTGAAAGCCGCCAAAGCAAAGAGCGCCCGGCGTCGTATTGTCCCCATCCTTTCGAATCTCGCCGCATGGCTTCGGCCTTATGCTGCAATGAATGGCCACGTTGTTCCTGCGGGGGCGCGAGGCAAAATTGACCGGGTGTGTGAGGTCGCCAGTCTTGCCCGATGGCCCCGGAATGGCCTCAGGCACAGTTTCGCGAGCTACCGTCTGGCGGCCATCGGCGATTCGCCCCGTGTGGCACACGAGCTTGGACACACCAGTCCGCAGATGCTCTACAGCACGTATCGCGAGCTAGTGCTCCCAGAAGAAGCCGAGCGATACTGGCAGATTGCGCCAGCGACAGAGGCGGAAAAGGTTGTGGCGTTCGCCAATGCATGATTCTGTGACACAAGATTCTCGTTGCAAGGTAGTCGCGATCTCGATAGCATTGCGTTGACATCAAGAGCGACTCCAAATAGGAGTCCAGCAACCGGGCAGTGGAGGCCACGGTGCTTTGGGTGGGAATGGAAGTCCCGCCCGATGTGCGGCGAGCGAACTTGCCGAACAAAATCTCCACCGGACGACTGAAACCGCCGTGCCTTGATGGTCGGCGGTTTTTTGTTTGTCCACGAGTTCTCGATGTCCTGAAAGGAAAATCAATGAACTCAGAGTTGAGCAAATCTCACGACCCATACAAAGCCATCAATCTTTGGGATAAATGGCTAAAAGCCACCGGTGTTGACGACGGCCATGGTTATCGGGTGCCAGTGGAAGTATGGGATGCAGCTTGGTCAGGTTGCTTGCGGTTGTTAGCCTTTGCAATTGCTGGTGGCCACGTCGCCGCTTATCTCGCCGAGCTGGACATTTCCGATTTCAATCCAAAAGCACCGCCGCCTAAGACCGATGCGTTCTGGGAGATCGTCGACTCGAACCGCGCACCAGAGAACGCAGAATTAGCTGACGCATTGGAGTATCTCGACAATCCTGATGTCGTCACCATCGCAGATGTGATCGAGACTCAGTTTCTCGATGGCATAACCTCCGATTTCGCAGACTGGCTCCAAGATCGAAAGAACGGCAGACAAATCCCCCATCGGTTCGAGGAGTGTGGTTACGTTGCTGTGAGAAATCCCGACCACAAAGGCGAGGGACGCTGGGTTGTCGGGAAAAAACGGTGCGCAATCTACGCAAAGAAAACACTTTCCAAACGAGACCAGCTCGCCAGAGCGCGCGCAAAAGCCGAGGCCGGACGAACCGATGCGGGACGAGTCTGACGAGACTGACGTGGTTCACTATCTCCATTATCTACAACCCTTTTCTCTCTTCTTTTACCGTCGTTATGATTCACGGGCTGGGCGCGCGCGTAGGGGAGTGTGGATATAGAGATAGTAGATCACGTCAACCGCGTCAGACTCGTCAGAAACCAGCGGCGAGTAATCACGATGTGCAAGGTAGCGGCCGGCGCAGAACCGTGGAGCGTTTACACCCGTAACGAATTGCGGATCCTGGTGGCGCAAAACCGTGTCAAGCCTCTCACGCAAGCCCCAAGCAGCTTCCTTTGGGTAGGTTAGTTCCTTAAAAATTCATCCCAGTCTGGAGAAATGGGCCATTCAATGCGTTCATGTCCGTGAAGCCGGCTTTCCTGTAAACGTACTTTAGGTAACGCCATCCGACCTGGGTCCAGATATTGCGGGTCAACTGAAATTCGAGCCCGCCCTGCACTTGGTAGCTCCAGTCGGAACTATCCACCGATTCTCGCACGATGGTCCGCCCCTGCCGGTGCAGTTCAAACGCAGTGTCAGAGTTGGCGTCGAATCCACCTACATCGCCTTCCGCGTAAAGCGACGTGGCTTTCCAGATTCTTACCTTCCCACGGGCCCCGATCACGGGATCGACCCAACCGGTCGAATCTGAGAAGTCCAAACGCTTGCGGATCCCCAGTAATTCACGAAGCCTCGCCAGACGGGCATCGCCGTTATCGAAAATGCTTAGATCGCCCTGCAAATAGGTCCAGCGCGCGCCGGCGAACAGGGTAAGAGAGGCCTTATTACAATTGATCAGCCGATAACCGATGCCCCCTTCTGCGAGCGCGGTTTTGATGTGCACATTGGCGTCTGTAAAAAGCAAACCAGGAAGCGTCGCAGAAGTACCCACTTCCATGTACTGACCATCTACGTAGAATTCCCACTGCCGATAGCGAGCGTCGATGGACAACGCTATTGGAAAATGCGTCAGATGATTGAGCAACGAGTCGAAACTGACGTCAGCGAAGTCCTTGACACCCTTCACCCCGCTTTCGCCGGACAAACCCGCCAGCCACGCGGGAGCACCGATACGGACTTCCCACAATAGCGGAGTTTCGCACCACGGCTGTGGCGCAGGTGCCATTTCCTTCGAATAATCTTTTCCGTCGGTGTAATCTTCCTGGCCCGCCCACAGATTGCCAACAGCCAGAAGGGCAGCCATTCCTAAGAAGAAGTACAAACATTTGTGGATTAGCCGCTCGTTCATGATTCAGTACCTATCTAATTTTCTTGGTCATGGCCACAAATTCGCTCGCTTAAAATGCCGGTAGCGGCATTGGCCCGAAGAACAATCGCAAAAGCTTCTCCCTACCAATTACGCGCCCGAGCTCATGCGCAGTGCAGTAGACCACGATTAGCACGAACAGAATTATCTGCACCGCCCAGAAATGCGGCCACACGATTTCCGCGAACAGCTTTGCGTTACCGGCAACCAGACCACCTGCCTGCCGGGAGAAGTCGATGAGTCTTTCCAGATAATGTATGCCAGTAGCCAGCAGCCAGTAAATTATCGTCTTCCACGCCACGTTGTAAGCGAGCGGTTTATCAGGATAGCGATTGATCGCAGGTACCATATCCGCAATTAAAACCGCCTTGCCGAGAATCAGTGCCCCGACCGTAATCGACGTCGTAGACATAGGCTCAAAATGCGACCCCTTGGTCATTAGAACGCGAATAAAGGCCACCACGTGCAGCGCTACGAAGAAGAATATGGTTGGTGGCAGGATGGCAAAAAATTCTTCTTTCAGCTTCTCAAGTATCTTGTGCATGGCACTCCTTTCCATTTCATGAAAGGTTAATGGCTCGGACGATTTACTTCTTTAGTTGGCAAAACTTGCGCCCTGGCTTGCAGGATTGAGAGTTACTGAGTGTCTTCGCTTTTAACTACCACCCGTTCGATAGGCACGCTCAACCATTTCGCGGCTTCTTTGCGGTCCTGGAATATGCGGACTTTGATCGGCGAGCCCTGAGTCAATATGGCAAAGAGCCGACCATAATGAATTGCAGTGGCATCGGTAGCGAGAATCGCTGACTTCACCGGTGGACGACCCGCGTAAGAGAGACGCCGGTGGAGAGAAACCTGAACGATGTATTTGAAGTTAAGCTCAACTTCATCGGCTTCCAGCGTATCAGAGAATCGATCCAACGGTGCCTGCAACTTGGCTTCAAGATCTTCCAAGGCGCCTAATACTCTGTTAATCGCGGCCTCATTGAGCAAGCCACGCGGTCGATAGATTAGCAGACGAATGTCTTCGTGAAACTCGATTTCAGGTGGAAGCTTCATTATTCTTTAAGAGGAGATAACAGATAGAACAGCCGCCTTCGTCTGGCAGCTGCCATACCACGGCGAGCCAGGGAGGATGGTCTCCGTTAGCTCTGTTTGCTTCTGTTAAAGTCCTTTCTGTCGGTGCTGCCTCAATCTTTCGCTGACTCGAGCTTCTTCATCACTTCATCGATACTGAAACTGGCGGGCTTCTGGCGCGGCGGGAAGTCCTTGAAGCTGGAGATCCATTTCGCGACATACGCCTGCGCGGGTACGAGCAGGAAGACACGGCGAATCTGCCAGTCGCGGTAGTACTCGGACTCGTGCTGTGCCTTCTCAAATGGGTCGCTGCGCAAGTTGAAGATGAGCGGCACCCGAAGCTTGACGAGCGGCTCTGACCAGACCCGGAATCCGTCCACCCGCTGTTCAGCGAACACTGCCTTCCACTTTTCGTAGCGCAAAGCCATCAGGTCGCCGTCATCGCTCCAGTACAAGAACTCCTTGCGCGGCCAGTCCTTGGTGTCACCCTTGAGCGCCGCCATCAGGTTGTACCCGTCGAGGTGGACCTTGTAAGTCTTGTCTCCGGCCTTGTGGCCCTTTAGCAATTCGTCATTGATGTTCGGGTCTCCCGCTGCCGCCAGAAGCGTCGGCATCATGTCCTCATGAACGCAGATTTCGTTGGAAACCGTGCCCGGCTTGATGACGCCCGGCCAACGGATCACGCACGGCACGCGCCAGCCGCCTTCCCAGTTCGTGTCCTTCTCGCTCCGGAACGGTGTCGTGCCGCCATCCGGCCACGTAAAGACCTCAGCACCGTTGTCAGTTGACCACATCACGATCGTGTTGTCCGCGATGCCAAGGTCGTCCAGCTTCTTAAGTAGCTGGCCGACCATGCCGTCATGCTCGACCATGCCGTCCGGATAAGTCCCTAGGCCTGTAACGCCCTGTGATTCTTTCTTCAGGTGCGTGAAGATGTGCATCCGGGTAGAGTTGAACCAGCAGAAGAACGGCTTGTTATCCTGGTGCGCTTTCTCCATGAACTTAAGCGCGCCATCGAGGAACTCTTCATCCACGGTTTCCATGCGCTTCGTCGTCAACGGCCCGGTGTTCTCGATCCGTTGCTTGCCGACTTTTCCGAATTGCGGGTCCACGCTCGGGTCGTCGGTAGTTGTGGCCCAACTGTGGAGAACACCGCGGGGGCCGAACTTCTTTTTCAGCTCCGGATTCTTGAAATAGTCTGGGTTCTCCGGTTCCTCCTCAGCGTTAAGGTGGTAGAGGTTTCCGAAGAACTCGTCGAACCCGTGGACCGTAGGCAGAAACTCGTTGCGGTCGCCCAAGTGATTCTTGCCAAACTGCCCGGAGACATAGCCCATCGGTTTGAGCAGTTCGGCGATCGTCGGATCTTGTGGCTGGAGCCCGAGAGGAGATCCGGGCAGCCCAACCTTCGTCATTCCGGTTCGGATCGGCGACTGACCGGTGATGAACGCCGCCCGGCCCGCGGTGCAGCTTTGCTGCCCATACCAATCGGTGAAAAGCGCGCCTTCCTTAGCAATCCGATCAATGTTGGGCGTCTGATACCCCATTACGCCGTGGTGGTAACAGCTTGGGTTAAACCATCCGATGTCATCACCCCAGATGATAAGAATGTTGGGTTTGTCTGCCGCTTTGGTGCTCACCGTAAAAAACGCGGCGCACAGTGTGGCGGCCCATTGGATCAATAGTTTTCGTTTCATGTTTGTGGTTCTCTGTTTGGGTTGTTTAGTTTTTACATTGGCCTAACGAACGCTCGAGGACGCCTTAGGTTCTTGGCAATTGGTTTCAGCGGAAGGAGAGACTGGTACCGGTTTTTTTTAATCTTCATAGCGCTCCGACGCCCGCGCACCCTCGCGCAGCGGATGCCAACATCGGCCATGTCGCTGAATTGGGTTCAAACTGCGACTCCAAGCTTGATTGAAGTACACCTCTTCGAAGACGCAAATGAAGACCATGGGGGAGGACCTTGGCCTATCGGACTTTGGTCTGCCAGGCGCGGTCTTACAGCCTTGCGGTAATCGGCTCCACGATTCCCCTGTGTCCGCTTACGGGTTTTGACCGCGTACATGCCGTCGAACACAGGTGCGTTATGCGCGTAGTCAAGTTACGATTGCAT
>Ga0306920_100012440_pt1 | contig 11551 bp, 9 predicted proteins | sample flu12Cox44000170_FD_204666 | JGI IMG/M metagenome (GOLD analysis project Ga0306920, IMG submission 204666) | Lab enrichment of tropical soil microbial communities from Luquillo Experimental Forest, Puerto Rico - flux4day.12C.oxic.44.000.170 (v2)... | ecosystem: Environmental > Terrestrial >...
GCTGTGCCTGACCAAGGCCGACCTCGCCAGCGCCGATGACCTGCTGCACGCCTACGCGCCGCTGGGCATCGGCCATGTGGTGCTCGGCCGCCCGCTGGATGCGGCCCGGCTCGCCCCGCTGCGCCAGCACGTCGACGGCCGGATCAGCGTGCTGATCGGGCAGTCCGGCGTGGGCAAGTCCACGCTGGTCAACGCGATGATCCCGGAGGCGGACCGGGCGGTCGGCACGGTCAGCCCGGTGACGGGGCGGGGCCGGCACACCTCCTCCTCGGTGGTGGCCCTCCCGCTGCCCGGCGGCGGCTGGATCATCGACACGCCCGGGCTGCGCGGGTTCGGGCTCGGTCATGTCGCCCCGGACCGGGTGGTGCGCGCGTTCACCGACCTGGCCCCGGGCACGGCCGCGTGCCCGTCCGGCTGCGATCACGATCAGCCGGACTGCGCGCTGGATGACTGGGTGCGCGACCAGGGCGGCGATCCGCGGCTGGCGGCCCGGCTGGATTCGCTGCGGCGGTTGCTGCGCAGCCGCGACGCGGCGGAGGCGTGGTAACCAGTGGTTTCGGGCGGTCGCCCCGGGCCGGCAGGGCCAAGGCCCCGTGACGAGGGAACGGGGCCGCAGGCCAGCGGGGGCTCCGGGGGTCGCCCCCCGGGCCAACAACACGGTACCGTTGCGCGCCATGGCGGGTTATGACGACGACCTGCGATTCGCCCATGTCCTCGCGGACGTGGCGGACGACATCACCTCGCGCCGGTTCCGGGCGCTCGACCTGCATGTCGAGGCCAAGCCCGACCTCACGCCGGTCACCGACGCCGACCACGCGTGCGAGGACTCGCTGCGCAACGTGCTGCGCCGGTCACGCCCGCGGGACGCGGTGCTCGGCGAGGAGTTCGGCCGGGTCGGGTCCGGCCCGCGCTGCTGGGTCATCGACCCGATCGACGCGACCATGAACTACGTGCGCGGCGTCCCCGTCTGGGCCACCTTGATCGGCCTGATGGACGGCGACGAGGTGGTGGTCGGCGTGGTGTCCGCGCCCGCGCTCGCCCGCCGCTGGTGGGCGGCACGCGGCGGGGGTGCCTGGTCGGGCCGCAGCCTCACCAAGGCGACCCGCTGCCGGGTCTCGGCCGTGGCCAAGCTGCCGGACGCGTCGCTGTCCTATTCGAGCCTGTCCGACTGGGAGGCACAGGGCCGCCTGGACGGGCTGCTCGACCTGGGCCGCGCGGTGTGGCGGACCCGCGCCTACGGCGACTTCTGGTCGCACGTGCTGGTCGCCGAGGGAGCGGTGGACATCTGCGCCGAGCCGCAGGTGTCGCTGTGGGACCTGGCGGCGCTCATGGTGATCATCGAGGAGGCCGGCGGCAGGTTCACCGACCTGTCCGGCAGGCCGACCCCGGACGGCGGCAGCGCGGTATCGACCAACGGCCTGCTGCACCCCGAGGTGCTGGACCTGCTCCGCGGCGGGCGGGCCTGACCCCGGTACCAAAGACCCAGGTCGCGGGCTCTGGGCGGTGATCGTTACCCGCCCGTATGGGTTGCCGTGCGGGCGGGCATCACCGATGCTGGAGGGGAAGTCACAAAGGCACAAGCGCTTGGCCCCTGGCGGCGCGGGCATGGGCCAGGCATCGCCCACGACGGCAACCTCGGGAGTGATGCCAGATGCTGGTAGGCGACGGGATGACCAAGCTGGTCCTGACGATCGGCCCCGCGCATACCCTCAGGGAAGCCGCCCGCCTCATGTCGGCACGGCGGGTCGGCGCCGCGGTGGTCACCGACCCCGAGCACCCCGGGGTGGGCATCCTCACCGAGCGCGACATCCTCGACTCCATCGGGGCGGGCCAGGACCCGGACACCGAGCTGGCCGCGGCGCACCGCACCGCGGACGTCGTGTTCGCGTCCCCGGACTGGACCCTGGAGCGGGCGGCGGCGACCATGGTCAAGGCCGGGTTCCGGCATCTGGTCGTCCTGGACGGCTCCGAGGTGACCGGGCTGCTGTCCATGCGTGACATCGTCCGCTGCTGGTCGGAGGGGGCCCGGGCGGAGGACGGGCGGGCCACCGCGCCCGCCTGAGGCCGGCGCGGCGTCCTCCCACCCAGCCGCGTCCCCGCGCACCTGCGTCCTTGCCATGGCCGCACCGGGTGCGCGAAAGTGAGGCGCCATGCGGCTCGATGGCGCGGTGGCGCTGGTGACCGGTGCGTCCTCGGGAATCGGCGCCGCCACCGCGGCGGCGCTGGCCGCCGCCGGGGCCCGCCTGCTGCTGAACGGGCGGGACGGGGCGCGCCTGGACGAGGTGGCGGCCCGGACCGGCGGCACCGCGCTCCGCGGTGACCTGGCCGCCGAGGGAGGTGCTGCGCGGCTCGCGGCGCAGGCGCTCGGGGCCGCCAGCGGCGGCGTCGACGTCCTCGTCAACAACGCCGGGCTCGGCTGGGCCGGGCCGATCGGCGAGCTCACCGCCGGGAAGGTCGCCGAGCTGGCCGCCGTGAACCTCACCGCGCCCATCGAGCTGACCAGGCTCCTGGTGCCCGGCATGGTCGGGCGCGGCCGCGGCGGGGTGGCCTTCGTGTCGTCAATCGCCGGGGTCACCGGCGTCCGCGGCGAGGCGGTGTACGCGGCCACCAAGGCGGGCCTGGCCGCGTTCGCGGAGAGCCTCGCCTACGAGGTACGGGGCCACGGAGTAGGGGTCAGCGTGATCGTGCCCGCCGTGATCGACACGCCGTTCTTCAGCCGCCGCGGGCGGCCCTACGGCCGGGCCCGGCCCGCGCCCATCCCGGCCGGCCGGGTGGCCGCCGCGATCGTGTCCGCGCTGGAGCACGAGCGGGCCGTGGTGTACGTGCCGGGGTGGATGCGAATACCGGCCTGGCTGCACGGCACGGCGCCGGGAGCATTCCGCGCGCTGGCCGCCCGGTTCGGCGACCCCGGTTACTAGGTCCCGTCAGGAACTTGCCACGGCAGTGCCCCGCGCGGGGCGCCGATCGGCGATTATGGCAGCACAAGGCCCGCTCCGGCCGGGCAGGCCCGGCGGCATGGGAGAGGCACATGAGTCAACAGGCTGCCCCACGGTGGGTGGCGCGCATCAGGCCCTGGCTCGCCATGGCCGGGATCATCCTAGTCGTGGCTGCGCTGGCCGTCGAAGGGCTCGCCCGCCGGTATGTCGTCGCCGAGTCGGTGCAGTTCGTGGTGTTCGCCATGGCCGCGCCCGCGCTGATCGTGCTGGGCGCGCCGTGGCGGCTGCTGCGCCTGTCCCGCGGCCCCGGCGAGGCCGGCCGGGCCCCGGCGCCGCTGGACCGGCTGGCCGCCGCCCGCCAGCGGCACACCTCGTTCCTGCGCGCCGGCGCCTACCTGGTGGTCTTCATCGGCGTCACCGCGGCCTGGCGGCTCCCGCCGGTCATCGACGCGCTGGCCCGGCACCCCGTGCTGGTGCTGCCGGAACTGGTCACGCTGCTGGCCGCCGGCATCGGACTCTGGCTGGAACTGGTCAGCTCACCGCCGCTGGCTCCCCGGCTGCCCAAGCCGCATCGCGCGGCGGTCGCGGCGCTGGCCATGTGGTCTGTCTGGGTGGTCGCCTACATGCTGGGGCTGTCCAACCACGCCGTGTTCCACGGCTACGACCCGGCGGGCGGCGCGCTGAGCGCGGTCGCCGACCAGGAGATCGCGGTCGCGCTGGTGTGGGCGGTCTCGGCCTGCTGCTTCATCCCGGTCGTGTTCGTCGCGCTGCTGGCCTGGCTGTCGGGCAACGGGGACCCCGACGAGGAACTGCAACGCCTGGCCCGCGACGAGCGCCAGCACCCGGTGGTCCGGGGGTGGGGCCGCCCGGCGCGCGGCGGGCCGGGCCGCTGACCGGGACGGGCCGCTGACCGGGACGGGCCGCTGACCGGGACGGGCCGGGCGCCGGGAGCGGGCAACCGCGCCGCAGCGGGACGCCGACGAGTAGCCTGGTGCCGTGCTGACAGACAATCCAGGGGGCCCGCCTGCCTGGCGCCGGGCCAGCGATTGCGGCGTCTGCTGCGTCGAAGTCACGGTCACCACCGACACCTCCCGCTGGCCGCACAAGGCGGACGCGGAAAAGCTGTACCTGATGCGCGACTCGGAGAAGCCCGACGGGCCGGTGCTCGCGTTTACGCCCGAGGAATGGGAAGCATTCACGCTCGGCGTCAAGGACGGCGAGTTCGACTTGCCGTGAGGCCCGCGCGGGCGCGTCCGTGCAGCCAGGCATTATTGCAGACATCGGGCTGATCCACAATAGCTTTTCGCGGGCTAATACTAGATTGACGGCGCCTCTACCTAGCGATTTCCCCCGTGGCGACGCTAGTCCGATCCGAGATCGATAAACAATCGTGACGATTTCTCCGTCGGACTGTGAGCAGGCTCCACCTAGGCTCTGAGCGAATTGTTGGTGGACAACAGCTGTCGCTGGCGCGCTGCAGCCCCCCGGGCCCGCAGCGGTGCCGGTTCTATGGTGACAGAGGGCTGGTGGGCATGCCTGTAAGCCACGGACGGCGTCGCTGGTCGTGGCCCTGGCCGGGTGCCTGCCCGCCGCTGCCGCCGCGACTCGGGGTGCCCTGACCGGGTCTTCGCGGTTTCTGCACACAGGATCGGTCGTCCCTCAAGGGCGCGCCAGTGCGCCACGACAAAGGAGCGCAGATGTATCTAGGGAGACGCACGCGGCGCATGACGGGTGTCGCGGCGGTAGCCGTAGCCGCCTTGATCGCGGCCGGCTGCAGCTCGAGCACGACCACGGCCCCGCCGAGCGGCGCGCCCGCCAAGGGCGGGACCGCGACGGTGGCGTTCCTCACCGGGAGCACCCCGAACTGGATCTGGCCGTTCGCGCCGATCGCCTACTACAGCGTGTACAACGGGTCGCAGTTCCAGAACATGATGTACCGGCCGCTGTACATGTACGGGGACAACGGCACCTCGACCACGATCAACATCCCGCTGTCCCCGGCCAACGCGCCGGTGTACAGCAACGGCGGCAAGACGGCCACGATCACGATGAAGGGCTGGAAGTGGTCCAACGGCGAGACCGTGGACGCCTCCGACGTCGCGTTCTGGCTGAACATGATGAAGGCGGAGAAGGCCAACTTCGCCGGGTACTCGCCGGGCACGCTGCCCGACAACCTGGTCTCGTACAACATCACGTCGCCGAACACGATCGTGCTGAACCTGAGCAAGGCGTACGCGAGCTACTGGTTCACCTACAACCAGCTCGCGGAGATCTGGCCGATGCCGCTGGCCTGGGACGTGACCAGCGCCGGCGCCAAGGCGGGCAGCGGCGGCTGCCACACGAGCCCGGCCAAATGCAAGGCGGTGTTCAACTTCCTGAACGCACAGGCCAAGGACACCTCCAGCTACGCCAGCAGCCCGATCTGGTCGGTGGTGGACGGCCCGTGGAAGCTGCAGACCTTCAGCACTTCCGGCAACGACACGATGGTGCCGAACCCGAAGTACTCGGGCAGCCCGAAGCCGCACCTGTCCTCGCTGCAGTACGTGCCCTACACCAGCGACACGACGGCGTTCACCGCGATGAAGAGCGGGTCGCTGGACTACTCGCTCCTGGGCATCGGCCTACCGCCGGCTGACCTGACGCCCAAGCCGGCGAACGCGGCGCTGCCGACGACCAACCCGCTGGGGTCGACGTACACCCTCCAGCCGATGTACACGTTCGGGATCAGCTACTACCAGATCAACTTCAAGAACACGACCCTCGGGCCGGCGTTCAAGCAGCTGTACTTCCGGCAGGCGATGCAGTATGCGCTGGACCAGGTGGGCATCGCCAAGGCGGTCCTCCACGGTTACGCGGTCCCGGGGACCGGCGCGGTGCCGGCCTACCCGCCCAGCCAGTGGGTACCGACGATCCAGCACCAAAACAGCGGTGCTGGCCCGTATCCCTTCAGTACCAGCAAGGCGACCTCGCTGCTCACCAGCCATGGCTGGAAGAACGTCGGCGGCGTGATGACCTGTGAGACTCCGTCCAGTTGCGGGGCCGGGGTCGCCAAGGGCACCCAGGCCAAGATCACGCTGGACATCTCCAACAGCCCGGTGTCCCTCGGCCAGCAGGCGGACGTCTTCAAGTCGGATGCGTCCAAGGCCGGCATCTCCATCAACGTGGTCCTGGAGTCGTTCAACACGATCATCGGCAAGGACGTGCCCACGAACCCGAACTGGGACATGTCCGGCTACGGCGGCTGGGTGTTCAACGGACCTGGGTTCGCGCCGACCGGCGAGCCGCTGTTCCAGACCGGGGCCGGCTCCAACTCGGGCAGCTATTCGAGCTCGCAGATGGACAGCCTGATCGCGGGCGCGCAGGTCACGAGCAACATCTCCGCGTTCCACAACTACGCAACCTACGCGGCGCAGCAGCTGCCGTACCTGTTCGTGCCGGAGCCGTATACGATCCAGGCCAACAAGTCGACCCTGAAGGGCGTGACGTACAACCCGTACTTCACGTTCCTGCCCGAGTACTGGTACTTCATCAAGTGACGCGACAGCTGGCCGCCGCCCCGGCCGGGGCGGCGGCCAGCACCGCGTCAGGCGCCGCCATGCCCGGGGTACGGGGACGAAATTCCTGGCCTGCACTACGGGCTTGACTGGCGGTGTTATTGCTCCATGCTGGAGGGTTAAGATGAGCGCAATCCAGGCCGTGCGGCGCGGCTGGCCTGGCGAAGGGGCGGTGCGACGATGACCACGTACCTGATCCGGCGGCTGCTCCAGTCCATCGTCGTCCTGGTCTTCGTCACCCTGATCACGATACTGCTCATCCACCTGGTTCCCGGCGGGCCGGTCGTGGCGCTGGTTGGCGTGCGGGCGACGCCACAGCAGATCGCCTACTACAACCACCTCTACGGTTTCGACCAGCCGATCTATGTCCAGTGGTGGCGGTGGGTGTCGCAGTTTGCCCAGGGCAACTTCGGCTACTCGCTGAAGAACAACCAGAGCGTCATCAGCGAGATCCAGCAGTACCTCCCGAAGACCTTGGTGCTGGTCGGCCTGGGCCTGGTGGTGTCGCTGGTGTTCGGGATCCCGCTGGGGATCTACCAGGCCGTGAAGCGGTACACCGCCGTCGACTACGCGCTGACCTGGGTGTCGTTCCTTGGCTACGCGACCCCGGTGTTCTTCGTCGGGCTGATCCTGATCGACTGGTTCTCCCTGAAGATCCCCCTGTTCCCGTCCCAGGCACCGCAGGGCACGACCGTGGCCCAGGTACTGTCCCAGCCGGCCGCGCTGGTCTTGCCGGTGGCGTGTTATGCGTTCGTGCTGTACGCCCTGTGGAGCCGGTACATGCGCTCGTCGGTGATGGACAACATCGTGCAGGACTACGTCCGCACAGCGCGGGCTAAAGGCGCCAGCGAGCGGCGGGTGCTCTGGGGGCACGTGTTCCGCAACTCGCTGATCACGATCGTCACGCTGCTCGGCCTGTCGATCCCGACGCTGGTCGCCGGGGCGATCTTCGTCGAGGTCGTGTTCAACTACCCGGGGATGGGGCTGGCCTTCTACAACGCATCACAGAACGTGGACTTCCAGACGCTGATGGGGTTCACCGTCCTCGCGACGCTGGCGACGATCGTCGGGAACCTGCTCGCGGACGTTGGCTATGCGGTGCTCGACCCGAGGGTGAGGTACTGATGTCGATGATCACCCCGCCGTCCGACCTTCCCTCGGTCGGCGTCGAACCACCGGAGGCGCCCCCGGAGGGCGCGGGGGCGTTCACCCCGGAGGAGCTCGAGCTCGCGCCCGCCAAGCCGCGCAGCATGTTCCGCCGCGGCTGGGAGGTCTTCGCGGAGAACAAGCTGGCGCTGGTGAGCCTCGGTGTCGTGGTGTTCATGATCGGCTTCTGCTTCATCGGGCCGATCTTCTACTCCACCGACCAGGTGCACGTCAGCCTCAGCGACTCCCTGTGCCCCCCCAGCTCCAGCCACCCGGTGGGCTGCGACCAACTCGGCTATGACGTGCTCGGCCGGCTCATGGTCGGCGGCCAGACCTCACTGGAGGTGGGGTTCGCCGCCGCGATCGTGGCGGTGCTGTTCGGCACGCTGTACGGGGCGTTCTCCGGGTTCGTGGGCGGGCCGGTCGACTCCTTCCTGATGCGAGTGGTGGACGCCGGGCTGTCCATCCCCTACATCATGGTGCTGATCATTCTTTCGGTGATCTTCCACCCGAGCACCGCGGTCATGATCTTCATCATCGCGGCGTTCTACTGGCTCGGCGTGGCCCGGCTGATCCGCGGCGAGACGCTGACGCTGCGCACCCGGGAGTACGTCCAGGCGGTGAAGGTCATCGGCGGGCGCAACAGCCGGGCGATCGTCCGGCACATCGTGCCGAACTCGATCGGCACGATCATCGTGCAGGGCACGTTCGCGGTGGCGGACTCGATCCTGATCCTGGCCGGTCTCGGCTTCCTCGGGCTGGGCGTCTCACCGCCGGCCACCGACTGGGGGTCGATGCTCTCCAATGGCCTGAATTACCTGCAGAGCCAGCAGAACTACTGGTGGCTGATCTACCCGGCGGGCATCTGTATCATCGTCACCTGCATCTCGTTCAACTTCATCGGCGACGCGCTCCGCGACGCCTTCGAGACCCGGCTGCAGCGCCGGTAGGACGGGGACCCTGTGGCGCCATTGCTGGAGATCGAAGACCTCCACACCCAGATCAAGCTCCGCCAGGGCACCGTGCACGCGGTGGATGGCATATCGCTGTCCGTGGACCCGGGAGAGACGCTCGGCATCGTCGGTGAGTCCGGCTGCGGCAAGACGATGACCGCACTGTCGATCATGGGCCTGCTGCCGGTCGGCGGGCACATCGCCGACGGAGCCATCCGCCTGGACGGCCGGCAGATCAGCGGGCTGCCCGACGATCAGCTGCGCAAGATCCGCGGCAACGACATCGGGATGATCTTCCAGGACCCGCTGTCCTCGCTCAACCCGACGATGACCGTGGGCAACCAGATCGCCGAGGCGGTGCGGCTGCACCGTGAGGTGTCGAAGGAACAGGCGCTGGACCGGGCCGCCGAGGTCCTCGACCTGGTCGGACTGCCGAAGCCCAAGGAACGGCTGTCGGAATACCCGCACCAGTTCTCCGGCGGCATGCGGCAGCGGGTCATGATCGCGATGGCCCTGGCCTGCGAGCCGAAGCTGCTGATCGCCGACGAGCCCACCACCGCCCTCGACGTGACGATCCAGAAGCAGATCCTGGAACTGATCGACAACCTGCGGCAGCGACTGGGGATGTCGGTGGTCCTGGTCACCCATGACCTGGGCGTGATCGCCGGGCGCGCCGACCGGGTCGCGGTCATGTACGCGGGGAAGATCGCGGAGACCACCGGCACCGGCACGCTGTTCGCCAACCCGCGGCACCCCTACACCGAGGCGCTGTTCCACGCGCTGCCGGACAAGGCCGCCGAGACCGGGGAGCAGCTGTACTCGATCCCCGGGGCGCCGCCCGACCTGGTCAAACCGCCGAAGGGCTGCCGGTTCGCGGCCCGCTGCCGGTACGCCACCGACCGGTGCCGGGCGGAGGAGCCCCGGCTGCTCGGCGAAACACCAGAACACCGGTACGCGTGCTTCCACCCGGTCGGAGACGCCGAGCGCGGCCGCATGGCGGCCGCCGTGGCCGACCGGGAGCCGGCCGCCGCCCCCGCCGACGAGGCCGCCAGGGTCCCCGGCGAGGTGGTGCTGGCCGCGAAGGACCTCATCAAGGACTTCCCGGTGACCAGGGGCCTGATGCAGCGGCGGGTCGGGACGGTGAGCGCCGTCGCGGGGGTGAGCTTCGACATCCGGCGCGGGGAGACGTTCGGGCTGGTCGGCGAGTCCGGCTGCGGCAAGACGACGATCGGCAGGATGATCGTCGGGCTGGAGAAGGCGACCGACGGGAAGATCAGCTTCGCCGGCGGGGACCTCGCCAGCGTCAGCGGGCGCGAGTACCGGCGGCTGCGCCGCAAGATCCAGTACATGTTCCAGGACTCGTACGCCTCGCTGGACCCGCGTATGCGGGCCGGCACGATCCTGCGCGAGCCGCTGGCGGTGCAGCACATCGGGTCGCGCCAGGAGCAGCAGCGGCGCATCGTGGAGATGCTTGGTCACGTGGGATTGCCCGAGTCGGCGACGGAACGCTACCCGCACGAGTTCTCCGGCGGCCAGCGGCAGCGGCTGGGGTTCGCCCGGGCGCTGATGCTGTCGCCCGAGCTGATCGTGGCCGACGAGCCGGTCAGCGCGCTGGACGTGTCCATCCAGGCCCAGGTGCTCAACATGATGCGCGGGCTGCAGCACGAGCTTGGCCTCACCTACCTGTTCATCTCGCATGACCTGGCGGTGGTGCGCTACCTGTCCGACCACATCGGCGTCATGTACCTGGGCAAGCTGGTGGAGGTCGGCCCGGCCGAGGAGGTCTACCTGACGCCCGCGCACCCGTACACGAGGGGCCTCATCGACTCGGCGCCGGTGGCCGACCCCGTCGCGGAGAAGGCGAAGGTCCGGGCGGGGGTCACCGGTGAGCTGCCCAGCGCGATCTCCCCGCCGTCCGGCTGCCGATTCCGCACCCGCTGCCCGCGCGCCCAGGAGGTCTGCGCGCAGGTGGAGCCGCAGCTCACGCCGTTCAGCGAGCAGAAGCACATGGCCGCGTGCCACTTCCCGCTGGAGGTGCCAATGCAGCTGGAGACCTCCACGGCGGCGGAACCGGCGTAGCTCAGGGGCCATGCGGGCCTGGCTCCGCGGCCGGCTGCGGGTGGCCGTGACCGGCGGCGCGGTTGCGCTCGGGCTCGTCGCCGGCGGCTGCACGGCCTCGCCCGCGGCCCACACCGCCAGCACGAAGGTCAAGGGCGGGACAGTGGCGTGGGCGCTGCCGCCCGGCACGGCCCCCGACTATGTCTTCCCCTTCATGAGCAGCGCCTACATCGGCGTCTACAACGTGAACACGTTCTCCAGCCTGATGTACCGGCCGCTGTATTGGTTCGGCGACGGCGCACAGCCCCTGCTCAACCGCTCGCTCAGCCTGGCGGACCCGCCACGCTGGTCCGGGAACACGGCGACGATCACGCTCAAGCATTACCTGTGGTCCAACGGCACGCCGGTGACCGCCACGGACGTGATGTTCTGGGTCAATATGCTCACGGCCGTCGGCGCGAGGGACTGGGGCGCCTACAACGGGTTCCCGTCCGCCTTTGTCAGCGGCATCAAGGTGGTCAGCCCCACCGAACTGCAGATGACCACGAACAAGGCCTATTCGCGCACCTGGTTCCTGTACAACGACCTCAGCCAGATCACGCCGATGCCGGTGGCGTGGGACCGGACCGCGTCCGGGCCGAGCGACTGCGCGACGACGGTGAACGACTGCGCCGCGGTGTACAAGTACCTGGACGCCCGGGCCAGGCAGCTGAGCACGTACGCCTCCTCGCCATTGTGGGACATCGTCAGCGGGCCGTGGAAAATGTCGGCGTTCAAGGCCGATGGTCAGGTCACGTTCGTGCCGAATCCCAAGTACTCCGGCCCGGTCAAGCCGGCTCTCTCGAAGTTCGAAGAAGTGCCTTTCAGCACGGAGGCGGCGGAGTATCGCGTGCTGCGGTCGCCG
>Ga0306920_100012442_pt1 | contig 11550 bp, 13 predicted proteins | sample flu12Cox44000170_FD_204666 | JGI IMG/M metagenome (GOLD analysis project Ga0306920, IMG submission 204666) | Lab enrichment of tropical soil microbial communities from Luquillo Experimental Forest, Puerto Rico - flux4day.12C.oxic.44.000.170 (v2)... | ecosystem: Environmental > Terrestrial >...
CAGTGCCCCAGCGGCCAGCGGGAATGCGCCCGGCAATGTCGATGGCTTCGTCGAGGTCCTTGGCGTTGATCATAAAAAAGCCGCCGAGCTGCTCGCGCGTCTCGGCGAACGGGCCATCCGTCACGACGCGCTTACCGTCCTGAACACGAACGCTGGTGGCGGTAGAAGTAGGGTAGAGCGGAGCAGTGTCAAGGAAATGCCCGGTTTCGTGAAGCTGGCAGGCGAAGGCGGCGGAGTCTTCGTAGCACTGATCCCTTTGGGCGTCGGTGATGGCTTTCTCGTCGAGGTAGATGAGCAACATATATTTCATTTCAGAGCCTCTCTCTATGAGTCGAACGGCGAATGCCTGAATCGACCGGGTGCCGTAAAATAATCAGCCATGCCTGGCGATGCAGCCAAAGCCGTTGAAACAGTGTATCGGGCCGACTGGGGCCGGATCGTGGCTACGCTCATACGGCTGATCGGCGACTTTGACCTGGCCGAAGAGTGCGCGCAAGAGGCGTTCGCAGCCGCCGTGAACCAGTGGAAAGCCTCAGGCGTGCCGGATGCCCCGCGAGCGTGGATCATCCAGACGGCACGTCACAAAGCCATCGACCGTATTCGCCGGCAGGGGCGGTACGCGGAAAAGCTTGCATTGTATACCAAGTCCGGGTTGGCCCCGGAGGCGGTAGAGCCCGACTACGATACGGGTGAAATTCCCGATGACCGATTGCGCTTGATCTTCACCTGCTGCCATCCGGCGCTAGCGCCCGAGGTGCAGGTGCCGCTGACGCTGCGGACATTGTGCGGACTGGAAACGGAAGAGATTGCTCGGGCGTTTTTGGTTTCGCCGACAACGATGGCGCAGAGGCTGGTGCGCGCGAAGCACAAGATTCGAGACGCGAAGATTCCGTATGTGGTTCCGGAAACTCGGGACATGACGGACCGTCTGGAAGCCGTCCTGACGGTGATCTACCTGGTGTTCAATGAGGGCTATGCGGCAACGCGGGGAACCTCGCTGCTGCGAATGGACTTGTGCGCGGAGGCGATACGACTCGGTCGTCTGGTGGTTTCGCTCATGGGGGCGCAAGCTCCGGCGGAGGCCAAGGGGCTGTTGGCGCTGATGCTGTTGCACGATGCACGACGTGAAGCGCGGATGGACGAGGCGGGAGATATTGTTGTCCTGGAGGAGCAGGATCGGAGCCTGTGGAACCGGGAACAGATTGCTGAAGCGCTGCCGCTCGTAGAGGAGGCGCTCCTAGGAGCGCCGGGGCCATTTTCGGTGCAAGCCGCAATCGCAGCGGTGCACTGCCGAGCAGCACGAGCGGAAGACACGGATTGGGAGCAAATTGTGGGGTTTTATGACGAACTGCGGCGGTTACAGCCTTCACCGGTCGTATCACTGAACCGGGCCGTCGCGATCGCTATGAGGGATGGCCCAGGTACGGGGCTGGTGCTAATTGATGAACTCGCTGAGGCGAACGATCTCGACGGCTATCATTTGCTGTACGCGGCACGGGCCGATCTGCTACGCCGGCTTGGACTCGGAGAGCAGGCGGCCAAGGACTATCGTCGGGCGCTCGAATTGGCCACGAACGAAAGCGAACGGCGGTATCTGGAGCGAAGGCTCAGACAAGTGCAGGCATCGGGAGCGTAAAGGGTTTGCAGCTGGAAGGCTCGCAAAAGGCCCACCTGCGTCCGACAAGCAGGTCTTGGGTGTGGCGCGAACGCCGCCGGGAGTTACGCCCCGGCCCGCCTCAGCCCCTACAAAAACGAGACTCACCGGTGGAACGGGCCGCCGGTCAACCCTGCCGAGATCTAGTTGCTAGACCAGAGTGGGAGCGAGGAGTCCGGCCACCGAAATAGTAGAGAAGAATTAGCCGCGGGCGTGTTCCGCCGAGGGGAGAGTGGCTCGAATCACGCCGCGATCCTTAGACTCCGGCTCGCCCACGGGGCGAGCTTTCGGCTGACTCGAGTGGTCAGTCGAAGGAGGTAGGAAGTGCGGGATTCCGGAAGTGCTCGAACATGTGCGCAATTTGTGCTGGAGTGACGCGGGAAAGGGAGAGCGGTGGAATCTTGTCTTCGGCGAAAAACTGGGCGTCGACGGTCTCATGGCTGTCTTGAGGTGAACCACCTTGCAGTTCACCGAGGAAAAAGAGCTTGTAAGCGTGGAAAGCGTGAGGCGGGTGTCCCTGGAGGTCGCGGTCGTAAAGAGCCGCAAGCTTGGTGACGCCAATGTGGTAGCCGGACTCTTCCCTGGTTTCGCGCGCGGCGGCGATGCTGGGAGGTTCACCGGCATCGGCCCAGCCGCCCGGGAGTGTCCAGGCGCCGTCGTCGATTTCGCGGACCAGGAGAATGCGGCCGTCGCGAAAAACCGCAGCGCGAACATCGACTTTGGGAGTGGCATAACCGGCTTGCGCGGCAAAGAGCGCGGCGACGGGTTGATCGGAAGGAAGCGCGGCTCCGCGGGCCATGATCTCAGCGGCGATGGCGCTGATCTCGTGATAGCGCTGGACGTCAAATTTATCTCGGCAATAGGCAAGACCCGACTGCGCGATGGCCTGCAGGCGGCGAGCCCAAGTGAGCCATTGAGGATTCTGCATGCAAATATTCTGGCAGCGGAAGATTACGCGGACAAGAACGAGGGGCTCCGAAGGCAGTCCCTACAAATTCTTCGATGAAGAATCCGAGATAGCGCACTATGAAGTGAAAAAGCAGCCGAAACAGAATACCCGGCTACAGCGCCGTCTTCGAGCTACATGGGAATAGGATCGTTGGCGTGACGAGCAACGTACCAGCAGGGGCGATTGTCGGCGTGCGGGAACAAGGAGTGAGCGCACGGAACATCTTCCTCGGGGCGAGTGGAATCGATCTCGTACTCAACTTTATTGTTTTTCTCGTTAATGGCCAGGACGCGCGTTCGATGAACGGAGCCATTTGCGACACCCAGCTTGGGTGAGACGACGCGCAACTCGTACCAGACAAGATCAGCAAGATAAAGGAACAGGAGGAGGCCGAGAAGCATCAACGCGAGGTGGCGGATGAGAGATCGACGATCCCTTCGGGGGCTAAAATAGGTATCAGTCATAGGTTGAGGAAACCCGAGAAGCCAAGTTCATCACAGTTGCGGCGTCCATACCAGCGAAGCGGCTGCAATGGTTTAGCAACCAAAGGGCGATACCAAGGCCAACGGTCTGCGCGGAGAGCGACACGGAAACGAAAAATGGCGTAGCAACGGCCGGCACACTCCCTTGGCACTGGCGGGGCGCCACTGAATACAGAGCAGTCAGGACCGTTGCGCGGCAAGGTATCGTGGCCAGTGGATTGCCGATTAAGATGCGGACCACTGTGGGGTTTCTATGACACGACGGTTAGGTTTTATGGCCAGTTCCCGCAGGACCCCACGCCCACGCGTCGCACCGAAGAGCCACTAGGATAAGCCGAGTCAATTGGGACCAGCTAGCCGACGCGCAATCCAATCGCATAAAATCGAGCAGCAACGCGGTCGAGAGGGTGCCCATGAAGATCCTATTGGCCTGGGACGGATCGAGTTCGTCGGATGCTGTGATTCGGGAAGCCGCAGCACGGCCGTGGCCGGAGAAAACGCAATTCCTGGCGGTGACGGCGCTCGATCCGTTCTTCTTCACCCATGCGCCGCTGCTGCTCGAAGAGGCGAAGAAAAGCACGCTCGAAGCGCTGGAGGAACAAGCCAAACAACTTGAAAAAGCAGGCTGGAACACGCAGAGACAAGTGGTGCTCGAGAATCCCCGGCATGGACTGCCGCGCGTGGCAGACGAGTGGTGCGCTGATCTGATATTGATCGGTTCGCACGGACGAGGCGCAATCGGCAGATTGCTGGTCGGAAGCACAGCGCAGGCGGTCCTGCGCCACGCGCACTGCTCGGTAGAGGTTGTAAGACATTCCGGCAAGAAAAAGGAAACTGTTGGCACCGGGGGAATGCAAGTGCTCATCCCAACGGATGGGTCGGAACTCGCGATGAGGGCGTTGCAGTCCGTGACGGAGACGCCTTGGCCAAGAGGGAGCGAATTCGAAGTATTGTCGAGTCCGGAATTTCCCGTGTTGGCGGGCGAGTATCCTTATTACGCGCCGGAGCAAGTGGCGCAACTGGCCAGGGCAGGAGAGATTCGCGCGAAAGAGGCAGTCGCGAAAGGATTGGAGTTGCTGACAAAGGCGGGACTACAGGCGGGGGTTGCAGTGACCGAACCAAAAGATACGCCGGCGCATGCAATTTTGTCTGCTGCGGAAGAGTGGAAGGCGGACCTGATTGTGATGGGATCACACGGTCGGCGCGGCTTTGACAGAATCGTGTTGGGAAGCGTGTCGGAAACGGTGGCGTTGCACGCAAAGTGCTCCGTACAGCTGGTTCGGAAACTGGCGAAGTAGAGACGAACCGGTCTTGAGCAGGCTTGCTTAACTCAGTTACATTCCTCGTGACGGCAGCAACTGATAAATGATGTAGGGGCGACTGCGGTTTTCTGCCAGTGGTGGACCGAACTGTAAGGCGAACTCCAAGTTGGCGAAGCGAAACAGCGCGCCGTGTGCGGTTGCAGCGAGGACGATCCACGCGATGCCGCAGACGTTGAAAGAGGCGACGCCTCGTCGTCGCCGACGGCCAGACCAGACTTCGCGGCGTGATTTCGATGGTCGACGTTCCGCTGCGCGCGTCGCCTTCCAGATTTGGCAACCCGAGCTTTTCCGTCAGCTGGCGCTCGCGTCCCAACGCATCAGGAGAGGAGACCAATCTTCGATCGGCAGGAGTGCGGCAAGCCTAAACCGCAATAAAGATTCGAGACCCATCGAAACAGGCCTGCCGTGAAGAGCGCTAAAGAGCCGCGGCCTTAGCGTGACCATGCGAAGGCGTTTGCGCAAAGGTGCAATCAACGATCTGATTGATGGCGTAAATCGACTCCCGTTCGCAGGAGCGGCAGCGCAGAATAAAGACCCGCGAGATCAGCTGAAACTGCGACTCGTCCGACTGAGGCCGTCCATGAGCCTCATTGTCCTTACGCAAAACGATACTGGGAATGCGAACAGGCTTACCGCAGTGGCGGCAAAGAACACCGCGGAAAGACTGGGTGGGCGAATCAACTGACATGGAAAACACTCCTTGGAGGTTCAAACGGGCTGCGAGGCCCTAGCAGGATACAGAAAAGCCCCTCGAAATGTCCACCCGAAGATAAAGCGATGGGTTGTGGAAAAAAGTGATGCGAGTCGCCAGGAGCAGTCGGACAATAAGTATTTATTTTTGTTTGACATAAAAACACTGCGGAGGGGGAAGGCTGACAGGCGGGCGGAGGCTTCCTGATTTCCCTGAGTCAGGACCGCGCCGATTCGAGAAGCTGGGCCGCCTAAGAGCCGCCGAATCGAGCACCCGAGAAATAACAGTTTCGCGAATCACTCGCACCCTATTACGGGACAAGGATCACCTAGAATGCACGAGCGCATGTGGTAGACTAAAAAGCGATTTACGGTGGGGCCGTGGCGCAGTTGGGAGCGCGCCTCGATGGCATCGAGGAGGTCGTGGGTTCGAATCCCATCGGCTCCACCAACTTTCTCTTTTCTTTTCAACTCCTTACAGCAACTTCCAAGGGGCACTAAGCCACTTTTGGGGCTAACACCATGCGTAAAACCTTCCCGTGCGCTTTGCGTTTGCTTGCGTCCATGGCTTTGCCGTAGACATTCATCGTGGTGCGAATGTCGGCGTGGCGCATGAGCAGCGCGACGAAGACGGCAAAGGAAAGGCCCGACGGAGATAACGTCACGCCGGGCCGCATTGTTTCTGATTGAAGGTTTTCGCGAAGGATCTATTGCTGGTCTTGAGAGACAGGCTCGCCAGAAGCCGGATCAAGGATCAAGGGCTCGCGCTGATCATCATCGCCGTTCCGCTTGAAATTGAACATTTGAGTGATGGAATTTGCGATTGAGTCGAAGGAGCCCACGATACGCTTCCCGTTGAGCCAGTTGTCCTCGATGAAGCGGAGAACCGAGGTTTGGTCCGTAATCGAATGGTCAACGAAGTTTCGCCGCGCCCACGGGGAGACAACCAATAGCGGCTGGCGAGGACCGTAACCGCAGCGGCCAAGCGCATGAGGATTGCCACTACCATTGTAGCCAGGCAAGGCTAGGGTAGTCGCGGCGTCGCCGCAGAAGCCAGGGGCAGTCAGGGCATCCGCTGACCCTTGAGACTGGTTGACGATAGGACCCAACTGGTGGTCGTACCAGCCGTCCGAATCGTCATACATAATGACGACGGCTGTGTGTTTCCATTCCTCTTGCGACTGCAGGAAGTTGATCAACTTAACTAGAAGATGCTGCTCATCCAGCGGATTCGAATAACCGGCATGGCCGTCCTGGTACGCTTGAGCCTTGAGAAAGCTTACGGCGGGGAAATGACCGGCTTTGACTGCGGCAAAGAAGTCCTCGAGATCATACTGATGGTTGGCTGGTCCGTCATGACCAATTTCTGCGATAGAAGCTGGCCGCGTGTGGCTAGGATTCGCGGTGGAGGCGTAGTATTGAAACCACGCGTGGTGAGGAATGTAATCCTTGGTTGTTCCAGAGAGTCCGGTCGAGCTTCTACTGCACCCGGTTGTGCCATTAGGATTGATGGTCGAGAGATTGAATCCACCCATGAAGGAGCCCCAGGTCACATTGGTGGCGCTCAGCAAATCCCCAATGTTCTTTCCTCCCATGGTGACTTGGTTTCGAGTCGGGTTTGAGCAAACGTCCCCGATCGGGTCAGGATCGCCAATGACCGAGAGCGTCCCGTTACCGCCGTCAACCTCATCGCCTGTTCCGTTCAGAGTTGCAGTCGCTCCATTCGTCTGGCCTGATATCAGATTTAGTGCGCCCGGAGTTGATGGGCCAAAAGTCGTGCTGTAGGAATTGTCGCTCATGGCAAAGTGCTGGGCGTAATTCCAAAGTGCGGTGACGGTGTTACCGTCGAAGTAGCCCAAATTCAGGCCCGTAGTACTCCTGATACCCCCGCCAACGGGAGGCGGTCCGGGCGTCCCCACAAACAGAGGGAACAAATCCATCGCGCCCATGTCGAACGCCTGCTGTTCGGCCATGTAGTCGTGGTCCTGATCACTCGTAACGGCTTCGGAACGATCCAGGCGGAACGGATTCGTCGCGCCATCGAGATTGCGTGGATTCAAGTTGGGGTTGCTACTAAGAAGCGCGGGGCTGAACCCGTTGACCGTGGGTGTATCGGCTTTAGCATGGAAGGTCGGTTCGCCCGGTTTGTTGAATGCATTCGGATAAGTTCCGAAGTAGTGATCAAAGGAAATGTTTTCCTGGAAAATCACCACAAGATGTTTGATTGGCGTAGCCGTATCGAACCAGGCAAATGCCGTGCCGCTCGGCAGGATCGCCAGCACAACGGCGGCAACCATAGCCAAAGCTTTCCTGAAACCATTGAGCATACGTCCTCCTTGTGTCTGACCAGTCGAATGCTCTCTTAAATCGGACTGCACTCGGGCCGAACCTGCCCTGAGGGTTTGGCGAGCTCGTGCCCATGCGTGGCGTTGGGAGTTTTAACCGCCGCGAGTTACGCACAAATGAATACACGTTCAAAACTAAGTCTCAGGTTTGTAATATTCTCGACCAGCAGGTCCAGGAAGTGTTGATGGAATCGAGCCCACAGTGGTGCGCGAGCATGGCAGCTGGGGTGCCCGCAAGATTCGCGAGCGCCTCCTCCGCCGATTTTCCGGGATCGCCATCCCCGCCAAGAGCACCATCCATGCGGTGCTCGATCGTCATGGCCTGGTGGAGCGCCGTGGCCGGGTGCGTCGTCGTGCTCAAGGAACTGAGCTATCCTTCGGCAAGAACCCCAATGAGCTCTGGTGCACGGATTACAAGGGCGAATTCTTGCCCAATCACTTACGACCCAATTTTCGAATGAGTTGTCACAGAGGCACGCGTCAGGAGTGTCAGTGTAGCCTACAGAGAACAAGGTAGTTACAAGACCCCGCTGTGATAAATCAAACTAGTTTTCAACTTTTCCACAGAAAGTCACAGGGTCCCACCTCGCATGCCTCGTAACCTGCTGGAAAAAAAGGGCAAAGTAAGCCGTTAGCAGCCGGGTTTCTGCAGCCGAATTTCTCTGGAGGGTGGAGGACAATGTGCCACTCTTTGAGACGCCCACACTTCCCAAATCCGCTTTCCCTGATTGCAAAATTCACAACCACCGCTTGCCGAGGACGATTACGGCCCCTTTCCGGCTGACTCAAATGGGACCCTCAGCAGGGCGCGCTTGTTCTGGCTATGGTCGCGGCGAGGTCGCCATTGGACCGTCGATCAGGAACTGCCTTCCGAACCCCGAACGGAATTGTCGGTGGGACCCCCTGAGCGGGAAAAATAAACCTACCCCGATTAGCCCGCCCCAATTGTTGCGAATCTGCATACGTCTTCGCCGCTAAGAACTACGGATGACTGCTTCCGTCCGGTTAAATTATATGAAGTCAGGAAACTAACATCGCACCCAGTGAAGATTTCTAAATCCAAGTTTATGGCAGGCGTGCAATGCCCCAAACGGCTCTACCTTCTTGTTCATGAGCCGCAATTGGCTGCACAGCCGGAGGGCGCTAATGAAGCCGTTATCGAACAGGGGAGAGAAATTGGATTACTCGCCCGTCAACTGTTTCCGGGTGGCGTGGAGGCTGATGGCTCGGGCAGCTTGGGCGAGGGAATCCGCAAAACCCGAGAGCTAATCAAGAACCCAGAGGTGCCTGCCATTTTTGAAGCCGTGTTTGAGCAGGGGAACGTGATAGTAAAGTGGACGAGTGAACGAGGCCGTGTGTATGTCGCATGCGCGTCGACCATTTTTCGATCTGTACGAGGCGCACAAATCGGCGGTGGCAAAAGAAGCGCTGGAACGGTTCGCGGCTCTGTATGCCATCGAGGAAGAGATCCGCGGACGTTCCGCCGAGGAACGGCGTGCGGTTCGCAACGAGCGCAGCAAACCATTGCTGGAATCGCTGAAGCAGTGGTTCGAAGAGACTTTGGGGAAGCTCTCGAAGAAATCCGATACCACCAGGGCCATTCACTATTCCTTGGACCGCTGGGAAGCGTTGACCCGTTACTGCGACGATGGTCATCTAGAGATCGATAACAACGCTGCCTATGCCGCTAGCAGCATAGTGCAGAGCATTTTTAGCTTGGCGGCACGGCGACAGTAGGCGTAAGCAGAAGGGAGAGGTGATCGGAGCCGAGCCGGTGAGCTAAAAATGGATTGGACTAAACCGCTGCTAGATGTCCTGAGCTATGGGTTTTGATTGATGAGTTGGAGAGGCCAGAGAGAGTAATCCGCAGGTGAAATGATGAAATGATCTCGACGGGCGGCGATGAGGAGAGTTGATCGAACCCGCACAGGGCAGGATGTGGGATTCTTGGCTGACGGCAAAGGGTTCAGAACTCCGTGAGATAAGACGATCCCGTTGACTCGACGGCTTCGAGTGCTTGGCGAGGGCGATTTGTGGTCGCGCGGGGTGGATCATGATGTGTCTTGGATGGCCGGCGAAGAGCCAACCTCGGCCAGAATTGTAACGGGGATCATGTGGCCGCGATGGCAAACGGGGCATTCCCGCAGAGAACGGCCCGTGAGTCTCTCGTATCGATCACGGTAGTCCTCCAGCGTTGCGGGGTCGGAGGAACTTTCTCGTGTGAGGGTCATGCCGAGAAGTTGGCGGCACTGTTCCAACTTCTCTTGGCGATGAGGATTGGCAAGGAATCCGTAGTAGCGAATGCGGTGGAACCCGTTAGGCAGGACGTGCAGGAGGAATCGTCCGATGAATTGGTCTGCTGAGAGGTTCATGGTCTTCTCTTGATTGTTGTGGCGATAGTCTCTCCAGGTGAATTTCACTTCACCGCCCTCGATATCGACGATCCGATGGTTGGAGATGGCCACCCGGTGGGTGTAGCGGCCAACGTAGTTCACCACTTGCTGTGGTCCAGCGAAGGGCGGTTTAGCGTAGACGACCCATTTCAAGTTGCGCACCGGTTCCAGATGACGGTTGAAAGCCTGCGGATCTTGTAGTGTCGCGAGAGAAGAGAAGAACCGTAACTTGCCAGAGTCGAAGGCCTCTTCCAGATACTGCAGGAACAATCGGCGGAACAGGCGGGAGAGGACTCGCACGGGCAAGAAGAAACGAGGTCGGCAGGAGATCCACCGAGTGCCATCGAGTGAGATTCCGCCGCCCGCAACAACACAATGGAGGTGGGGATGAAAAAGCAAGTTCTGTCCCCAACTATGGAGTACCGCAAAGAAGCCGATTTCTGCTCCCAGATGTTTGGGATCGGCAGCGATGGTAGACAAGGTCTCGGCCGTGGCACGAAACAGAATTCCGTAGACGACCTTTTTGTTCTGGTAAGCGATGGAAGCGATCTGTTCGGGGACAGAGAAGACGACATGGAAATAGTGTGTCGGGAGAACTTCGGCTACTCGCTTCTCGACCCACGCGGCACGCGCGAGTGATTGGCACTTCGGGCAATGGCGGTCGCCGCAGCTGTCATAGCAAGGCCGCTCGTAATTACAGCAGTCGCAGCGTTCGAGATGACCGCCGAGGGCTGCGGTGCGACACACCTCGATCGCAGTCATGACGCGTCGCTGGGCAATGGAGAGCGACCCATCATGCTGTTGACGATAGGCTTCGCCGTAGCGGCGGAAGATGTCCGCCACTTCCAACTTCGGGCGATCCATCGCGCCCGACGGTTAGAAGTGTTGGGGTGGTGTGGGCTTGACCTCCATGGAAACAGGACGCGGCAGCAAGTCCAGGGGGCTCGATGTCGAGCAGACCTTGCTTGTGGCGATGCGCAGATATTTTGCGGTAGTCGCTAGGCTGGAGTGGCCGAGTAGCAGCTGGATGGTACGGACGTTGGCGCCTTGTTCCAGCAGGTGAACGGCAAAGGCGTGACGTAGAGAATGCGGTGTGATCGGTTTGGGGATCTTGCAAATCCGGTGAGCCTTCTGGCACTCCGACTCTACTGTGTCCTTGGTGATGTGCCGGCCCGGGATGTGGCCGGGAAACAGCCAGTCCTTTGGCCGCTCCACTCGCCACCAAGCACGCAGGATCTCCAAGAGTTTCGGCGAGAGCATCACATACCGATCTTTTTGCCCTTTGCCCTGCTCGACCCGCAAGACCATGCGCTTGCTATCGATCGCGGGTGGGGTGAGCGCAATGGCCTCGGAGATGCGCAGGCCTGCGGCATAGCAGGTGGTCAAGATGGTGCGATGTTTCCTGCTCCTGACGCAGTCAAGAAACTGAACGACTTCCTCGGGGCTGAGGATGATGGGTAGTGTTTTAGGCATGCTTGGAGCTGGGATGAGGTCGGCGAAGGACCAGTCTTTCTTGAGCGTGACTCTATAGAGGAAACGAAGGGCTGAGATGGCGATCGCGATCGACTTCGTCGAGAGTTTCTTTTCATTCGTCAAGTAGACCTGGATATGCCGCATGCCGCATATCCAGATACATGCCGACTGCCCGATTATGCCGACTACTAACAGGGGAAGGCTGTTGGGAGGGGCTCGGATGGTGCCCAGATTCGGCATAA
>Ga0306920_100012443_pt1 | contig 11550 bp, 10 predicted proteins | sample flu12Cox44000170_FD_204666 | JGI IMG/M metagenome (GOLD analysis project Ga0306920, IMG submission 204666) | Lab enrichment of tropical soil microbial communities from Luquillo Experimental Forest, Puerto Rico - flux4day.12C.oxic.44.000.170 (v2)... | ecosystem: Environmental > Terrestrial >...
TTCTTGAAGAGATCTGGCCTGACCGCGTTTCTGCCGCTCTGTCCGCGCGAAAATCCGGCGAGCGGGTTCATGCCTGCATGAACGAGCTGCGCGAACTGGCTCCCAACGGAGGATCGTACGTTTCGGGAAGCGATTTCTTCGAGAACGACTGGCAGCATTCGTACTGGGACAGCAATTATGCGCAGCTCGCTTTGGTGAAGAAGAAATATGACCCGACAGGATTGTTCATTGTGCACAACGGTGTCGGCTCAGAGGAATGGAGTGCGGACGGCTTCTCTAAACTCTGAGCCGTCGCCAGGCGCCTGGCGACATGGCCTCTTTCCGAGCGCAATCGAGACCATGCTGCATCGCGCATTCGAGGAGGCCGTCCGTTAGGCGGCGTGGTATACCGATGTCCGTTGAGACTTCGCAGTCTCCATGGAAACAAACGCCGCCGCTCGCCGACGTGTAGCTTCGCGACCGAGGCGACCGAGGGCGAAATCACCGGCATAATCCTAGTACCTAGATGCAGAGGGCAAGGACGCGACCCTCACTCTGCTTGACGGCCGCCTGCCTGAGACGAGTATCAACCCGAGACAGTGACCCTCAGCTCCCGAGGCGCGAGTTCCCCTTGCCCAAAGCAAACGAGCTTAAAGTTTCACGAGATCTAAATTACGCACCAACGCGTACGCTGATTGCGATGTTCTTGCCACTTTCTTCGCGATAAGTAACCTCGGCGTTCGCATTGACTTTGAGTTTGCCTTCTATCGTGGTGTTTTTATCGATCTCGAAAGTCATGGATTTGGTTTCGGTGGTTTGTGCGAGTTGATGCCCGCCAGAAGTCTGACTGCCTCCCACGGCAAGAGTGAAAGAGTCCTTCTTGACGGAGGTTATCTTTCCGGAGACGGATAGCGGTGATGCGGTTTGGGTTGCTGACGCTGTTTGGGCATTGCCAGTGGCTGGAAATACCGCCCAAACCGCGACGACGAGCGTTAAGGTGGTGATCACAGCAAGAATAACACGACGAGAGTTCATAACGGGACACCTCAGTTGTGTATTTGGCGGGCATTGAGGTAGGGCAGACCAATAGCCATACTCATGATCAGAATGGATGGCGCGATTAACCGCTTGGGAATCTTGAGGTTACGGAAATGGTGGCTCCTCGCCGAGATCTGCGGCAAGGCGGTACTATAACGAGTAATCCCTTCCCTAGGATGGTTGAAGCTACTCACAAATAGAAAAAGCTGGTGAAAACCATCGACAATACTTGGATTAGTGAGTTGCGCCCGATTCCGATGATTTCGGGCCAACCCTCGTGGCCGGCTTCGTGTTCGACGCGGTGCGGGAATCGGCTAAGGAGGGGTTGAGAGAAGCCGTCAGAATGTACGACTTCCCGTGGTCTGTGAGGCTTGTAATCAGCAGTTCGTAGCGGAAGCCTTCGGGATGGCTTCGGCTCCTTAGCAAGGCCAGTATGCCTCGCACCTCTGAGTCACGGTGAATCACGACTTCGCCCGACGAGACCAGGCCAGACACGACCGTACCGTGAAATTCGGTCCCATCGGAATTGATTGCCGAATCGATCGAATCAAGCATCTTGACGCGAAGCAGCGTTCCTTTTGGCAAGCCGTCGACGCTATCACCGCTGGCGGCGTCAAGCCGAGCATGGAGATAAAACGTCAGTACCGTTCCAGCGGAGACGCGCACTGGCTCAATTCTGAAGTCCTGCCCCCAAGCTGTAGTTGCAAACAGACCAACGAGACACAGACCTACAAGCGGGATACGTTTCATGGGCTGGGGCCTCTCGTATCTCAAGAATGCACGGGACTCGGTTGACTCAACTTCGCTAGCCAGATATGACTGTAGGATTGTGCGGGCGCGGCGTCAACGGTACCTTGACATTCGATGTGTTCAAACCCATATCTGGAGAGGGCACGAATGCCGCCCGACGCAGGGACCGGTAGACTGCCACTGCCCCGAAGGACGCCGTCTCGCGAGACGCTAGTAGTACCAACCCGGAGTAAACCAGAGGTTTCTATTGGCTCGTCTGAATTCTGCTTAGATGGTTATCATGGCAAGAGTCTTTTATTTGCGGTGGATTGTCCGGCCTGGTCGGTATCTTGCGGCCGTTGTTTACTGATCTGCGAAGCGTTTTGTCAAAGAACTGTTCGAAAAGCTGGCACCGTGATCCAAGTCGCGCCAGACGAGCAGGGGCTGTGGAAGGCAAGCTTTTATCGTGCAACAAAAGGACCGCACGACTTTGAGGACCATCTGCGCTCTGAAGCAAGGCTACCTTAGCTAAGCTGGCCTGCCCGCTACGGCTCGCTCAATATGCAACACGTGGCAGCGAGCTTTCTGTTTGGTGTTGGTCTCGATCATTTTTCATCTCGACGAATTGGTTGCTTCTTCGACACAGGAGTCACTTCCAGTCTTGACGGAGAAACTTTGAGCAGAATATGCTTGCGTCGTTCTTCTGACAGTCTCCTTGAATGAAAAGGGGGGCGAGACTCGGCGCCCTTTTCCATCTTGCGCTTAAACGGACATCCGACTGAAATCATCTCTTGTCATGGGTAAGTCCAGCGGCGCATCGAGCAATGGCGCAAATGGATGTCCGCGCTCTTCCGGACGGTTCGCGGGATGTTCCGGGGAGTGTCCGTTTTAAAATAGTTACGCGCCGAGCTTGGGCCTCGGATTTATTGGCCCAGGCGCGGCGTCGAGTTCGGATCGCAATTGGTCAAGTTCGGCAACCAGTACCTCAATGCGCTTGCGCAGTTCTGGCGCGTACAAATCATAAAAAACGCGATCATGGAGCCAAGCGCGAAGTTCACCAGCGGCCTCATCCAGAATGCTTGGGACAATTTGCCTGAGTTCGTCCAGTTCTTCGTTGTTCATGCTGCAAGTTCCGTACCTTCGTAAATTCGCTCGACTTTTTCCAGTTCCTCAAGTAATCGACGGCCAGCCTTGCACAGGTCCCGGCGCTGTGCCCATTCCATTCCAGCCGCCCTACATTTCCGACACTTGTGCAAGTGCCGGGTGGCCCGCTCAAAACTCGCATCAGGATCGAGTACGATGATTCTCTTCTGTGTCATGCCGTGACCGTGCCAGAGTGTCTAGATCAGCGCAACCTGTCCCGTTGGCCAGGGGTAGTGGTAGACAGGGCATTTTCATTTTGTGACTGTGGAAAAGTGGCGGAAAGGGCGCGTGGTCAGCAAGTTACAGGGCTAGATCAGGGTTGTCCTATGGAATTTACCGAGGGCACAGCCAAGGAAAACGGGTTCTCAACCCGGCCGTGTTCTCAAAAGAGCAAACCGCGACAGAGCCGGCGAGGGCCACTGGCCTCTCGGGACACTAGCGATTATCGATGTTTCCGCGGATTTGCTCGACCGGGACGCGGTCGCCAGGAGGTCGCATGGCATTTCATTTAGCCATCGTTGCCGTTGTCGACCGGCACGGGCGAGAATGGTTTTGGTGGATACTTGAAACATCGGGACGCAAGTAAGTCCCACCAATCCGCATACGGAGGGGCCAGTGCAAGCAGGCGGAATTCACGTAACCGAGCTCGTTTTCCTGCTGCTGCTCTTTTTTGTAGTGTCATTTGCGGTCTTGGCACGAAGGCTCGAGACACCCTACCCCATCGTGCTAGTCATGGCAGGACTCGTCCTCAGCTTTATTCCGGGTACGCCACACGTTCAACTGAATCCAGACGTGGTGTTTCTGGTCGTGCTGCCGCCGTTGCTTTATGCGGCTGCGTGGCAAACCTCCTGGCGGGAGTTTCGATTCAACATGGTAAGCATTTCCATGCTGGCGTTCGGGTTGGTCGGATTCACGGTACTGGGAGTCGCTCTCGTTGCGCCCCTAGTGTTCCGGGGATTCGACTGGAGGCTTGGAGCGGTGCTCGGTGCCGTAGTGGCGACGACCGATGCGATTGCGGCCACTGCCATTGCGAAGCGTGTTGGTCTGCCACGACGAATCATAGATATTTTGGAGGGCGAGAGCTTGGTAAACGATGCGAGCGGACTTGTGGCGCTTGAGTTCGCTGTGGCGGCGTTGGTTGGAGCCAGAACGGCCACATGGAGCGGAGGGCTCCTGCGGCTTGTTTATTCAGTTGTAGTCGGGCTGCTTGCGGGTTTGCTAATCGGGCTGGTGGTCGAATGGTTCGAACAATTTGTGGAGGACGGCCCGATCGAAATCACGTTGAGCATCATGGTCCCCTACGCCACGTATCTCGCAGCCGAAGCGATGCGTGCGTCGGGCGTTCTGGGAGTGGTGGCTTGCGGGCTGTACCTCAGCCGCAAGAGTTCCGAATTTTTCAGCGCGGCGGTACGAATCCAGGCTTGGGCATTCTGGGATGCGCTGACATTTTTGCTGAACGGCCTCGTGTTCGTCGCCATCGGATTGCAGCTCCCCTACGTGCTGGCAGAGATTCATGAGTTCCGGTTTGGAGTCTTGGTCGTGTATGGACTGTTGTTTAGCGCGATTCTGATAGTGCTTCGGCTGCTCTGGATGTACCCGGGCGCCTATGTGGCCTATTTCGTCCGGAATCGGATTTTCCATCACAACGTGCAGGTTCCCACCGGCAAGCAGATTTTCGTTGTCGGATGGACCGGCATGCGAGGCGTTGTGGCCCTGGCTGCCGCGATTTCCCTTCCTTTTTCGCTCAGCGACGGAACGCCATTCCCACAAAGAAACTTCATTCTGTTCCTGACCTTCTCGGTGATCCTGGTGACCCTAGTGCTGCAGGGACTGTCGCTGCCATACTTGATACGAGCGCTTGGCCTTTCCGGCGCGGAAGGCCCCGACTGCGAAGAAGCCGAGGCACGCTCACTCATGCTGAAAGCTGCCATCGAGCACCTGGAAAAGAAGCGCGGAGTGAAAAGCGAAGATTTCGCAAGCGTATCTGAGGAGATGCTGAGACTCTACCGGCAGAGGCTCGAAGGAGCAGAGCAGGACGCGTGCGCGACACCGGAGCGGTCCTCGGTTCTCGCAAAGAGAGTGGAACTCATTCGAGAGCTGGCACGGGTGGAGCGGCAAACGGCGGTGCAATTGAGGAACCAAGGCAGAATCAACGACGAAGTACTCCGAGAGCTGCAATATGAACTCGACTTGACAGAAACGAAATATGCGCTAGCAAGCCGCAGAATGAAAAGAGACTGATAACGCCGCGACCTTCTTCCCAGATTGGAATTTTCCTCCCCTGGTGCGCCGAAACTCGGTGAAGGCGCCGAGAAACGCCAAATCTGTGGCAAAACATCAGCCGCATCCCAACGTCGTCCTCAAGAAGGACGAAGGTGCGCAAAAAGGACACCGGCAGCTGGAGCTCGGATTGTCCCGAGACCTGCTGACGTGAAGTCTCAGAAGTTATGCACCCCCGCAGTTGCCCCACTGCGGCCTAGACACGCCGCCTGCGGCGTCGCCGGCCTCTGTTCCGGGAGTGGCCCGCGAAACCCAAGTGTGTTCTCCTCCTTGGTTTCGCACAGTTGCGTGGGCGCCAACCAAATGCCCAAGCCTGAGCTGTCGGCGTAACTCAGATCGGCGAGATCGAACAGAATCTTCTTATGCCCGTTGCTTGTTAGCTCTGACGCCAATGCGCGCAGTGTGGCGCTCTCCTTGTCGAGAACACGTCCACCGCCGACGTCCACAATGGGGACGACAGCTCTCGGTTAGTGAAACTACATCTCATACAATGAGACAGCTAGCCGATTCAGCCCGCGATCCCGGGCGATAACATCGAGGTGAAGTGAAGTCCAGTCAGCCAGCAGCACCGACTCGCTCCCGCTTCCGTTGTAGGTCTTAATGTATCCACCGCAGGACCCGCAGTAGTCGATACGCAGGTTCTCTTCCCCCCCGACCGCCACACTGCCGAGTCGGTGTTCGTCTTCGTTTTCGCAAAATGGGCACCCCGTTCTCCGGTATCGCCAACGCGTGCCGCAACAGCCACAAGAGAGGAACCGTACCCGACCAGGGTCGATGCCGACCAATTGAGCCATGGCGGGCAGTGAGCCACACGTGGGGCAGTATCGGCGAAGCCAGCGCTCCTCTTCGCGCCATTTGCTGAATGCATCTACAACTCTGGAGAGATAGCGGGCCATCACGGTCCAGCCTAGGTACCGAAGCAAACCAAAGTGTGTGGATGCTGGCGCGTCCGGATCAAGCAACCTGGCAACAGTACGTTGCGAAAAATCCGGATCCTGACCCAATTCGACCTGCAGGTCTCGGATGTCTTGCACCAGCTTGTCGGGCAGCGGTGCCGACCCTAACTTGCCTATCACCGCCTCTAGAGTTATCCCAACAGGACGTAGATCGATTGTTGAGCCGCAACTTCGGAGGAGGGGCACGCCTCGAACGTACTCACCTTCGTAGTTATGCCAGTTTGGAACCCAAGCGAGGGCGGCCGGGAGGCCCACTGCAGCTCTCTCAACTTGCCTATGGAACTCTGCGACGCGTAAAAGATAGGGGTGCCCGCTCAGCCAAGCCTCTTGCGTCATTAGATGAAATCCCTAAGCCGCCTCTTCCTTGGGGAGTAGCGGAAGCAGTCGCGCTGCCAGCCCGAAGAGGAAGATACTTAGAGCGATCAGCCCGACCGACACGCCCCACTCAAAAATGGAGGGGAAATAGGTTTCCGGTCGAGTCTGGGGCATCGCTCCTCTTAGGTTTATTGCTAAATAAACGACGTTCACACGATTCAGAATCACTCCGAGTGTGGTGAGGAGTGCCCCATTGAACAGCGTCGTGGGCCTGGCGCGCAACGACGCGCGGGAGAGAATCGCCAGGGGTAAGACACACCCCAGCACGACTTCGATGGCGAACAATGCCCCGAGCCTTCCCGAAAATGCGTTGGCAAGCTGGCCGCGAACGACCATGTCACCGAGACGAAACACCAGGTAGACCAACAACGACCAGAACGTGACTTGCCCCATCGATGCGAGCTGAGACATACGCAGTTGGCGTCTCCAAGCCTTAGCGATCCACATCTCGATCAGGATGATGAGAGCCGTGCCGCCAGCGATCGAGGATAGGAAGAATGAAACGGGCATTACCGGAGACCACCATTGTGGACCAAGTTCATCCGGCATGAGCAAGAAGAGCGAGCCGAGCGAACTTTGATGCATTGCGGAAAGTGTTACGGCGGCGATCGCCAACATTACCGGTTCAGCTTTCTTATCTCGGGCCCGGAAAGCCCACGCAAGGAAGCAGAACAGGACAGCCGCGAGCGCCGAGTAAATTAGATTGCGTGAAAGCAGGTAAACGAACAACGTCAATGCAAACGCTACGTAGGCATCTGACCAGCGTCGCCAGATGTCCAGAGCCTTCTTCAGTCCCAGCCACTCCAACGGGACGGGCAGGAATTCCATGAGCAGAATCGTAACGTAAAGGCCCACGCACCAAGACACCTCGAACATTGCCGAGGCCTCCGGCCACTGAAAGCCAAGTTGATAGAAATGCCACGGCAGGCCGAGATCGGCAACTAGAGTGACCATAACGAAGGAGTAGCTCAAAAAACCCATGAGTACAGCCGAACGCCCCATGGAATAGAGGTCCTTCCGTTGGAAGATATAAATAAGGCCTGCGGTTGCGAATGCACCGGCGGCTACCGCAATCCAGACGAGATCGAAGACGATCCACAGCCCCCAGGCGTAGGTATTAGAAAGGTGCGTGCTGCCGCCCAGACCCAACGCGAACCGAGCCACCAAGGAAATCCCGCCAAACGCAACCAGGGCTAGGAGAAGCACGTTGAGCGGTGTCAACAATTTGTCCTTGAGAAGTGCAAATTCGACATGCTGTCCGGCGTCCTCGGCGTCCGTTCCTTCAGATTTCGAGGCCAGCCCCACGGTTCTGCGCTTGAAGAACGAGTAGATGCCGCCGAGCAGAGCACCTACGGCCAGCACGGCTAGAGGAACGGCGTGAAGAGCAGCTTTTGAGACGGCAGGATACGGCTTGTCGCCAAGAGCGGGGAGTCCAATCTTTTCAAATGGAACAGAAGCCAGGTATAAAACGCTCGTGCCGCCAGCCTCCTTTTCTCCATAGATATGATCGACATATTTGTCGGGACGCTTCGAAATCCGGCTGCGTGCTTCTTGGAGCAGCTCTTCGCGCTCGCCAAATCGTAGGGCGTCTGCCGGACAAGCTTTGACGCACGCCGGCACGACGATATTGGCACGGAAGGAGTTGGCCTCGTCAGCGCTGAGTACCTGTCCGTTCCTCGTTAATGGAAGGGGTTGGTCCAACCGGTCGGCGCAATGCGTACACTTCTGGATCTTTGGGGCCAGTGAATCCCACTCTGCTGTCGGTACACCCCACGGGCAGGCCCAGATGCAGTATCGGCAGCCGATGCACTTACTCGCTTCGTACGTAACAGGACCATCGGGTTGCCTTTTCAGTGCAGTAGTCGGACAGGCTGATGCGCACGCAGGCTCCAAACAGTGGAGGCAACGGTGCATGGTGAAGACGTAGTCAAGACCACCAGGCGCTTTCTCGTTTGGTAGTTCATGAAAAGAGATGAGCGTGTAAGTTCTTGCGCTGAGAGTGGCCGGATTCTGAAGTCCCATCTCTCCCAATTGCAACTCGGTTTCTTCCCCTTCGCGGTCATTCCACTGCTTGCAGGCCACCTGGCAAGCCCGGCAGCCGATGCATTTGGTCGTGTCGACGAGGGTAGCCTTTGTAGGCGTCGCCGTGGCCGTCTGCGTCATGACCGCCTCCCTGTCGCCTTGTGCGCTTTTGCGAGAGGCTCCTGCGCTTTGACGACGTTGACCAAGCAGGCCTTTGTCTCCTGAGTTCCAGCCCCAGGATCCACCGCATCAATCGTGAGATGGTTCACGCTCGGCCCGGGCGACAACCCTCGATAGCCCCAGTTGTAGGGCATCCAGACGATGGTAACCTCGCGTCCGTCCACCTGAAGCGTCCTCATTCGGGGTGTGACCACAGTTTTCACGGTGAGTTCGCCGCGCGCCGAAGACACCTTTACCCAATTCCCGGTTTGCACTTCCAGCTTTTGCGCCAGGCTTTCAGGAATTTCGAGCACGGGCTCAGGCACAAGTTCGTTCAACCACAGGATGTTGCGGGTTGAGGATCCCCCGCACCAATGTTCCGCCACCGTTGATGTCATTAGCACATAAGGGAATTCCGCCACTGTCCCGATCGGCTGGTGAGATTTGACACGCGGATACTTGAGCAACGGATTGTGTTTCACCTTGGGGTGCAGGATGTTTTCCACCGGACTCTCGACGGGCTCGTACATTTCCGGCAGTGGACCGTCTTTCGGCACGTAGGCGACATCGCGGGGAACTTGGGCGTTCTTCGGGTCCGGGTCCTGGTAGACCGCGGCGAAAAGGCGCCCCACACCTTCCGGATTCAAGTGAAATGCTCGCTGGCCGTTCGGTGTGTTCGGTCCATCGGTCCGAACCGGGACATCCGGCACGTCGTATCCTGCCCAGCGCTTTGCTTTTTCGTCCCACCAAACGATAGGCTCGGAGCCCGAATATGGTTTCCCGTGTCGATCACAGGACGCTCGGTTGTAGAGAATCCGCACGTTGTTCGGCCAAGTCCATCCGAAGTTCGGATAGAGCCCAAGACCTCCCGGATCCGTCTTCGAGTCACGGCGCTTTGTGAGGTTTATCCCTTCGCCAAAGACCCCCGCGTAGATCCAGGCTCCGGACGAAGTCGAACCGTCGGGCTGCAGGTCGGCCACCCTGTTGACGAGATCGCCGGTCTTTAGGCCGGTACTGGAAACATCCCTCAGCGCGCGACCATTGATCTCGCGGAGCACGTCCTCGGCAGCGGTGTAAGTCCAAAAAGCTCTCTTGATGATCTCGTCCTTCAGATCGGCGGAGTCCTTCACCAGGTCGCGCACGCGGCGGAATACGAGATCGACGATTTCACCGTCGGGTTTGGCTTCACCAGGGGGCTTTACCGCGGCGTGTCGCCACTGCACCAGGCCGCCCGAGTTGGTGATGGTTCCGTTCTTTTCCATAAAGAAAGCGGCGGGTAGCAACAGCACTTCCGTGGAGATGGACTTCGGGTCGACACCGGGGCGACGCCAGAAGGTGGCTGTTTCCGTCTCCCAGATTTCCTGAACCACCAGCATCTCGAGCTGGGCCATCGCCTCGAGCGTCAGATTCAGGTTGGGTGTCGTTACTGCCGGGTTCTGGCCAACGATCCACAACATCTTCATCGTTCCGGCGAGGGCGCTCTCGAAAATCGACAAGGTCCCGTAGTCTTTCGCCGCGTTTCGCTTGGGCAACCAGGCGTAGGCGAAATCGTTCTCGGGAGTGGCTGCATCCCCGTAGAACGCTTTGAGAGTGTTAACGAGAAATTTGCGGTCTCCCGTGCCATTTCTCTTGGTGTACTCCGCAAGGGTAGGCTCCGTGTGGGCCGGGTAATTGAGATAGCCGGGCATATAGTTGTTGAGCACACCCATGTCGCAAGCGCCCTGCACATTCGGCTCGCCGCGCAGCGCGTTGACGCCACTGCCCGGCTTGCCGACGTTGCCGAGCAGGAGTTGAAGCACGGTGAAGGCGCGGATTCCCTGCACGCCCGTAGTGTGTTGAGTCATGCCCAGCGCGTAGAGGATGGTTCCCGGCCGGTTCTTGGCCATGGTTTCCGCGATCTGCTGGATCTCGGCCGCCGGGATGCCGGTGATGCGCTCGCCCACATCGAGCGTGTAACGCGAAACGAACTTCTCAAGGTGCGCAAAAACGCAATGCGGATCATCGAGGCTCGCGGCGACGCGCGGCTTGCCCTTCGCATCCAGCTGATAACCCCAAGTCGCGGTGTCGTACTTGTGCTTCTCCGCGTCAAATCCGCTGAAGATCCCATCCTTGAAGTCGAAAGCCGCGTGGCCCAAGAAAAGGGCGTTGGTGTGAGTCGTAATGTAGTCTTCGTCGTAGAGCTTGTGAACGAGCACATAGTTGATCATCGTATTGAGAAACGCGGCGTCGGCACCGGGGCGGATGCGCGCGTATATGTCGGCCGCAGCGGATGTCCGGGTGAACCGAGGGTCGACGTGGATGATCTTCGCCCCATTTTCCTGGGCCTTCCGGATCCACTTGAAAGCCATGGGGTGGTTTTCCGCCACATTGCTGCCTTCCACCAGAATCGTCTTGCAATGCTGCAGGTCAATCCAGTGGTTGGTCATCGCCCCCCGGCCGAAGGCGGCCCCCAGACCGGGGACCGTGGGGCTGTGTCAAAGCCGCGCCTGATGCTCGACGAACGCTATGCCGAGAAGGCGCGCGGCTTTCTGAAAGAGGTAGCACTCCTCGTTGGTGTTCTGCGCCCCGCCCATGAACGCGATGGCGTCCGTCCGGTTGACGGGAACCTCCGCGTCGCCGAGTTTCTCGGTGGCGATCCACGTCGCGTCTCGTGTCTTTCGGATCTTCTGCGCGACCCGTTCCACGGCGCTTTCCCATGAGATCTCCTCCCAGTGGTCGCTACCCGGTGCTCGATAGCGTGGAGCGGCAAGGCGGTTTGGCGAGGTATGTGTCGCGAACATGGATATGCCCTTCACGCACAGCGATCCGCGGTTCACGATGTGGTCGAAGTCGCCTTCCATGGTAATTAGCTTGCCTTCCCGCACCGATG
>Ga0306920_100012444_pt1 | contig 11549 bp, 8 predicted proteins | sample flu12Cox44000170_FD_204666 | JGI IMG/M metagenome (GOLD analysis project Ga0306920, IMG submission 204666) | Lab enrichment of tropical soil microbial communities from Luquillo Experimental Forest, Puerto Rico - flux4day.12C.oxic.44.000.170 (v2)... | ecosystem: Environmental > Terrestrial >...
GTCGGTAAGCAGGTCATCGACGTGGGACACGCGCCGGGTGGCGGTGAGCTTGAGGGCCAGCAGGGCCAGCAGGTAGCCGGTGGCGGGGATTGCCTTGCTCCCGGGGTAGCCGGCCGCGGCGGCCAGCGCGGGCAGGTCCAGGGCGACCAGGTCCGGGATGGCCAGCAGCAGCCCGGCCATGGTGGTGCGGGCGCGTGCGGGCAGCGCGGCGAAGTCGGTGACGGCGGCGGCTGGCAGCCGGGTGTCGCGGCCGGTGGTGGCCGGGCTGGTGCTGGCCTCGGGCGCGGGGCCGCGCAGCAGCCGGCCGAATCCTTCCTCGCGCAGGATGTCGCTGATGGCGGTGCGGCCCAGCGGGGTGCCTTCGCCGGTGAGCCGGGTGCTGATCTCGTAGACCGGCAGGCCGTCGCGGCGCAGCTCGATGACCCGGGCGCGGGCGGCATCTTTTTTCGGGGCGCTCTTGCGGCCGGGGACGCCGGGCGGCGCGAACACGGTGAGCTTGCCTGCCCGAAGGTCGCGGACCAGTGACGCCAGCGCGGCGCGGGTGTAGCCGGCGCGGCCGGCGGCCTGCTGCAGCGAGGCGCCCTCATACAGGTAGGCGCGCAGCGCCTCGTACCGGCGCTGGTTCACCTGCCCGGCCAGCAGCTCCCAGCCCGGCCGCGGGGCCGATACCGCGGTCATGATGCTGATCTACCACAGGCAAGCCGTGGCGGCCGGTACCCCGCTGGCGCGCGGATCGCGCCCGGTAACACCCTTCCCGTGCCTGCTTGCTGCTGTCTGGGGTGGTTGAAATCCGGCATCTCACCCGCGCATGGCTTATGTATCAGATAGATAACGATCTTCATTATGGCAGGCTCTTCCGGTAACCAACCCTCGAACGATGCCGCTTATCAGGGTGGACCCGGGTAATACCGCAGGTCCGTAACCAGCCCTGTTCAACGGACTGGGGTCCATTTACCGGAGCGGAAACCCGCGCTAGACACCGCTCGCCGAGCCGATCCGAGCGGGGCCGCAAGCGACCGGTCACCGGGGTGCCGCGCCGTAGGGCTTGCGTCCGAAGGACGCGGCGAACGCTGCCGCCCAGCACCAGCCGGGGTCAGCGGTTACGCGGTTCGTCCTCGCCGCCCTCGGGCTCCTGCCGAGCCTGGCCGGGGAGTGCTCCGGTCAGTCGCGCGGTCAGGGTTTCCACTTGATAGCGGAGGGCTGACACCTCGGCGGCCAGGGCCTGCAACGCGGCGTCGCTGGACGCGACCACGGCCTGTTCTGCCTCGCCAGCAGGTGGTGACCCGGCGGATGGCTTGCCGTTATCGAGCCGGAAGAAACTCGCCAGGGAGCCCGCGAGCAGCCCGAGAACAGCGATCCCGGTGATCATGATGACGACCGCCACCCAGCGGCCGGTTGTGGTCTTGGGGACGATGTCCCCGTAGCCGACGGTAGTGAGGGTGACGATGCCCCACCACAAGGCGTCGCCCACCGTGGCGAACTCTGAGTTGACTGGGTGCTCGGCGTGATAGGCGACCAGGGAGCCGGTCACGACGACCCCGCCCGCCACCAGGGCGACCCGGCCCAGTCGTTCGAACAGGCGGCGTGCTCCCTTGGTCGCCATCAGCAGCCGGGCGAGACGGGCCAGGCGGAGCAGGACCACGAACTGGCCTGCCTGGGCGCCAGGAAACAGGAACCACGGGGCGGTGGCGATCACCACGAACAGGTCGAAGCGGCCCAATCGGGTGCGCCCGTAGTGCTCAAGATGACGGGCGTGCACCACATAGTCGACCAGGAACACCAGCCAGGTGACCACGCCGACCACCACGCCGACCCAGCCATTGGACTCGGGAACAATCACTAGGGGCAAGATGGCCGACACCACGATCGGCAGTTGCATCCGCGCGCCGAAGCGCTCAAGAAAGGCGGCATCACGCTCCGAGCGCGGCTGACCCGGCCGAGGCGCTGATCCAGAGGCGGCGTCCACGATCCCGATCGTGCCAGATAGGCCAGGTCCGGCACGCGGATCTGCCGAGACCAGCCGGGGCCAGCCGGACAGTTCGACTGGCTGCCGTCGGCCACGGGTGCGGGCCGACGGCAGCCAGCCGTGCTGAGCAGGTCGCTGATCATGCCGACGGCGGTCCGGCGACCTTAATAACTCACGCTGAATGAAACGGTGCTCGGCGCATCGATGGTCAGGCTGGCACGACGTAGGGGAAGTTGCTGTCCCGCCGGTCCTTGGCTCCGGACGGCTTGAGCCCAGAGGGCACGGCCATGTTAGTGACCAGGGACAGCATGGCCTCCGGGGCGTTGTCGGCCAGCGTCCGGCCGTTGCGGGTGGCGAAGCCGTAGACCGCGGGCGTGCCGATCACATAGGACAGCACGTCGGGGAACAGCTCCCGGGCGACCGCCTGGCCGTATCCTTCAGGGTCATCGGAGGTCCCGGTGGCCGCGACCACGGCGGCGACCTGCTCGCCGATGTACTTGGCCGCGGCGTTGACGTCCTCGGACGGGTGCCGGGTGTTGGCGGGGTTGGAGAACTGGGTGTCGTCCGGCCAGAAGATCGGCCACATCATCGGGTGCCCGGCCCGGTTGATCTGCCGCCAGCCGCCCGCGTCGGTGGCTAGCTTGGTGGCACACCACACCCCGGTGCGGGCCCCTGGCCGCAGCTGCGGGTCCTGATGGGAGACCTCAAGCACGATCGAGTAGACGAACGTGCCGGCGAAGCTGTTCTGCGCGCTGCCGGGCCGCCACCCGGACAGGTCCGGTGCGGTTCCGCTGGCCACGGCCTCGTTGATGAGGGCTAGCAGCGACAGGTCGATGTAGAAGGAGTCGTCGATGCGCCCGGCCCACAGCCGGGTGCCGCCCGCGCTTGCCGTCTCGCCAGTCCGTCCTTCCAGCACCAGGTCCCCGGCCGCGGCGTCCTCGCGCGCCGCCTCGCCGGTCAGGGCGTGCAATTGAAGGGCCTGGCGCCCGTCGGAGTCGGGTTCGCTGAAGGACACCCGGTAGGTCAGGGTCTCGAAATCGGCCCCGTCGACGTGCACCTTGAACTCATAGCGCGCTTCGGGGTGGAAGCCCGGCTCGGAGTACAGGCCGTTGACATTGGAGTTGACGTCCATGACGAACACCGTGCTGCCCTCGCCGGGGAACACGTACAGGTCATCGATGTACAGCTGGCCGGTCTGAGCCGCCAGCGGCGTGTCGAGGTGATGGGACATGGGACATTCCTTCCGTTCTGGTGATGAGGGTGCCGGGGGTCGATGCGGACGCAAGATGGCGCCAGCATCAGTCGTTATGGATCTCGGTGCTGTCTTTGCGGTGACCGCGCCGGGTGGCGCTAGCGGTCGATCACCTTGTCCGTCAGCGGGCCGATGCTCGCGAGGGCCTCGGCCAGCTCGCGGCTGAGGTAGTGGCGAACGGTGAGCACGGCGGGTGCGACATAGCTGATCTTGGTTTGGTGCCCATCTACCCATACCGCCACCTTGAGCGGCAGATCGAGCGCCGCGAGCGGCTCGTCGGCTATGACGTGCACATCCGTTTCCGGACTGCCGAAGAAGACCACCTTTGTGTCGCGCAGTTCGAGCCCGCCGGCCGCGGCCTCTCCGCTGTGGTCGATCACGGCGAAGAGCTTCATACCTCGTGCTGCGACCACCGCGGACAGGCGAGCTACGGTGTCGGCTGCCGACCAGGGACTCAGCTTCGTCACCACATCATCTGCCGCCCCATGGGTTGCCTCCGCGGACATTGGCCTCCTTTCCTTCGTGCTGCTCGCGGCTCAGAGGTGTCCGGCTCTCGCCGGCACCCAGCTCTGCGGGTGCGGTCGACCTGGTCGTGGGACCCCTCGACGCCGGGTTGCTTAGATCATGCGTGGTCGGCGGCGCAGTCCTCTTCTGTCGAATGACCTGATCCGCATGTCCTGATTTGACCGGTAAGCGGGCACGGTATCTAGAACGGCCGGCGATCCCAGTACTTAGCTGGCCTCACGGCGCTACAGGCCGGATTCATGCTCGTCGGGCGGAGCAGAAGCCAGGGCGTCGCGCAGCGCAGCTCGTGAGTTGATGCCGAGCTTGGGGAAGAGCCGGTGCAGGTGGAATCCGACGGTCCGGTGCGAGAGATACAACCGCTCGCCGATCTGCTTATTGGTCAGTCCGGAGGCGGCCAGCATGGCGATCTGGCGTTCTTGCGGCGTGAGCGCATCCTGGCCTTGGCCGCTGGCACGCGGCCTGGCGTGCCCGGTCGCGCGGAGCTCGCCGGCCGCTCGCTTCGCCCAGGGCTGCGCTCCCAGACGTTCGAATATCTCTCGTGCGCTATCCAGATGCCCACGGGATTCGGCCACGTTACGCGTCCGGCGCAGCCGCTCCCCGTACAGCAGCTGCACACGCGCTAGATCGAACGGCCATCGCTGGACGCCGGGCGCGGCGAGCGCTTCCTCGAACAAGGCAGGGGCATCGTTATCCGGGGCAGCGATGGCAGCCGAGCCGGCCGCTAGCAGGGCAAGCCTTGAGGACAGCCCGGCGATACCGGCCGTGCGAACAGCGTCTACGTGGGCGGCCGCCTCCTCATGGCGACCGGTCCGGACCGCGGCCTCGACGAGATCCAGGGTGGACCACATGACGTACGGGACGTGCGAGGCGAGCGTCCCCGGCGGGTTGATCATGGTCACCTGCCGGTAGGCCTCCTCGAAGTCACCCAGCCCGATCGCTGCGAGCGCGCGCGGCTGCCAGGCGTAGGCCCTGATCCGGCGCGGCGCCGCCCACTGGCTCATCTCGCCGGTCACTAGCTGCGTCTTGGCCTGGTCGCCGCGCGCGGCGGCCAGGAGAGCCTTGACGTGCCGCCCGCCCAGGCTCCAGTAGCCGTGGGTTTCTGAGAGTTGCAGGCCCTCGTCGACCAGTTGCTCGGCCTGGTCCCATCGGCCGGTCAGGAAGTTGTCGAGACTCAGCAGGATCAGTGCTGTGGTGGCTGATCCGACCGCGCCGCCCGAACGACCGTCGCGGACGACTCGCCACAATGCCTGTCGGCACGCGCCCACCCGGTCGATGAAGATGCCCGCGAATGCGAGCCGCACGATGCGCACCGGATCGGACTCGTCCGCGAGCGCTTGGATGGCCGCGTCGAGCTGACCGAGCACCGGGGCGGCCAGGCGCACCGGATCGGACAAGGTCTTGGCGCTGAGGTACAGGTCCGTGGGCACGGGAGACCTGAGGCGGGCGAGCGCGCCATGGAAGGGCTCCCAGAGCTCGGCTCGTCCGCCGAAGTAGCAAACGCGAAGCAACGTGTGGAGCGCTTCCTCCAGCGCCGTTCGGCGGGCCTTGCTTACGTCTGGATTATCGATAGCGTCGAGAACCAGGCGGTGCGCGGTGTCGACATCGCCGTCGCCGTTGATCAGCACAAAGGCGGCCGTCACCGCCGCCTGCACTGACTTGTCGAGGTCGGGGTCGGCCCGGCGGGCCGCGGCGAGCAGTTGCGGCGCGCGGCGCAGATCCCCGGTCACGTCGGCGCCGATGTAGGCGGCCAGGGCCAGGCGGCAGCTCCGCTCAGCCCTGTCTGGACTCAGCTCAGCGGCTCGCAGCAGCGCGGCGACAGCACCAACGGCATCCCCGCGCCGGAGCTTGCGGTGAGCGGCCGCTTCCAGCAGCGCGGCGATGTCCTCGTCGGGCTCCAGCGCCGCTGCGGCCAGGTGCCATGCGTGGCGGTCTGGCTGTTCGGCGTACAGTCCGGCCAGCTGCTGGTGGGCCTGACGGCGTTCGGCCTCCGTGGATAGCTCCACGACCGCGGAGCGGATGAGCGGGTGGCGGAACGCCAGCCGATGCGTGTTCCCGTCGACATGAACCAGCTGGGCCCGCTCGGCCGCCGCGAGCTCGCCGAGCCCATCGGCAGGGTCTCCCAGCGTGTGCAGAACTCGCAGGTCCCCGGTCCCGTCCAGCGCCGCCAATAGCAACAGACGCCGGCCAGGGACAGGCAGCTGGCCGACCTGAGAAGCGAATACCGCCTGAAGTCGTCGGCTCAAGGGCACAACGCCCGGCCAGCCCGGCAGCCCGGCGGCTCCCGGGCGGCTCAGCGTCGGCGCCAGCTCCAGAAGGGCCAGCGGATTGCCCCGCGCTTCCGCCAGGACCCGCTGGCGCACGTCCGCATCGAGCACCGGGAACCGGGCGCTCAGCAGCCCGCCTGCCGCGTCCTCATCCAGCGGCGGCAGGTCAAGCTCCGGCAGCCCGGCGCTTTCCAGGAAACCAGCCTGCCCCGTCCGCGACGCGGCCAGCAAACCGACCCGGCTCCCGGACAGGCGGCGGGCCACGAAACCGAGCACCGTCGCGCTGGCCCGGTCCAGCCACGGCAGGTCATCGACGATCATCAGCACCGGGCGGGCGGCCGCGGAACGCTGGAGAACCGTCAACGTCGCATTGCAGATGATCAGCCGATCCGGGGTAGTGCCCTCGCCGAACCCCAGCGCCGCGTTCAGCGCGTCGCGGTGGGCGGAATTGAGCTTGGAGAACTCCTCGTGTAGCGGCAGGAGGAGCTGGTGCAAACCGGAGAACGGCAGGTCAGCCTCGAACTCCACCCCCGCCGCGCGTACGACGCGCAGCCCTGCCGCAGTCGCTATCGCCGCTGCGGCGTCAAGCAGAACCGTCTTGCCTACGCCGGGCTCGCCGAACAGCAACAGCGTTCCGCCCTCGACGGAGGTTCCCGTGATGAAAGCCTCAATCAGCCCTAGCTCGCGGTCTCGGCCGAACAGTTCGTTCGCCGCGGCCGGTCCGGGATGCTCCACCCTGGCCACCCATCTTCCACCGTGCTGACGGTAAGCAGCTCATCCGGGAGCGCGCAAGACCGAACGTGCATCTCGGCACCGCAGGCCGCCTCGGCGCGGCGGGAGGGCTAAGCCTCCGCGAGCTGCAGGGCGATGTCTCAGCCGGCCGCGAGCTTCTGGATCGCGGGAGCGTACCGGGTGAGGTCGCCGAACCGCGCGATCCCCGCCGCTTCCTCCTCCGTCATGGGGCCGGTGGCGACCTTGGTCACGCTGACTACGACCGCGTCCGCCTCCTCACGCAGCCGGTAGTCGGTATCGAGGATCGTGCCCGGCATGACCCGCCCGCGGGTGGCCCAGCGCAGCGGCGGATCGTACACCGTGACCTCGCCATACAGGTGACCGCGGCCGTCCCCCCAATCCTCGTAGTGCTGGCCGCCGACCCGGGGCTCCAGGACCACGCGGCGGACCCGGCCCTCGCCATAGGTAACCGGGAACCACTCCAGCGACCGCTGGGTCATCACCTCGAACGTCCGCTGGGCGCTGGCCTCGATGCGGAGCTCGAACGCCAGCCGGACGGTGCGGATCTGATCGGCGGGCTCGGACATGACGGACTCTCCTGTCTCGGCGACCCGCTTGAGCGCGAGCAGGCTGGCCGCGCCGGTGTCAGCCATCGGCTGCACCCAGCGCTCGTACCACTCCCGCAGCGGGATCGGGTTGAGATGGTTGACGCGGTCCCGGCCGCGGCGCTCGATGACCACGACGCCCGCGTCGGCCAGGACGCCAAGATGCTGCATGACCGCGAACCGGCTCAGCTCGGGCAACTGGCTGGCCAGGGCGCCAGTCGTGGCCGGGGCGTCCCGGAGCAGGTCAAGCAGCCGACGGCGCCACGGGCTGGCCAGGGCGCGCCACAGATCCGGTTCCGTGGCATCGGCCTGAGCCGTTCGTGCTGACATGTGATAAAACTATCACATGTCAGCGACCAGGGCACTCGTCCGACAAGGAGCCCGTGGGCAACGAGGGTGGGCACCAGCAAGGAGGCACGACATGGCCAGGCTCAGCTATGACGAGCAGACCGCTGCAGCGTTCAAGGCGGTCCGCGAGGTGCCGCGCGACGGACTCTCGGAGTGGCGCGAGGCGGTACGGCATCACCTGCGCCCGTCGCAGGGAATGACTCTGGTGGACATCGGCGCGGGAACCGGCGCGTTCGCCGCTGCCTTCAGCGACTGGTTCGACCTCAGCGTCCTCGCGGTCGAGCCGTCGGCCGCGATGCGGGATCAGATCCCGCGGACACCGGCCATCCAGGTGCTTGAGGGAAATGCGAGCGCCCTGCCGCTGCCAGATGAATCGGCGGACGCCGCCTGGCTCTCTCTGGTCATTCACCACATCCCAGACCTGGAAGCCGCCGCACACGAGATCCGCCGCGTTCTCCGCCCCGGTGCCCCCGTCCTCATCCGACAGGGCTTCCCGGACAGATACGAGCCGTGGGGAAACCTGAAGCACGACAGGATCGAACTCATCCGATGGTTCCCCGAGACCGCTCGGACGGCCGACACCTTCCCTTCCGTCACGGATACGTGCCAGGCGTTCGCGGCCGCAGGATTCCACCAGGAAGCCCTTGAGCAGGTTCGTGAGACGTACCCGGGCAGCCTCGCGGAATTCCTCAGCCAGGTGGACACTTTCCGCCAAGCCGACACCACGATGCGCAATCTCACAGAGGACGAGTTCCTCCGCGGTAAAGAACGTCTCCGCCGTGCCGTACGACATGCCGAGGACACGGCGAAGCCGGAGACCAGAAACAACTGGCTTGACCTCCTGGTTCTGCGCTGACATGAGAGGCTTCGTCCATGGCTGACGTCCGCGGCGAGCTCCGGACGCTGCTGGCAGGGTTGCCAAAGCGGTGACCGCAGGAGGACACGTGGAACCGTTGACGGACGTTCGTGACATCTCGCGGATCGCTTACGGGTTCATCGCCTCCAAGGCACTGTTCGCGGCGCTCGAACTCGACATGTTCAGCCGCCTCGTCGAACCGAAAACCATCGACGCGCTCGCCCGCGAATCGGGCATCCCGGCTCATCGCGTGAAGACCCTGCTCGCGACCCTCACCGCACTCGGCCTCATCGTCCGCGACGACGACCGCTTCCGCAACAGTCCGGCCAGCGAGAAATACCTCACGCGAGGCTCGCCCGCGTACTTCGGCGAGTACTACCGGCTGCAGGTCAACCGTCAGTTGTACCCCGCGCTGGAACATCTCGATGCCGGACTTGCCGGCGACGCAAGCAACCTCGCCGTCGACGAACAGCGCCTGATGAGCGACCCGGCTGAGGCCGAGATCTTCTCCGTCGCCCAGCACGCGGCCTCACTCGGCCCGGCGCTCCGGCTCGCCACGACGATAGATCTTCACGGAAGCAGGACGCTGCTCGATGTCGCCGGCGGAAGCGGGGCCTTCTCGATCACCCTGTGCAGCCACCACCCGGAGCTGGCCGCGACGATCATCGACTTCCCCAACGTGATCGAGGTCGCCCGCCGGTTCATCGCCGACGCCGGCCTAAGCGAACGCATCGAACTGACCGGCGGGAACGCGCTCGATACCGACTGGCCCGGCAACCAGGATGTCGTACTCATGTCCTACCTCCTCAGCGCGGTGAAGGAGGACGACATCCCGACGCTGCTGGCCAGCGCTTACCGCTCCCTTCGTCCTGGAGGGCTGCTGATCGTCCACGACTTCATGCTCGACGACGACGAGCAGGGACCGGCGCTAGCAGCGCAATGGTTCCTGCTGGGCCTGGCCCTCCAACCTGACGCCGGATCATTCTCCGCCGCCACCCTCGGCGTCCTGCTGGCCGAACACGGATTCATGAGCGTTTCGTCGCAGACCCTGATCCCGCAGATTACGAAGATCGTCGTCGGCAGCAAGCCCGCGTGACCTCCGCTGCCGGTGAAGCCACCGTGACTCAGACGGAAATCCGCGGGCGTTCTTGGGATCTGCGGGGTGAGGAGCCGGCGGGCGGCCGGGACCCGGGGCCAGCACGAGGCCGCGGGACCGACACGAGGACGAGGCCGCCGAGCAGCAGCAACGTCCCCGCGGCGATGGACAGCGACAGGCGCTCGCGGAGGATGCCGATTCCCAGCGCGGTCGCCACGAGCGGTTCGGCCAGCGATAGGGTGGCGGCGGTCGCGGCGGTGAGGCGGCGCAGCCCGGCGACGTAGAGCCAGTACGCCAGGGCCACGGTGACCGGGCCCAGCCACGCGACGAGGGCCAGCGACCGGGGCGCGGAGAGCCCGGCGAGGCCGGGCACCGTCCACGGGGCAAGGGCGGCGCCGCCGATGAGCAGCGTGACCGGCACCGCGGCCAGCATGTTCACGTTGCCGCGGATGAGGCGCTTGGCCGACACTGTGTAGACGCCGAAACACCCGCCGGCCAGCACGCCGCAGGCAATCCCGTAGATGTCAGCGTGCGCCTGCCCTGCGGGTCCGGCGCCGTGCGGCGACGAGATCAGCGCGCAGCCCGCGACGGCGCAAACCGTACCCGCCGCCCAGCGGCGCGGCAGCCGGGTGCCGAGCGTGATCCGCTCGCACAGGCCGGTGCTCACCGGTGCGATGCCGAAGGTGACGGCGGTGGCCACGGCCGCGCCGGTGCGTGCGGCCGAGGTCAGGAACGTGCCCTGGAAGGTGGCGGTCGCGGCGGAGGCGGCCAGCAGCGAAGGCCAGGCATCCCGGGGCAGCGCGCGGAACGCGGCCGGGTTGCCGATCAGCGTGATGACGGCCAGCACGAGCCCGCCGGACAGGATCCGGGCGCCGCCGACCGCCACCGGGCCTGCCTGGGAATGCGCCAAGATCTCGGCCGGGCCGACGGTTCCCCACAGCAGCCCGGCGGCCAGCACGACGAGGACCTTGGAAAGGCTGTTTCGCTGCATGGGCCAGATGCTATGGAAAAGTACGGTGAAATGGCTCTATAACCGAATGACTGATAGATAAGCTGCGGTACGCCCGTCAACCGTTCGGATTGTGATGCGATCCGAGAGGCCTGGCGAAGAAGATTCGGTTGTTACCGCATCATGCCATCCGGAAGTTCAGACTGCTCAACTGGCTGGACGTGGTCAAACACGACCGTGGTTCTCACGTCGTCGCCCAGCGCCGATCGCCGCCATGAAGCCGAACACCGCGCGTCGACATGGCGCCTGAATGCTCCTCTAGCCGAAGATACTTCGGTGAGCCGCCGAGCGCACCACCGGGATGCGCCCGCAGACACGGTCTGGTCCCAGGGCGGCTATCGGGCAGCGGGCGGCTACGGGCGGAACTGGTTCTTGCCGTCGGGGTAGTGCCGGAGGTAGTCCTGGTCCTCGGCGTTGGCCTCGCAGAAGCGGCCGGCCGGGCTGAATGCGTGATCACGATGCTAGCCACAGCTCTGGATGAGCCGGATTCAGCCGGAAACTGATCAGCCCGTGGAACGCTGATGACCATGAATGACAATGACCGCGTGCCGGGCCTGGGCGCCGGTGCTGACCGTGCTGTGAACGACCTGAGCCGCCTGGCCGAGTACGAAGCCAGAACCCAGAATCCCCTTGACCTGCTGGCCCTGGCCACGCTGTGGCTGGTCGTGGTGCCCTCGTGGGACTTCGGGCACGAGGCGAAGTGGGTCGTGCTCGCCTGCCGGGTCGCCCTGTCCGTCGTCTACGGGATCGACCTCGCCATCCGCAGCGCCCTGGCCCCCCGGCACGTTCAGTATGCGCTCAACCATCCGATCGCCCTCGCCTCGGTCCTCTACCCGCCGGTGCGCGTGTTCTTCAGCATCCGGCTGGTCCGGTCGATGTTCCGGCGCGGGCACCTG
>Ga0306920_100012446_pt1 | contig 11545 bp, 13 predicted proteins | sample flu12Cox44000170_FD_204666 | JGI IMG/M metagenome (GOLD analysis project Ga0306920, IMG submission 204666) | Lab enrichment of tropical soil microbial communities from Luquillo Experimental Forest, Puerto Rico - flux4day.12C.oxic.44.000.170 (v2)... | ecosystem: Environmental > Terrestrial >...
TACCGCGGAGTTGACCGAGTTCGGCGCGGCGCTTCTTCTGCTTACCGTCGTCGCGCTTGGGTGGATCGGGTGGCGGCCATTGCTGCGTACCATCGAGGCCAATTTCTGGTCACTCAACGCGCTCGCAATACAGCCGGCATATGCGTTCTGCCGGGAGGCAGTGCGCTATTCGATCGAGCACATTTTCGGAAAGGACAGCCAAATTGTTCCGAGGGCGCGGCTGCGCGAGGTGAGCTCCGCCGGGGCTGCAATCTTCCTTTGCGCTTTTGGCGTAGCGATTGCCGCCTTGACTTGGCCCGCTTCGCGGTGGATCGGAACGGTAACGGATCTGCTTTCTTTTCACCATCTCATCGTCCCGATACTCGCCAATACCGTCGTCGTGATGTCGGCGTATCTCGCTATCGCTTCGCTGATCTGGGGTTTTGCCGATGTGACGATGGACCAGCCGACCGACCTCCGGACGTTCGAAAGCACGTCCGGCGGTCCGACATGGCGTATCGTTCATCTTTCAGACGTTCATTTTGTCGGCGAGCAATACGGATTTCGCATCGAGTGCGGGCGCAATGGGCCGCGCGGCAATGTCCGCTTCACGGATATCATGGCCCGTATCGAGGCGATCCATCGCGTTCGCCCGATCGACATCATCCTCCTCAGCGGCGACATGACCGACGCCGGCCGCGCCACCGAATGGGCGGAATTTCTCGATGCGATGGCGCAGCATCCAGCGCTCGCCGATCGGATGATCATCCTGCCCGGCAATCACGACCTCAACATCGTCGACCGCCTCAATCCGGCGCGGCTCGATTTGCCGTTCAGTCCCGGAAAACGCTTGCGGCAAATGCGGACGCTGTCGGCGATTGCGGCCATGCAGGGCCAGCGCGTGCGCGTCGCCGATCCTCGCTCGGGAAAATTCGAGCGCACGCTTGCCGAGGCGGTAGCGCCGTTTCGGCAGCGGATTGCGGCCTTCGTTGATTCTGGCAGCCTTCGGCTGTCCATCGGACTTGGGCAGGTCTGGAACGACCAGTTTCCCATGATCCTGCCGCCGGCTTCGGAGGACGGTCTCGGCATTGTGATCCTGAACTCCAATACCGAAGCCCATTTTTCCTTCACCAATGCTCTTGGAATGATCTCAACCGGCCAGATGCACGGGCTTGCCGCGGCCATTCGCCAATTTCCGCGTGCGCGCTGGATCGTCGCGCTGCATCATCATTTGATGGAATATCCAAGGTCGATGGCCGCGCTCTCGGAGCGCATAGGAACCGCGCTGGTCAACGGCAGCTGGTTCGTTCGCAGCCTCAAGTCCTTCGCGGCACGCGCGGTCGTGATGCACGGCCATCGCCACATCGACTGGATCGGCGCGTGCGGCAAGCTGAGGATCATCTCGGCCCCGTCGCCGGTGATGGGCGGCAAGAATGACGGGACGACATATTTTCTGATCCACACTTTTGCGCCTGGCCCGGACGGGCAAATTTATTTGCTTACCCCGGAACGCGTTGAGATTGCCGGAGTGAAGGAGGATCGGGAATCATACCTTGCCGACGGCGCTTGACTCACTCTCGCCGAACAGATCGTTGACCCACCGGGTGGACGGATGCTGGCCGCAGAAGGTGAGAATAGCGAGCGTGATCGGAACGCCAATGAAGGTGCCGATGAGGCCCCACAGGAAGGTCCAAAAGAAGATTGCGAACAGCACGACGAACGGCGAAATGGACAACACGCCGCCTGAGACGCGCGGTTCGATATAACTGCCCACTATGAACTGAATGATGTTGAGGCCGATAAAGGCGCCAAGAACGGCCTGCCAGCTGCCGAACTGAGTCATCGCCAACAGCGTCGGAAACAACGTTGCAACAAACGGGCCGATGAATGGAATGTAGTTGAGCACGAACGCGATCACGCCCCACTCGGCGGCGAATTGCAATCCGGTGACCAAGGCAAACAATCCAACCAGCAAGCCGGTCAGTGCGCTCATCTGCGTTCTGACCATCAGATACTTTCTGAATTTGATTGCGGTCGCCATGCTGCCGTCCAGCAGGACGCGCGCCAATTCGGGATTGTTGAGTGCCTCGACCTTGCGGCGAAGCTCGCCCACTTCCAGGAGACCGAGGATCAGATAGACAAGCGCGATGAGCCAGAACCTCAGCGTTACATTGATGCGGCCGGCGACCCGCTGGGCGGCGCGCAATACCCACCCGACGTTGAAATGTTCGGCCCATACGCCCATCACGGAGATGCCGTGATCGTCGAGCCATTTCACAACATTTTCATAGAACGCCTGGTATCGCGGTGCATCCATGACGAGCGAGCGTCCCACTCGGCCGAACCCCCATGCCGCCAGCGACGCGAAAGCGAGGCACACCGCGATGGTAACGATGAGTGTTATCGCCAGCGCAATGAGCTTCGGCATCCGCGTCTGCAGCCATTGCTGCAGCGGCCACACGATGCCGATGGCGAAGAGCGCGATGGCGAGCGGGGCGAAGACGCTCGCCGCCTGATACGCGGCAAACGACATCGCCACTGCCGCCACGATCGCGAGGCAAACCTTCACTTCGACGCTGGCTGCCATCAAAAAGCGTCCTCATAGGCGTTCCGGAGCACAATAGACTATCGCATCAGACTATCGCATCGCGGATTTACGCTACGCTGGCCGATGGCGCTCGCCTAGAACGATCCAAATGCCGTGCCGAGCACGATGACCGCAATGAGAGCGAGAATTGCGCCGACAATTCCAACCATAATAATGTCGAAATAGCTTTCCCGGTGCGTCGATCCGCAAACCGCCAGTAGCGTCACGACCGCGCCGTTATGCGGCAGGATATCGAGCGTTCCCGCGCCGATCACGGCGACACGGTGCATCAGCGCCGGACTAAGCCCGGTTTGCGCCGCGATAGTCATATAGGTTTGCCCGAGCGCATCGAGCGCGATCGTCAATCCGCCGGAAGCCGAGCCGGTGAGCGCGGCGAGCACATTCGTCGCCACGGCGAGCGAGACGAGCGGGCCGCCCTGTATTCCCAGCACCCAATCGCGCACGACTGCGAAAGCAGGCAGTGCGGCGATGACCGCGCCAAACCCGACGAGGCTCGCGACGCTCACGGCCGGCAGAACCGACGCGTTGGCGCCCGCGTCCATGGTTTGGCGCAGCGCCGGGAGGCGGCCGCGGTTGCAAAGGATGACGGTCGCGATGGCGGCGGCGAGCGCGACGACAACGGACCAAACTCCGGCGACGGCGGAAATCGAAGTTGCGCCCCAGCGTTCCTCGGCCAGGTATGAAGAGTCGAGCCGCGGCAGCACCACAAGCGACATCAAGAGATTGACCGCAACGACGACGACGAGCGGCAGCGCAGCAAAGATCGGCGGCGGAGCGGTATCGCCGGATTGCCCATGATGAACCTCCGCCGGATCGAATTCCCGCGCGGTGGTTGCCCGCTCGCGAACGAGCTCATCGTCCGCCGCCGTCTCGGCGGCGACCGACGGCTCCGTCCCATAGCCCTCGCCGGCGCGGCGGGCTGCGCTCTCCGCTCGGGCAAGCCACCACAGGCCGAAGCCAAGCATGACGATCGACGCAATGATGCCGAGGCCTGGTGCAGCAAATGGCGTCGTGCCGAAGAACGGCATCGGGATGGCGTTCTGAATCGAGGGCGTGCCCGGCAAAGCCGACATGGTGAAGGTCGACGTGCCAAGCACTAGCGCCGCCGGCATGAGCCGGCGCGGAACGGCGGCTCGGTGAAATAGCGCCTGGGCCATGGGGGCCAATACAAAGAAGGCAACGAACAGGCTGACCCCGCCATAAGTCACAAATGCGCCCGCGAGCACCACTGCGAGCATTGCGCGGCGTTCACCCAGGCTCTTGGTCATGAAATCGGCAACAGCCGACACCGAGTGGCTATCCGCCATGAGCTTACCGAACAGTGCTCCTAGAAGAAAAATCGGAAAAAATTGAGCGAGAAAACCCGCCGCATTGCTCATGAAAATCTGCGTCCAGTTGGCGAGCAGCGGCTCGCCGCCAAACGCGGCAGCGACAAGCGCGGCGGCGGGGGCGAGCAGCAGCACGCTCCAGCCGCGGAAGGCGAGCCAGACCAAAAGACCGAGCCCAACCAGGATGCCGAGAAGGCCCATATTTCAGCACTCCGTCAGAAGCACATCCAGGTCGGCGGTAGACCGCTTGCCGAGATCCTTGCCGTTTACATCCAGAAATTCGCTCGCGGCGCGCCGTCCCTCCGCCCGCAGCATCGTGACGAATTCCCACTCGGCGTTCAGCTTCGAGGAGGCTCCGAATTGGGCCAGCATATCGGTCATGATCCGGTGTGTGCGCATCTGCGCCCAGCGGGCGCCCTCCCCGGTTCCGGGATCGGCCACCTGGCGCAGGAGGGCGATCATGCGGAGCTCCTTCATCAACGGCGAGTTGAAAGAAATTTCATTGAGCCGATTGAGAATGTCCGCGGCCGTGCGTGGCGTATCCGGCCGCGCGCGCGGGTTGATCTGTACCAAGATAGAATCGTGAGCATCGGTTTCCCGGATCAACGGCGTGATGGTGGGATTGCCGGTAAAGCCACCGTCCCAATACGCTTCCCCGTCGATTTCAACCGCGCGGAACATCGTCGGCAGGCAGGCCGAAGCGAGCAGGACATCGGCGGTAATCTCGGCGTTGCGAAAGACGCGACCGCGGCCGGTTCGCACATTCGTCGCGGTGATGAATAATTTGATCGGCGAATGCGCGAGCCGATCGCAATCGACGCTTTCGGCAAGAATGCGCCGCAGCGGATTGAAATCGAGCGGATTGAGCGCGTAAGGCGAAAGCACGCGCGACATCAGATCCATAAAGATATAGGCGGGCGAGGTATCGAGCGTCCAGCGGCCCAAGACGCGATCGACCGGAGAGCGCTGCAGCATGCTGAATGCCGCTGCGCGCGACACGTGCTGCCAATATTGTTCGAGCGCGACGCGTGCGCCCTCGGCTCCTCCTTCAGTCCATCCGCCGGCGAGCACCGCGGCGTTCATTGCGCCGGCTGAAGTGCCGGAAATACCGGCGATGCGCAGCCACGGCTCTTCGAGCAGGCGCTCCAACACGCCCCAAGTGAACGCGCCGTGGGAACCGCCGCCCTGAAGTGCAAGATCGATCAGTACCGGATTGCGGTCCATCGGAACCGTTCTGTCGTTGCTGCGGCACGCGGGGCCGCGCGCCCGAATTGCTCGTCTGCGACAACGAACAAGCGGTCACCTGTCAGAGCATTGGCCACGCCGACCATAGCGTTCTCAATCGCGAAGGATCTCATCGATGGTCGGAGTTTCCCAGCCAATTCTCCACCGTGTGTTCGATTTCGTTCGCTTGGTGCTTTGTTTTTTCCCAAGCGGCCTCGCGATAGTGGCCGTCATACTCATACGCGTCGAACCCCAAAAGGGCGGCAATCAAAACTGCAAAAATTATGATGAGCGCCGGCCGCATTGAAGCACACCTTGAAAACTAGCTACGCCGACCCAGCGAATCCAAGGCCGTTTGCGATTATGGCATTCGGCTCGCTCGTTTATTTTCATTACCGTCTCCCGCTTACCACGTGTCGCACGTGCAAAACCAGTTGCCACGCGTTCCCCATCGCATGCCGCGCCATTTAGGTTGGCGGGTTCCGGGATGCTTTGATCTGAATCAATATTTTCCATGCGTGTGTTGCATGCAAATATTTTGGGACAATCCGCGCATCAACCGGCGAAGTCTAAACCTTCGTATAGAGATGTTCGCGGGAACGTTACTAGCGGGTTTGGGCGAGCCACGACTAACATTTGCCGCGCGAATGCATGCCAGAAGTCACAAGAGGTGCACGATCCCCGAGGTTTCCTGTCCAATTGGCAAAACGGCCTCGGCTTAGAGGGAGGTTAAGATGTTGAGTTCAAGAGTAACGGTCCGGCTTATCGCTACAATGATGTTTCTCTCGATCGGTTTCGTTCTTTATCCCGGAGGTTCTGCCAATGCTGCCCATTACTGTGCAGAGCTGAGAGGGGCAACAGCCACCGGACATCCTGACTGCTCGTTTTCATCGCTTCATGCGTGTCGCGCGCACGTAAGGGCGGCCGCTACCGGAGGCGGCGGCGGACATTGCTACAAATTGCACCACTAGGCGGCATACGCTGCGTTGTTTCCAACGCCGCGCATTTATCCCTGCAGGCCTGACGGTAAAGGAAGTTGAAGAAGCCGAAAGAACGGCGCGACCGCTGACCTCCACAGTGCGTCGCGCCGGTTTTCCGCGGTTTGGCCCGCAGGAATGCGTCACCACAACCGCCGCCGTTCAATAAACTGCGCGGCCGCCCGAAATATCGAAGACGGCGCCGGTCGAGAACGAGCACTCTTCCGAGGCGAGCCACGCCACCATCGCCGCCAATTCGCCGACATCGACAAAGCGATTCATCGGAATCTTCGACAGCATGTAGTCGATGTGCTCTTGTTTCATCTGCTCGAAAAGCCCGGTCTTCGCCGCCGCCGGCGTGACGCAGTTCACCAGCACTCCTGTAGCCGCCAGTTCCTTGGCGAGCGATTTGGTTAAGCCGATCAACCCCGCTTTTGACGCCGAATAGTGCGAGGCGTTGGGGTTGCCCTCCTTGCCGGCGATCGAGGCAATATTGACAATCCGCCCGTAGCCCGCCGCGACCAAATGCGGCGCGATCGCGCGCAGGTCAGATAGGGCGCGATCAGATTGACCTTGACGACGCGCCGCCAGACTTCGGGCTTAAGCTCCCAGAGCGGTGCATTGCCGCCGGTGATACCGGCATTGTTGACCAGAATATCGATCCTATCGAAGGCGCGAATGGCCGTTTCGACACCGCGCGCGATCGCGGCTTCATCGGTCACGTCGACTGTTGCGCCGGCAACGCGGCCATCGCGCTTGAATGCCGCGGCGGCCTTGTCAAGCGCGTTTGCATCGATATCCCACAACACGACGGCGGCGCCGGACTGCAACATCCGTTTGGCGATGGCAAAACCAATGCCTCGCGCGCCACCCGTAACGATCGCCGTCCGGTTTTCGAGATCGGTCGCGTGCATGACGACCTCCGCTCATTCCCGCGGAAACGGGAATCCAGCAAGTCCTTGCGGTGGGTTCCCGCTTTCGCGGGGATATAAAGATATCCGCGAAAGTAAGCCTTTGGATGTTACACGAACTGCCTTCGGCCTACGCGACAGCTCGAAATCGCCGCGGCAGTGCTTTTTTTAATCTCCGATTAACTTTGGTCTGCCTTATTTGAAATGCTCAGTGTGTTTTTCCAGCACTAGTGGCGGCATTTCGCCGGTTACAGATTCCTGTTTGTCATGACAAAGGAGGGTGCCATGAAAGGTGCCGTGAAAGCGCTTGCTCTACTGACGGCAGCGGCTCTGACTCTCTTCAGCGTCGCGGCCTCCGCACAAACCTACGGCGTCGGCAAGGGCAAAGCCCCGCCGCCGGTTGTTACGAAAGGCTAGCGCAAGCGATTGAAGGGACCGGCCATTGTGCCGGTCCCTTTCTTTTTGGATAGATGCAGGGGCCCGCGCGGCTGCGGGCCCCGACCACGCGCGTTTCCGTTTGGGGACATGAAAATCAATTTTGCCCGAACGCGTAGGGTGGTCTCCGCGGGTATGATCGGCAACGTGCTCGAATGGTACGATTTTTTTGTCTACGGCTTTTTCGCCACGGCTATCGGCCAAGCGTTTTTTCCAGGTGGAAGCGGCACCCCTGAAGATGCGCTGTACGGCGGTCGCTTTGGGTTACGCATATCCCTCGGAGTGGGCTGACGCCGCTTGTTGCACTGTGGCTAGTGGAACGCACTAGGGATGAGATCGCTCCCGTTTCTTGATAATGGGGGCGGCCGCGTTACATTCTCGGCCATCCTGCGGTTTCCAGAGACCTACCGCACCCCGTTTGTTGGCATCACTCGAGGGCTGCTGTGGCATATGCATGACGGGGCGTTTAGGGCTCGGCGATGGCATTTGGTGATAATCATGCCGTTGGGCCGGTTCTGTGAAGACGTATCAAGGAATACGAAAGATCGACGGGCTTAGCGTGACGGTCGATGGCCGTCCGCTCAGTGAGCACTACGGTATCAAGCAGTTCACAAAGTGGGGTTTTGAGTGGACATACGAGGGAGCGAGCCCGCAGCAACTGGCACTGGCCATCCTGTACGATCATCTTGGCGACAAAACTCATGCAATCAGGTTGTCCGAACCATTCATGAAAAAGGTGATTGCCAATCTCGATAACGATTGGACCTTGACGGAAGAGGATATCGAACGCGCCATCAAAGACATGCACTAATATCCCGTACGCTGGATGGCAACAAGACCGCAGAGACGACGGGGGTCAGGAGAGAGCGACATGATCACCGAACGGCAAAGGGCTTTCCGTCAAGAATATCGCTCGCGTATCGTTGGTTGGTATGATGGTTATGCGCATATTCTCATCATCTACGCGATAGGTGCCGCTGCCTTTTATGTTTACGTCCAACACCTCAGGAACGTGTCATGGCTGGAATGGCTCACCGTGCCAGTCGCCTTTTTATTCACCAATATATTCGAATGGGCGGTCCATAAATTCATCATGCATCGACCGGTGAAATTAAGGGATTGCGCGCCATCTACGAACGTCACACGCTCAATCACCATCAGTTTTTCACTGACGATGAAATGCGATTTCGTAACGATAAGGATTGGCGTGTAACGGTATTTCCTCCTTATGCCCTGGTCATCTTCATTTTGATATCGATTCCGATGGCCGCAGTGCTTGGCCTTCTTTTGACACCAAACATTGGCTGGCTGTTCATGTGCGTGACGACAGGCATGTATCTCATCTACGAGTTCATGCATTTCTGCTGTCATGTCGATGAAAATTCATTCGTACGCCATTGCCCATTCGTTAATACGCTGCGCCGACATCACACTGCTCACCACAACGCTCGACTGATGATGGAAGTTAATATGAACTTGACTTTCCCAATTGCCGATTGGTTGTTTGCTACGTCCGACCTGAATCGTGGCATAATCGGGCATCTGTTCAATGGCTATGACACGCGGTATCTGAAAAAGAATCTGCGCAGCAGGCCAAAATTGCCCGACGAGGCCGCGGTGCTCCCAGTGGGGGATTATTGAAGCAAACCTCTGTGTTGTTGGTCGGCAAAAGCGTTATGCCAAACGATGTCAAAGCCTATGTCTCGGTCGCGGTTGCCGTCGTTGCGATCATCTTGGCGCGTTGGAGCGGCTCACCAGTGCGGCCGGAGTTTGGAATTTTCGTACTAGCGACAGCAGCTTTCATGATCCTCGCGATGTGGATTTTTCCGGAGGCTGGGAGAAAAAAAAGATCGGCAAACGACGATAACGATGCGGCATAGCCGCTAAGGTTGCTTGGTCATTCACACGAATTGATGAAAAGGATCGCGGCGCGTCGGTGCGGTGCCAAGTCCGCTCTTGGCACATAGCGAACATCAAACTTTCGTTAATCCATGTCCGCCAGGGACATGTTCAAGCTTCCTAGAACTTGACCCGGTCCGCGCCCTTGAGCCCGAGCATCAGCCGCGCTTCGGCGGGCGTCGCGATCTCGTAGCCGAGATCCTCGACGATGCGGCGGATTTTCGCGACCTGTTCGGCATTGCTCTTGGCGAGCTTGCCCGGTCCGATATAAAGCGAATCCTCTAGGCCGACACGCACATTGCCGCCGAGCATCGCGGCATTGGTGCAGAAATTCATCTGATGCCGCCCGCCGGCGAGCACCGACCAGAGGTACTCCTTGCCGAACAGCCTGTCGGCCGTGCGCTTCATGAAGAACAGATTGTCGAGATCGGGGCCGATGCCGCCGAGAATGCCGAAAATGAGCTGCAGGAACACCGGCGGCTTGAACAGGCCACAATCGATGCAATGCGCGAGATTGTATAGGTGCCCGGTGTCGTAGCACTCGTGCTCGAATTTCACGCCGTGGCCCTCGCCGAGCGTCCTGTAGACCTTTTCGATATCCCGAAAAGTATTGGGAAAGATGTAAGCGTCGGAGTTGAGCAGATAGCTTTCCTCCCAATCGTATTTCCAGGTCTTGTAGCGGCGCGCCATCGGATAGAGCGCGAAATTCATCGAGCCCATATTGAGCGAGCACATTTCCGGCGACAGCTGCTGCGCCGCCGAGATGCGCTGCTCGACCGTCATCGTCACCGCGCCGCCGGTGGTGATGTTCACCACGGCATCGGTCGCCTGCTTGATGCGCGGCAGAAACTGCATGAAGACGTTCGGATCTGGCGACGGCCGGCCGTCTTTCGGGTCGCGCGCGTGCAGGTGCAGGATCGCTGCTCCGGCCTTGGCGGCGTCGATCGCTTGCGTCGCAATCTGATCGGGCGTGATCGGGAGCGCGTCCGACATAGTCGGGGTATGGATCGAGCCGGTCACCGCACAACTGATAATAATCTTAGTCGCCATTGGTTCGTTTCTCCCTGTCCGCCGTCATAGCATGATCCCGAAAAGTGGAATCCGGTTTTCGGAAAAGATCAAGCCGTCCAGTCGTTCACGCTGAATGCGGCATCGGGCGTCGGTCGGCGACGACGATCGCGCCAAATCGTTTGGAGATTTTTTCAAGGGCGAGAATGGGCGCGGGCATCTGAAAATTTATCCCCCTTCCCCGGCTGCGCGAGGGCGGACATTTTTCGCATTTTGAATCGCCGACCAGATTGTATAGGGCGTGGCCGGCATCTGGATGTCGCGCACGCCGGTGCTGCGCAAAGTGTCGAGGATCCCGCTGACGACCGCAGCGGGCGCGGCGGTGGTGCCGCCCTCGCCGCCGGCCTTGATGCCAAGCGGGTTCGTCGGCGAAAGCACTTCGGCAATTTCGATCGAACGGCGGTAGCGTGTCGGCGCGCGGCATGGCGTAATCCATCAGCGAGCCGGTCAGCGGTCGGCCGGAATCCGGGTCGAGGTAGACCTGCTCGGACATCGCCTGGCCGACACCCTGCGCGATCGCGCCGTGGGTTTGGCCGTGCACGATCAGCGGATTGATGCGGCGCCCGACATCGTCGACCGAGGCATAGCGGGTGATCCGCATCCCGCCGGTTTGCGGGTCGATCTCGACCTCGCAGATTGCCGTGCCGTTGGGAAGACCGGTTCGTGCATCTCGTTGTCTGTGACGACCGCGATCCCATCCTTCAACGCTTCAGGAAGCGCGCAATGCGCCGCTTCGCGTGCGAGCTCGAGAAACTCGAAAGTGCGGTTGGTGTCGCGTGACACGAACCGGCCGTCATCGAACGCGACGGTTTCGGGCGCCGCACCCATCACGAGCGCGGCGATGGCCTTGCCCTTGGCGATAAGATCGGCGGCCGCCTTGGCGAACACGGTGGCGGCATGGCGCATCGAGCGGCCTGAATGAGAACCGCCGCCGACGCGCCGAGGATGATGCGCACGCTCTCGGCCGGCACATGAAGAAGATCGGAAACGACTTGAGCGAAGCTCGTTTCATGGCCTTGACCTGACGGTTGCGTGCCGATGATCACGTCGACGCGGCCTTCCGGCTGCACCTCGATCCGTGCTTGTTCGCGCGGCGCGCCAATCGAGGACTCCACG
>Ga0306920_100012447_pt1 | contig 11544 bp, 9 predicted proteins | sample flu12Cox44000170_FD_204666 | JGI IMG/M metagenome (GOLD analysis project Ga0306920, IMG submission 204666) | Lab enrichment of tropical soil microbial communities from Luquillo Experimental Forest, Puerto Rico - flux4day.12C.oxic.44.000.170 (v2)... | ecosystem: Environmental > Terrestrial >...
TATCCGCTGCCCGAGGCGCAGCTCGACCGCTTCCTGATGGAGATCGACGTCGATTACCCCGACCGCGACGCCGAGCGCCGCATCCTGTTCGAGACCACCGGCGCGGAAGAGACGCTGGCAAAGGGCGCGATGAACGCGGAGGCGCTGATCACCGCGCAGCGGCTGGTGCGGCGCCTGCCGGTCGGCGATAGCGTCGTCGAGGCGATCCTCTCGCTGGTGCGCGCGGCGCGTCCAGGCCCCGAAGGTGGCGAGGCCGGAAAGCTGATCGCCTGGGGACCGGGTCCGCGCGCCAGCCAATCGCTGATGCTGGCCGTGCGCGCTCGTGCGCTGCTCGACGGGCGGCTCGCGCCCTCGATCGACGACGTGCTCGATCTCGCCGAGCCGATCCTCAAGCACCGCATGGCGCTGACCTTCTCGGCGCGCGCCGAGGGACACACCATTCCGGACGTGGTCCGACAACTGAAGACGCGGATCGGTTAATGGCTGAGGCGGGCAAGCACGCAACCCAGGAGATCGCTGCAATCCGACGGGCCGATGGCGAAAGTCGAACGCTCGCCGCATCGTTGCCGCGTCTCGTGCTTGAGGCCCGCCGCATCGCCGCCAACGTCATCCACGGACTGCACGGGCGCCGCCGCGCCGGCTCAGGAGAAAGTTTCTGGCAATATCGCCGCTTCGTCTCGGGCGAACCGTCGCAGAATGTCGACTGGCGGCGTTCGGCGCGCGACGATCATCTCTATGTGCGCGAGCAGGAATGGGAGGCCGCGCACACCGTGTGGCTGTGGCCCGACCGGTCGCCATCGATGGCATTTGCATCAAAGGGCGCGCGCGACAGCAAGCTGGAGCGCTCGCTGATCGTGGCGTTTGCGCTCGCCGAGCTTCTGGTCGCGGGCGGCGAACGCGTCGGCATTCCCGGCCTGATGAGCCCGACCGCCAGCCGCGGCGTGATCGACAAGATGGCGCAGGCGATGCTGCATGACGATGCGGCACGGCTCAGCCTGCCGCCGTCCTTCGTACCATCGGCGCTTGCCGAAATCGTCGTGCTGTCGGATTTCTGGTCGCCGATGTCCGAGATCCGGACCATACTGGCGGGCCTGTCCGCCTCCGGCGCGCATGGAACGCTGGTGCAGATCGTCGATCCCGCCGAAGAAAGCTTCCCTTATTCCGGCCGCATCGAATTCGTCGAGCCCGAGGGTTTTGGCGTGATCACCGCGGGTCGCGCAGAAAGCTGGGCTACTGACTATGTGGCGCGCGTGGCGCTGCACCGCGACCAGCTTCGTGCCGAGACCGGAAAGCTCGACTGGCTGTTCACGACCCATACGACAAGCCGTTCGGCCGCCGAGCTGCTGCTGTTCCTGCATGGCGGCATGATTGTAAGCAAGGGCGGCACGCGCGGCACGGTCAAGGCGGGGCGCAGCACATGATCGCCGGCCTCCCCCTCTCTTTCGCCGAACCGCTGCTGCTTTTGGGGCTGCTCAGCCTGCCAGTGTTGTGGTGGCTGCTCCGCGTGATGCCGCCGCGGCCTCGCCGCATCGAGTTTCCGCCGACACGCTTGTTGTTCGACATCGCGCCGAAGGAGGAGACGCCTTCGCGTACGCCCTGGTGGCTGACGGCCTTGCGCCTTGCGGCGGCGACGCTGATCATCCTGGCGGCCGCAGGTCCAATCTGGAATCCGCGCACGGGTCTTGCCGGCAACGCATCGCCGCTCTTGATCCTGTTTGATGACGGCTGGAGCGCGGCGTCGAGCTGGGACAACAGGGTTCGCGCCGCCGACGAATTGATCGCCAATGCCGACAACGGCCGGCGCGGAATTGCGCTGGTGCCGCTGTCGGAGCCCGCGCGCGATATCACGGTCATGCCGGGCGGTGCAGCGCGCGTCGCGCTGCGCCAGCTTGCGCCAAAGCCCTTTTCGATCGATCGGGTCGAGACGCTGCCCATCATCGCGCGCTTCCTCCAGACGACCGGCGATGCCGAGATCGCCTGGCTCTCCGACGGCGTCGATGCCGGACACGGCAAGGAGTTCGTCGAGGGGCTCGCCAGGGCGATCGGCGACCGAACCATCACGATCTTCGAAGGCGGCGCGCCCTCGCCGCTTGCACTCGCGGGCGCCGAAAATGCCGCGGCGAAGATGACGGTGAAGGTGCTGCGCGCCGACAGCGGCATTGCCGCCGGCGTGGTCCGCGCGCTGGATGCCAAGGGCTCGCCGATCGGCGAAGCGCGCTTCGGCTTCACGCCTCAGGCGCTCGAGACCGAGGCTTCGTTCGACCTTCCGGTCGAGTTGCGCAACGATGTCGCGCGGCTCGAGATTTCGGGCGAGCGCTCCGCCGGCGCGGTGCAGCTGCTCGACAAACGCTGGCGCCGCCGCGCCGTCGGCATTGTCACGGGATCCACCAGCGACACCGCGCAGCCGCTGCTTGCGCCGACCTTCTATCTGACCCGCGCGCTGTCGCCCTTCGCCGACCTCCGGCAGGGCGATCGCGGCGCGCCGCAACAGATCATCACCCAGTTCCTCGACCAGAAGCTGCCGATGATCGTGATGGCCGACGTCGGCACGCTGTCGCCGGAGGTTCGCGAGCGCCTTTCCGCCTGGATCGACGAGGGTGGCGTGCTGGCGCGTTTTGCCGGTCCGCGGCTGGCGCAAGGCGACGACGATCTCGTGCCGGTCAAGCTGCGCCGCGGCGGCCGCACACTGGGCGGCAGCCTGACCTGGGAGAAGCCGCAGCACCTGGCCGCGTTTACGGCCGACGGTCCGTTCGCCGGTCTGTCGGTGCCCAAGGACGTCACGGTCGGCCGGCAGGTGCTGGCCGAGCCGGATGCGGTGCTGGCAACCAAGAGCTGGGCGTCCCTGGAAGACGGAACGCCGCTAGTCACCGGCGAGCATCTCGGTAAGGGAATGCTCATCCTGTTTCATGTGAGCGCCGATATGCGCTGGTCGGACTTGCCCATGTCGGGCACCTTTGTCGAGATGCTCAGGCGAATCGTTGACATGTCAGGCTACACCTCCAACCCCGGTGCCGGCGTCGCTGCCAACGCCGGCAAGGAGACGATGGCGCCCCTGCACACGCTGGACGGTTTCGGCGCGCTCGGCCCGCCGCCCTCGACCGCAAAGCCGCTGTCCGCGGACTATCGCGACCGGGCGACGCCGGATCATCCGCCCGGACTCTACGGCCCAGCCGACGGTCCGCTCGCGGTCAATACGCTCGCGGCGAGCGACCAAATCGCGCCGCTCGACACGTCCGCGCTGCATGCGCGGCGCGCCAGCTATACCGCGGCCGAGCCGCGCGATCTCCGCGGCATGCTTTTGTCGGCATCGCTCGCGCTGTTCCTCATCGATGCGATCGTGGTCGCCTTCCTTGGCGGCGGCATCGCCGCGCTGCTCCGGCGCCGTGCGGCGCCGGCCGTGCTCGCCTTCGCCGTCATCCTGTGCGGCATGTTCGCGATGGCCTCGCAGGCCCGCGCCGAAAGCAATGACGAATTTGCCATGAAGGCGGTGTCGCAGACCCGCCTTGCCTATGTCGTCACCGGCAATGCCGACGTGGACTCGATCGTCAAGGCCGGCATGGCTGGACTGACGCTATTCCTCGCGCAGCGCACGGCGCTCGAAGCCGGCGATCCCGTCGGCGTCGATCCCGCCCATGACGAACTCGCATTCTTCCCGCTGATCTACTGGCCGATCGTGCCCGGCGCGCCAAAGCCGCCGCAGGACGCGCTCAACCGCATCGACGCCTACATGAAGCAGGGCGGCACGGTGCTGTTCGACACCCGCGACGCGATCGAGGCGCCGCCTGGCGACAATGGCGAGGCGCAGACGCCGGGAATGCAGACGCTGCGCGACATCCTCTCTTCTCTCGACGTGCCCGAGCTCGAGCCGGTGCCGCGCGAGCACGTGCTGACCAAAACGTTCTATCTGTTGCGCGACTTCCCCGGACGATTCACCACCGGCCAGACCTGGGTTGAGGCCTTACCGCGCGAAGACGAAGAGGAGACCGCCGCCTCGCGGCCGGCCCGCGGCGGCGACGGCGTCTCGCCGATCATCATCACCTCGAACGATCTCGCCGGCGCCTGGGCGATCCGCCCGGACGGCCAGCCGATGCTGCCGCTCACGCCCGGCGAGCCGAAGCAGCGCGAGTTCGCGTTCCGCGCCGGCGTCAACATCGTGATGTACACGCTGACCGGCAACTACAAGGCCGATCAGGTGCACGCGCCGGCCCTGATCGAACGGCTCGGGCAATAGGATTGCCATGAACTACGGTATCGCGTTTGCGCCCCTGGTCCCGTCGGTCGTGCTCTGGATCGCGCTTGCCGCGATCGTGGTGATCGCAGGCCTTTTGCTGATCGGGCGCGCGCGCGGCGCCGCCGTGCGTATCGCTGCGCTGGCGCTGATCGTGCTGGCGCTCGCCAATCCCTCGTTCACCCGCGAAGACCGCGAGCCGCTGAGCTCTGTGGTTACCGTCGTCGTCGACAAGAGCCCGAGCCAGAGCTTTGGCGATCGCACCAAGGAGACCGCGAAGGCGCAGGAGGCGCTGGTCGACAGCCTCAAGAAAGTCAAGGGACTGGAAGTGCGCGTGGTCGAGGCCGGCCAGGCCGACGGCGAGACCGACGGCACGCATCTGTTCGGCGCGTTATCGTCTGCGCTGTCGGACGTGCCGGTCGATCGCGTTGCCGGCGCGTTCATGATCACCGACGGACGCGTGCATGACATTCCCGCCAATGCATCAACGCTGGGCTTCCAGGCGCCGGTGCATGCGCTGATCACTGGTCAAAAGGGCGAGCGCGATCGCCGTATTGCGATCTCGGCCGCGCCGCGTTTCGGCATTGTCGGCCAGACCCAGACCATCACCTACCGGCTCGACGATCAGGGCGTCACCGGCGAGCGCGCAAAGGTGGTGATCCGACGCGACGGCGAGACCATCAGCGAGCGCACGCTCACCAGCGGCCAGACATCGAGCGTCGATATCGACATCAAGCACGAGGGGCCGAATATCGTCGAGATCGAGGCCGCGCCGCTGGAGAACGAGCTGACGCTGGTCAACAACCGTGCGGTGGTCGCCATCGACGGCGTGCGTGACAAGCTCAGGGTGCTGCTCGTCTCCGGCGAGCCGCATTCCGGCGAACGCACCTGGCGCAACCTGCTCAAGTCCGACGCCAGCGTTGATCTCGTGCATTTCACCATCCTGCGGCCACCGGAGAAGCAGGACGGCACGCCGATCAACGAGCTGTCGCTGATCGCATTTCCGACTCGCGAACTGTTCCAGCAGAAGATCAACGAATTCCAGCTGATCATCTTCGACCGCTATGCCCGCCAGGGCGTGCTGCCCATCGCCTATTTCGACAATATCGCGCGCTATGTCCGCTCGGGCGGCGCCGTGCTGGTGTCGGCCGGCCCCGACTACGCTTCGAACACCAGCGTCTGGCGCACGCCGCTCGACTCCGTGCTGCCGGCCGAGCCGGTCGGCGTGACAGAAAAGCCGTACTATGCGCATCTGTCGGATGCCGGCAAACGTCATCCAGTGACGCGCGGACTGGAGGGGTCAACCACCGAGCCGCCGCACTGGAGCCGTTTCTTCCGCACGGTCGATACCCGCAATGCCAGCTCGCCACCGGTCATGACCGGCGCCGACGGCAAGCCGCTGCTGCTGTTGTCGCGGTTCGGCGAAGGCCGCGTCGCGCTGCTGTTGTCCGATCACATCTGGCTATGGGCGCGCGGCTATGAAGGCGGCGGACCCCATCTCGATTTGCTCCGGCGCATGTCGCACTGGCTGATGAAGCAGCCCGACCTCGATGAAGAGGCGTTGCGGCTGCAGGTCGACGGCAAGAATCTCGAAGTGATCCGCCAGACCATGGCTGATAGCGTCACGCCTGTCACAGTGACCTCGCCGTCGGGCGCAACGCGCGATCTGACGCTCTCAGTCGGCGAGCCGGGCGAGTGGCGCGCAGCTATGCCCGCTAACGAGCTCGGGTTGTGGCAGGCCACCGACGGCACGCTGAAAGCGCTGATCAATGTCGGCCCGACCAATCCGAAGGAATTCTCCGAGGTCACCTCGACGACAGATATGCTCAAGCCCTTAGCGCAGGCGACCGGGGGCGACGCGCGCCGCGTCATTGATGGCTCCAGCCTCGACGTGCCCCGCATCGTGCCGGTGCGCAGCTCCAGCGTGTTCCACGGCGACGGCTGGATGGGAGTGAAGATGCGCGACGCCAGCATCGTCAAGGGCGTCGGCATTTTCCCTGTGTTCGCCGGCCTGATCGGCCTGTTGCTGCTGCTCGGCGCATTTGCCGCGACCTGGGTGCGCGAGGGGCGCTAAGCCCCTCGTCGATTTCCTTAACTCGCCATGCTCCAGTCCGGACGCACCGCGCCGGACACGCCTTCGAACGCGCCGTCTGCAAGCTCGGAGATGAGGATGCGGTCGTGGTCGACCGGTCCGGGCATGATCACACGGCCCTTCGGCACGCGCTTGAAGCCGACGCGGCTGTAGTAGGCCTCGTCGCCGACCAGGAGCACCAGGCGGTGGCCCTTCGCCTTGGCCTCAGCGAGCGCGCGATCGAGCAGTGCGCGGCCGACGCCACGCTTTCGAAACGGCGGCTCGACCGTCAGCGGCCCGAGCAGCAGCGCCTTGGTCTCGCCGACGCATGCCGGAAGCTGGCGTACCGATCCGACCAGGAGCGTGCCGATATGGGCGGTGAAGGACAGATCGAGCAGATGATCGACGTGCTCGCGCAGGCGGTAGACGCTCAGCACGAAGCGGCCGGGTCCGAAGGTGCGCTGGAGCAGCCGCTCGATCGCCTGCGCGTCATTGGCTGTTTCGGGCAGGATGGTAAGGGTCAGATCGCTCATCGTGGTGCGCGGGATAGCATCTGGCGGCAGCCGGGTCCATCGTCCCCGCACGGGCGCCAACCGCTTTAAGCTGGATTAAGGCGGCGGCTGGTCGAGATAGGCGAGCAGCTTCATCTCACGCCTCCCGCGCGTGACGGTGTCGAGCACCAGGCCCGAGGACACCGACAGCACCGCAACGATCATCATGCCCGTCGACAGCACGGCGGTCGGCAGTCGCGGCACGATGCCTTGCTCGAGATAGGTGATGATCACGGGGATGGCGAGGCCGACCGACACCAGCGCCAGGAAGACGCCGATCGTCGAGAAGAAGCGCAGCGGCTTCTCCGAGCGGTAAAGCTTCAGGATAGTGCCGAGAATGCGGAAGCCGTCGCTCCAGGTGTTGAGCTTGCTGAACGAACCCTTGGGCCTGGCATAATAGGGCGTTTGAACCTCGGCGACCGGCATCGACAATTGCAGGGCGTGAACGGTGAGCTCGGTCTCGATCTCAAAGCCGTCGGAGAGCACTGGAAAGGATTTGACGAAGCGGCGCGAGAACACGCGGTAGCCGGACAGGATGTCCTTGAAGGCCTGGCCGAACACGCTCGACAGGAAGCTTGTCAACATCCAGTTGCCGGTGCGGTGGCCGCGCCGGTAGGCCGCCTGCTCCCGATCGACCCGCAAGCCCACCACCATGTCGAGATGCTCGTTCACGAGCTTCTCGATCATGCCCGGGGCGCTGGGGGCGTCATACGTCGCATCGCCATCGACCAGCACATAGATGTCGGCATCGACGTCGGCGAACATGCGCCGCACCACGTGCCCCTTGCCCTGCTTCCGCTCCTGACGCACCTCGGCACCCGCCTCGCGCGCGACCGCAACGGTGCGGTCGGATGAATTGTTGTCGAACACATAGATTTGCGCCGACGGCAGCGCTTTGCGGAAGCCGGCCACGACGGCTGCGACCGCGGCCTCCTCGTTGAAGCACGGCACCAGAACGGCGATGCGCTGCGATGATGACGTCATCTATTGAACGCCTGTTCGTGACTGTCGGTCGACTCAAGGTTCTGCATATCACGACTCACGCCTTGGCCGCCTGCCCAAGGAGGCGGCCGTCCACGGCTTCTGCCGTGGCGGGAAGCGTCGCGAACAACAGGCTCCAGAGCGAAAGCATGGCAATCGGAATGGTGTAATAGGGGGTGAAGACGGGATGGCTCATGAAGAATGCGAGGTTGATCAGGAGATTTGCCGCCACCATCAGCGCCGTGCGCCGGACGCCCTCCTCGCGACGCGCACGCAGCACATTGGCGATCCAGGCGCAGCCGAGCAGAAGTAGAACGAATTGCAGGTCGGCCGCATATGTCCAGATAACGGCGAAGGAGAAGTCGGGCGGCGCAACGTCATGACCGCCATAGGTCGTGGCAAACGGGCTGCCCGCGTTGACGGCGTTGGCAAGAAGCGTCGGCGCGATCCCGATCAGCCAGGCCAAGCCAAAGCAAAAACCTTCGACCAGCGTCGCAAGCTTGCGGTCCGACAGGAAGGTGACGAGGAAGAACACGAAATAGCCGCTGGCGAGAAACAGGTTCGGCAAGCGGAAGTCGACCGACAAGCCCAGCAGCAGGCCGAGCACGATCGCAAGCGTGAGACGGCGGTTCGGCTCGGTCGCGATCACGAAGCGCGGCGTCAGGAAGCCCGCGATGGCGCATACGGCCATGGTCGGCGCCATCGAATAGCTCGCCTTCGACGGATTGATCATCAGATAGATCCCAAGCAAACCGAGCACACAAGCAGTCGCAACCGACAAGGTCGTGCGGGCCGCGAAGATTCCAGCGAGTGCAAAGATGAAGACCACGAGCGACGCCGAGACATAGAGCGGGACGACCTGATGGCCTTCCGGAAACAGCGCCAGCAACGCCCCGGTGCCCGGCGGATACTGGATCACCATTTTACCCGTGGCCGAGATCGGCGTGTGACAGGGCGCCGTCGTCACGTCGTTCGGGGTGGGAAAGCCGATCGCCTTCAGCTTCGAGACCAGATAGCTGTCGTCATCGCGGGAAATGTCGGTGTCGAAACCGCCGAGTGCGAACCGCTGAAACAGATGTGCCTGCCTGAGATAGCAGACGTCGTCGAACACGCCGCGCGCTTCGTTCCAATGCAGCATCGACCAGACATTGCTGGCGAGCAGCAACAGGCACAACAGGGCGCAGATCGCCTTCAAGGGTTTCATGTTGTTGCAGCGTCCGCGCTCATGAGGAGGCAGTCCTAGCACAGCTGACGCTCAGCGCCATGTCGCGATCGGCGCCTTGCCGTCAAGCACTTCGGCGATCCGCAGCCGCGTGCCCTGGGTGGTCTCCTCCGGCAGCTTGTCCGTATCGAAGAAGCCGCAGGCGGCGATCTCGCGGTTGGGCTCGGGCATGCGGTCCTGGTGGAACTTTCTCACGACAAAGACGGCGACGTGATCCCGGCGCGACGCGTAGCTGTTGAAGAACAATCCATGCAGTTCGGCTTCACCCACCACGTCGATGCGGCCCTCTTCGATCAATTCTCGCTTGAGCGCATCGACAACGGTTTCGCCGACCTCGACCCCTCCGCCCGGCAGATGCCAGCCGGCTACATAGCTGTGCTTGACCAGAAACACCCGCTCATCGCCATCGATCACGACCGCGCGCACGCCCATGGTGAGCCCGCGGGCGAACCGCCAATAGAGGTGGAAAAAGTGTCGCAAGACGGGCTCAAGGCGCTTTCTTACCGGCGCAAGATTCATTGGCGGAAAAATTCCCTTCGCTTTGATCCTTGCGCCGGCGCGTCCTCGTGTGGCGGTTCAGAAGTCCGCATCAGCCCTGCTGCGAGTTCGTCATGCGGACCTCTGAACCAAAGCCACACTAGATTAATAAGTTACTCCTGTCCTTCGATTCCGAAGTTCGCAAACGAGTATTGCCGGACTATGGTGCGAGCTTCGGAATCGGGACACTGGATTGCCGATAGATTGCGGCAACAGCGGAGACTACCACGGAATGGCGACCGGTCGGCGCGTGGGCAAGCTCGTGAGGTGCGCTTAAATGGCGGCATTCACGCTTGCGCATGTGTCGGACCCGCATCTGCCGCCACTGCCAAAACCGCGGCCGAGCGAACTCATGGGCAAGCGCGCGCTCGGCTACCTCAATTGGACGCGCAACCGCCACAAATATCACCGGCGCGAGGTGGTCGATGCGCTGATCAAGGATCTCAAGACGCAAGCCCCCGACCACGTCGCCGTCACCGGCGATCTTGTCAATCTCGCGCTGAACGCCGAGTTTCCACCGGCGCTGGCCTGGCTGCAAAGCATAGGCGCTCCCGACCGCGTCACCGCCATCCCCGGCAACCACGACGCCTATGTCCGCGCCACCAGGCGTCGATTTGCGGACACCTTCGCCGATTATGTCAGCGGTGACGACAGCGCGCCCGTGTTCCCAACGCTGCGCCGGCGCGGTCCGGTTGCCCTGATCGGCCTGTCCTCGGCGGTGCCCACGCCGCCTCTCATGGCGACGGGAACGCTCGGCCGCGCTCAACTCGAGCGGCTGGAGCGGCTGCTGGCGGAGCTTGCCGGCGAGCCGGTGTTTCGCGTGCTGATGGTCCATCATCCCCTTCAATCGAACTCGCGCGTCAAGCGGCTGACCGACTCAAACCAATTGCGCGCGCTCCTCAACCGGCACGGCGTGGAGCTGATCCTGCACGGCCATGATCACGTCCACTCCACCACCCGCATCGACGGTGCGAACGGCACAATCCCCGTGGTCGGCGTGCCCTCGGCCTCCCAACTCGCCCACGGCCGCTATCCGCCCGCCGCCTACAATCTCTTTGCGATCGAGCGGGATAACGTCTCCTGGCGCTGCGAGCAGATCGTGCGCAGCATCGACGAGAAACTGCACCTGCAGGAAATCAGCCGCGCGCGGCTGGTCTAAAGACCCCGCAGCGCCTCGAACAGCGCGTAGGCGAACAGCGCGGCCGCGCCCAGCACAAAGCCGAGCACGAAGGTCCAGAAAGAGCCGCGGCGGCGCTCCTTCTTCGGCTCGACCGAAATGGGTTCGGGCTCGGCGGCGAGCGCCTGCTCGCGCTCGACCATGCGGCGGGCGACATAGTCGGTCACCGCGTCGACGATCACAGGCACATCGTGCGATTCCGCCAGCACCTTGCGGCCAAAGCGCGTGTCCTGCACCAGGCGATAGATGCGCTTGTCGCGTCCCATCACGATGTAGGCCACCACGTCGACCCACAGCCGCGGCGTCTCACCCTGGCTGATGCCGCGGTCGAACAGATCGACCTGCTCAGGCACCTGCGCGAACAGGGGATCGAGCGCCTCGTTCAGAATCTCCAGCCGCGCCACCTCGGCATCTCGCAGATCGACGACGACGCCGGTGCGATCGGCGGCCTCGATCCGCGCCTTGCGCAGCGCATCGCGCAAGCGAACCGGGTGTGCGTCGCTGGCAGCTCCGCTACCGCTGCTCTGCGCATCTGACATCTGACGGCCATGTCCCCTTTAATATTTGCAATGGATTAACCTAGCAGTAACCATAATCCGCGCAAAGGTCGTTTATTCTCAATAGCTTACCTGTGGGGCTTTCAAACGGCAGGCGGCCCCACCCGGAAAATCCGGATGGGGCCGTCCGTCCTTGGGCACTTGATATACCCGGCTAGAACTCTGATCAGGCCGCGGTGCTGTTGGGCTCCTCCACGATCGAGAAGCGCACGCCGGCCTG
>Ga0306920_100012448_pt1 | contig 11544 bp, 12 predicted proteins | sample flu12Cox44000170_FD_204666 | JGI IMG/M metagenome (GOLD analysis project Ga0306920, IMG submission 204666) | Lab enrichment of tropical soil microbial communities from Luquillo Experimental Forest, Puerto Rico - flux4day.12C.oxic.44.000.170 (v2)... | ecosystem: Environmental > Terrestrial >...
CGCAAGCCGTTCTCCGTTGTGCTGTTCGACGAGGTGGAGAAGGCCCACCCCGACGTGTTCAACACGCTGCTGCAGATCCTCGAGGACGGCCGCCTGACCGACGCCCAGGGTCGCTCGGTGGACTTCAAGAACACCGTGCTGATCATGACGTCGAACCTCGGGACCGCCGATCTGCGCAAGTCCAACATGGGCTTTGCCAAGACGTCGGAGGCCGTGACCTACGAGCGGATGAAGGCGAAGGTCGACGAGGCGCTGAAGGCGCACTTCCGGCCGGAGTTCCTCAACCGGATCGACGAGGTCATCGTCTTCCACGAGCTCTCGCGGGCCGAGGTGGCCGAGATCGTCGACCTGCTCATGGCCCGTACGGTCAAGCAGCTGTCGGACCAGGGCATCGGCCTGGAGCTGACGCCAGCCGCCCGGACCCTGCTCGCCGAGAAGGGCTATGACCCGCAGCTCGGAGCACGGCCGCTGCGCCGGGCGATCCAGCAGATGGTCGAGGACCCGCTGTCGGAGCGCATCCTGTGGAAGGAGTTCCGGGTCGGCGAGACCATCGTCATCGACGTCGAGGACTCGCCGATCGAGGGTGAGGGGCCGCAACTGAGCTTCCGCGCCATCGAAGGCCTGGAGCCGCCGCCGCTCGAGCTGGCCGGCGCGGGGGCCGACCCCGAATAGAGTGCCGCTGCCCCGCCGGGGCGGAAGTTGGCTATTCCCAGCAATAGGTGAACGCGCCGCGTAGTCGCGCGTCATAAGCATCCAGTCGCCGTGCCTGGAAGTGTGGTGAGCCGACGCCGGCGGGCGCGTAGGTGAGCGCGAGTGGTCCCGCCCCCTCGAAACCGAAGCGCGTGTAGTAGGTGGGGTCGCCCAGCAGGACGAGCAGTGGCCAGCCGCGCGCCGTCGCCGCGACGACGAGGGACCCCATGAGAGCGGTGCCGACGCCGCGCTGCTGATGCGACGGGGCTACGCAGACGGGAGCGACGCCGGCCACCGTCGTGGGGGTGCCGTCGATACGACCGGGCGCGGCCAACACGTGGCCGACCACAGTGCCGTCGTCGTCAGCGACGAGTTCGATCAGTTGATCAGCGTCGGTCGCCGCCCACGTGGAGCGCACGATGTCGAGCTCCTCGCGGGCGTCGCGCGTGGCGTCGGAGAAGGCGGCGCCCACTACCGCGAGGATGCCTTCCTCGTCCTCGGGTCGAGCGGCGATCCGGACGACGGTCATGGGAGGTGCACGCCGACGGTGACCATGTGATGGTCCGACAGCCCATTGGCGGGGACGACGGCGGGACGTCGGGCCACGAGCCCTCGCACGAGGATCCAGTCCAGTCGCATCGGCACGAGGTCAGGGAGCCCGGCCGACGCATGATCCATCGTCGGTGCAGCGACATTCGCAACGGTCCAGACAAAGCCGTGTGCCCGCGCCACCTCGAACAGCGGCTCGTAGACGACTGGCCAGGTGAAGCGCCACGGTTCTTGCTCACGCACGGCGCGTATGGCGGCGCGGTCAAGGATCAGGTCGATGTCCGCGCCCAGGGTGTTGAGGTCACCACCGACTAAGGCCGGACCGCCCTTCGCTCGTTCGTCTACAGCGTGCAGCAACACTTTCAGTTGCTCGGCCCGGTGGTCGGCGGTGGTTCGGTTCTCCAGGTGAGTAGAGGCCACTTGAACGGGGACGCCGTCGATCGACACAGTCGCCAGTACGGCCATGCGCCCACCGACGCGCGGCTGTGCGGAACCTGCCGCGAACCAGCCGGCGCCGACGTCCGGCAGGCGTACGACTGCCGCCTCCTCGAGTGATGACGCGCTGATGATCGCGTTGCCGTGCAGACCGCGACTGTTGGACTGACCGGCTGCCTGATCCTGCTCCGACTCGTCACCGAGACCCAGTTCGATGAACTCGACGCCGAAGGCCGAGGCAAACCCGAGCGCACCGGCGATCGCGTCGGTGGTGTCGACATTGCCGGTCCGTGCCATGCCGTCGTCGAGCTCAGAGAGCATGCCGAGCTGGACGCCCGCCGACCCGAGCGTGCGGGCGAGAACATCGGGACTCCTGCCTCGCAGGACGTTCCAGGCTCCGACGCGGACCCAACCGGTGAGCGGCACCGGCGTGCCGGCTCGACGCTGCGAGATCTGACGGAGACACGCGGCGGTGGCCAGAGCTCGCTCATGGGTCTCGTCGCGGCCCAACTCGTTGAGCCATCTGGCTCGCTCTTCGGGGCCCGGTGCGTCCATGCCGTGAGCCTGTCACTCGCCGGATCCCTCGGCCCGGGCACATAGCGTGACACACCCCATCCATATCGTTTCCTCATGGTCCTGACCCCGACCTCGTCCCCACGCGCCCGCACCGAATTTGCTTGCGAGGCTTGTGGTGCCACATCGCCCCGTTGGAGCGGACGTTGCTCCGGTTGTGGCGCCTGGAACACCTTGGCGGCAGTGGCCTCTCGCCCCTCCCACGCCGGCTTCGGCGAAAGATCGCGGCCCCTTGCCGTCCCCCTCCGGGAGGTGTCATCCGACGGAGCGCGGCCACTGCCGACCGGCGTGGACGAGCTCGACCGCGTGCTCGGTGGCGGCGTGGTCGCCGGTTCGGTGACGCTGCTTTTCGGTCCGCCCGGTATCGGCAAGTCGACCTTGCTGTTCCAAGTGCTCTCGGCGCTCGCTGACGTCGGCTCCGACGTACTCCTAGCCTCGGCGGAGGAATCGCTGACACAGGTAAGCGGACGTGCCAGCCGGCTCGGCCGGGTGCCCGCCCACCTCCTTGCTCTCGAGGGTCCCGACGTCGAGGCGATCGAGGCCGCGACCGAGCGGGGGCGTCCGGCCCTCGTGGTCGTCGACTCGCTGCAGTCGCTGACCGATCCGGGGTTGGCGCAGCCGGCCGGCAGCGTGGCGCAGGTGCGGGCTTGCGTCGAACGTCTGACGCGCCTCGCAAAAGAAAGCGGCGTGCCGTTCCTCGTGGTCGGACACGTCACCAAGGACGGCGATCCCGCTGGTCCACGCGCCGTCGAGCACCTTGTCGACACCGTGCTGTCCTTCGACGGTGATCGCCACCACGCGCTCCGTGTCTTGACTGCGATCAAGCACCGTTTCGGCCCGGCGGGCGAGGTTGGCATCTTCGAGATGCACGACGACGGACTGCGGGCCGTTCCCGATCCCGGCCCGGTCATGCTGGGCGACCGCATGGCCGGTGTTCCCGGCAGCGTCGTGGTGCCTGTCCTGCAGGGACGTCGACCACTGCTCGTCGAAGTGCAGGCGCTTCTCGGCCCAGGGACGGCCGGCACGTCGGGGAGGCCACACACACTCGGCTTGGACCCGTCCAGGGCGAACCTGCTGCGGGCCCTGCTTGCATGCCGCGGCGAAGTGGACATCTCTGTCTCTTCCGAGTTCTTCGTCGCCGCGGTGGGCGGCATCTCTGTGACCGAACCTGCGGCCGACCTTGCGATTGCGCTCGCGATGGCGTCCGTCGTAAACGGAACAGCGGTGCCGCCCGACCTGTGTGCCTTCGGTGAGCTGGGGTTGGCCGGTGAGCTGCGCGCGGTGCCAGGCGCAGACCGCCGCCTGGCGGAGGCGCGGCGCTGCGGGTTCGTGCGCGCGTTGGTGCCCGGGTCGATCGCCGACGACGCGACCGTCAGCTCGCCGCATATGGAGGTGCATGGTGTACGCACCCTCGCCGAAGCGCTGGTCACGGCGTTCGGGCCGGCCGGAAAGCCGACGGCTGCGGATACGATGCCCGGGTGGTCGACGGTCCCGGCGGCAGCCAGCCGCTGAACGACGCGCTGGCTCTCATCGCGCCGGGCACCGCCCTGCGCGAAGGCCTTGACCGCGTCTTGCAGGCAAAGCACGGCGCTCTGATCATCATCGGTGACAACCCTGCGGTGCTCTCGATCTGCACCGGCGGTTTCCTGCTCGACGCTGAGTACACCCCGCAGCGTCTGTCCGAACTGGCAAAGATGGACGGCGCGATCATCTTGGCGCCCGACGTCTCCCGGATCGCACGGGCCAATGTGCATCTCGTCCCCAAGGCCAGCATCCCGACCTCGGAGACAGGCACCCGCCATCGCACGGCCGAGCGGGTTGCCCGCTCCATCGATGTCCCCGTCGTTGCCGTGTCAGAGGCGATGGCGACCATCGCCGTGTACCGCAACGACCGCAAGCACACGACGCAGACGGCGGGCTGGCTGATCGACCGCTCGAGCCAGGCTCTGTCGACATTGCAGAGATTCCGCTCCCGGTACGACGACGCCCTCTCCACGCTGACAAGGCTCGAAATGGAGGACTCGGTCTCGGTGCGCGACGTCGTCGCTGTCCTGCAACCAGGCGAGATGGTCCGCCGCATCGCCGTGGAGATCGAGGGCCACCTGGTCGAGCTCGGCTCCGACGGCCGACTTATCCGCCTCCAGACCGAGGAGCTCTCGGCCGGCGTCGAGGAGAGCCTCACCCTCGTCCTCATGGACTACACGGACGAGAAGGGGATCGCCCGGCTGCGTGCACTCGAAGCCGACGACCTGATGGACCTGCCCAGTGTCGTCGGTGCCCTCAACCTGCCTACTTCACGCGACGAGCTCCACACATCGCTGGCGCCACACGGGTTCCGGATGTTGCACCGGCTGCCGCAGCAGCTCTCAGGGACGCTGATCACTCGCCTGGTCGATCGGTTCGGCTCCCTGCCCGAGATCCTCTCGGCTTCGGCGGCCGAGCTCGAGTCGGTCGATGGCATCGGTGCCGCCACGGCCCGCCACATCCGTGACGGCCTCGCTCGTCTCGTCGAGGCCAGCATCTTCGAGCGCTACGAATAGCGCACGGATCTGGTAAAATGGTTGGCCGTCGTCGGACGGCTCGGGCCCGTGCCGACAATCTCCCTCCAGCAAGGCCCGCACGCTGGCGTGCCTACGCGGGCCCGCCTGTTCCACCCCGAGGAGTCCTGATTCCTGTGTCCTTCAAGGTCGGAGACAAAGTCGTCTACCCCCACCACGGGGCTGCCGTCATCGAGAAGCGCGAGACCAAGGTCGCCTTCGGGGAGAAGCGCGAGTACCTCGTCTTGCGGCTCGCCTACGGCGACCTGATCCTCAACGTCCCCGCCGACAACACCGATGGCGTCGGGCTGCGCGAGGTCATCAATGACGAGGAGGTGGAGGAGGTCTTCGCGGTGTTGCGCAAGAAGGAAGCGCGTATGCCGACGAACTGGTCCCGTCGCTACAAGAACCACTCCGAGAAGCTGCGCTCGGGAGACATCTATCAAGTGGCCGAGGTGGTCCGGAACCTCTCCATCCGGGACAAAGACAAAGGACTCTCGGCGGGCGAGAAGCGCATGTTGCAGCGGGCCCGCCAGATCCTCGTCTCCGAGCTGACCTTCGCGCTCAACGTGGACGAGGAGACCGCCGAAGAGCGTCTGAACGACGCCCTGACCTGACCGCCGGCCCGGTCGCACCGTGGCACGGGTGTGGTCGATCGTCGTGGCCGGTGGATCCGGCCGGCGATTCGGCGAACAAAAGCAGTTCTCCTCCCTGGGTGGCCGGCCGGTGTTGTCCTGGGCCGTCGACGCGTGCAAAGCCGTCTCCGACGGCGTCGTCGTCGTCGTTCCCGCCGCCGCACAGCCGGTCGACTCGCCGGGTGCGGATGCCGTCGTCACGGGCGGTACCACCCGCGCCGAATCGGTCCGCTGCGGCCTCGAAGCAGTGCCGGCCGGGGCCGATGTCATCGTCGTGCATGATGCAGTCCGCCCGCTCGCGCCGCAGTCGCTGTTTGCCGCCGTGCTCGATGCGCTCCACGAGGAAGGGGTCGTCGGAGCGGTGCCAGGGCTGGCCCCGAGTGACACCATCAAGGTCGTGGATCACCACATGAACGTCACGAACACGCTTGATCGCGACTCGCTCGTCGCCGTGCAGACGCCCCAGGCCTTCCGGGCAGACGTGTTGCGTGCCGCACACGCCACGGCAGCGAAAAGTCCCGGCGCCGAGGCCACCGACGACGCCATGCTCGTCGAAGCCGAAGGCGGCCGGGTGCGCGTCGTCCCCGGTCACGCCGGCAACCTCAAGATCACCACGCCTGCCGACCTCGCGACGGCAGAACGGCTGCTCGCAGCCGCCAAGGAGGCTTGAGATGCGCGTCGGCCAGGGTATCGACGTCCACCGGTTCTCGGAGGACCCACATCGGCCCCTCGTGCTCGGCGGCGTCGTGATCGAAGGCGCACGGGGCCTCGCCGGTCACAGCGACGCCGACGCCGTTTGTCACGCGCTGGCCGACGCGATCCTCGGCGCAGTCGGCCTCGGCGACCTCGGCCGCCATTTCCCCGACACCGATCCGGCCTGGGAGGGCGCCAACAGCGTCGCGTTGCTGACCGAGGTGGTCCGGCGAGCAAGCGCGCAGGGATTCGAAGTCGTGAACGCGGATTGCACGATCATCGCGGACACACCACGACTGGCACCGCACACCGACGCCATGGTCGAGCAGCTCGGTGCCGTCGTCAACGCGCCCCTCTCGGTGAAGGCGACCCGAGCCGAAGGCATCGGGGCGCTCGGGCGGGCCGAGGGCATCGCGTGCATGGCCATCGTCCTCATGGAGCAACGGTGAGCCCGCCATCGGGCCGCCCAGCCCGCCGACGCCCCGCTCCGTCCCGCGCCTCCGGCCGTGGCGACCCCAACACCAACAGGAGCAACAGCAGCGCACAACGCCACAACCGCCGCCGCCAGTCGTCCGGCCCACCTCTCGGCGAGCTGGGCGGCGACCAGGTCGAAGGTCGTCGCGCCGTCCTCGAGCTCCTGACCGCCAACCGCCGTGTCGTGCGCCGCATCCTCATGGCCGAGGACCAGGACCCGTCGGCCCAGCTCGACCACATCGAGGAGCTCGCAGCGCAGCGTCGCGTCCCCGTCGAGTCCGTGCCCCGCGCCCGCCTCGACACCCAGGCCCGTACCGACGCGCCCCAAGGCGTCGTCGCGTTGGCCCGCCCGCTCGATCCCGTTTCGCTCGAAGATCTCTCCCGTCCAGCCAACGACGGCACCCCGCCGTTCCTGCTCGTCGCCGCCGGCATCACCGACCCCCGCAACCTCGGCGCCCTCCTCCGCAGCGCCGAGTGCGCCGGCGTCGGGGGCGTCGTCCTCCCGCGCCACCGCTCCGCCCGCTTGTCGGCGACCGTCACCAAGACGGCCGCAGGAGCGATCGAGCATCTCTCCTTCGCCGTGGTGGGTGGCATCCCAACCGCGCTCCAAGAGCTCCGTGACCTCAGTGTGTGGTCGATCGGCCTGGACGGGGAGGCCGACCAGTCCCTTTACGATCTGCCCCTCGGCGATGGCCCCGTCGCGCTCGTTGTCGGCAGCGAGGAGAGGGGCCTCGCGCCACTCGTCCGCCGCCGCTGTGACGCGCTGGCTGCGATCCCCCAACACGGGACGCTGCCCTCGCTGAACGTCGGCGCTGCTGGCGCGGTCGCCTGCTTCGAAGTGGCGCGCCAGCGCGCGACTCGCCCCTAGTCCGCTTGCCGGGGGTCCACCGCCCGCCGTGCGGCCGGACCCGTCACGGCGGTCCACAGCGGTGACGGCCGCGACGTCATGACGCGTCCGCTCGGCCCGACGACGGTGAGTTCTTCGTTCGCGTTTCCGGACATGGTCCAGTCGCCTTGGTGCACCAAGTGGTGATGATGGACGCACAACAGACACAAGTTGTCGAGGTCGGTCGGACCACGATCGGGTTTCCAACGCTTGATGTGATGGGTATCGGTGAACGTCACGTTCGCACAGCCGGGGAAGCGGCAATGTCGGTCCCGCCGCCGCACCTCGCGGCGTTGAGGTCCGGTCGGCTCTCGGCGACTACGACCCTCGTACATCGTCCGACCGGCGTCATCGTCGATCGCCAAGGCGACGGTGGCATCGCAGGCAATCTGCTGCACCGTGCCTGCGCTGAGTAGGCCGTCCTGCTCGAGCTCCCCTGCGAGGTCTGAGTCCTCACCGGATCCATCGACCAATGCCGCGAGTGGCACGTGTACGACGACGAAATAGGGACTCTTGATTATCGCGTCGCCCTTCGACCTCGAGCGGACCAGACCCATGAACCCGTCGCACATGCGCTGGTCCCACGGTGTCTCACCGTCGGATGGAATGTCCCGGGCCATGGACTGGATGCAACTGCGAGTCTCCGCAAACGACTCGGGCGGCAGCTGCACGGTCATCGTGCGGAAGGTGTCGTTGAAGCGCAGGGACCTCCGGTCGTGGTCCAATCCAGCCTCGGCCGGGGCCGGAGCCTTCCGGTGCGAGCGAGCTACGTCCGCCAACTCGCGCACCGACCGTTCCCGTGCCGCCTCGACCAGCTCAGTGTCGTTCTCTGGCGTCGCCACGTCGGCGACCGCCCGCAACTTGTCGAAGCTGATCTCGCCTGCATTCAACGCTGCGGTCAGCTGCGGCAGGTCCCACGCCTTCTCGGCGACCCTCACAAAGGCTCTTGCCGTCGGCTGGCCCACGCTGAACCGCTCAACCGCCCAATTCTCGGCCGATGTGGCGCCATCGTCGCGAAAGGCCTGCCGGCGCTCGGCCTCGCCGAGCAGGATGAGGATCCGCCCGTCGATGGCCGATCGGAGCCGGAACAAGCCGTCCAGATCCTCCGCCAACTGCGCGTTCGACATCCTCGCCACGTCGGAGCCGATCAGCTCCAAACGGCCCAAGCCGAAAGCCGTGTCCATCGAAGGGCGAATGGTCGGTGGCCTCGACGACCTCGTTCACAAAAAAACGACCCAGTCCGTCTAGCTGCCACCCCGTCCGGTTAGGCCGCCGACGCCACCTCCGACGTGCAGTACGCGCATTTGTGCGCGGCCCAGGGGGATCTCGCTCAGGCACTCGGGGCACTCGCGCGTCTCGGGTTCGGGCTCCTCCTTCGGAAGTATGTTCAGTCGCCGCATCAATGCGTTGAGGGGCAGGACGACCGCGAAGAAGACCACCGTTGCGATGATGAGGAACGAGACCACCGTATTGATGAACGAGCCGTAATAGAACTTTGAATTGTGGAACGTGAAGTAGAGGCCCGAGAAGTCGCTCTTCCCGAAGATGGCGGCGATGAGCGGCGTGATGAAGTCCTTCACGAACGCCGCGACCATGGCGGTAAAGGCCGTGCCGACGACAATGGCGACGGCCAGGTCGACCACGTTGCCGCGCAGCACGAACTTCTTGAAGTCAGACAGCATGAGGCGCCTCCCAGTGGATATGGTCCTCCAGCGCCTTTCCCACAGGGCAGCGCGTCAAACCCCCGTGCAAGGGGCCGTGTGGAGCCCGAGGCAGGAATCGAACCCGCGACATCTTCATTACAAGTGAAGTGCTCTACCAACTGAGCTACTCGGGCGCAGCGGCCAGATTATCCCCAGGCCTGACCGGCTCTTGCCACCAACGGAAATCCTTGCGCCGGCCGCGGTGGCACGGCAGGCTTGATCCAGAAATGAGTCGCACGGATGCCTGACGACGGGCCGCAGCACTCCGGGGGGATGACCGGTTCGCTCAAAGCGGCGCGAGCCGCGGTCGTGCTCGTCATCTTCGTCGTTGCGGTTGCCATCCTCGTCGCAGTCGGGACGCGCTCGTCGCCAACCAAGCCATCCAGTGCCCAGACCACGTCGACGACCGCCGCGCCGGCTGGCGGGTCGACCACGACCACTGCCGCTGCCGCCGCCTCGTCCACGACCACGCCGACGACCGCAAGGCACGGCCACGGCGCGACCACCACCACGACCGCAGTGCCCCACGCCACGGTGAGCGTCGTCGTGGCCAACGCCACCACCACCAACGGCCTCGCCGCGCACTACTCGACCGTCATCGGCGCCGGTGGTTGGAAGATGGGGACTCCGATCGACGCATCCACGTCGCAGGCGACGTCCACCGTGTACTACGCAGCCGGCCAGCAGGCTGCCGCGCAGGAAATCGCGAACACCATCGGCGTGAAGCCGACGCAGGTACAGCCGCTCACCACGGCCGCACCGGTCAACGGCGTGACCGGTAACGATGTCGTCGTTGTTGTCGGCCAGGACCTGGCATCCGCAGCGAACGGCTCTTGACGCCAGCGGATCCGGCCGACGCTTACAGCACCAATGCCGGAGCGGGCGCATCGCTGCCCGACGCGCTCGCGCCCATGGCAGCCGCCCCGACACGCACAGCGCTGTTCCTCGACTTCGACGGGACCCTGGCTGCCATCGTCGCCGACCCGCGCGACGCTCGTCCCCTACCCGGGGTACCGGCTCTCCTGGCCGGTCTGGCTGAAGAATTCGAGCTGGTGGCGGTCGTTTCGGGTCGCCCCACCTCGTTCCTGTCCGAAGCTCTCGGCTCGCCTGCCGGCGTCACCTTGGCCGGTCTCTACGGGCTTGAGCGCGCCTTGCACGGCCCGGAGCACGACGCCTGGGCCGACGTCATCGACGAGGTCGTCCGCCAGGCGGAGGCCACGGCGCCACCCGGCATCTATGTGGAACCGAAGGGCCTGACGGTCACGCTCCACTGGCGCCACGCTCCGGCGCAGAAGGAATGGGTGCTCGAGTTCTCGCGGCGCGCCGCGGCCAGCCACAATCTCATCGTCCATCAGGGCCGTCACGAGCGCGAGTTGCGCCCGCCGCTCCAGGTCGACAAGGGCACCGTGGTGCATGCGCTCGCTGCCGAACAAGCGGGTGGTCTGGACAACGCGGCCGCGTTCGGCGACGACATCGGCGACCTTCCCGCCTTCGCAGCCCTCGGCGAGCTCACCAAACCTGACGGCACCTCGCTCTACACCGTGCGTGTTGCCGCCGTCGACAACGAGAGCCCCCGCCAGGTCGCCGACGCAGCCGACCTCACCGTCGCCGGCGCCGCAGGTGCCGTCGCGCTCCTCGCTGCCCTGAACGAAGCGGCCCACGGTACCCACTCCACATCAGCGTCCGCTCAACCCTGAGCCGCCGCCAGCTGGTCGGCCCACCAGTCCGCCGAGGTCCGCCCCCGGATTGCGGCCGACAACGAGCCGGCCCGAGCCGTCCGCTCCGTGGACGACATGGTCAACGCGGCATGGAGGGCGTCGGCCGTGCCGGCCACGTCGAAGGGGTTCACTCCGAGCGCACCCCCGCCGTCCAACTCGAGCTCTTCCCACGCTCCCGCCTCACGGGAGAGGACCAAGACCCCGTCCTCCGTGTTGATGAGCGGACCCTCCTTGGCCACCAGATTCATCCCGTCGCGCACCGGGTTGATCAAAAGGACGTCGGACAAGGTCAGTGCGGCCAACGAACGGGCGTAGTCGTCCGAGACCGACAGCACGATCGGCGTCCACCCACGACCGCCCCCACCGCCACCGTCCCCCAACGCGTGGTTGATCCGCTCCGCCGTGTGCTCCACATCCGCCGCATAGGCCAGATACTCGGCCAACCCCGTCCGCGACGGATACGCACACACGACGTGCACCACCCGTCCCCGCCACTCCGGCCGCGCGGTCAACAGCTCTTCGAAAGCCAACATCCCCCGCACGATGTTCTTCGACGGCTCCATGCGGTCGGCCCGACCCACCACCCGTCGTCCTTCGACCTCCGCCCGCAAAGCCTCGGTCGCTGCCGCGACACCGTCCGTCGCTGCCTCG
>Ga0306920_100012450_pt1 | contig 11543 bp, 12 predicted proteins | sample flu12Cox44000170_FD_204666 | JGI IMG/M metagenome (GOLD analysis project Ga0306920, IMG submission 204666) | Lab enrichment of tropical soil microbial communities from Luquillo Experimental Forest, Puerto Rico - flux4day.12C.oxic.44.000.170 (v2)... | ecosystem: Environmental > Terrestrial >...
GATGCCGTTGTTGCCGCAGATCATGACCACCGGCAGCCGGTGCCGGACCAGGGTGTCGGCGTCCATCAGCGAGAACCCGGCCGCGCCGTCCCCGAGCAGCAGCACGACCTGCGCGGCCGGGCGGGCGACCCGGGCGGCGATGGCGTACCCGGGACCGGTGCCCAGGCATCCGTACGGCCCGGGATCCAGCCAGCCCCCCGGGCGGCGGGGCTCGATGTACTTGCCCGCATAGGAGACGAAGTCGCCGCCGTCGCCGATCACGACGGCGTCGGCGTCCAGCTGCCGGGCCAGCTCGCCGTAGACCCGCAGAGGGTGGATCGGCTCCGCGTCGCTGGCCAGCAGCGGGGCGTCGGCGGCCATGGCCTGGTCACGGGCGGCTTGGAGCCTGGCCAGCCAGTCGGCCTCCCGGTGTCGCGCCCCTGACCCGGCCAGCTCGGTGAAGAACGCCGTCAGGTCCCCCGCGGCCGCCGCGGTCAGCTCGCGGTGCCTGGCGAGCTGCTCCGGCGCGTCCGCGACGTGCACGACGCCCGCCCGCGGCGTCCCGTTCTTCCCGCCGAACTCGCCGTAGCCCAGCCGGAAGTCGAGCGGCGTCCCCGCCACGATGACCAGGTCGGCCTCGCCGAGCGCGACCGGCCGGGCCCGGGATACCAGCAAGTCATGCCCGGCCGGCAGGATGCCGCGCCCCTGGCCGTTGGCGATCACGGGCAGCCGGAGCTCCTCGGCGGCGAGGCGGGCGGCCTCGTGCGCGCCGTCCAGCCACACGTCCGAGCCGAGGACGAGCGCCGGCCGGCGCGCCTGCGCCAGCAGCTTGGCGATCGCGGTGACCGCGGCCGGGTCGGGCCGCTCCCCGGCGCGGTGTCCGGCGGCCTCCCCGCTGCCCGCCGGGCCGGGCGCGGCGGGCGCCGAGCCGAACAGCGCCTCCAGGCTCGCGTCGACGAAGACCGGGCCGCGGTGCGGGGCGGCGGCGATCCGGAACGCCTCGTCGACCGCCGGGCCCACCCGCGCCGTCTCATGCTCGGTCCAGGCCCGCTTGGTGATCGCCTGCAGCAGCGCTGGATGGTCGATCTCCTGCAGGCTGCCTGAGCCCCAGCGGGAGTCGGGCGCGCGGCCGCCGATCACCACCAGCGGCGACGCGTTGAAGTGCGCGGTCGTCATCGCGCTCACGCCGTTGGTCACCCCCGGCCCGGCCGTGAGCACCGCGAACCCGGGGGCCCGCGTCAGCCGGGCCGTGCCCTCGGCCGCGAACACCGCGGTCTGCTCGTGCCTGACGTCCACGATCCGCATGGGCGGGTCGGCCTTGACTGCCCCGTCGTAGAGCGGGAAGACATGGCCGCCGGACAGCGTGAACATGGTTTGCGCGCCGTGCCGCCGTGCCGCGGCCACCGCGTGCGCCCCGCCGTGCTGCGGTTGCCCCTCGCCCATGTGCTGTCCCTCCGGCTCGCTGACCGCGACGCTACCAGCAGGTATCCCGGCCGTTCCATGACGCGCCGGATGGCATGATGGCGGGGTGCCGACGCTCACCGACCTTGCCTTGCGCCAGGCAGGCCTGGCCGAGGCGGACGTGGACTGGCTGCACATGCTGCTGTCCGACTGGCAGCTGCTGGCCGACCTGTCCTTTGCCGACCTGGTGCTGTGGGCGCGGCTGCAGGACGGGTCCGGCTGGGTGGCGCTGGCCCAGATCCGCCCGGTGACGGCGCCCACGGCCATTCCCGATGACATCGTCGGCGCGGTGCGGCCGGCGGGCGCGCGGCCCTTCCTCGACGTGGCCATGCAGGAGCGGCGGATATGCCGCGAGGGCGATCCGGAATGGACGACCGGGGTGCCGGTGCGGCACGAGACGATCCCGGTGGTCCGCGACGGCCGGGTGATCGCGGTGATCGAGCGGTCCACGAACCTGTCCGCCGCGCGCACGCCGAGCCGGATGGACCTCGCCTACCTGAGGGCCGCCGACGACCTGGCCCAGATGGTGGCGGCGGGCATCTTCCCCCGCACGGGTGAGCAGCCGACGCTGGTCCGGTCGCCGCGGGTGGGAGACGGGCTGCTCAGGCTCGGCCGGTCCGGAAGGGTGACGTACGCGAGCCCGAACGGGCTGTCGGCGTACCGCCGGCTCGGGCTCACCGCGGACCTGGTCGGGGCGGAGCTCGGCCCGCTGACCGCGCGGCTGTGCTCAACCGGCAGGCCCCGCGACGACTCGCTGATGCTGACCGCGAGCGGCCGGGCGCACATGGAGACGGAGGTGGAGGGCAACGGCTCGGTGGTCCAGCTGCGCGCGATCCCGCTCGTGGTCGGAGGGCTGCGTTCCGGCGCCCTGATCCTGCTGCGGGACGTGACCGAGCTCCGGCACCGGGAACGGGAGCTGATCACTAAGGACGCCACGATCAGGGAGATCCACCACCGGGTCAAGAACAACCTGCAGACCGTGGCCGCGCTGCTGCGGCTGCAGGCGCGCAGGCTCCATGCCGCGGAGGCCAGGGCCGCGCTCCAGGAGGCCGTGCGCCGGGTCGGGTCCATCGCCATCGTCCACGAGACGCTCTCGCACGCCCCGGACGAGATCGTCGACTTCGACGACATCGCCGGGCGGGTCGCGATGATGGCCGCGGAGGTGTCGGCGCCCGAAGCCCGGGTCAAGCCCGGTCTGTCGGGCGACTTCGGGATGCTGCCCGCCTCCGTGGCGACCCCGCTGGCGCTGGTCCTCACCGAACTGCTGCAGAACGCGCTGCAGCATGGCCTCACCCGGCCGACGGGCGCGCCGCGGGGGGGCAAGCTGGAGGTCACGGCCCGCCGGCGCAGCGGGCAGCTCACGGTCACCGTGACCGACAACGGAGCCGGGCTGCCGGAGGATTTCGACCTTAACTCGACGGCCAGCCTGGGCCTGCAGATCGTGCGCACGCTCGTGGTGGCGGAACTGGGCGGGCGCCTCGAGGTGGCCCCGCAGCCCGGCGGCGGGACCAGGGTCCTGGTCGAGGTACCGGTACAGCTGCCGGCGGCCGGGATGTCCGACGGCGCGGCAGGATCCCCGGAACTTCCCGGGCAGGAAAGGCCTGCCTAGCCCGCGGCGGCAGGCGAAGGTCAGGCGTGCGCCTGAGCCCTGATGCGAGCGGACCTGCGCTTGAGCGCGCGGCGTTCATCCTCGCTCAGCCCGCCCCAGACGCCGGAATCCTGGCCGCTCTCCAGCGCCCATTGCAGGCACGGCTCCATCACGGCGCAGTGCTGGCACACCCGTTTCGCCTCGTCGATCTGCAACAGTGCGGGACCCGTGTTCCCGATCGGGAAGAACAGCTCCGGGTCTTCGTCACGGCAGGCGGCGTGGTGTCGCCAGTCCATGAGGTCCACTCCTCTGTGAATCCGGGACCGTGGCCTAGGCCCGTCCTCAGTCGTGCTTGTGAACGATTTCACGAGCTATGCCGTATGCCGGGATCCTAAGTTCCCGGACCTGAGAGTCGTATCAAAGACTTGCGCCTCGATCTGGGCCCCCAGGCGAGTCCGTAGGGTTACGGCATTGCATAACCCGCCCAGCAGGGCGCATGGCTAGTGCGCCGCCCGCCAGGAGCCCTTTAACCCTCTCAAAGATCGGTTGCGAACCGCAAGAGTCTCAGGCAAAGGTTCGCGCGGATTTCAATGTCAGATGAGTCACACCGCGGACCCAAGTGCGTCACAGCTGCTCTAGGCTACGATCCGCAGCGCGTCGGGCACGGACAGGAACCGGACGCTCTCCCGTTCGCCCACGTACTCGCCGTCGAGCTGGAAGGCGACCGGGCGGGCCGACCTGAGCGTCAGCTCGGCCTGGTCGTGCAGGGCCAGCACGCTGCGCCCGCGCGGCTCACCGTCGGCCGACAGCAGCCGGGATGCGGTACGCAGCGTGCTCACGGTCCCCAGGCTGCGCAGGGCGAACAGGTCAAGGCCCCGGTCGAAGGCGGCCTGCCGGCTGGTGTAGACCGGGCGGCGGCCCAGGTACGTCCAGGGCGCGGTGTTGGACACGATGCCGAGGAACAACGGGCCGGCCGGGGGATGGCCGTCACGCTCCAGCGTGAGCGCGGGATGGCGCCGGTCGGTCACCCGGTAGAACTGCCGCAGGATCATCCTCAGGTAGAGCACCGGCGTGGCCGTCCGCCCCCGCGCCCGGTGGCCGTCGACCGCCCGCACCACCTCGGCGTCGAGGCCGAGCCCCGCGTGGAAGGTGAAATACCGGTCACCCGCCAGGCCCAGGCCGATGCGGCGGTAACGGCCTTCGGCGAGCGCCTGGAGCACCTGCCCGGTCGCGTCCACGGGATCGGCGGGCAGCCCCGCGGCGCGGGTGAACACGTTGGCGTTGCCCCCCGGCAGGGCCGCGAGCGCGGGAACGCTCGCGGCGGTCCCGCCCCGGGTGTCGCCGAGGATCCCGTTGACGGCCTCGTTGACCGTGCCGTCGCCGCCCAGCGTGAGCACCAGCCCGAAGCCGTCGTTACGGGCGGTGGCCGCGAGGCTGGTTGCGTGGCCCCGGTAGCGTGTCTGCACGACCTCAAGCTCGACGGCGGACGAGAGCGCCGAGGCGATGACATCGCGCCGGAGCGGGGTCGTGGAGGTGGCGTGTGGGTTCACGATCAAGAGCGCGCGCACGCGCTCAGGTTAGCGAGGCCGGGGCACCGGAGCCGCCGCGGCGTCCGCGCAGCCTGGCCGGCGCGGCGGTGGTACAGGGCCTTGAGGCCGCCGGGGTGCTGTTCGCGTCGGTGCTGGCCGGCGTCGACGCGGGCAGCGGGCGGTCCTATCACGCCAGCAGCGGCATCGCGCTGACCGTGATCGGGATCGTGACCGCGCTCGCGCTCGGGTACGTCGCGGCCGGGGTGGCCGGGGCCCGGGCCTGGAGCCGGACCCCGGCGCTGCTCACTCAGCTGTTCACCGCCATCGTGAGCATCTACCTGATCCAGGCGTCCCGGTATGAGTGGGGCGTGCCCGGGCTGGTGCTGGCCGTGGCCGGATTCGTGACCTTGCTCGTCCCGCCGAGCCTGCGCGCCCTGGCCCGGCAGCCGAGACCACCCGCCGACCAGGCCAAGCGCCGGACATGACGCAACGGGCCGCCGCGCGGGCCGGCAGGCCGCCTACTCGTCGGTGGTGAGGCCCTCGCGGAGCTGCGTCAGCGTCCTGGCCAGCAGCCGGGATACGTGCATCTGGGAGATGCCGAGCTCGGTCGCGATCTGCGACTGCGTCATGTTGCCGAAGAACCGGAGCATCAGGATCTTCTTCTCCCGGGGCGGGAGCCGCTCGAGCAGCGGCTTGAGCGATTCCCGGTACTCCACCCCTTCCAGGGCGTCGTCGAGCATGCCCAGCGACTCGGCCACCGCCGGGGCGTCCTCGTCACCCGAGTCCGGCGCGTCGAGCGACACCGTGGAGTAGGCGTTGGCGGACTCCAGGCCCTCCAGCACCTCCTCCTCACTCATCTGCAGGTGCGCTGCGAGCTCCGCCACCGTGGGCGCCCGGCCCAGCCGCTGGGCCAGGTCGCTGATCGCCTTGGTCAGCGCCAGCTTGAGTTCCTGCAGCCGGCGCGGGACGCGGACCGCCCACCCCTTGTCGCGGAAGTGCCGCTTGATCTCCCCCACGATGGTCGGCGTGGCGTAGGTGGAGAACTCCACGCCGCGGGACAGATCGAACCTGTCGATGGACTTGATCAGCCCGATCGTGGCCACCTGGGTCAGGTCGTCGAGCCACTCGCCGCGGTTGCGGAACCTGCGCGCCAGATACTCGACCAGGGGCAGGTGCAGCTCGACCAGCTCGCCCCGGATGCGCTGCCGCTCCTCACCGCCTTCGGGCAGCGTGGCGAGCCGCTCGAACAGTTCCCTGGCCCGGCCCCGCTCGCGCGTCGCGTGCTGGATTTTCGCGGCGGCCAGCGGGGCGCCGGTGTCCGCGGCGCCCGCGACAGCGGCGCGGAGCGCCTCGCCTTCCCTCACCTCGGCGAAGTCCGTGATCGCCGGCTCACCGTTGGCGTCGCCGACCGCCCGGTCCTCGGGCTGGGCGGCCATCGTGGCCTCGAACTCCTCGGTCAAAGCGACCTCGATTTCCCGCGTCACACCGCCCCCGGCGACTCTCTGCTCTTCCGCAGCACGATCGTCAGCAGGTCGCCGGGGCCCACGTGCGCGTCCACGCTTCCGGCCAGCGCGGTGAGCACGGTCCAGGCGAAGGTGTCGCTGGCCGGCTGTTGCGGAGCCAGGCACGCGACGGAAACGGCGATGGTCATGTCGTCATGGCCGAGCGTGAAGCCGCACTCCAGGCTGGCGCCGGGCACGGCCTGGCTGAGCAGCATGGCGCACGCCTCGTCCACGGCGATCCGCAGGTCCTCGATCTCGTCCAGCGTGAAGTCCAGGCGGGCGGCCAGCCCGGCCGTGGCGGTACGGAGCACCGACAGGTAGGCCCCCTCGGCCGGCATGCGCACGGTCACCTGGTCCTGGGCCTCGCGGCGCTCGGCCGGCTTGCCCGGCACGGCCGTCACGGCTGTTCCGGTTGCCGACGTGGTCGCTTCTTCCGTCACCTGTGTCCTCCCACACCGCCAGGCATCGGCCCGTCCGGGCTCTGCCTGCAACTTACCGTGAGCAAGCCGTGCCCAGGACAACGGCACGCGGCCACGGTGCCCAGTTGCGGCGTCGCCGCCCGGCTCGGCACCCCACCTCATACCGCCTTAATACAGCAGAGGACCGCGCCGGGCTGCTGCCCGCGTGGTCCTCCGGCTGGATCGCTGCCTAGGGTATCAGCCCTGCTTGGTCTCCCAGAAGATCTTTGCGATCTCGTCGATCTTGGCCAGCAGCTCGTCCGCCTTGGCCACGTCGGTGCTGCCCTTGGTGCCCGCCGAACCCGCCATCTTGGTCGCCTCGTTGAACAGCTGGTTCAGCTGCGGGTACTTCTCGAAGTGCGGCGGCTTGAAGTAGTCGGTCCACAGCACCCAGAGGTGGTGCTTGACCAGATCAGACCGCTCCTCCTTGATCTGGATCGCCCGGGCGCGGAACTCCGGGTCGGTGTTCTGCTGGTACTTCTCGCAGATCCCCCTGACGGATTCGGCCTCGATCCGGGCCTGGGCGGGATCGTAGACGCCGCAGGGGAGGTCACAGTGCGCGTGTGCGGTGGCCCTCGGCTCGAGAAGACGTGCGAGCAGCCTCATCGATCTCCTTCTCTCCTGTCAGATCATGTATTCCGGACTCCGACAGTACCCCGTGGCCTGTGAACTACTCCGGGAGGGCTCATGCAATGGCCGCTGTGGCGCGTGGCGGTGGCGGAGCGGTCCATGGAGCCCGCGCTGCGGCCGGGTGACTGGCTGCTCGTCCGGCGCGGCCTGCGGGCCGGCCGGCCGCCGCGCATCCGCCCCGGTCAGGTTGTGATCGCCCGGCATCCGGGCCGGCCGGACCTGTTGCTGGTTAAGCGCGTGGCCCGGCAGGCACCGGGCGGCTGGTGGCTGGAGTCCGACAATCCCGGCGCCGGGGCGGTGGACAGCCGCGCGTTCGGAGTAGTGCCGCCGGAGCTGATCGAGGGCCGCGTGCTGGCCCGCTACTGGCGTCGCTGGCCGGCTTAGGCCGCTCCGGGCGAGGCTTCATTCCGAACGAACCCGGCTCTCCCGCCCCGGCAAGCGAGAACGGCCCCGCCGGGTGGCGGGGCCGTTCTGGCTAGTGCTGACGCGGACTCAGTGGTGAATGCCGGTGTCCGGTAGCTCCTCCTCCCCGGACTGCCGGTTGACCAGGTCGAGCATCTCCTGCCGGGGCAGCTTAACGGCCATGGCCCAGTAGTAGATGATCAGGCTGAACGCGGTGACGACGAGAATGTCCCAGTAGAGCGGGATGTGGTTGGTGTTGGCGGGCGGCAGGACGGCACCGCCGCTGTACTGGCCCTGCCAGGAGATGATGCCCATGCCGATCAGCCACACCGGCAGCCATACCGCGTTCCTCCAGTCCAGCGGCGGCCGCTGCTCGTCGAAGGCCATCGAGATGCCGATCAGCAGGTACCCGATCAGCAGCACGATGGCGAACTTCACGAACGGCTCGAAGCCGTTCCAGTAGATGAGCAGGTCGGCGATGACGAACGACAGCGGGGCGAACACCTTGCCCCACGGCACGGCGTACGGCCGCTCAGCGTCCGGCACCTGCCCGCGGAAGGCGCCCAGGGAGAGCGGCGCGCCCGCGTACATCATCACGCTGGCCAGGGTGATCAGGTTGACCAGCGAGTGCCAGCTCGGGAACGGCAGCAGGAAGACCAGCCCGACGATGAACGCGAAGATGACCCCGACCCAGGGGACGCCGCTGGCGCTGGTCCGGCCGAAGATCGACGGGAAGTACCGGTTCCTGGCCAGGCCGTAGCTGATCCGCGAGGTTCCGGTCACGTAGATGAGGCCGGTGCCGGACGGGGAGATGAACGCGTCGGCCCGCAGGATGCTCGCCAGCCAGCCGAGCCCGATCACGCCGGCCAGGCCGGCGAACGGCCCGGCCACGATGTGCGCGATATCGGGATTGCAGGTCCCGGTCGCCGGGCAGGAGACGCCGTCCCAGCCGTGCGCGATGAAGCTATGGGGCATCGCGCCGATCATCACGACCTGGAGCAGGGTGTAGATCGCGGTGCCGATCAGCACCGCGATGATGATCGACCGCGGCAGGTTGCGTCCCGGGTTCTTGATCTCCCCGGCGAGCTGGTCGGCTTGCTCGAAGCCGGAGTAGGCGAAGATGATGCCGCCGGTCGTGACCGCCGCGAAAATGGGCTTGATCCCGCCGGCCAGGAAGCCGGTCTGGCCGCCGACGCCGGCGGTGAAGTTGGCGGTGTGCATGTGGAACAGCAGGACGAAGATGGTCAGGATCGGGATCGCGACCTTCCACCAGGTGATGACGTTGTTGACCCGGGCGAACTGGCGGATGCCCAGGAAGTTGACCGCGGTGAAGATCGCCATCAGCAGGATGGTCAGCAGGAAGCCGGTCGTGGTGATCTTTGACTTGTCCACGTTGTAGATGCTGGGCCAGAAGTAGGAGGCGTACTGCATGAACGCGAAGCACTCGACCGGCGCGATCGTGACCGCCTGCATGTAGGCGAAGAAGCCGAACGAGATGCCGGAGATGCTGCCGAACGCGAAGTGCGGGAACCTGGCCGTTCCGCCGGAGACCGGGTACATCGCGCCGAGCTCGGCGTGGCAGAGAGCCAGGAAGATGACCGCGATCCCGGCGATGATCCAGGCCAGGATGGCGCCCCCGCCCACCGCCACCGCGGCGGCGAGCGGGGCGAGCAGCCAGCCCGAGCCGATGATCGATGTCTCCGACGCCCAGGTGGCGCCTTTCAGGCCAATCTCCCGCTTGAGGCCGACGTCGGCCGGCCGGGTCTCAGTGGCTACTGGCTCTGATGCCATGTCCGAACCTTCTTCCGGGTTCGCATACGTGGGGCATACGCCTGTGAGTAGGGCTCATGCTAATGATCGACTCGGGACCTGAGAAGCAGCCCTTTGGCATCTTTTTGGTAACGCGGTAAGGGTCTGCCCACGTGGCAGCAAGGCAAAACGGGTGCGCTGGTGGAGTGTTCGTGCGAAGGCAGTGCCGTCTGTGGCGCCTGGTCGGCCTGCTCACGACTCGGATCCGATCGTGAGCACATGCCAGATGGTGGCCGTCAGCCACAAGAAGATCGTGAACACGACCAGGATCTCGAGTGCCTTCACGCTGTTGGCGATCAGCCCGGCCAGCCCGGCCAGCACCGCGATCGTGCCGAGCACGGTGGTGACTTTCCGGAAGATCAGTCCTTGCAGCGGTTGAGGCCTGGTATGCAGGTCGCCGGCGGCGCTCACGGCGCAGACGGAACCGAGGACCAGCTCCACGGCGCTGGCGGCCCACGCGCTGGAGAGCAGCAGCGAGCCCATTCCGTACATGAACCACGTGTACGCCAGGATCATCAGGACAACGGTGACCGACGACACGAGATCCCTCCAGGTCAGGCCCATGGCTAGCACCTCCTCCCGCGACCAAGTCTGCGCTCAATTTCCATCCGGGGGTAGCGGGGCCGGGAGCGTCGCCGACCGGAAATCTCCCCCGGGCCCACCTGGCGCTAAGCCGTTGGCCGGGAACGATCCGGGGCACGGCCTGCGGTCAGGGGACCATTGCCCCTGGCGGAGATCGTTCCTGGCCGCCATGCTAGGAACGGAGATCATGGCTGCCACCGATGGCAGCTCCGGCAAAAGGAGCAACGACATGCCTGGAATCGTTGTGGGCATCGATGGTTCGAGCGGTTCTCAGGAAGCACTGCAATGGGCCGTGAGGCACTCAGCGATCGAGCACCTGCCGCTCACGGTGCTGGCCGTGCACGAGGTGGCGGCGAGCACATGGACGCACAGCTCGCTTGTCTCTCCCCAGGACCGTCCCGACGAGGAGAAGATCCGCCAGGACGTTCAGGATGAAGTCAGCAAGATCATGGGCGAGACCGGGGACGCCAGACCTGAGTCGGTGACCGTCCGCGTGTTCAGCGGGCAGCCGGCCAATGCCCTCATCGAGGCGTCCCACGACGCCGATCTGGTGGTCGTCGGCTCGCGTGGCGGGGGCGGCTTCCCTCACCTGAGGCTGGGCTCGGTGACCTCCAAGGTCGTCAGTCACGCCGAAAGCCCCGTCGTCGTGGTCCGGCACAGCCGATAGCAGCCCGAAGCCACGACCGAAACCTGCGACAGCCCGCGGGCCGGCCGCCTGGCAGGCCCGCGGGCGCCGTCGAGGGACGGCTCGACCCTCATTGCGTGCTGGCGATGATGCCGGGCAGGCCGGAGCGCCGGCGGGCGCTAGCCGACGGCGGTGGACGCCGGGTAACCGGCCGCGGAACTGCGGTGGTTCCGGAGTGCGGTCACGTTGGCCTTGTCGGCCGCGTGCCTGAGGCAGTAGCGGTTGACCCGGCTCGGGGTCAGGTTGACGAAAGCGCCGCGGCAGCCCGGGATCGCGCAGATACCCAGGTGGTTCACCCCGAACTGGGTGGCGGCCATCGCCAGGCCACAGATCGCGCCCGCGGCGAACCGGTCGGCGACCGAGCCGCTGTCATCGAGGTGCAGGTGCCAGGCCGAGCGGTCGTGGCGCACCAGCACGGGACGGACGGGGTACTGGACCAGCAGCGCGTTCAGCCGCTCGGCGGCGGATGCGTGATCACGTTCGGCGGCGGCGACGAAGACCGCGGACAGTTCGGTCCTGAGCATCCGCAGCGCATCAAGGTCATGATGCGTCCACGGCCCGCGCATGTCCGGGTAGTCATCCAGGAACGCGCGGAATGCGCCGGTGGTGCCGAGCCGGTCAGCCTCGCCGTCCATGTCAACGGCCGTGTTTACGAGGCTCACCGCCAGCTCGGCATAGGACGTGAGATCCACTGCGTTCCTTTGGCTGCGGGGTCCGGGGCGTCGCTTCCCGCGGAAGAGTATGGCACACCCCCCCGTGCGATGGCGCCGCCTTATGTTACATATCAGGCACGAAGCGTCGCTATCGGGTGACACTGCCCCCCGTAGGACGCGCCGCTCCATGTCGCATGATGCACCGACGCGGCGCTAGTGTCCACACCATGTTTGCTGTCACCGCGGCGCGCATCGACGCCGACGA
>Ga0306920_100012451_pt1 | contig 11542 bp, 10 predicted proteins | sample flu12Cox44000170_FD_204666 | JGI IMG/M metagenome (GOLD analysis project Ga0306920, IMG submission 204666) | Lab enrichment of tropical soil microbial communities from Luquillo Experimental Forest, Puerto Rico - flux4day.12C.oxic.44.000.170 (v2)... | ecosystem: Environmental > Terrestrial >...
CACCACGCACTCCGTCAGCTCAGCGCCGCCGGAGCGGAGCGAAGCCCTGCAAGCGCAGCGGAGCGCAGGCGGCGCCTTTCTCAGCTTCAACCTTCTGAAGCAGGGTGCTCTCTCATAATGCATTGGAAAGCCTTGCCGCAAAGCGCCGCTCATTTTTCGTATCCCATCTTGGTGGCCGTAACCGGAGGGCAGGTGGCCGATAGTGCCTGCCGAGAGCGAACGGGAAGAGGGAGAAGCGCGAAAAAGCCGACCCGCGGGGCCGTGACAGGTGGGCCGTCAATGAACCCGTCTACGACGGTGGGAACCCTCCGCGGTTCTTTAGGCATCTCCGCATGACGGAGCCTCGCACACCGAACCGAATACGAGTCGGGCCCCCTGCTCATTGAATGTTGGTTCAAAAAACGGTGACCACCCACACCAACTTTGCAGGCCGGCTTACTGGACAGATGCTACGAAAAACCCACCGGGATGACAAGGGTGTCAGTTCAAAAATGTTGGAATCGTACTTGCTACGGTGGGAAGAAACGCGCCGGCATATTGCGCCGCTGAAGGGCAGGACGCGCCAATGGAACACCTGCTTTTATCCGGCGCGGCGACCCTCTTGCAGCACTTCGTCGAGTTCAGCTGCCAAGTGTTCAGCGCGCGCGGTATAGTCCTGGGTAGTGGCGGCATGGCGACGCTTCAATACAAGATACTCGTCAGCGATGTTGAGAGCTGCCAGCACGGCAACCCGCAACGAGTCCACGGTTGAGGCCTGCTCTGCGATCAGCCGCATCTTGGTGTCGACGTATTCTGCCAACTCGGAGATATATTCCGCATCCGAGCCCCGCAAATGGTAGGTCTGGTCGTAGATCTCAACCCGGACGCTACTGGCTCCGTTGCCGTTGGATTGACTCAAGTTCGCCTCCAGAAGTGGCTGTTGGTCAGCGGCTACACCTATTGCGTTCCACCAACCACTCTCAACTATCCACTGCCGTCGATTATCCCGCCTAATCTGCCGCGGTCAAAGTGTCAATTTGACTTAGCATCTTTTCTACTCGGGTACGTACTTCTTCCCGCTCGCGGCGCAGGTTAACCGTTTCCCGCTGGAGCCGTTCCAGCTCTTCCTCGCGCTCGGTCAACTGCTCGCGCAGGCGCGCGTTATCGCGTTCTGCTGCGGCCTTACCCTCGCGCGCCGTCTTCAGCAGCTCAATGGTGCGAAGGACTTTTTCTTCCAGCGATTGAAAATCTGCGGTGGAGACCGTGGCGGATTCAACTGCATTGGCTGGCATAGTGAAGGATGATCCTCTGAAAACTTGGTCTTGTGAAGGCAGTATATCGCAGAAGGTCGAGCACGATGACGAGGTACTTGCGATTCCGTGTGGATTCGACAACCGCGAACCTCAAGTTGCAACGTCTAAGGTGCAGCATCGGCGTCTGTAGTTGCAAAGAATGCACGTGTAGGATCCAGGCCAGGTTGGGCTCGATAGCCTTTCGGGGGCGATGGGCGTAGGAGGCGATTGTGATGTCCACTAACGGTCAATTGCCGGCATGTTGCAAGCTGCCCCGCTGGGTGTCGCTGATTCTAGGTGACAGAGAAGCCGAGCGGTTACAGGACGCCCCGGTGGTGACCTCGCAAGACTGCGAATCCTCGCACAGGAGGTGCAGGATCGAACGGACTTCGCCAGTGCCTCACCGCATCCGGTTCACGAAGTACAACACCAGCGACAGGATCACACTCAACAGAATCGAGGTCATAAGCGGGAAGTAAAACGTGGTGTGTTTACCGCGATAGACGATGTCACCGGGCAGGCGCCCGATGGGCAGGTTGACCTTGCCCGCCAGGATCAGGACGACCCCCAGGACAAGCAGCAGCCCTCCGATGAACACCAGTACGCGGCCCAAGTCGCCCATAACGCTATGGTAGCAAGCGGCCGGTCAGCACCGCTCGACGGCGGGACTTACATTTCATCGATCTTGGATCGCTGCTCTGCATGCATTCGTCGCTACAAGACTGGCATCCTGAGCGAGGCTGCCGGCCTTGAGCGCTGATGAATAATTCCACCGCAAGACGTGCGCCCCAGTTGTCTGGGCCGAACCCTCACAAATCATGGATGAACAGTCGATCCACGTCTGCTCAGCTGGTTTATGCTAGGGATTTACTCGTGACATTGAGGAGCTCTATGCGTCTTCGCCCAATCCTTCTTTGCGCCCTCCTCTCGCTGTGCTGTCCTCTTAGTTTTGCCCAGCAACGACCTGTCTCTCCCGCGGAAGCAGGGCAACAACCTAAGCCTGCACTCGTCAACCCGTCGCCACCGCCGCCGGCGCCCCTGAAGAAATCGACCGCCACGACCGCCGTTCAACTAAAGCCAGCGGAGCTGAAGGCGCTCGACGTCCACCTCATGGACAGATCGATCGATCCGTGCGTCGATTTCTACCAATACTCCTGTGGCGGCTGGGAGAAGCAGAACCCCATTCCTGCTGATCGCGCCGCCTGGGGCCGTGATTCAGAATTGTCTGACAAGAATCTCGAGATCCTGCGCACCATCCTAGAACGGGCCACGGCGAACGATCCAAATCGCAGCCCCGTCGATCAAAAAATCGGGGATATGTATGCCTCGTGCATGGACGAGCCAAAAATCGAGGCTCTCGGCGCCGAGCCGCTGAAGCCCCACCTGGACCGCATCGCAGCGATTACCAATGAGCAGCAACTTGCTGCCGAGATTGCACAACAGCACAATGCGACCGCTCCCCTCCATGAGGGGGAGGGCGTTGCCATGTTCCACTTCAGCTCCGACCAAGATTTTAAAGACGCGAGCTCCGAGATCGCCGAGGCCGACCAGGCCGGATTGGGGCTGCCTGAGCGTGACTACTATTTCCGCGATGACGCCAAGAGCAAAGAGCTGCGCGGACAATATGTGCAGCACGTGACCAACATGTTTCAGCTGCTGGGGGAAACGCAGCAACAAGCGACGAAGGATGCGCAGACCGTGATGCGTATGGAGACTGCGCTGGCCAAGGGATCTCTCGATGTAGTCGCACGCCGCGATCCAACCAAGCTATACCACATGATGACCATGCAGGAGCTCGAAACGTTGACCCCGAGCTTCGACTGGAGCACGTATCTCGAGGTCGTTGGCATGCCATCGGTCCAGAAGCTGAATGTTGCCGTGCCTGACTTCTTCACCAATCTTGAACAGTTGCTGAAGAGCGAACCAGTCGAAAACTGGCAAACCTATCTGCGCTGGCACATTGCGCACGACATGGCGCCGTACCTGTCGTCGAACTTTGTCAATGAGAACTTCGATTTCTATAGCCGCAAGTTGCAAGGTACCGAACAGTTGCGTCCGCGCTGGAAACGCTGCGTGAGCTATGTTGATCGCGACTTGGGTGAAGTCCTGGGACAGGCTTACGTGAAAGAGGCGTTTCCGCCTGCGAGCAAAGAGCGCACGCTGAAGATGGTGCACGACATCGAGAACGCGATGGCGCAGGACATTGAATCCCTCGATTGGATGTCGCCCGCCACCAAGCAAAAGGCTCTGGAGAAGCTACACGCCGTCGCCAACAAGATTGGCTACCCCGACAAATGGCGCGACTACACCAAGCTGGAGATCGTCCGCGGCGACTTCGCCGGTAACATCCTGCGCGCCCAGGCCTTCGAGAACCAGCGCCAGTTAGCGAAGATCGGCAAGCCTGTCGACCGCGGCGAGTGGGTGATGACCCCTCCTACGGTCAATGCTTATTACAACCCTCAAATGAACGATATCAACTTCCCTGCCGGAATTCTGCAGCCGCCGTACTACGATCCCAGGGCGGATGATGCGGTGAACTACGGCGATGCCGGAGGCGTGATTGGCCACGAGCTGACGCACGGCTTCGACGATGCAGGCCGACAGTTCGACGGCAAGGGCAATCTGAATGACTGGTGGACGGAACAGGATGCGAAGGCGTTCGAACAGCGCACGCAATGCATCGTGAACGAATATAACCAGTTCACCGCCACCGATGACGTTAAGGTCAATGGCAAGCTTACACTGGGCGAGAACGTTGCCGACCTAGGGGGATTGCGGTTGGCGTTCATGGCCTACATGACCTCGCTCAATGGCCAGCCCGCCCCGAAAGCCGATGGCATGAGTGCGGATCAGCGATTTTTCGTCAGCTACGGACAGGGCTGGTGCGAGAACGATCGCCCCGACTTCCTGCGTATGCTGGCGCAAACCAACCCACATGCGCCAACCAGGTGGCGCGTCAATGGTGTGGTTGCGAACCTGCCGGAGTTCCAGAAAGCCTTCGGCTGCAAGGCCGGACAGCCGATGGTGCGCGCGAATGCCTGCCGGGTGTGGTAGAGAGGCTGCTGTTTTCCCGTAGTTCTCGGCCTAGTGCTGTTAGCGTTGGGGCTGCGGAATGGTATGCGCGGCGGAGAACGTCCGCCGCGGCGTATGGCTGTTCGAGCCGCACGATTGTACAGCTGCTTCGCCGTGCCTCATTCTCTTGTTCTGACTCTGGCCGCAGCCAATGTTCCGGCTTGGCCTGTTCGGCTTGGGGATGGCGCTTACAGTGACAGTTCCCGGCAAGGGTACTGGTTCCCCCGGTTTACTTTCCCGCCTCATAGACCGTTTTCCCGCCTACCACTGTGCGTAATACCCTTGTCTTCAATATCTCCGGTGGCGTGACCCTAAGCAGGTCGCGATCCAGAACCACAAAGTCGGCAAGCATTCCCGGAACCAGGGTGCCTTTCTCCTTTTCGGCGAACTGAGCATAGGCTGATCCCACCGTGTAAGCCGCGAGCGCTTGTTCAATAGTTAGCTTTTGCTGACGGAAGTATTCTTTAATCCCTGCCTCGTTCTTACGCGTGACCGCTGCGTAAACGCCACGGAAGGGGGTAATAGGTTCTACTGGATAGTCCGTCCCAAACGCAATTGGGATGCCGTTGTTAAGAAACTGCCTCCATGGATAAGAAGTCTTTGCCCGCTCCGGCCCAATACGTTCTATGGCCCAGTTCATGTCGGTCAACAGATGATTGGGCTGTACTGATGCGATGACGCCAAGCTTCTTATACTCGGCGAACTGGTAAGGGGCGATGATTTGGTCATGCTCGATCCGGAAGCGAAAGTCCTGCGGCTGGTCCGCCTGGGGACGCATCTTGTGTTCCTGCACATACTGTTCGGCCTGCGCGAAGGCATCCAGCGCCATTTGCACGGCGCCATCGCCGATGGCATGAAAACCAATCTGGAAGCCCGCAGCAGCACGCTCTCTGGCCATTTGGTTGAGCTTATCCGCTTGGTAGCGAGGTAGGCCGGAATTGCCTGGATCATCTGAGTACGGGGCCAGCAGGGCAGCGGTGCGTGAGCCCAGGGAGCCATCCATGAAGCCTTTCAGCATGGCAGTATGCAGCATCGGGTCGTCCGTAGGATGCGCATCCCGGTGCTTTCGCAGAAGATCTACCGGAGCATCGAAGGGCAGCCACTCGCTGATGCGTACGGACAGCTTGCCTTCTCGCTCCATGTCCTGGTAGGCAAGAAAAGTCTCCCAACTCGAGTTGTCCTGCGCGGAGGTTATTCCCCAGCGTGAGACGTCGGCCAGTGCCACCTCTGCAGCCTGGCGAAGGCGTGCTGGTGTCGGCGGCGGAATCCGTGCCTCCACGTCGTGCATTGCAGTGTCACGCAAGATGCCAGTCGGCTCACCACTAGCATCGTGGTCGATCATGCCGCCTTGCGGATTGGGCGTTTTCGCCGTGATGTTTGCAACCGTCAGGGCAGCTGTATTAACCACCGCGATATGGCTGTCCACGCGGTGAAACATGGCGGGATGTCCAGCGCTGACCGCGTCGATATCTTGGCGCGTAGGCAGCGTCTGGTCGGACCACAAAGTCTGGTCCCAGCCTCCCCCAGTGAGCCACTCCCCGCGGGCTGTTGTCTTGTCGGCAGAAGCGATACGCTGCTGCATTTCGGCTAGAGATTTGACACCAACGAGATCGACACTCAGCTGCTGCAAGCCAGCAGCTTCCAGATGTACGTGTGCGTCATTGAAGCCGGGCATCACGAAGTGCCCGCCGAGATCAATGACCTGCGTGTGCCCTTTTTTCAGTCTGCGAATATCGTCGTTGGCACCGACGGCAATGATGCGGCCATTGCGCACGGCCATCGCCTGCGCTCGCGCCGGAGTAGCTTCCGTGTAAAAATCTCCGTTGATGAAGATCGCGTCGGGTGTCGCATCATCAGACGATTTGTCAGTCGGTGGTTCGGAGCTGGCTAAAGAACTCAAGGCAAAACCGAACAGAACGGCCAATAAGGAGAGTCTCATCCGTGGAGTCTCATTCGTCTGACACCCCGGCGAGGGCGAGGGTCAGTAGCAGGATTCGCTTCAGGCCCAGATCACGGTCTGAGGGATCGTACCACTCGGAAAGGGAGTGCGCACCTCCGCCGGTTCCGCCTGCGCCGATGGCGATCGCTTCGCGTCCCAGGGACAGCGGGATGTTGGCGTCGGTGGAGGCACGCTGGATGCGGGCTGTGTTATTCAACTGTGCATCGACTGCACGAATTATCTTCAGCAGATGCGCGTCGCCTGACAGATCCGCGGCCGGGCGATTTCCGATGACGCGAACCTCTGCCGAGAGTGCTTCCTGTCGCTTGCGCCCTGTCATCTGCGGCAGGACCTCGTCAATGGCATCATGCAAAGCGCGCTCGAGGCGATCGAGTTCGCTTACCGATGCCGAGCGCGTGTCCACACGAATTGTGGCTGACTCGGGAATGGAATTCACTGACGTGCCACCCATGATGGTGCCTATGTTGTACGTCGTTTTTGGAACCGTGGGGACGGTAGTGCGGGTAAAGCGCTCAATGATTCGCGCCACGGCAATGATCGGGTTCGGCAATCCAAAATCGCTCCATGAGTGCCCGCCCTGGCCACGTACCGTAATTTCGTAACGGCGGCTCCCAAGACCTTCGGCGATGATTGTGTCCGTGCCCGCGCCATCGACGGCCACCAGTGCGGCAATCGATTGCGACCATCGCGGCTGCTGAAAGATGTGACGCATCCCGCGCAGATCGCCCTCGCCCTCCTCGCCCACGTTGCCGATGAACAGGATAGGTGCAGCGTTCGCCAAGCTGGTGGCGCAGATTGCGCCTGCGATTGCCAGCAGTGCAACGATCCCGCTGGCGTTGTCGGATATGCCGGGTCCGTACAGCTTGCCGCCCTCGCGCCGTGGCCCGACATCTGTTCCTTCAGGAAATACGGTGTCGATGTGGGCACTCAGGGCGATGTAGGGGGCTTTCGGATCCGAGCCGGGCCGGATGGCGAAGACGTTGCCGAGTTCATCTTGATGAACGTCTGCCAGAGGCAGCTCTTCCAGCTGCGCTCGCAGCCAATCGCTTCGCGGCCCCTCGCCCCACGCCGGAGCCGCAATGGCGGTGACGTCGAGCTGCAGCTCTTCCAGCGCTCTCGCGTTGGCACGAAACCATGCGAAAGCTTCATGCACCTTCCGCATTTCGGCGATGCGCGCCACGATCTGCTGGGCCGAGCGGGATGTTTGCGACCCGCTGAAAGAGAACGCTTCTCCCGAAACTGCGCGTGCTGGAGGACCAACGCCCATGCAGATTCCCCAGTGTAATACGTGCTGTGCGGCAAAACGCACGTTGCAGCGCTAGTAGAGCACCTCGGCCAGCCTGCCGCTGGCAATCAGCTCGCCCACACGGGCAAAATCAGGGGTCAAGATCCTGTCAGACGTGATCGGCGCCGAGACCGCACGGATCGCAGCGTGCGCGCGCTGGCCACGCCTGCCCGGCTTGAGTGGCGCCAGAAAATCGATTGCCTGCGCCACAGCCAGCGCCTCGAGCGCAAGAACGTTACGTGTGTTGTCGATGACTCGCAGCAGCTTGTTGGCCGCCGTCATGCCCATCGAGACATAATCTTCTTTGTTGCCCGAAGTCGTGATTGAGTCGACCGAGGCCGGATGCGCCAGAATCTTGTTCTCACTCACCAGCGCCGCCGCAGTGACCTGGGCCATCATGAAACCGGAATTCAATCCCGCACCCGCCGACAGGAATGGGGGCAATCCCTCGTTCAGCTGCGGATTCACCAGCCGCTCCAGCCGGCGCTCCGAGATGCCGGCTAGCGCGCTGAGCGCGATGGCCAGAAAATCAAGCGCGAAGGCTAACGGCTCACCATGGAAGTTGCCGCCCGAAATCACCTCGCCCAGGGCCGGTGCTCCGGCGAGTGGCTTCGGGGCACCGACTTTGCGTTCAGCCGGGAAAACCAGCGGGTTGTCCACCGCCGAATTCATCTCGACTTCGAACACGTCCCGGCAATGCACCAGCGTGTCGCGAACCGCGCCGTGCACCTGAGGAATACAGCGCAACGAATAGGCATCCTGTACCTTGCCGCAGTCACGATGCGACTCGCGAATCGCACTGTCTTCCAGCATCATGCGCAGATGCTGAGCAGCCAGCTCTTGTCCGGCGTGCGGACGGGCGCGATGAATCCGCTCGTCAAAGGCGACATTGGTGCCCTTTTGTGCGTCCACGGTAAGCCCGCCGATTACGTCAGCCGAATCGACAAGCACCTGTGACTGCATCGTCGCCAGCAATCCAACGGCCAGCATGGCCTGAGTGCCGTTGATAAGGGAAATCGTCTCCTTCGCCTGCAAAACCAGCGGCTTCACCCCCGCCTCTTTCAGCGCGTCGGAAGCCGGCAGACGCTTGCCGTGATACGCAGCGTCGCCTTCACCGATCAGCGTCAGCCCCAGGTGCGATAGCGGGGCCAAATCGCCACTGGCGCCCACACTGCCCTGTGACGGAATGACCGGATGGACGCCGCGATTCAGAAGCTCACAGAGCATGTCGATCACCACAGCGCGCACTCCGGAGAATCCCTTGGCCAGCGAGTTGGCTCGCAGCAGCATCATTGCGCGGGTCACGTCCTCGCCCAAAGGCTCACCTACGCCCGTAGCGTGTGAGCGCATCATGTTGATCTGCAGCGCGCGAATCTGATCGGCAGGTATGCGCACGTCGCTAAGCTGCCCGACACCAGTGTTCACGGCATATGCCACGCGGTCGTGCTCGAGCAGATCTTCCACTACGGCACGTGCTCGGTCGACGGCCGCGCGCGCCTCCGGCTGCAGAAGCACCGGACGCCGTTCGTACACCACTTCACGGACCTGGCCCAGCGTTAAGTCATTTCCATTAATGTGGAGTGCTTGCAAGAGGAATCCTCAACGACAGAGGCTGATCGTCCGCCTTCCCAAAACCCAGGCTAAAAAAGGGCTCCACCAAAAGATAACGGATGGCGCCGGCGCAGGTCGAGTTCTGTAGCCTTCGCGCAAAGAAAGCGCAGCCCGCGCCGCTCCCCGAGTTACAGGAAAAGAACCCTGGAAGATCAAACGCCTGGTGTTATTCGATGCCCAGCTGCTTGCGCGCATCTGCACTGAGCCGCTCAGGTGTCCATTGCGGATACCACACAATGCTGACCGTCGCGTTGCTCACGCCGGGAATGCGTAACAAGCGTTGCTTCACCTGTTCACTGATAGAGCCTTGCGAAGGACATCCGGGCGCAGTGAGCGTCATCTCGACTTCGACATCCTCGCCTGGCAGATTAGCCACTTCCGTGGGCTTCACACGAACTTCGTAGATGAGGCCAAGGTCAACGATATTTACTGGAATCTCGGGGTCGTAGCACTCCTTGAGCGCCAAGATAACATCTTCCTGAGTCACGGCCATTCAGTCCTCACTACAAATAGTTTAGCGGCAAGGAAGGGCTTTCGTCTCGCAGGACCGCCCGCATACACTTGCAGCATCCAACCTGGCCTGTTCTGACCCATAAACATAGCGCCTCAGATCAGCATCGAAGTACCTTGGAAGATAAATATGTCGAAGCCGGCTAAAATCCTCCAGGTTGTTCTGCTGATCGTACTGCTTGTCGCGGGCATCAACTTTTATCGCTCGATACGTGAGCGCCGCACTGGCTTGGCTGCACCGAGTAAAACCAGGGTTGCACTTGATCCGGATTATTACGTCACGCCCAAGAAGCTGCACCCGCAGGACTTGAGAGATGCGAAGGAGTTAACTGAGCAGCCTGTGTGGGTTCGAGAGGGCTATCGCTTCACCTACTATCCGTATGCCGGACATACGGACTTTCAACATCCGGCAGGCACTCTTGGACCCATCGAAAAATTGAACATCGTGAACATTGCGGTGGATCGGCCGCCCCAATCCTCGGGGGACAAACAGGTCATGGCGGTTTTCCAGAGGGACGGCAACCGCTATGCTTTTCCTGTGGGCACTGAGTATCGAGACAGTTATCAGATCTTCTCCGATGACATTCTCTTCGTTCAGGATCCGCACGAACTGTACAAACATTGGTCTGGTGACATCTGGAAATCGATCGACAATCACGAGGTGAAACCAGGTATGAATGAGTTACAGGCCTCCTTCGCCATTGGAATGGGTTCGCCCGAAGGAACCGGCGAAGAGAATCCTCGCATTGTCGACTATCCCAACAATGGACATCCCTTGCGTGTGACTTACACGAACGGGAAGATCAGCGACGTACAACCGGGAGCGTGAAGGCTGGAGACCGCCGCACACGCTCAACCATTCAAGACGGGCAGGGCCCGAATGCGCTTCCTGGTCGCCGCAAAGATCGCATTGCACAAGGCTGGAGCTAGCGGAGGTACGGGTGGCTCCCCGATTCCCGTCGGCGGCTCATGGCTCTCCACAAAATAGGCTTCCACGGCGGGGATTTCGTTCATCCTCACGATCGGATAGGTGTCGAAGTTCGCTTGCTGGACTTGACCTCGTTCGATCGTGATCTTTCCGCGCAATGCCGCTGACAGCCCGAAGAGGATCGCACCGTAAATCTGCTGCTCGAGGATCTTGGGATTCACGACCTGACCGCAATCCACTGCGGCCACGACCCGCTCGACGTGAGGTTCATCGTCCTGCATCGTGATCTCGACAACTTCCGCGGCGTAGCTTCCGAAGCAGCCAAATGCAGCGATGCCGCGGTGACGACCCGCCAGCAATGCCTTACTCCATTCAGCCTTTTCTGCCACGAGCTGAAGGACACCACGTAGACGGTCCGTACGCCACTTGGTATCGAAGAAGGTGATCTCCTTATCTTCGGCAAGCAAATGCACTCTGTAGCTGAGAGGATCCTTGCCGGCTGCAATAGACAACTCATCGATGAAACATTCGCTGGCGAAAGCCATCTGAGCCGCATAGACCGACCGCATCCACCCTAACGGAACTGGCGTTGGGGTTGCGACATAGTCCATGTTGATGCTGGGAACCAGGTATAAAAAGGACGCCTCGTCTTTCAGGTCAGGATCGACTCCGGCCTCCAGAGGCTGTCCCTTCTGGCCGGCGATGGTCGGAGATACAAGGCGATGCATGAAAGCCGTAGGCCATCCCTGAGAATCGAGCACCGCTTTGAGCTGGTGAACACTTGGCGGCCGGTAGGTCGAGAACCGCATGTCGTCTTCGCGCGTCCATATAACCTGCACCGGCGCGTTGATGGCTCTCGAGACCAGCGCTGCTTCAATTGCGTAGTCATGTTCAAGACGGCGGCC
>Ga0306920_100012452_pt1 | contig 11542 bp, 15 predicted proteins | sample flu12Cox44000170_FD_204666 | JGI IMG/M metagenome (GOLD analysis project Ga0306920, IMG submission 204666) | Lab enrichment of tropical soil microbial communities from Luquillo Experimental Forest, Puerto Rico - flux4day.12C.oxic.44.000.170 (v2)... | ecosystem: Environmental > Terrestrial >...
TGATTGCCATGCTCAAAAGCGAGAGCCTCTTTGATTCCACCCACCCTCGTCGGTCGCCGCATCCTGCCCCCACCCCGGAGGCACCATGCGCCGCTTGACAAACGGTGGGGAGTCCTACCCCACCTTGCGGCCGTCCCTTCGCTGGACGCGCAAAGTCGACGAGGTGCGCATTTGCACGGTCTGTGAACATGAGATCGTTAGCAGAATCCGCAGCAGGATCGGCGAGGTCCTCAGCGAGTTCGTTTCGGCTGACGGCGCATGCTGGGAATGCGCGCACGTTCAGTGAAACAGCCACGCCACGCCCCATGCAGTCGCGAGAATCAGGCTCGCGACGAGCAAGTCGTGCAGATTGCCGGGGTCCGGAATCATTAGCCGTCTCTAACAACTTAGCGTTGCTTCCGCAATTACTGCCGGTTACAGTGCGCCAGTCGCCCGTGCCGCTGCTGGTTTGATACATCGCGCATTTGATTGTGCCCTCTTTTTACTCAAATCAGTAATCTCTGAAATACGTTCTTACACGGTTGAGAGGTTGAGGTTATGGTGGTCGTGGCGGTGCTCAACCAAAAGGGCGGGGTGGGGAAAACCACCCTCGCGACCAATCTGGCGCGCGCCTTGCTCTCGAGCTGGGCAAGGTTCGGCACAACTTTACCGGCCGCAATCTCCACGGAGACCGCGAACTTGCGCGGCTAGTCTCCACATGCGTTATGGATGCCCGAGGTCAGTTTGCAGCACTAGTCAACGCAACCGAAGGCACCATCCACTGCGCCAGCTGCGCGACGATCGGCGCAAGCAAATTGCTGCTTGCGCCCAGGGGCGAGCTGTGCGAAGTGTGCGGGGCTTGTGCTGCAAACTGGGTCGCGCGCCCGAACTGAAGAGATGCCTGACCCGACTGGCCGCCCTTGCCTCAATTACCGCGTCATCGATCACCATCGAGTTCGCGCGCCGAGCTTTTGAAAGACCTCCTTCCGGCTTACGAAATCAAGACCGACATACAGGCCATTCAACAAGTGGTTTCGGATAAGTTCCACATTCGTTTGGCCGATCTTAAATCAAAGAAGCGCACCCTCGCATCGCGTTTTGCCGGCAAGTTGCGATGTATCTCTGTCGCAAGATCACTGGCAACTCTTTCCCCAGCATCGGCGAGCAGCTCGGCCGCCACCATTCTACCGTGATCCACGCCTTCCATTTGATCGAGCAGCGAGTCAACAACGATTCGGCTTTTCGGTTCTCGATCGAAAAGATTGAAACACGGATTGAAGAATGCGCCAGCGACCGCAATCCCGGATCACCACCGTCAAAGGTTGTGGACCCTTAGTCGGGCAAGCCCGAGATTGAGCAATTGAAGCTACAGAGACGCGATTGCAGCTTGTCCCCTGTCGTGATTCAGGCTCTCAAACAATGCCCAATTCAGCGAGAAACACATGCTGGGTCGCCTTGCGCGCGGCCGTACCCGCGTACGCACCGGCCGAAGCCGCGATCAGCCGATTGCCCTGAAAGGTCGCGATGCCGAGCAGTGTTTCCTCGACCGCAGTCGTCACACCGGCTTCCGCCATCGCGGCGAACCCCTTGAACCATCGTTTCGCCGTTTCCTGTTGAGAAGCCGTGAGTTGTGCAAGCATCTGGGGATATCGAGTCCTCAGCTGGTACTGGACGTCACCCGCTGCTTCAACGGTTACGCCGATGAGATCACGTACGTAGCGGTCGGCGTTTTTTTCCGACAGAAAGCCCCTGAGGTCGCCCAACGCCTGCGGCGTCCCACTGAACTGCATCGGAGGTGTGACGTGAATTTCGTCGACGGTGACAAATCCGTCCTTGCCAAAGAAGTATTCCAGACAGGCATCGGCCACTGCGCGCGGAAATCCAGGGTCGATCAGATTTTTGAAAGTTGTGACCAACGAAAGCGCGATGCCAAATTGGCCTTCGAGAAATGAACCAAGGATTGACGAAAGATTCCTTAAATCGGGCTTGCGGTCGAAGAAATCGTGCAGCCTGGCGAGGATTGCGGTCGGGTCGCCGCTCTCGAAGATGGGTTTGAGGTCACGGCTCGGGTCGGCAAGGCTCTGGATGAGCTTCTCCGCAGTAAGGTCGCTCACGCCCAGCCCGCCGAGCTCGGGCAGCTTCAGCACGTCGAGCAGCGGAGAAAAATCGAGCGCGAGGTTGCGAGGAAGCGGCTGGCCAGCCCGTAACTCGTGCCCGAAGGTAGTCGGCTCATGGGCCACGATTTTAGCGAGCGGGAGCTTGTGGGCCAGCGCACCCGCTACCGCATCCTGGAGAAGCGCTACGATCGCGAAATTTGACTTGGCGTCCTTGGTGAGCATTGGGCGATCCTCCCCTCTTGCGCGGCTATACCTCGGAGCAGCAAAATCCCGCGACCAGGGGCTTTAGACGTTCGACCAGCATTGATTGCCGAGTTCGTCGTAGAACTCTTCCGTAAGGTCGGCTCCTTTCAGCGTCAGAAGCAGGAAGCCATTGAAAGCGCGTTGCGGCGGATCGGGGCGCGTTTCGGCCCAACGCACCTTCACATCCCCCTGACCAAGCCGTGAGAGTTCCTTCGGAAACCCCACGTAAGGGATAGCGCCATGGCCCACGCACCGGGCGCTGAAGGTGGAGGTTCGATTGAGCATGATCTGTTCGTACACGATGGCAGTGTGAACGTGTCCCCAGTACCAGAAGAAGTCGCGCACGTCCTTTAGCTGCTGCATGACCATTTGATACAGCGGCTTGGTCGCCACCGCGCCAGTTATCGGATCGACGTCGAAGCCGTCATGATGAGTTAGCAGGATAACACGCTTACCGGCATGCTCTCTGAGCACTTCGCTCAACCATTCGACCTGGACGGTCCCGTTGCGTTCGCGCGAGTCGGACAGCGTACCTTGTTCGTATAACAGGCTCTGACGATACCCGAAAAAAGCGGTATCAAGACCGATGATCAGCCAATTTTCGTTGTTGAGGGCGAAGTAACTCAATCGCTGTTGGGCTGCGAATTTGGGGTCTGCGAGCACGACGTCAAAGTAACCCACGCCGCCACAATACATTTCATGGTTGGAATTGAGTGTGTATGTGCCGGCCGCGCCCTGCGGCCACTGTTTTAGGAAGTTGTCCCGCTCTTCTTCCGCCAGACCAGCGTAGTACACATCCCCTAAATGGATCGTGTAGTCGGGATTGTGAGCCTTAATGTGTCCGGCGATTGCAGCCGCCGGCGAGGGCCGTCCTTCTATATTGCCGCTTCCCCAGTCGCCCACTATCGCGATCGTAATCGCCGGCTTGCCAACCAGCTTTTGCATAGGATCGATTCCGCTCTTATGAGTGGGGAAATTTATCGGACGACGGCCGGTATCGATGAGAAGGGCGGTTTGATAGTATTGTAGCAGACTCTCGGCCCATCTGGGATCGCCGGCTTGGTATTGCCCCAATCCGGGCATCTCACGCACTCCGATCGCGTCTAGCAGCCGGCGAGCGGACGGCAAACGCGCAAGCCGTTCGGCATTCTCTGCAATACTAGCCCCTTTTGCGATACCCCGAGCCTCGTCTTGGAGCTGGCGCAACGCCTCGAATAGGGTTTCGCGCTTGGGCAGATCGACCCTATTTTTGAACTGCGTCAGGCGGTCGATGATCTCGCTTATGTGCCCTGCCAGACTTGGAGCGGGGTCAGCCGCCGAGCTTCTGCTATCGGCCATGTTGCCCTCCTGTTGGCGCGCAGCCCCACGATGTGGAGCTGACTGTCAACGACCGCTTGCGTCTCGAAAAAGATGACCCTCTGACAAGTTTTGCCGCGCTCAGATCAAGATGCGTGCGTCGTCGGCTTTTATAGAATAAATTTTTCCTGGGCACAAGGCGGATTCGCTGGCGTTCCGGGACGATAATCCGGCAGTAGTTATACTCATCACTACTCGACGGATTCTGGGAGCAGACGGGCCTTCGAGCAGACAATGTCCGGCTGTTTTGTGGTTGGGGAACGTTGCTGGAAGTTTACATTTCTAAGGAGGACGCGATGGCAGAACTGGAAAACGCTATGCTTACTTTAGCCGCTATTTCGTACTGCGGTTATAATCTGACTCTCCCCGAGCCGGTCAAGAGCGCTCACCTTCGACAGAAGATGACAAAGCTGTTGAACACACTGTCACCGGTCAAAGGCCAATGGGATATTCTTTGGGGCCCTGCCACGTTCAGTGCGGCATCACCGGGATTCGATGACGCGGCTATGTATATTGCGCGCAAGCTCCCATTCGAGCTTCAGCCGCCCACCTACGCTATCGTGGTCCGCGGGACTAACCCGATCTCGCTGACGGACTGGATTTTCGGCGATCTGATGGTGGCACGGCAGGTGGAATGGGCCTATGGGAAAGATACTGGTGGCGCAAAGATCTCGTTGAGTACCGCGCTTGGTCTCCAGGTGCTTCAGCATCTGCGTTGGGAGGAAGGCACATCGATGGTTGCCGCCGAACAGCAAGGGACCATACCGGATTCGGCTGAAGCATGGACGCACGCAATTCGGGCGCGACTACTGAGCGAGTCGGTAACGGGCATCTTGCAGGGGCTCGAGGAGAAACTGCGGCCGCTCGCCGGGGCCAATTTCGATGCATCGTCGCTGTTCAGGAGGTTTGAAGGACACACAAGCAGCCCAGGTTCGGATCTCCGCAGCTTTCTAAAGCAGCAGGTCGCCAGCTCGCCGGGGGCAGTGGAGATTTTCGTCACGGGCCACAGCAAAGGGGGCGCTCTGAGTTCGACGCTGGCGCTGTGGCTCGCCGATACGCAGGGTACAGATGTTCCTCCGGATGACCAATGGGACCCCGCGGGCAAGGCCACTATAAGTGCTTACTCTTTCGCTGGTCCCACCGCCGGGAACAAGGCATTCGCCGAACATTCCACGGCGGTTCTCAAGCAACGTTTACATCGCATCGTCAATACTAAAGACGTAGTCCCCTACGCTTGGAGCGCTGACACCTTGAAACTAGTGCCAATGCTTTATCGATTGCCCGACTTCGAGCAGCTGGCGCTTCAACGGCTTGTCGCCAGGATCGTAAGAGCGGTTGAACCACTCGGCTATTGCCAGCCGGGTGACGCGACCAGGATGGACCCGAACGAACTACCAGATCGGCCCCTGCTGGCACAGTTGATTCATCAGCATCTCGACGGATATTTCGAGGAAATGGGATTAATTGGCGAAATGAGCCTTGCCACCTTCTTCGAGCCTGTGATCTAGACGAAAAAAGCCGGTATCATACAAGCGCGAAGTCAGCGCGTTCGTGACCACCTTGCGCGACGCTTAAGCTTGAGCCATGTGCAGTTTGTGCGCCACGAACCAGACTACGCGAGAGGAAGTAACTGTAGCGGCGTCGGCTGTTAGCAGCTCCCTGTGCGTAGAGCGGCTCGCCGGCTTCGTCGAAAACCTTTCCTGTCAGCGAGCTCGATGGCGCATGGGTCGTCGGGTCACGGTCTCTAAACGCGCCGGCGCGGAGGCGTTGTTGGGCCTGCTCCCACAGCTCGCGCTCCAGGATGGGTTCGTGTTGGCCGGGATGGCGTTCGCGCTTATGTCTAATCTTACCGAGTAGATAGGATTCGATAGCAGTTCGTACAGCGCGCAGCGGGAAAAGCTCTTGCCGCCTCACCTGGTTCCTGTCCGCGAGAGCCGGACCGTGGATGCGACTCCGCGCTGGTCCAGATCCTGTTTCAGCAGACGGACCGAGCCGAGCTCAAGGGACCGCTGGTAGATCTGCTTGACCTGATGAGCCTCAGCCTCGTTGATCACCAAACGCCGATCACTGACGTCGTATCCAAGAGGCACCTTGCCGCCCATCCAGATGCCCTTGCGCTTGGACGCCGCGATCTTTTCCCGGATGCGCTCGCCCGTTACTTCCCGCTCGAACTGGGCGAACAAGAGCAGCACATTGAGGGTCAATCGGCCCATCGAAGTAGTCGTGTTAAACTGCTGAGTAACCGCCACGAACGAAACGCCGTTGGCATCGAAGATTTCAACTACGTTTGGCCGCGACAGCGCCCCGTCGCTAAGTAGGGAGACGAACACATCGGATGTAACGAGCCGCGTCGGTAAACTTTGTTCGCCAGAGTCAGCCGACCGCCGCGCCAACGCGAACCGGGACTCTGTGGCCCTTCTCTGATAGCCGGTTCTCTCTAGCAGAGTGCGGAAAATCTGCACGCTCTGTTCGACGAGGCAGGAGCTGGAAATGTGACCAGGTAAAACTTGACCCCATCACTTAATCGAAAGAGGGTGGCTGGAGACCCTCCTCCACCTGATCCGCGCGCCAGTTCTCGCTTCAGTGCCTACTTGTTCTCCTTGGTCAGCTGCTGGAGCTGCGCGTCGAGCTTGCCGAGCGACGCCTCGGCCTGCGCAGTGCCTTCCAGCCACTGCTTGTGCTCAGTCGCGAGCAGATCAGATATGGCGTTAGTGAATGCAACCAGCGCCTTTGGCTCCCCGGCGGCGATCCTCCTGGCTACATCATCTGTCCGTCCTGCCAGACCATCCAAAGCCACTTGTGCCTTTTCGTACCGATCGGCGCTCGCACGATCGCGGCGCAGCACATCACGGTTGCTCGAATAACCGGCAATAGCCGCCCCGATGATGCCGGCTAAGACAATCCAGACGCTACCCTTCGCCTGGCTGGCGATGATAGCGCCACTGCCGCCGATAAAAGCGAGCGCACTGGCAAGTGCACCCCAGCGGCTAGTCGTTTCCGAGGATTCTCGGTGACGAAGCGCGCGTTGGCCAAGCCAGGTCCGCTGGTCGTCCAGGAGATGGCATATCACGATCGCTAGGCCGTGCAGGGCGACGGCTGTGCCCGCGTCAGCGGCCTTAGTGGCGATAGTATTAAACACGGCCAGTCGCGCGACTTCTGCTTCGCTGCGGCACGCCTGCCAACGTCCAATTTGTCCCTGGTCGCGCACGAGGTGTCCGAAAAATGCCCCGGCGGCGCCGAGTAAAAGTGTGACGATCCCGAGCACCAGGGTGATGTTTCCAACGTGGGCCGCGAGTATGGAGGTGGGAGGTTGTGCCGCCAGCCCCAAGACCAGCCCGCTCGTTACGCCTGCTGCCATGAGACAGACATTGGCCCGGTTCGCGTCGCTCATAAGGTTCGTCTGCTGTCGAGCGGCTTCGGCATCTTGTCGCGCGTATGTTTCGAGGCTGTTCGTATGGCAGAGGATCGCAGAATTCCCGCGAGATCCGGGCACTTCTCCTGAAGCGGATCCGATAAGGCGTTGAGCGCATGTATGCCAGACTTCTCAATCGAAGACGCTGCGATCATGCAACTTTCGAACGACGGTAGAGCAGAGTCACCCAGAGGTACTGGGTTCGCAGAGTTCATGGTTATTTCATCTTCCATGTCAACCCGAGGGATCTGTGTAGATCAGGAGGTAGGAAAAAGTCCAGTTTCTCATCAATCAGGTCATGAGCAGGGCCGGCAATCGTGACATTACGCCTCGTATCAGGCGGCGATAACTCCCATACGACACTCCAGCAAGACTTTCTGGGGTTCCCGCAGTGCGGTTTAGTCGTGAGAAGGGTCTGACCGGGCATTTGGTTATGCGGACATCATCCGGTCTTGCGACGACGTTAATGCGCCTAGAGCCAAACCAATGATTTGACAATGCAGCTTGGCCCACTTTGGAAGCCTCTGAATTGGACCAGGTCGCGAGGCATTTCTATTTCTCTTTCTCTGCCTGAGTAAGCAGCTTTCCGCCTCCGCCCTCAGGAATTGAGACTGTCGATAAACGAGCCTCAAATTCGCTAACTAACGGCTGAAACGATCTGAAGCATCTTGTCAGGCTGCAATAGCCAGCAAAGCTTGTGCGAGAAGGAAGCCAGAAGGCTCGCCACGGCCTTTTTGAGATTGAATGCGATGCAATGAAGCGCGAACTCGACCCGCACCGATTTGAGCCCGCGACGATGAAAGCGTTTGAGCCCTTGGCGCTCCCGCAGTTCTGCAAAAAAAGGTTCGACGATTGCTGCACGACATCGATATTTGGCGCGAGCAGCAGGCTGGGTTAGCACCTCCGCCATAAGTTCTTTGAGTTCTTCCCCGACGTAGCGCTTGAGAGTGCGTCCATCTCTGTCAGTGGTGCAGTGCTCACGTACCGGACAATCCTTGCACCGTGTTCCGCGATACCTCGCGTAACGCCGTCCGTGAGAATCGGCACCGCAATGCGAGAAGACCAGTTCACGGTCGGCGGGACAACGGTAAACATCGAGCTCGGCAACATACCGAAATGCTTGCTTGCGAAAGCCGTTGTCTCGTCGCTGCCGCCGTTCCCAGTTGTCATCCCCGTCGGCACGACCGGTCGGACACAGGATGTCAACCTCAGCTGCGGCCAGGAATTCCAACAGCGAGTTGCTGGCGAATCCGGCATCGAGCAGTAGGGTTAAAGGTAAGCGTCCAAAGGCCGCCTTGTGCTGATCCAGCATCGGCTCAATTGCTGCGCGCTCATTGCTGGGATCGAGGTGATGGCCAACGATGATCCCCGATTCGTGCACCATCGCGATGGGCTTGTATGACGGACGAGAAACCCCATCCTTTCGAGGCTGCAGCACTGCCTCAGGTTCTATCGGCGAAAGTTCTGTTTTTCCTGGCATTCGCCAACGACGCTCGCGCATGCGTTCCTTGACCAGCGCGGCTGCCTGATCCGCGAGTTGAGCCTTGCGTGCGAGTTGCGGCTCGGCTGGATTAGCTTCTGCGGCTGCTTTCGCTTCCCGCGCTGCTGCCATCAAGGCTTCGGCGCGTAGTGATCGATAGCGACTGGCAGCCGCCTCGATCACAGTACCATCGCCCGCCACTGTCCCCGGTGCGAGATGTAGTCTGGCTGTTAAGGTTTTTACCAATGCGACGAAGAACTCTTCGTTCAAAATCTCAGCGTGCAACTGGATGAATTTTCCAATGGTACTGTGGTCTGGTTGATGGCCGCCGCAGATCCACCAGGCGCCCACCTCACGCCTGGCCAAAGCCTCCAGCTCGCGCAAAGACCATTGGCGGCTAAGGATCCCATAAACCACCAGTCCCAGTATCACGCGAGGATGTAATGCGCGCCGGCCGGCCACGGAGTACGCACCAACCAACGCCGAATAGTCCAACTCCTTCAATACCGCAGCGAGGCGGACCACCCATGCCAAATCGTTGTCGATCAAGTAGCGTTCGAGCCGTTGCGCACCAACAAATAGATCGTGCGGCTCGGGATCCAGGAAAAGCTGATCGTCGCTCGCTAGCAGCCGCTCATCTGCTGACGCATCGCGGTCAAAGCCGAATGCCAGTTGGCTCATCCCCTCCAACCTCCGCACCTCCCGTTCCACGCGGAGCATTAGATCAGGCAGCAGTCAGCGGTCGCAAGTCCTTCGAGCAGAAAATCGACAGTCTCAATTCCTGAGGGCGGAGCGGAAAGCGCTATAGATTCTGGATCCTCGGTCGGCGCGTAATGCGCCGCGCCGGCCAGCATTCATGATGCTGGCCCAGCGGTGCACGCGGCGGCCGAGCTCCATCTTTGCTCGAACTGCATCGGGGCGAGATAACCGAGAGCCGAGTGCAACCTGCGCCGGTTGTAAACTTCGTCGATGAAGCGTGGTAGGCGCGCTACCACCTCCTCGAAGTTCTGATAGTCGCTGAGATAGTCGAGTAGCGCGGGGCATCTCAGCCCCACGCCCTCCCAGAACTGGACGTGAACCTCTCGGTTCATCCAGCTCCCATCATCCGGCAGCAGGTTGCAGTTCACTCCAATGCGCGAACAGGTTGGGGTTGCGCTGTTTGAGCGCACGCAACCAGTCCCAGACCGCGTTGGTATGGCCCCGGAACCTTTTGTACTTGCGAATCGCCCATCGCACGATGAAGGCATCAATCGTGCGGAGTTCGGCACGAAGCTTCGAGGGATAGAACCGACCGTAGTAGCGCACCCACCCACTGAGGATAGGCCGCACCCAGTCGGCTATATCTTGCAGCTCCAAATCGTTGCGTCGATGCAGTCGCCAACGTCGCACGCTCTGCCGCATTCTCTTGGCGGCTTTGTTGCTCACCGCTGGGAGAAAGCTTACGAAGCGTTTGCCGTCGCGTCTTTGCGCCGACCGCGGCCTGAACGTATAGCCGAGAAAGTCGAAGCAGCGCTCCGGGTATTTCCCGGGCCGATTTGCATCGTGGCAATAAACGACCTTGGTCTTTTGCGGGTGCAGTTGCAGTCGGCACTCCGCAAACCTCTGCTCCAGCGCTTGACGTAATTTCAGCGCTTGAGCCTCGCTCCGACAGTGACAAATAGCATCATCAGCGTATCGCTCGACTGGGATGTCAGGCTGTTCACGTTGCATCCAACGATCGAACGCGTAGTGAAGAAAAAGATTGGCCAGCACTGGGCTGATAACCGAACCCTGTGGGGTCCCTCTTTCTCGACTAACCAAGGTTCCGTCCGGCATCCTCACAGGTGCCTTGAGCCATCGCTCAATGTATAGCAGCACCCATTTGCAGTCCGTGTGGTGGCGCACGGCCCGCATCAAAAGTTCCCAATCGATTCGGTCGAAGAAGCTTTCGATGTCGAGGTCCAAAACCCAATCCCGTTGCCAACATCGCTGCCGAGCCACGGCCAATGCATCGTGGGCAGATTTCCCTGGCCGATATCCATACGAGTCCATATGGAACTTGGGCTCCAGAATCGGCTCCCGGTACCGCTTGACCACCGTCTGGGCAATTCTGTCGGCGACCGCCGGAATTCCCAGCGACCTCGTTTTTCCGGAATCACCCTTCGGAATGTCAACCCGGCGCACGGGCGGCGGGAAGTAAGTGCCGGAATTCATCCGATTCCAGATTCGATACAGGTTATTGCTCAGGTCTCGCTCGAAATCTTCAATGGATTGTCCGTCAACTCCAGCCGCACCCTGGTTCGCCTTCACTTGCTTGAATGCTTCCCACACCTCGCGTTTCGCAATGGTGAACGGTTTGGCTCTATTCATGCGGGTCCTCCCCTTCCGGGTTGCCCACCGGATAAAGCCGGATGACGACGCCCCTTCGGTCCAATCCCATTACAGGACCTTCTTCCCTACTACGGACGTCTCCGCCCCTGTGCCCCGCCTCGGTACTCAGACTCTTGCGGCTGCTGGCCGCTTGAGTCGCTCCCTTAGCATCGGGACGACAGGTTCCTGTGTTCCTTATCGAAGCCTGTCTCAAGGTCACGCCGCCTTCATGCCGGACGCCGATTGGGCAGTCAGCAGGCGCCTCCCAATCCTTGCTCGCGGGATAGAAGTCCGAATCCCGGTTTCGACGTCGCCTGAATACGTTACGACACGTCATCAGCGGTTCACTTGCGTTCGTCTCCTTGAGACGCACCTGACGGAATATCCCTCCGCCTTTTCCACAACGCTCACCACCAGGGCTCTTTACCCTCGCAGCTTGTGGCGGTTTGAAGTCTGCCCCTGCAGGCCGACTTCGGGAGGCCATCTCCCATCTCCGATAAAGCTTTCACAGCACACAACTTCTTCGTACTTGAGGCTGCGCCACAATCGTTCGACGAAGATGTTGTCGCTGAAGCGTCCGCGCCCGTCCATGCTGATGGCAACTCC
>Ga0306920_100012453_pt1 | contig 11542 bp, 13 predicted proteins | sample flu12Cox44000170_FD_204666 | JGI IMG/M metagenome (GOLD analysis project Ga0306920, IMG submission 204666) | Lab enrichment of tropical soil microbial communities from Luquillo Experimental Forest, Puerto Rico - flux4day.12C.oxic.44.000.170 (v2)... | ecosystem: Environmental > Terrestrial >...
GCTGGTGCAGGGCGCGGCCGGCACCGAGACCAGCTATGGCGACCCGCTGCAGGCCGCGCTGGCCTGGCAGGCAGCCGGGGCGGAGTGGATCCACCTGGTCGACCTGGACGCCGCGTTCGGCCGCGGTTCGAACGCGGCGCTGCTGGCCGGCCTGGTCGGGCGGCTGGACGTGGCGGTCGAACTGTCCGGCGGCATCCGCGACGATGCCACGCTGGCGGCCGCTCTGGCCACCGGCTGTGATCGGGTCAACATCGGGACCGCGGCGCTGGAGCGGCCGGATTGGCTGCGCGGGATCATCGCCCAGCACGGCGGCAAGATCGCGGTCGGGCTCGACGTGCGGGGCAGCCGGCTCGCGGCGCGGGGCTGGACCCGGGAGGGCGGGGATCTGGATGAGACACTCGCCCGGCTCGACGCCGACGGCTGTGCCCGGTACGTCGTCACCGACGTGACCCGGGACGGCACCCTGGCCGGCCCGAACCTGGACCTGCTGCGGCGCGTGTGTGCCCGCACCAGCGCGCCGGTCATCGCCAGCGGCGGGGTGGCCAGCCTGGATGACCTGGTCCAGCTCGCGGCGCTGGCCCCGGCCGGCGTGGAGGGCGTGATCGTGGGCAAGGCGCTGTACGCCGGCGCGTTCACCCTGCCGCAGGCGCTGGCGGCGGTGGCCGGATGACCCGGCGGATCTCTTCCGGCGCCCCCTGGGAGCCGGTGGCCGGCTACAGCCGGGCGGTCGCGGCCGGGGACTTCGTGTTCGTGGCCGGCTGCACCTCGGTGGTGGACGGCGAGGTCGTGCACGAGGGTGACCCGGCTGCGCAGACCACCCAGGCGATCGCCAACGTGGCGGCCGCGCTGGAACGGCTCGGCGCCAGCCTGGCGGACGTGGTCAGGACCCGGATGTTCGTCACCGACATCGCCCGCTGGCGCGATTACGCGCAGGCGCACGGCGCCGCCTTCGGGGAGATCCGGCCCGCGTCGACCATGGTCGAGGTGGCGGCGCTGATCGACGCCCGGATGCTGGTCGAGGTAGAGGCCGACGCCTACCGGCCGGGGGCCGGCCGGTGACGCTGGCGGTGCGGGTGATCCCGTGCCTGGATGTGGCGGCCGGGCGGGTGGTCAAGGGGGTCAACTTCGCCGGCCTGCGCGACGCGGGCGACCCGGCCGGGCTGGCCGCCGCCTACGACGCGGACGGTGCCGACGAACTGGTGTTCCTGGACGTGACCGCGTCGGCGGCCGGCCGGGACACCATGTACGACGTGGTCAGCCGGACCGCCGGGCAGGTGTTCATCCCGCTCACGGTCGGCGGCGGGGTGCGCAGCGTGGCGGACATGGACCGGCTGCTCCGGGCCGGCGCGGACAAGATCTCGCTGAACACCGCGGCCATCGCCGAGCCTGGCCTGCTGGCGCAGGCCGCACGGCGGTACGGCGCGCAGTGCGTGGTGGTGTCGGTGGACGCCCGCCGGTCGGCCGGGCCGGCCAGCGGCTTCGAGGTGACCACCCATGGCGGGCGCCGCGGCACCGGCCTCGACGCCGTCTGGTGGTCGGCCGAGGCCACCCGGCTGGGCGCCGGCGAGATCCTGCTCAACTCGATGGACGCGGACGGCACCAAGGCCGGCTTCGACCTGGAGCTGATCGCGGCGGTGCGGTCGGCGGTGACCGTGCCGGTGATCGCCAGCGGCGGCGCCGGCACGGCGGCCGACTTCCCGCCCGCGGTGGCGGCGGGCGCGGACGCGGTGCTGGCCGCCAGCGTGTTCCACTTCGGGGAGCTGCGGATCGGGCAGGTGAAGGACGCGTTGCGGGCCGCCGGGCAGCCGGTCAGGTAAGGCCACCGGGCCGGTCAGCCAGCCGCGGCCATGGCCGCGCCGACGATGCCCGCGTCGTTGTGCAGCGCGGCCGGCAGCACCCGGGCCCGCAGCCCGGTCAGCCGCGGGATGAACTTGTCCGAGCGGCGGCTGATCCCGCCGCCGATGATGAACAGGTCCGGCGAGATCAGCGCCTCCATCCGGTGGAGGTATTCCTCGACCCGGCCTGACCATTTCGCCCAGGTGAGATCGTGCACCTCCCGGGCGTGCTCGGAGGCGCGCTTCTCGGCGTCCTCGCCGTGGATCTCGATGTGGCCGAACTCGGTGTTGGGCACCAGCTGGCCGTGCGTGAACAGCGCGCTGCCGATGCCGGTGCCGAAGGTCAGCATGAGCACGGTGCCCAGCTCGCCCCGGCCGGCCCCGAACCTCATCTCGGCCAGGCCCGCCGCGTCCGCGTCGTTCAGCACGGTGACCGGCAGCCCGGTCTCCCCGCCGAACAGCGCCGCGGCGTCCAGGCCCAGCCAGGCCGGATCGAGGTTGGCCGCGCTGTGCGCCACCCCACTGACCACCACCCCGGGGAAGGTGATGCCGGCCGGCCCGGTCCAGCCGAAGCCGGCCACCAGGGCGGCCACCGCATCCGCAATGGGCTGCGGCCGCGCGGGCCGCGGGGTGGCCACCTTGACCCGCTCCGCGCTCAGCGTGCCGGCCGTGACATCGACCGGGGCGGCCTTGATCCCGGATCCGCCGATGTCGATGCCGAGCACGTCCACGGGTACTCTCCGCTCCGGGTCCAGGCGCCGCCCTACCACCTTTGCTGACGACCTTCTCATAGTGCGGCGCAACGGTGCGGCCGCCGGGGCAGGCAGACCAGGCGCCACCCGGCGTTGGGCTGTTCGGCGGCTGGCGTTCACGCGCTCCTCACCGGGTCTGGATTGACTGGCCTGGCCTGGGTCAGGGAGGGGTGGCCGGTGGAGCGGGTGGTGGTCGTCGGCGGCGGCGTGCTCGGGATGACGCATGCGCTGGCCGCCCGGCGGCGCGGCTTCGAGGTGGTCCAGCTGGAGCGGGAGCCCGCCCCGCGCGGCGCCAGCGTCCGGAACTTCGGCCTGATCTGGGTGAGCGGCCGGGCGGCAGGGGCGGAACTGGATCTCGCGCTGCGGGCCCGGGCGCTGTGGGAGGAGATCGCCGGGCAGGTCCCCGGTACCGGGTTCCGGGCCAGCCCGTCGCTCACCCTGGCCACCGGCGACGCCGAGCTCAGCCTGCTGGCCGAGGCGGCGGCGCAGCCCGACGCCGCGGCCCGGGGCTACCAGCTGCTCAGCCCGGACGACTGCCGGGGCGTCAACGGCGCGCTGCACGGGGAGTTCACCGGCGGGCTGCTGGGTGGGCGGGACGCCCTGGTCGAGCCCCGGCTGGTGCCGGGCGCGCTGCGCACCCATCTGGCCGGGGGCCCGGCGCCGCGCTACACCTGGCTGCCCGGGCGGGAGGCGGTGGAACTGAGCGCGCACGGCGTCCGTGACCACACTGGCGCCTGGCACCGTGGCGACCTGGTCATCCTGTGCCCCGGTGCGGCGCACACCGGGATCGCCGGGCCGCACCTGGCCGCCGGGGCACGCCCGCCGGTCCGCCGGGTCCGGCTGCAGATGATGCAGACCGGGCCGTTCCCGGCCCGGCTCACCACCTCGCTGGCAGACGGGGACTCGCTGCGCTACTACCCCGCGTACGACCTTCCTGCCCGGGCCCGGCTGGCTCCGCAGGCGCCGGCTGCCGCCCGGGTGGGGGCCCAGCTGCTGCTGGTGCAGCGGCTGGATGGCGGGCTGACCATCGGCGACACGCACGAGTACAGCGAGCCGTTCGGCTTCGACGTGGACGAGGATGCCTACGACCACCTGCGGGCCCGGGCGGAGGCCCTGCTGGGGGCCGGGCTGCCACGGGTGCGGCGGCGCTGGGCCGGGGTCTACAGCATGGTCACCGGGCCCGAGCTGTACCACGTCTCGGCACCGGCGGCAGGCGTGGTCCTGGTCACCGGCCCGGGCGGGCGCGGGATGACCTGTGCCCCCGCCATCGCCGAGGACACGTTCACCGCGGCCGGGCACCCTCTTGCGCCGGCCGGCCGGGAGGGCCCGGCCACCGTCAGCACCGCCACCGCCGACCCCGCCGTTCCGGAGGACCGCGCATGAGCCTGATCACGATCGCCTGCCTGGACATGGCCGGCACCACCGTCGCCGACGACGGCGCGGTGATGTCGGCTTTCGCGGCCGCACTGGAACGCGGCGGGCTGGCTCCCGGGACGGGCGCCCACCGGCAGGCGATCGAAATCGCCGAGTCGACGATGGGCCAGTCCAAGATCGAGGTCTTCCGCCGCATCTTCGGCGACGAGGTGCGGGCCCAGCGTGCCAACGAGACCTTCGAGGAGTGCTATGCGGCCACGGTCACCGGCGGTGGTGTCAGCCCGGTGCCCGGTGCCACCGAGGTGCTGACCCGGCTGGGCGGCGCGGGCATCCGGGTGTGCCTGCTGACCGGCTTTGCCCCGGCCACCCGGGATGCGCTGATCGGCGCCCTGGGCTGGGGGCCGGTGATCGACCTGGCGCTGTCGCCGGCCGACGCGGGCCGCGGCCGGCCCTGGCCGGACCTGCCGCTCACGGCCCTGCTCCGGCTCGGCGGCGGCGCGGTCAGTGAGCTGGCCGTGGTCGGGGACACCGCCAGCGACATCGAGTCGGGCCTGCGGGCGGGTGCCGGGCTGGTCGCGGGCGTGCTGACCGGCCAGGCGGGCCGCGACGAGCTGACCCGGGCGAAGGCGCCGGTCATTCTCGACTCGGTGGCCGAGCTGCCGTCGCTGCTCGGGCTGGGCTGATCCGGGCCGCGGCCCGGCGGGCCGGCGGTCAGCGCGGCGGGGTGACCAGCACCGGCGAGCCGTCCAGGCCGACCTGGACCGAGGTGCCGTGCAGCAGCGGGGCGGCGACCGCGCTGGGCACGTCCACCTGTACCGTGACGTCGCCGGAGAGCAGCACGCTGAGCCTGGTTACCGAGCCGTGGAAGGCCCGGTCGCTGACGATGCCGTTACCGCCGTCCCCGGCACTGACCCGCAGCCCCTCCGGCCGGACCAGCACGTCCACCGGTCCCGGCGGCGGGACGGTGCTGCCGTCGAGGACCGGTGCCGTGGAGCTGAGCGCGGTGACCTGGCCATCGGCGGCCAGCTCGCCCGGCACCCGGTTCATCGTCCCGACGAACTCGGCGACGAACGCCGTAGCCGGCCGGTTGTACAGCTCGTCCGGGGCGGCGACCTGCTCCAGCCTGCCGCTGCGCATTACGCCCACCCGGTCGGCCATGGACAGCGCCTCTTCCTGGTCATGCGTGACGAACAGGGTGGTGGTGCCCAGCCGCTGCTGCAGTGACCGGATCTGCTCGCGCAGCTGCAGCCGGACCTTGGCGTCCAGCGCGGACAGCGGCTCGTCCAGCAGCAGCACGCGGGGCTCGATGGCCAGCGCCCGGGCCAGCGCCACCCGCTGCTGCTGGCCGCCGGAGAGCTGGTGCGGGTAGTGCCGGGCGTGCTCGGTCAGGCCCACCATGTCGAGCAGCTCACCGGCCCGCTGCCGCCGCTCCGCCTGCCGGAGCCCGCGCATCCGCAGGCCGAATCCCACATTCTCCAGCGAGGTCATGTTCGGGAACAGGCTGTAGCTCTGGAACACCATGCCCATGTCGCGCTTGGCGGCCGGCACCGGTGACATGTCCCGGCCGTCCACGGTCACCGTGCCGCTGTCGGCGGTCTCAAAACCCGCCAGGATGCGCAGCGCGGTGGTCTTCCCGCAGCCGGACGGGCCGAGCAGGGCCACCAGCTCACCCGGTGCGATGTCCAGCGACAGCTGGTCCAGCGCCCGCACAGTGCCGAACGAGCGGCTCAGCTCGCGCAGGCTGACCGGGGCGCCGCCCTCGGTGCGGCCGGCGGTATGCGCGGTGCGGCCGGCTGCGGTGTTCGCCGCCATCAGGACTCCTCTATCCGTGGCCTGCTGGTGTCTTGCCGGGTGACGGAGATCAGATCAACCTGGCCGCCGCCGGTGCGGCGCGCCCGCCTGCTGCCGACGGTCACGATCAGCATCAGGAACAGCCAGGTCACGAACAGCGCCAGCAGGGACGCCGCGGTGGAGACCGGGCCGCTGGTCTGGTCGAAGGCCACGATCCACACCGGGAAGGTCTGGTACAGGTCGAGGCTGGCCATGGTGAACTCGCCAAGCACCAGCGCGACCGTGAGCACGGTGGCCGACAGCAGCGCGGTGCGCAGGTTCGGCACGATCACCCGCAGCAGCGTGGACCGCCAGCCCGCGCCGAGCGAGGCCGCGGCATCGACCAGGGTCCGCAGGTCCAGTGCCCGCAGCCCGGCGTCCAGCGAGCGGTAGGCGAACGGCATCGCCAGCACCACGTAGATCAGGCCGAGCAGGTACGGGGTCGATTTGAGGTAGGAGGGCGACACCTCCAGCACGCCGACGATGAGCACCACCGGCGGGATGATGATTGGCAGGATCGTGACCGATTCCATCACCCGCCGCAGCCGAGGCAGCCGCAGATGCACGTAGATCGTGGTCGGCACCATCAGGGCCAGCGTCAGCACGGTGGTCATGATCGCGAGCTTGATGGACAGGGTCAGCGCGTCCGAGAAGCCTGTCTGCTTCACCACTTGGCCGAAGCTGGAGATGCCGGCGAAGCGGAGCGCGGCGTACAGCGGGATCAGGAAGTAGATCCCGGCCACCACCAGGATGACCCAGCGCCAGACCGGGAACGACCACCGGCGGCGCGGCGGCGGACCCGGAGTGGCCGCCGCCTCCTCGGCCAGCTCGTCGCTGATTATCGCAGCCATCGGGCCGCCCGCCGCTGGAGCAGGGAGTAGAACACCATCAGCACCGCGATGATCAGGATCATCCCCAGGCCCAGGGCCTTGCCCACGTTCTGCTGGCCCGCCAGCACGTTCCCGTTCAGGAAGGACCCGATCTGGATCGCGGTCAGCGGGATGGTCCCGCTGGTCAGCGCTTCCGCCGTGGCATAGGCCGAGAAGGCGCTGCCGAACAGCAGCAGCACACAGCCAAGGACGGACGGCATCAGCACCGGCCAGCCGATGTGCCGCCAGTAGTGCCAGGTCCGGGCGCCCATGTTCGCCGCCGCCTCCCGCCAGGCCGGCCGCAGCCCCTCGAACGCGGGCAGGATGACCAGCACCATCAGCGGGATCTGGAAGTACATGTAGACCAGCGCCACGCCACCGAGGTCGTAGAGGTTGAACCCGTGCTCATAAGGGTTGAAACCGATGTCGGTGAGCCACTTGGTGGCGATGCCGGTGGTCCCGAGGGTGGCGATGAACAGGAACGCCAGCGGCACCCCGCCGAAGTTGGCGAACACCCCGCCCGCGGTGACGGAAATCCGCCGCAGGATCGAGCCGCGCCGGGCGGTGTAGATGGCATAGCCGATGAGGAACCCGAAGATGCCCGGCACGATGGAGGTGATCAGCGACAGCTCCGTGGTGATCAGGAAGCCGTGCAGGTAGATGCCACTGGTCGCGATCTTCACGTTGTTCATCGTGAACGCGCCGGTGTCGGGATTCTGGAACGCGCCAACCGCGATCGCGGCGGCGGGTGCCCCCAGGCCGAGCAGCACGTAGATGGCGAACGGGAGGATGCCGGCCAGGGCCACGATCCGGCGCAGCCGGGCTGGCCGGCGCCGCCGGGGCGCTGCCCCGGGGTCCGTGCCGGACCCCGGGGCAGCCGCCGGAGCAGCTTGCGCTGTCATTCGGTTAGCCAATCACGCTCGACCACTGCTGGGCGACCTTGGCCTCGGCCGCGGACTCCTGCGCCTGGGTCGGGAAGTTGAGCCCGCCCGCCGGGGCAGCTGGCAGCGCCGCGTTGGCCGTCTTGTTGACGGTGCCGTTGGCGATCATGGTTGACAGTTCGATCGGCCGCGCCTTGCCCAGCAGCCACAGGTTCTGGCCGGTGGTGGAGTACAGGTACTCCTCCCACAGCCGGGCGCAGGCCGGGTTGGGTGCGGTCTTGCTGATGGCCTGGCTGTAGTAGGCCGCGTAGTGCCCATCAGTCGGGATCACAATCTTGAAGCCGGGGACCGCGCTCTGGATCTCGGACGCGAGCAGGTAGTCCCACCAGATCACGATCGGCGTCTGGCCGCTCTGCACAGTGGTCGGGCCGGCCGTGACCGGCACGAAGTTGCCGACCTGGTGCAGCTTCTTGAAGTACAGGATGCCGGGCTCGATGTTGGACAGCGAGCCGCCGTTGGCCAGTGCCGACGCGTACACCGCCGAGAAGGCGGCGCTGGCCTGGGTCGGGTTGCCATTGATGGCGACCTGGTTCTTGTAGATCGGGTTGAGCAGTGACTTGAACGAGGTCGGCGCGACCTTGACCTTGGACGGGTCGTAGCCGATCGCCACGTAGCCGCCGTAGTCGTCATACCAGCTGGCGTCGGACGCCTTGGAGTTCGCCGGGATGGCGGCGTAGGTGACCACCTTGTACGGGGCGAGCAGGCCCATCTGGTCAGCCTTGATCGCGAAGGCGGTGCCCATGTCGAGCACGTCCGGGGCCCGGCTCTGGCCCTTGAGCTGCACCATCGCGTTGATCTCGTCCTGGCTGGAGCCGTCCGGGTTGGCATCGTTGATGTGGATGCCGTACTTGGAGCTGAAGTCCTTCATGATCGTGCCGTAGTTGGCCCAGTTCGCCGGAAGGGTGATGACGTTCAGCGTCCCTTCCTTCTTGCAGGCTGCCACCAGGCCGTTCATGCCGCCGAAGGCGGCAAGCGAGGTAGCCGTGGCGGCGTTGGTGCTGGTCGTCGTGCCGGAGCTGCTGGATGAGGAACTGCAGCCGGCCGCGAACACTGCCATGCCGATGACCGAGATAACGGCCACGAGCGATCTTCTTGTAGGCACGTGCTTCCCCTCCGTACCGTGAAAAGCCCCCGAGCCCGGGGAACCCAGGAGCCTGGACGCGTGCATCGTGACGAGCCAAGATGGCCGGCGGCTGGCCAGTGACCGAGGGCCGGCCAGACGGCGGGTGAAGCGTTCAGGTCGGCTCAGGGAACGCTTGATAACGCTGATGTGTCCGGCAGCCGTCAGCCGGGTGGCGCGCGCCCGGCGGCGGCTCAGCCCACCCCGCCCCGGACCTGGGCTCAGACCCGCCAGCTGGCCTGCGCGAGCTTGGCCAGGTCAGGCTCGCTGCCATCGAACCGGACCCGGGCGGCGCTGACCCGGCCCATCGACCACATGGTCAGCTCGGCCGGTGTGCCGGTGACGGTGACCACCGGCGTCCGCGCCTTGGCGGTGATCCGCACCCGCTGGCCCGGCCGCGCGGGCTGGTCGTCCCGCACCAACTCGATCCCCACCGGCGCCCTGCGGAACACCAGCCGGGAGCCGCGCAGCCGCTGCCATAGCACCTCGGTCAGCCCGGGATCGAGGTCACGCGGCCGCCAGCTGCCCGCGCCCCGCCGGACATCCTCGTGGTGGACGAAGAACTCGACCACGTTGAGCCGCTCATCGACACCGGGCAGGCGGAACACCGAACTGGCCGGCGGGCCGGTCCGGATGCGCTCCACCAGCTGCGGATAGGAATACCTGGCCAGCAGCGCCTGCCGGGTCCGCTCGGTGTGCCCCGCCAGCGGGCCGCCCAGGACGCCCGCCGCCGCGACCGGCTTGCTTTCCCGCAGCACCAGATGGGCGGCCAGGTCCGCGGTCCGCCAGCCTTCGCACAAGGTGGGCGCCGCCGGGCCGGTCTCAGCCAGCAGCGCGCTCAGGGCAGCGCGCTCGTCGCGGGCGAAGCTCACCCCGCGATGGTACGCCCTGGCCAGCGGTCAGCTAGAAAGTCAGCATGCAGCGGCTGACCGAGATCGCGCCCGGCGTCCTGGTTGCCACCGCCGGTTACGCCACGACCACCACCACCGTGGTCACCGCCGCCGGCGGGGGCTGCCTGGTCATCGACCCGGCCGTCACCGTGGCCGACCTGTCCGCGCTGGCCGCCGAGCTGGCCGGGCGGGGCCTGCGGCCGCGGGCCGGGTTCGCCACCCACCCGCACTGGGACCACGTCCTGTGGAGCCGCGAGCTGGGCGCGGTGCCCCGGTACGCGGCCCCGGCGGCGCTGGCGGTCATCACCGCCAGCCGCCAGGAGATGATCGCGGCGGCCGGGCAGACCGCTCCCGGCCATGACCTGGCGCTGTTCGCCGACCTGGTGGCCTTGCCCGGCGGCGCCACGCACATTCCCTGGGACGGCCCGGCCGCGCAGGTCATCGTGCACGACGGGCACGCCCCGGGTCACGGCGCGGTGTTCCTGCCGGGCACCGGGGTGCTGGTGGCCGGGGACATGCTGTCCGACATCGAGATCCCGCTGCTGGACACGGCCGCCCGCGAACCGCTCGGCGAGTACCGGGCTGGCCTGCGGCGGCTGGCGGAGGTCCCGGGGGTGCGCTGGCTGGTGCCCGGCCATGGGCACGTCACCGGCGCGGCCGGGTTCCGCCGCCGGGTCGAGGCCGACACCGAATACCTGGACCGGCTCGCGGCCGGCCGGCCGTTCACCGACCCGCGGGCAGCAACAGGCTGGCAGCGCGACTGGCATGACCGGCAACTGCGGAAGGTCACCGGGTCTTCGTAGGATCGGGGCATGGGACCGATCAGGGGTGCCCGGTGACCGGCGCGGCGCGGCCGTCCGGGCTGGACCCGCGGATCGCCGCCCGGCTCAAGCGCGATCCCGCCGGGCTGGTCGCGGCCATCGCCCAGCAGCACGACACCGGCGAGGTGCTGATGCTCGGCTGGATGGACGACGAGGCGCTGCACCGTACGCTCACCACCGGCCACTGCACCTACTGGTCCCGCAGCAGGCAGGAGTACTGGGTGAAGGGCGGGACCTCCGGTCACCTGCAGCGGGTGGTCTCGGTGGCGCTCGACTGCGACGGGGACGCCGTGCTGGTCAAGGTCGACCAGGCCGGTGGTGCCTGCCATACCGGTGACCGGACCTGTTTCGATGCCGGGCCGCTGGCGGTGAGCGGGCCGTGACCGGCGGCGCCCCGCTGGCAGCCGGCCCGGCCCGGCCGGCCCGGCCCGGCCGCGAACTGGCACTGGCGCTCGGGCTGACCGCGGCTGGGGCGGCGGTCACGCTCGGCTGCCTGCGGCAGCCATGGGCGCAGGTACGCACCACCGCGCCGGCCCCGCTGCCCAGTGGCTCACTGCCGGTGACCGGGCAGGCCCTGGTGCCGCTGGCGGCGGCGCTGGCGGTGGTGGCGCTGGCCGGGCTGGTCGCGGTCGTCGCCACCCGCGGCCTGGCCCGGCGGCTGGTCGGGCTGGTGCTGGTGGTGGCCGCCGCGGTGATCACGGTGCTGGTGATCCTCCCGGTGAGCGCGGCCAGCGTGCTGGCGGCGGCGCAGGCAGCGGCGGGCAGCCAGGCGGGCTCGGTGACCGGCGGGGCCGGCCCTGGGCAGGCGGGCGCGGCGGCTGCAGTCACTGTTGCCCACCAGATCGTGCTGGCCAGCTTCCCCTGGCGGTGGCTGGCGGTGGCCGGCGCGCTGACCGTGCTGGCGGCCGGCTGCGCCATCGCCTGGCGGGGCGGGCGCTGGCCGGCCATGTCCAGCCGGTACGACCGGCCCGGCCCGGCCGGACAGGCAGCGGTGGCGGATACGGCCACCCTGTGGGAATCTCTGAGCAAAGGGGTAGACCCTACCGAGCAGCCCGGGCGGCGCGGCAGCCGTTGAGCACGTAACGGCGGTGCCGCGCGGCCGGGTGGCAT
>Ga0306920_100012454_pt1 | contig 11542 bp, 6 predicted proteins | sample flu12Cox44000170_FD_204666 | JGI IMG/M metagenome (GOLD analysis project Ga0306920, IMG submission 204666) | Lab enrichment of tropical soil microbial communities from Luquillo Experimental Forest, Puerto Rico - flux4day.12C.oxic.44.000.170 (v2)... | ecosystem: Environmental > Terrestrial >...
CATCGCCGCGGTCACCGAGATCGATGATCGCCTCATCCCCTCGGTTGAAGCACTGCACGACGAGATCGCCGACAAGTCCGCGCAATGGATGGACGTCGTCAAGATCGGTCGCACCCACCTGGAAGACGCGGTACCGCTGAGCGTCGGGCAGGAATGGTCAGGCTGGGCTGCGCAACTTAAAGAGTGCCTGGATGAACTGCACCACGCCCGGAATGGCTTGTTGGAGCTGGCCGTCGGCGGTACCGCGGTGGGCACGGGCCTCAACGCGCCGAAGGGGTTTAGTCGCGACGTGGCAGCGGCCCTGGCCGAACTCACCGGAAAGCCCTATGTCACCGCGCCAAACAAGTTTGCCGCGCTGGGGTCGCTGGACCCGATGGTGCGCGCTCATGGCGGACTCCGCGGTTTGGCGGTGGCTCTGATGAAGATCGCCAACGATATGCGGTGGCTGGCGTCCGGTCCACGTTGTGGCCTCGGCGAGCTGATCCTGCCGGCCAACGAACCGGGTTCCTCGATCATGCCGGGCAAGGTGAACCCCACGCAGTGTGAAGCATTGGTGATGATCGCCATCCAGGTGATCGGCAATGACACCGCCGTCGCGCTGGCCGGGTCGCAAGGCAACTTCGAACTCAACGCCATGCGCCCGGTCATCATCAACAACGTCTTGCACTCGGCGCGCATCCTCGGCGATGGCTGCGCGAAATTCCTCGAGTACTCGGTGAAAGGCACCTCGCTCAACACCGCACGCATCAGCAGCTACGTTGAGAACAGCGCCATGCTGGTGACCGCGCTCAGCCCGGTGATCGGCTACCAGAACGCCGCACACATCGCCGAATCCGCAGTCGCCAACGACACCACGTTGCGCGAAGCGGCGCTGGCCTCCGGCAAGGTCACCGCCGAGCAGTTTGATTCAATCGTCAAGCCTATCAATATGATCGGCGACGGAGTCGCGGGCGCGTAGGACGTTTGATGACTGACGCCGAGGACGACATCGACGACCTCGACATGGTACTCGGTGCTGCGGTGCTCCTCCACGACAACGGGCAGTCAACCGACATGACCCTGATCGCCGTACACCGTCTCAACCGCGGCCTGGGATTACGCTCCTCCCTCATCCCCTCGTGGAATTCGATGGTGGTGATCGGTGATGGGCCCGCCCGACCGGTAAGGGTTCGCGCCGCTCATCCCGTGGGGGTGAACATGCGGCGGGTGTCGGCGGCGATGCGCGCGATCGACCGCGCCGAAGACGGTCCGCTGGATCGTCGGATCGTGAGGCATGCGCTCGCTGACGCGGCCGGCGAGGACAGTTCTTCCGCTCTTGCGTTCACCGTCGCCTGCGCCACGGGGGCTGCAGCGCTGTCAATCGTATTCGGCGTCAACGATCTTCGCGCCGTCGTACTGGTGGCGGTAAGCGCTGCTCTCGGCGGTGTGTTGCGCCGCTTGCTCGGCCGACTCGGAATCGGCGTGCTGGCCCAAGTGTTCACCGCCGCCACGGTGGCGGGACTGGGCGGCGCCCTTGCGGCTCACCTCGGCCTAGGCGAAGCAGTCGGGTTGGCCGCGGTGTGTCCGGCCATGGTTCTCGTGCCGGGGCCCCACATCCTCAACGGAGCGATGGACCTACTGGCCTTGCGGATGACGCTGGGCCTCACCCGCCTGGGTTATGCGACGTTGCTGCTCGGGGCGATCGCGGCGGGACTGATACTGGGGCTGCGTTTCGGCGGCCAAACGCTGCCCCTGTCCTCTGCCGACGTTCGCGTTGCCTTGTACGCCGATGTGCTTGCCGCCGGCGTGGCTGCCGCGTCGTATCCCGTCTACTTCTCCATGCCGTACCGGATGATCGGCTGGCCCGTCGCTGCGGGAATGGTCGCGCATGCGGCGCACTGGTGGTCGGTCACTGTCTGGCACGCCAGCTTGGACGCCGCCGCCTTGGTGTCGTGCTTGATCGTCGGCACCGCCCTCGCTCCGATCGCCTACCTGCTGCGAATGCCGTTCACGGCCATCGGGTTCGCTGCCGTTGTCGCGTTGGTGCCGGGCATGTACGTGTTCCGGGCCCTGGCCGGTCTGGTTCAGCTGACCGGCAATGCGTCGCCGTCCCTCCTTGCCGCGGCAGCATCGAACGGAGCCCTCGCGGCATTAGTGGTAGCCGCCATGGCGATCGGTCTCACCGTCCCCAACCACATCCGCAACGCGGTCGTGGCCGCACGTGAGCGCCGGCGCTCCACCACATGACGTGCCAGTCTGACGGTCACGCCCGTTGCCGACTCCGATCCATGCGGGAGCTGTTAGACAGCCATCAGCGATGCGAGGTCGGCTCGGGGCACTGAGACTTCATGCGGTCCGTTGTCGTCCTGTATCAGCCGATTTTCGTCGAAGAAGAAGATCACCGCGTCGTCGGTGATCGCGAAGTTTCTGATACGCGTTCGCGTCGAGGCTGTTAAGCGTCGGCGCGGCCGTCGTCTGATGTTTCGCCAACTCGCGCTGGACAGCCGGATATGGGACGTCCAGCGGTTTGGTGCCCGGTTTGAACAGCGTGTCGAACGTGATTGGGGCGCCCTTGCCGAGGTCGTAGCCCTTCCGCAGGTGCATTGGATGTTTCCCGACGGTGACCGAAATTCACCACTCGAACACCGCTTCGGGGAAACAACAGATGAACTGGCAACGACGACCAGTCGAACGGCGCGACCGTGTTTGGCCTAAACCTGCAGCGGCAGGGCAGGTTTCGATAATCGGCATGGTGTCGTCAACGTGGTGGCAGAGAAGGCGTCGTCGATGCTTGTAGAACGAATTGACGGCCTGTGAGCTTTCCGTTCTACTTGTCTGGGCCGCGGTTGCTGCGTGGCAGGTTCGGAGCTGTCCGAAGTGGGGTGAACCGCGCATGGCATTGCTTGGCACCTTTCCCAGCCGTTCTGCTCTCGCCCGGCCCGGTCGCAACCCGGCGGCCGATGTCGTTGTGTTTCTGGGTGCCGCCGCACTGCTGTGGCTGATCGTGCGCGTCGCCCAGGGAACGACGGTGCCCTGGACAGTCGAGAACGCGCCGTCGTCGGTGTCGACCGATCCGGCCGAGCTTCCCTACTATGCGGCCCGGTCCTTGTTGCGGATGTTCGCCGCGCTGGTGTTGTCGGTGGTCTTCACGTTCATCTACGCGACCGCCGCGGCACGGCTGCGGCGTGCCGAAAAGGTGTTGATCCCGCTGCTCGACGTGCTGCAATCGGTCCCGATCCTGGGCTTCCTGTCGATCACGGTTACCGGCTTCATCGCGCTGTTTCCTGGCTCGCAGCTGGGCCTGGAATGCGCGTCGATCTTCGCGATCTTCACTTCCCAGGCGTGGAACATGACCTTTGCCTTCTACCATTCGCTGGTCTCACAGCCCCGCGAGCTCGATGAGGCCGCGCGCCTGCTGCGATTGTCGCGCTGGCAGCGGTTCTGGCGGCTCGACGTGCCCAGCGGGATGATCCCGCTGGTCTGGAACGGCATGATGAGCTTCGGTGGCGGCTGGTTCTTCCTCACCGCCTCAGAGGCGTTGAGCGTCAACGGACACCAGTTCGCCCTGCCCGGGATTGGCGCTTACGTGGCCGCGGCGAGCGACAACGGTCAGCTCGACATGGTGCTGCTGGCAATCGTGGTGATGGTCGTGCTGGTGATAGGCGTCAATGCGCTGTTCTGGCGGCCGCTGACGGCCTGGGCAGAGCGATTCCGGGTGGAGGACTCGGAAGGCGCCGAGGTTCCGCGCAGCGTGACGCTGGACCTGTTGCGCCGCTCGCGCATTCCGCACCTTGTGGGCGTCCCTCTGCGCAGGGCGATCTTTCCGGTCGACCGGGTGATGGCCCCGACCGGCGTGGCCGAATATCCGCTGCACGTGTCGCCGGTGCGCCGGCGTATCGGTGACTGGATTTTTGGGATTGCGGTGGCCGGGGTGGTCGCCTACGGCGTCTATCAGGCCGCCAGCTACATAGCCCACAGCGTGGGCTTCGGGGAGGTCGGGCATGCGCTGCTGCTGGGACTGGTCACCTTCTTGCGGGTACTGATCGTGGTTGCGGTGTCGACGCTGGTCTGGGTTCCCGTCGGCGTGTGGATCGGCATGAACCCGCGGGTGTGCCGGCTGGCGCAGCCGGTCGTGCAGGTGCTGGCGTCTTTTCCGGCAAACTTCCTGTTCCCGATTGTCACGGCGGTCCTGCTGGCCACCGGCATCAGCTTGAATTGGGGCGGAATCCTGCTGATGGCCCTCGGGTCGCAGTGGTACATCTTGTTCAACGTCATCGCCGGGGCCAGCGCCATTCCCAACGATCTGCGGGAGGCCTCGGCCAACCTGCGCTTGCCGCGAATCTTGCGGTGGCGCAGCCTGATTCTGCCGGCCATCTTCGCCAGTTACGTGACCGGCGGCATCACCGCCGCGGGCGGGGCGTGGAACGCATCGATCGTCGCCGAGGTCGTCAGCTATCACGGCACGACCCTGACTGCGACCGGGTTGGGCGCCTACATCAAAAACGCCACCGCCAACGGCGACTCCGGGCACATCCTTATCGGCGTGGTTGTGATGAGCTTCTACGTGGTGGGGACGAACCGGCTGTTCTGGCGGCGGCTGTACGCACTGTCCGAGCGCAGGTTCTCGTTGGCTTAATGCCGCCGATGAGCGCTTGCGCGAAGAGGAGATAACGCCGATGAGCGCTTGCGCGAAGAGGAGATAGCGCCGATGAGCGCTTGCGCGAAGAGGAGATAGCGCCGATGAGCGCTTGCGCGAAGAGGAGATAGCACTTGTCCGAGGAGGTTTCGCATGACTCGACATGACGGCGTGCTGGTCAAGGTGGCCCACGTGTGCAAGAGCTTTAAAGGGTCGGGCGGCGACACCCTGCTGGTGCTCGATGACATCAACCTCGACCTGCGGGTCGGTGAGATCGTCGCGTTGCTCGGCCGCTCGGGGTCGGGGAAATCGACCCTGCTGCGTACCATTGCGGGTCTGATCGCCCCCACCTCGGGGTCGGTGTGCTACCGAGGCACCGAACTCAACGGCGCCAATCCCGGAACCGCGATGGTGTTTCAGACGTTCGCGTTGATGCCGTGGCTGACCGTTCAGGACAACGTCGAACTTGGTCTGGCCGCGCAGGGTGTCGCACCGGCGCAGCGGCGGTCACGGGCCGAGGACGCGATCGACCTGATCGGTCTGGACGGCTTCGAATCCGCTTATCCCAAGGAGCTTTCCGGCGGCATGCGTCAGCGGGTTGGCTTCGCGCGCGCACTGGTCCTCGAGCCCGACCTGCTGCTGATGGACGAACCGTTCTCCGCGCTCGACGTGCTGACCGCCGAGAACCTGCGCACCGAGCTGATGACGTTGTGGTCCGGCGACAACTTCCCCACCCAGGCCATCTGCCTTGTGACCCACAACATCGAGGAAGCGGTGCTCCTGGCCGACCGGGTGATCGTGCTGGGCGCCAATCCTGGCCGCATTCGTGCCGAGGTTCCCGTGGAGCTGGAGCGCCCGCGCGACCGCCGCTCGCCGGCGTTCGAGGCGCTGGTCGACTCGCTCTACGAACACCTCACTGGGACTGGGCCCGGCGTTGCCGTCCCGGAACCTGCCGACGCGACGCCGATCACGCGGCCGCTGCCCAAAGCGACTGTGGGCGGTGTGGCCGGTCTGGTCGAAATCGTCTACGCCCGAGGAGGTCTCGGGGATCTGCCGGACATTGCCGCGGACCTCAGCTTTACGATCGACGATCTGTTGCCGCTCGTCGATGCCGCTGCTCTGCTTGAGTTCGTGAATGTGAAGGGGACCGACATTGAACTGACCCCGTGCGGCAAGGAATTCTTCACGGCCGACATTCAAACCAGTAAGCGCATCTTCGCTCAGCAGGCACGCACCCGGGCACCGCTGGTGCGCGCCATCTGTAAAGCTCTCGCGGTCAGTACCGATGGCAATTTGCGCGCGGGATTCTTCCTGGATCTGTTGCAGCGCGGGTTCGGACCCGATCGGGCCCAACAACAACTCGACACCGCCATCGGTTGGGGCCGGTATGGCGAGCTGTACGACTACGACGCCGTCACCGACCTGATCTCCGCTGATCCGGCGGCGAAGATCTTCGCGCCCGCCGGCGGTTGACCCGCCGCTGGAGCGTGGCACCGGGCGGCTCGCGTCACGTTGGCTGCCGGCTCGCGCTGGTGTGGTTGTCGAATTGCAGTCGGCACAGCTGGGCGTAAACCCCCTGACGCTGCAGCAACTCCTGATGTGCGCCGTCTTCGGCCACCACCCCATCCTTGATGACGATGATCCTGTCGGCGCTGCGCAGGGTGCTGAGGCGGTGCGCGATGGTGATGACGGTGCGGCCCGTCATCAGCCGCTCGAGGGCCTCGACCACAAGATGCTCGGACTCGGCGTCCAGTGCGGCGGTGGGCTCGTCGAGAATCAGGATCGGGTTGTCACGGATGATCGCGCGGGCGATCCCGATGCGTTGACGCTGTCCGCCCGACAGGGTCGCACCTCGCTCACCCACCCGGCTGTCGTAGCCGTTGGGCATCCGGACGATGAACTCGTGGGCGTTGGCCAGTCTGGCGGCCTCAACGATTTGCGCCTCGGTGGCGTCGGGGCGCCCGAAGGCGATGTTGTCGCGCACGGTCCCGCGCAGCAGCACGGTGTCCTGCAGCACGAAGCCGATCTGGGAGCGCAGGCCGCGAAGCGTGTAGTCGCGGATGTCCACGCCGTCGATCGTGATGGTCCCGGTGTCGACATCGCGGAAGCGCGGGATGAGGCTGACGAGCGTGGATTTGCCGCTGCCCGTGGGCCCGACGATGCCCACCATCTGGCCTTCGCTGATGGTGAACGTGATGTCGCGCACCACCGGCACCTTCGGGTCATAGCCGAACCCCACATGGCGGAAGGCGATCTCACCGCGAAATGGCGGCGGATCTTTCGCGGTGGGGCGTTCGGGAATGACCGCGTTGGCCTCGGACACGGCACGGACACGGTCGAATGCCACCGACACCTGGGCGATGGTGTTGGTCAGCTGGGCCAGATCGCGCACCGGCTGGAAGAACTTGGCCAGGTAGGCCAAAAAGATGGTCAGCGCGCCCACCGTCATGACGCCCATCATGATCAGCATTGACCCGCGCCACAGCACCAGGCCCGTGCACACCGCGACGGCCAGGCCGACCACCGGCGACAGTATCGACGACATCCGCCGCGCGCTCAGCCAGGCCGCCATGGCGTCGCCGCTGGCCTTGCGCACTTGCTGCTCCTGGTGGTCCTCGCGCCCGAACGCCTGCACTACCTGAATGGACTGCAGGCCCTCCTGCAGGGTGGCCAGCAGATCGGACTGGTGGGTGCGCACCTCCTTGACGGCCTTGCGGACCGCCCGGTTGACACGCAGCACGAAGATCCCCAGCAGCGGGACCACCGCGAGCGCGATCAGGGTGAAGTCCCAGCGGCACAGGAACATCACCACGATCATCCCGACGACGGTGAGCGTGTTGGTGAAGATGCTCAGGGTGGATGCCGACGCGAAGCTTTGGATGGTCTGCACGTCGCTGGTGAGGGTGGACAGGATGGTGCCGAGCCGGTTGGTGTCGTAGTAGGCCAACGAAAGCTGTTGCAGCTGCTGGTAGAGCCGCACCCGCAGATCGTTTCCGATGCTTTGGCTCAAACTCTCGGTGAAGTAGTTGGCGACATACAGCGCGGCGCCGGCCGTCACCGCGATCAGCACGGTCGCGATCCCCGCGGCCTCCGCGAGACGTGCCTTGGTTCCCATCGTCCCGATCACAAACATGATCCAGTGGAACTGGCGGTGGTTTCCGACGACAAAGTCGATGACGATCTTCAGCGGCCACGGCGCGGCCAGGGTCATCAGCATCTGCACCAGCATCGCGGCCAGAATCACCGCGAGTGTTCCGCGGCGCGGGCGGAGCAGTTCACGAAGCAGCGGCGGCATGTGGTGCGCCTTCGGTCATGGACTCCGGGACTATCTCGACGAGCGTACCGACCAGCTCGCTGGCCCGCACCCGCGTGGCAGTAGTCGAGTCCGGGACGGCCCTCGACGGTCAGTCGTTGCCGAAATCTCCGCCCTCCTGCGAGTGGGCGTGCGCGATGTCGTGTCCCTCGCCGACAGACACGCAGCCGGCGGTGCACTCCACCATTACCGCCGGTGCACCCTTGCCCTGCACCACTCGCCACCGCCAGTTCGTCTCGATGGCCCTCTGCGAGGCCATCGCACCGCGCTCGGTGACTGCGCAGTTCAAGGTCCGCTCGGCGCTGTTGGAGGTCTCGGAGAGCATCTCCTTCTCTGACAGACCGAGCGGGTCGCGGATCAGCCGGACACCGAAGCGGTCGATCTTGTCGTGGGCCTGCAGCCGCTGCGCGATGCCGGCCAGGACGGCCTCGTCGTCATCGCTCAGCGGCGAGACGCCAGCGAAGTCGGTGGGCTCGGCGAACTCCATGCCAATAACACCGATACCGCCGACCATGTCATCGAAACGGATCGCGGTCGTGCTCAACCCCTGCTCGGTGAATGCCGACCGCGGGATGGGACAAGTCTTCATCCCTCGCGGCTCGTGAATGGCGCGTTCCACGAACACCTCGCCGGGGGCGGGTTCGAAATGCTTGTGCAGCAACCAGATACCGAACCGTTGCCACGCGTCGGCGGCGACGAGGTATTGGCCTACTTCGTCAAGGCAGGCGCGGTCGTCCTCGGCGAGTTCCCCGACATTGGTGGCATCCATGTCGCGAAGTTCCGCATAGTCCTCAACATCGTGATCCCGCATCGTCAGCATCATGTATCCCCTTAATCTGAAGAGAATTCCAAAGAGCACTGGATAGGCCGGATGCTAACAGCGCAAGGGCCCACCAGGCGATACTCCAGGCGAGATCTCTTCGTTCCGATCCGACCTCGGCATCGTCAGTTTCACCGGCTGTTCGGATGACGTTCACATCCGGCGGCCGCATCCGGCGGCCGCATCCGGCGGCTGTCGGGGCGGGCCCCGGCGCCGAGTCGGCTCAAGCCGGCGTCTGGAATTGCAGACGGTGCAGACGCGCGTAGAGCCCATCGAGTTCGAGCAACTCCTGATGTGTGCCGTCTTCGGCCACCACCCCGTTGTCGATGACGATGATCTTGTCGGCGTTGCGCAGCGTGCTCAGACGGTGGGCGATGGTGATGACCGTCCGGCCCTCCATCAGCCGCTCCATTGCCTCGATCACCAGCTCCTCCGACTCGGCGTCCAGCGCGGCGGTCGGTTCGTCGAGAATCAGGATTGGGTTGTTGCGGATGAGCGCGCGGGCGATCCCGATGCGTTGACGCTGTCCGCCCGACAGCGTCGAACCCCGGTCGCCGACCAGGGTGTCGTAGCCGTCGGGCGTGCGGATGATGAACTCGTGGGCGTTGGCGAGTTTGGCCGCCTGCACGATTTGGTCCTGTGTGGCATCGGGGCGCCCGAAGGCGATGTTGTCGCGGATCGTTCCGCGTAGCAGCACCGTGTCCTGCAGCACGAAGGCGATCTGGCAGCGGAGCCCGTGCAGTTGATATTCGGAGATGTCCACCCCGTCGATCTTGATGGAACCGCCGTCTGGGTCACGGAAACGCGGGATCAGCCGCACGACGGTGGATTTGCCGCTGCCGGTGGGGCCGACGATGCCGACCATCTGGCCGGGTCTGATTGCGAACGTGATGTCGCGGAGCACCGGAGTCGCCGGATCGTAGCCGAAGGCCACATGTTCGAACGCGATGTCACCTTGAAGCGGCGGCGGTTGTACCGGGGCGGGACGTTCCGGAATCACCATGTCGGCGTCGCAGATTACGAGCACCCGCTGGAACGCCACCGACACCTGGGCGATGGTGTTGGTCATCACGGCGAGGTCGCGCACCGGTTGAAAGAACTTGGCCAGGTAGGCGAGAACGACGGTCAGTGCGCCTACTGTCATGGCGCCGGTCAGGATGAGCAGCGCACCACGCCAGAGCACCAGGCCGGTGGCTACCGCGACAATGAGGCCGACGACCGGCGAGAGCAGCGACGACACCCGTCGCGCCTTCAGCCACGCCGTCACGGTCCCCATGCTGGCCTTTCGCAGTTCCTCCTCTTCGTGCTTCTCGCGGGAGAAGGCCTGGACCACCTCAACGGATTGCAGGCCCTCCTGCAGGGTGGCCAACAGGTCGGATTGTCGTGTGCGCACCTCCTTGACCGCGGTCCGAATGGCTTTGTTGACGCGGAGGACGAAGATGACCAGCAGCGGCGTGACCGCGAGCGCGATCAGGGCGAAGTCCCAACGCAGCCAGAACATCACGACGATCATCCCGGCAAGGGTGATGGTGTCGGTGAAAATGTTGAGGGTCGACGTCGACGCGAAGCCCTGGATGGTCTGCACGTCGCTGGTGAGGGTGGACAGAATGGTGCCGACGCGGGTCGTGTCGTAGAAGGCCAAAGACAGTTCCTGCAGGTGGTGGTACAGCCGCACCCGCAGATCGTTTCCGATGCACTGACTTACGGTCTCGGTGTAGTAGCTCCCGACATAGAACGCGGCGCCCGTCGCCAGCGCGATGATCACGGTCGCGATCCCCGCGGCTTCGGCGATGTGGATCTTGCTTTCGCCGCCCAGCGCCGGTAGCAGCCAGGCGATCCATTGCGGCGGACGCCGATTTCCGGCCACATTGTCGAGGATGACCTTGAGCGGCCACGGCGCGGCCAGGCTCATCACCATCTGCACCAGCGTTGCGGTCAAGATGATGGTGAGCGCGCGGCGGCGGGGTCGGAGCAGTTCGCGAAGCAGCGGTGGCACGTCAGCATTCTCCTCGTGATCGACACGGTAGGCGAGCCGTAGCAGCGCGCGCCGGTGCGACCGCCGGGCCCGCGGGCGCCCTTGGTGCGCCACGCGCCGGCGTGCGGGGTCCGGGTTGTTTCGCCATTGTTCAGAACGGGAGCTGATACTCATCCTCAGCGGAACCGCGGACGCGGGACCCACAGTCCTCGGCGCATGCTATCTGCGTGGAGAAGTCAGACGACGTGGCGCCCTAGGGCGCCACCGCTCGAAAGGGTGGTTCGTTGGAAACATTCAGGCCCTCGATTGACTGGGGCAACGAGCTCGTCGCGTCTATGTCATGGATCCTCACCGCGTGGGCGATCAGCGCCGCGTGTGTCTGCGCGATCGGTGCCTTGGTGATCCGCTTCAGCACGTGGGGACGACGCTTCTGGCGTATCACGGGCGACTACTTCACCGGCACGGCAAGCGCGCGGGTGTGGGGCGTGCTCGCGGTACTGCTGTTGTCCGTGATCGTCGAGGTGCGCCTCGAGGTGCTGCTCAGCTTTTATAACAACGACCTCTTCTCGGCTCTTCAGACGGCGTTTCAGGGCGCGGGTGCGCACAACGCGGCACTGCGCAACTCCGGGGTACACGGCTTCTGGGTCGCGATCGCGATCTTTTGCATCCTCGCGCCGATGCGCATCGCTCGGATTGTGTTCGACACGTTCCTGACCCAGCGGTTCATCATCGCCTGGCGGGTGTGGCTGACCGACCGTCTCTGCGGGGATTGGCTTTCCGGGCGCTCCTACTATCGCAGCCGGTTCGCCCAGCCGAGAA
>Ga0306920_100012455_pt1 | contig 11542 bp, 12 predicted proteins | sample flu12Cox44000170_FD_204666 | JGI IMG/M metagenome (GOLD analysis project Ga0306920, IMG submission 204666) | Lab enrichment of tropical soil microbial communities from Luquillo Experimental Forest, Puerto Rico - flux4day.12C.oxic.44.000.170 (v2)... | ecosystem: Environmental > Terrestrial >...
CATCTTGATCATGTTCCGGATCAACGAGCACCTCGGAGCGATCCGCCAGCGCGGAAGTCAGATGACAGATGACAGATGACAGATGACAGATGACAGATGACAGATGACAGATGACAGATGACAGGGATCGGATCTGTTTTTAGGCCGGATCTGATCTCTGACGTCCGGCATCTGACTTCCGCTTACGTTGCGAACCGGAAATGCATGACGTCGCCGTCGGCGACGACGTAGGACTTTCCCTCCAGCCGCATTTTGCCGACATCGCGCGCGCCGCTCTCGCCGCCGAATTTCACATAGTCATCGTATGCAATCGTCTCGGCTCGAATGAAGCCACGCTCGAAATCGGAATGAATGACGGCGGCAGCCTGCGGCGCCTTGGTGCCGCGGGTCACCGTCCAGGCCGCAGCCTCCTTGGGTCCAGCGGTAAAATAGGTAATGAGATCGAGCAGCGCGTAGCCCGCCCGGATCAAGCGATCGAGACCGGCCTCACGCAGTCCGATTGCGGCCAGATATTCCCGACGCTCTTCTGCCGGCAGCACCGCGATCTCGGCCTCTATCTTGGCTGAGATAGCGACGCAGGCGGCGCCTTCCTCCCGCGCGCGAGCCTCGACTTTGCGGCTGAACTCGTTTCCGCTTGCAGCAGAAGTCTCGTCAACGTTGCACACGTAAAGCACCGGCAGCGACGTCAACAGACCGAGCATGTGAAACGGCTTCTCCTCCTCGGGCGCGCGCCCGACCAGGCGTGCTGGCTTGCCCTCGCGCAATAATGCGAGAGACCGTTCGATTAGATCCAGCGTCTGTTTGGCTTCGCTCGCGTCTTTGTCATTTCCCTTCGCCTTTTTTGCGAGGTTGTCGACGCGACGCTCGAGGCTATCGAGGTCGGCCAGCATCAGCTCGGTTTCAATGGTCTCGATGTCGGCGACCGGATCGATAGTGTCGGATACGTGCGCAACATCCGCGTCCTCGAAGCAACGCACGACATGCGCGATTGCGTCGACCTCGCGCACATGGGCCAGAAATTGATTGCCGAGGCCTTCACCCCTGGAGGCGCCGCTGACCAGCCCTGCGATATCGACGAAGGTCAGTCGCGTCGGCTTGATCTTGGCGGAGTTCGCGAGCTTCGCCAGTACTTCAAGTCGGGAATCGGGGACGAGCACTTCGCCGACATTGGGCTCGATGGTGCTGAAAGGATAGTTCGAAGCCTGCGCAGCAGCGGTTGCCGTCAGCGCGTTGAACACGGTTGATTTCCCGACATTCGACAGTCCGAGAATGCCGCACTTGAATCCCATATAAGCGCCGGTTAATCCATATCCTTGGGCGGGAAGAAGCCCTTCGCCTGCATGCCAAGGTGAACCTTGTTCTGGAACGTCGCGTCCTGGCCTTTCGCGAGCAGGTCAGTATTGGCGGCGACCAGTTCGCACAAGGCGCCCACCCACGGCCGCTCGTCTTTGCCGAAATCGCTCAGCACATAGGAGTATACCAGATCCTTTACTCCGGGATGTCCGACCCCGATGCGCACGCGCCGGTAGTCATTCCCGATATGCGCCGAGATGGAGCGCAGACCATTGTGTCCGGCGATGCCGCCGCCGGTTTTCACGCGCAGCTTGCCTGGCGCGAGATCAATCTCATCGTGGAAAACGACGATCTCGGAGAGGCCCAGCTTGTAGAAATGAGCAGCCTCCGCGACCGCGCGCCCGGAGTCGTTCATATACGTGCCGGGAAGAAGCAGCAGGACTCGCTCGCCGGCGAGCGGCCCTTCTGCCGCTACGCCCTGAAAGCGACGGCGCCACGGGGCGATGTCATGATGCCTGGCGATCGCCTCGACGGCCATGAAGCCGATGTTGTGGCGATTGCCGGCATAGCGTGCCCCGGGATTGCCGAGCCCGACCAACAGCAGCATGAGTCATAAGCTGATCAGCTTATTTCTTCTCGGGTGTGGCCGGGGCAGCAGCAGCAGCGCCAGCGCCAGCAGCGGGCGCTGCTCCCGGCGCACCCGGAGCAGCTGCGGGCGCCGCACCCTCGGGGGGAGTCCCGGCTGCGGCTGCCGCCGCAGCCGCTGCGGCCGCCGCTGCCGCTGCTTCCGCCGCCGCCTTCATCTCTTCGGCATATCCCGATGGAGGCACGATGGTCACCAGAGTCTGGTCGAGCCTGCCCACTACGCGCACATTGGACGGCAACGTGACCTCGTCGAGATGCTTGGAGTAATTGATCTCCAGCCCGGAAACATCGACGTCAACTGATTCCGGAATGGCGTCCGCTGAACAAACCACTTCGACGGTGTGGGTAACGATGTTGACCGTACCCCCGCGTTTGACCCCGGGCGACTGGTCGGCATTCATCACGTGGACCGGAATGCGCACCCGAATCTGCGCGCCTTCACCAAGCCGCAGAAAATCGACATGGACGGGCAGATCCTTCACCGGATCGAGCTGATAATCCCGTGGAATCACCCGGTGCTTGGTGCCATCAAGATCGAGTTCGCAAATCGTGGTGAGAAAGCGCCCCGCGTAGATGCGCTGCTTGAGCTCGGCGTGGTCGACCGAGACGTTTAACGGCGGCTGGCCATCGCCATAGATGACGCCCGGCACACGGCCTGCTCGTCGCTCCGCCCGAGCGGCTCCTTTGCCGGACTGCTTGCGAGCACTTACTTTCATCTGCCTCACGGTCGCCATGTCGAATTCCTTATGTCGAATTCCTTATGTCGAATTCGTTTGCCGCCTGCCGCAGCCGTGCACGGCGCGGCCCTGCGATTTGGCGCGCTTATAACGAGGAGGACGCGAAAACTCAAGGAATGCCGAATTTACTGCGGCAAGCGGCTCCCCGGGACAAAAACAAGGTTCACGCCACCCCGGGAGCCCCGGGCTTGGCTTCCAGCGCCGCGATGCGTGCCTTCAACGCCTCGTTCTCTTCACGTGCGATGCGCGCCATCTCCTTTACCGCCTCGAACTCCTCGCGCTTGACGACATCGAGATCACGCAAGATGCGATCAGCCTGATTGCGGAAAGCCGTGTCGAGTTCGCGCCGAACGCCCGAGGCGACGCCCGCCGCATCGTTCATCAGCCGTGCAAGCTCGTCCAGGATGCGATTGCTGGTCTGGGTCATGGCCTTGGCTCCTGCTGGTTGCTCGAAATAATGGTGATTATCTGCCAAGGCCACAAGCCCGGGGCGGCTTGACTCCTCCGGCGCTGTGCCCGCATCACGCTTGCAGCTGTCCGAATCGCCGATGCCCCTTCTCGTCATTCCCTTTCCGGCGTTCGATCCGGTGCTGGTGAGCATCGGACCCATTGTCGTGCGCTGGTATGCGCTCGCCTACATTGTTGGCATTCTGCTCGGATGGCTCTATGCGCGCATGCTCATCAGGAACGAGCAACTCTGGGCGGGCGTGCCGGCAATGAGCGTGCGTGACTACGATGATTTCGTGCTCTGGGTAACGCTCGGAATCATTCTCGGCGGCCGCATCGGTTATGTGCTGTTCTACAATCCCGGATACTTTGCCCGCCATCCACTCGAAACCATCGAGCTGTGGAAGGGCGGCATGTCCTTTCACGGCGGATTTCTGGGCTGCGTGCTCGCCGTCGTGTTGTTTGCACGCCGTCGCGGCCTCTCCATACTGTCACTGGGGGATGTGACCTGCGCCGCGGCGCCGATCGGCCTTTTCCTCGGGCGGATCGCAAACTTCATCAACGGGGAGCTGTGGGGCCGCCCGACCGACGTGCCATGGGCGATGATTTTTCCGAGCGGCGGGCCGGTGCCCCGCCATCCCAGCCAGCTGTACGAAGCCACGCTGGAGGGTCTCGTGCTGTTTGCATTATTGGCCGGACTGGTCTGGGGGTGGGGCGCGCTCAAACGCCCCGGCTTTATCATCGGCGCGTTCGCGTCGGGCTATGCGCTCGCGCGCACATCCGGTGAATTCTTTCGTGAGCCTGATGTGCAGCTCGGCTTTCTGTGGGGCGGATTGACCATGGGAATGCTGCTCTCCATTCCACTCTTCCTGGCTGGCGTGGCGTTCATGATCTTCGCCGTGCGACATCGAACCGCGGATCAGTCATGATAACGGATACGCTCACACCGCTCGAAGCCGAGATTCGCCACCGCATCCAAAGCGCTGGTTCGCTGCCGGTATGGCAATACATGGAGCTGTGTCTCACCCATCCCGAGCACGGCTATTACTGCACCCGGGCTCCGATTGGAGCAGGTGGCGATTTCACCACGGCGCCGGAGATCAGCCAGATGTTCGGCGAGTTGATCGGCATCTGGGCGGCTGCGGCATGGCGGGCGATGGGTGCGCCCGAAAATGTCCGGTTGGTGGAGCTCGGCCCGGGCCGCGGCACACTGATGCTGGATGCATTGCGGGCGGCCAAAGTCGTGCCCGCATTTCGAGCCGCGATTGTGCTTCACATGGTCGAGATCAGTCCCATTCTCCAAGAGCTGCAGCGCCGGGCGTTGATCGCAACCGATGTGCCGGTCTCCTGGCACCGCGCCCTGGACGACGTTCCCGACGGGCCGCTCATCATTGTCGCGAACGAGTTTATCGATGCGCTGCCTGTGCACCAGGCTGTGATGTGCGTAGACGGCTGGCACGAAAGAGTGATCAAGCTCGGAGATGACGGGGAGCTCCATTTCAGCATCGACCGTGATCCCATTCCGCTGTTCGACGACTTGCTGCCCGCCGACATACGCAATGCGAGAATTGGGGACATTTTTGAATGGCGCGCAGATCAAGTTGCGCTCGAAATCGGCCAGCGCGTGGTGCGCGCGGGCGGTGCTGCCCTTATTATCGATTACGGCCATGTCAGAAGCGCAATCGGAGACACGCTCCAAGCCGTCAGCGAGCACGGTTTTGTGGATCCGCTTGCGGATCCAGGCATGGCCGATTTGACTGCGCATGTCGACTTTCAGGCGCTGGCGCGGGCCGCCGAAGGCATGGGCGCACGCGTGCATGGCCCGGTCACACAGGCCCGGTTTCTCCGGCGGCTCGGAATTGCGCAACGCGCGAGTGTGCTCAAGGCAGCCGCCCCTGCGGATTATGGCAGCACCATTGATGCGGCAGTCGGGCGGCTCACGAACGAGGATCGCCGCGGCATGGGCCAGCTGATAAAGGTGCTCGCCTTGTCCAGCCCCAACCTGCATTCGCTCCCGGGCTTCGAAGCTTGAGCATGTTGCAAGCTGCCGCGCTCTCTGCGATCGCGGGTATCCGCCACGCCTTCTTTACTCGCGAAGGGGGCGTATCCGAGGGAGTCTACGCCAGCCTCAATGCGGGCATCGGGTCGGATGATGACCCCGCCAGGGTTGCGGAAAACCGCGCCAGGATGGCAGCCGTCCTTGGGGTCGGCGCCGAATATCTGATCACCCCTTATCAGATCCATTCGCCCAAGGCGGTCGTTGTTGATGCTCCGTGGGGCGGCAAGGAACGGCCCAGCGCTGACGCACTGGTGACAGCGCGTCCTGGGCTCGCGATTGCGATTACCACAGCCGATTGCGGGCCTGTCCTGCTCGCCGACCATGCAGCGCGCGTCATCGGGGCAGCACATGCCGGCTGGCGAGGCGCCGCCGCCGGCGTGCTCGAAGCGACCGTGGAGGCCATGGAGCGCTGCGGTGCGGATCGCAAGCGCATCGTCGCCGCGTTGGGGCCAATGATCCGTCAGCCCTCCTATGAAGTGGGACCGGAATTGGTCAGGGCCTTCGAGAGTGAGGAAAAAGGGAACGCGAGGTTTTTCAAGCCTGCCGCGAGGCCAGGACATGCGCTGTTTGATCTCGCAAGCTATATCGCAGGGCGCCTCGCTCGCATGGGTATCCAGCGAATTGAGGACCTCGGCCACTGCACCTACTCCGATCCGGTCCGCTTTTTCAGCTACCGCCGGTCCACGCATTCCGGCGAAAGCGATTATGGACGCCATATCAGCGCGATTGCGCTTCTCAATTGAAACATGCCGGGCATGGCGGATCTATCCACAGGCAACTTCGGGTGTGCCCAAGTGGCCATGGCTATTGCGGTTCTTATTGCCAGCCTTGCCGGCGTCTTGTTATTGAGCCCTGCCAGAGCGCGGCACGCGCCGGGAGACTGCCATGCGGCCGAATAATGGGGCGATCAAGCTTGTCGCCGGCAACTCCAATCCAGCTCTTGCCGATGCCATTGCCGCCTATCTCGCAACCCCGCTCACGAAGGCGGTGGTGCGCAGATTTGCGGACATGGAAATCTTCGTCGAAATCCAGGAGAACGTCCGCGGCACGGATGTTTTTGTGCTGCAGTCGACCTCGTTCCCGGCGAACGACCACCTTATGGAGCTGCTCATCATTATTGACGCGCTGCGGCGCGCATCGGGGCGGCGCGTTACGGCCGTCATCCCTTACTTCGGCTATGCGCGCCAGGACCGAAAGCCCGGGCCGCGAACTCCCATCTCCGCGAAGCTTGTCTCCAATCTCATCACGCGAGCGGGCGCCGACCGGGTGATGACGCTCGACCTTCACGCCGGCCAGATTCAGGGGTTCTTCGACATTCCGACCGACAATCTTTATGCCGCCCCCATGATGGTGCGTGACATCAAGGAGCGGTTCGATCTGGCGAAGATCATGGTCGTATCGCCCGATGTGGGCGGAGTGGGGCGCGCACGTGGGCTCGCCAAGCGTATCAATGCACCACTCGCAATCGTGGATAAGCGCCGCGAGCGGCCCGGCGAATCCGAGGTGATGAACGTAATCGGCCATGTCGAGGGAGCGATCTGCATTCTCATTGACGATATCATCGATTCCGGCGGCACCGTGGTGAATGCGGCCGACGCGCTGCTCGATAAGGGTGCCACCGAAGTGTATGCCTACATTACTCATGGGGTGCTTTCGGGCGGCGCGGTCGCGCGCATCGCCGCTTCACGCCTCAAGGAGCTTGTGATCACCGATTCCATCCAGCCGACCCAGGCCGTGCGGGTCTCCCGCAATATCCGGGTGCTCTCGGTCGCAAGCCTCATTGGAGAGGCAATCGGGCGCACAGCCGCCGAGGAATCGGTGTCGAGCCTGTTCGACTAGCAGGGACCAGTTCTCAGGTATCAGGGGCCGGCCCCCCCGATGCCTGACCCTGACGCGTTCTCCCGGCGTCCTGATCACTGATCCCTGATAGCTGTGGAGAACGACTCCGCGCGGGCCGGATATCCACCAATCGTTAACCCCTCCCCAGGCCTATTGCGCTTTAGCCGTTGGAATCAAGGGGTTATATTCGACTCGACGGTGATTCGCCCCGGGGCCGATCAGCCCCATCGGGGACCGCGTCGAACAGCGGCGTGCGTGCGGGCGAGTACACAGTCCACATCCCCAGCGGCATGGGTGGAGACGGGCATGTCACTCATCGACCTTAGCGAGCAGCCGCGCCTCAATCCCCTCGACGTCGTCGAGCGGGTGGCCGCCGGCAACGGCTGGGCCTTTGAGCGCGCGGGCGATGACGAGATCACGATTCTCGTCAGCGGCAAATGGTCCGAGTACCAGGTTTCCTACACTTGGATGTTCAACATCGAAGCCTTGCATCTCGCCTGCGCATTTGAGCTCAAGGTGCCGGAGCGATGCCGGCTCGAGGTCCAGCAACTGATTTCCCTCATCAACGAACAGATGTGGGTGGGGCACTTCGATCTCTGGATCCAGGAAGGGCTCGTCATGTATCGCCACGCTCTGGTGCTGACCGGCGGGATTGACGCGACAAATCGGCAATGCGAGGCGCTCTTGGGAACAGCGCTGGACGTGTGCGAGCGTTACTTCCCAGCCTTTCAATTCGTGGTTTGGGCCGGCAAGTCAGCGCGCGAGTCGCTCGATGCGGCCATGTTCGAGACCCAAGGCCAAGCATAGCACTCTATCTTTTTGTTTGAGCATGATCCCTTTCCGAAAACCGGTAGCCACTTTTCGGGATCATGCTCTAGCATTTCCGCTGCTCGCCCTCTTTCCTGCAATGTGATTTAACGCCCCGAGTGCCGGCATTCGGCACAGTGGGGCGCAGGAGCAGTCGATGGGCCCTCGTACGGACGACCAAGCGCAAGCAGCGCTTGGAGGCGAGCTTGCCGGCAGCATATTGCTGGCCGGTGCTGGCAAGATGGGGGGTGCTTTGCTGGAAGGCTGGCTGCGCCTGGGGCTGCCGCCCGAAAAGCTCATCGTCGTCGAGCCCCAACCAACCCACACGATTGTCTCACTCACCGATCGGGGCCTGCGCCTCAACCCCACCCAGGGGCACGACCTCGAAATTGCGGCCGCCGTCCTTGCGGTTAAGCCGCAAATCGCGCCCGAGGTGATGCCGGCGCTGCGGCCATTCATTCGAGGCGGCACCGTTGTGGTCTCGATTATGGCCGGCAGGACGCTGCGCTTCCTTCAGACGAGCCTGCCGGACACGGCGCTGGTTCGCGCCATGCCGAACACGCCGGCGGCTATCGGCCGTGGGATCACGGTTGCGGTTCCAAACTCCAGGGTGTCCGCCGTCCAACGCAAGCTCGTGCATGCGCTCCTTTCCGCAGTTGGCCGCGTGGAATGGATCGAGGATGAGGAATTTATGGACGCGGTCACCGCTCTTTCGGGTTCAGGTCCTGCCTATGTATTTCTGCTGTGCGAGGCCATGGCGCGGGCCGGTTGCGCTGCCGGCCTGCCGCGCGCGCTCGCCGATGCCCTGGCGCGCGCCACCGTGGCGGGCTCCGGCGAGCTTTTACGGCGATCGGAGCTGGATCCCGCGCTCTTGCGGGAAAACGTGACATCACCGGGCGGCACGACCGCGGCCGCGCTTGAGATTCTGATGGACAAGGACGGCATTGCGGCGCTGATGCAGAAAGCAATTGCGGCCGCGACCCGGCGATCGCGCGAACTCGCCGGATAAAGTTCGCACGGCTCCTATGCCGGCCGGCGCCCTGGAAGGCTCGCTCCTGCCCGGCTAGATTGATGCGCAGCTGAGACGACGGGAAACGGCAATGGCACGCAAAGCTCGCTCCCCTCAAGGACGCGCTCGCGTTGCAGGTAGCACCGCCGCTGAAAGCACCAAATCCGTGCGCGAGCGCATCATCGATGCGTTCATGGATCTTCTGACTGAGAAGCCGATCGAACAGATCGGATTCGGTGAAATTGCCGGCCGTGCCAATCTTTCGCTTTCCGAGCTGCGCGCCGTTTTTGGATCAAAGCTCGCTATTCTTGCCGCGCATGTGAAGGAGATCGACCGCAAGGTGCTTGCGGCAAGCGATCCCGACATGGCCGAGGAATCCGCGCGCGAGCGGCTGTTCGACGTGCTCATGCGGCGGCTCGAAATCCTCGAGCCGCGCAAGGACGCCGTGCGTTCGCTGCTACGCTCATGCCGGCGCGATCCAGCAATGGCCATGGCGCTCAACCGGCTTGCCGTTGGCTCGCAGCAGTGGATGCTCGCCGCCGCCGACCTCGAAGCGAACGGGCCCGGAGCGCTGATCCGGGCGCAGGGACTGGCGGTTCTATTCGCCTCGGTGCTGCGAACCTGGATCAATGACGACGATCCCGGTCACGCACGCACCATGGCGGCCCTCGATCGGGCGCTCGCGCGCGGCCAACGTTTGTCGCGGCTTGTTGAGGATCTCTGTCGAGTTCCCCAATTCATAGCGGGAATACGCCGGCGCCGGGACGTCGACTCCGATGATGAGCGCACGGTGGAGGTATAGCGGTCCTATACCGGTACCCGAACCGTCGCGCGCAGTCCTCCCATCGGGCTATCCGAAAGCAGAATCTCCCCGCCGTGGGAACGGGCAATGTCCCTTGCGATCGCAAGACCGAGCCCGGTGCCGCCCTCGTCCTGGTTGCGCGCGTCGTCCAGGCGCAGAAATGGCTTGAACACTTCTTCGCGCAGTTGCGCAGGAATGCCAGGGCCATCATCATCAACTGTCAACGTCAACCAGCGGTGATCGCGATGTCCGGTGATGGAGATCGATCCCGCATGACGCGCGGCGTTGGAGACGAGATTTCCGAGGCAGCGCTTGAACGCAGCCGGCCGCACGCTGACGATGGGATCACCGTAGAAGCTCACATTTGATTTGTGACCGTTGCGCTCGGCGTCGGATTTTAGCTCCTGCAAGAACTCGCCCATGTCGGTGAGTGCCGACTGCTCGCCTGAATCGCCGCGCGCGAAGGCGAGATACGCCTCCAGCATGCGACTCATCTCGTCCACGTCCTTCCTCATCGCCTCGACCTCGGAACCCTCCCCGATCAGGGCAAGCTCGAGCTTGAAGCGCGTAAGGACTGTACGAAGATCGTGTGATACTCCCGCCAGCATGGCGGTGCGCTGCTCGATGGCACGCTCGATGCGCCGCTTCATTTCGATGAATGCATGCGCTGCCCGCCGAACTTCGCGTGCGCCACGCGGCCGGAAATCCGGCACCTCCCGTCCTTTTCCGAAGCTCTCCGCCGCATCCGCCAGGCTCAGGATCGGGCGTATCTGATTGCGCAGGAACAGCACTGCGACCGTGATGAGCACCAGCGAAGTGCCCACCATCCATTCGAGAAAGATATGGGAGTTGGACACATAGGCTGCCCCGCGCGGCGCGAATACGCGCATGACTGCATCGTCTAGTCTAATGCGAATTTCGAGCAGCGCCGAGCGTCCGACGGTATCGACCCAGAACGGCCGGCGTATCTGTTTACTTACTTCCTCGGAGAGAGCCTGATCGAGCAGAGAAAAGAATGGCTTGGGGGCGGGCGGCGGCAGCTCGTTGACCGACAGGAAGTCCACGACCAGGCCGAGCTTCTCCTGCGCGATCTGGCGAAGCTGTACATGATTGCTGTCCTGCGGAAGCAGCTTGTAAAACTCGATCAGGCTTGCAATGTCCTGCACCACGCCGCCGGACAGCCTTTGAGTGACCAGATTGTAGTGGCGCTCCATGAACATGTATGCGACCACTGATTGCAGAAGAACCATCGGAGCGATGATGATCAGAAGCGCGCGGGCGAAAAGGCCCTTCGGCATCGCGGCTTTGAGCGTGACCGAGCCGCGGTCATAGAATTGGTTTGCACGACCCACAAGCGAGCGCAGCGCCGACACCCCTGTACGCAGGGCGTTTAATCCGACATCGAGGGTGGTCATGGCGAGCTTCTCACGGCCGGACTCTACGGCGAGGTCACGAGTCGGTATCCTACACCACGCACAGTTTGAACGAAGAGCGGATTGGCCGGGTCGCGCTCGATCTTGCGGCGCAGCCGATTGACCTGCACATCGACGGCGCGCTCGCCGGTCGCCCCGCCCGGGCCGGCCAGGGTGGGCCGCGGCACGGTCTCGCCCGGAGTCGCCGCGAGCAAGCGAAGCATATCGCGCTCGCGATCCGTGAGCCGAATGACTTCCTCCCTCCGCCTGAGCTCCCCGCGCGCCACATGGAAGTTGAATTCGCCGAAGCGCACCGTTTCAACCGAGGGAACCATCGCCGGCCGGGCGCGCCGCAAGATGCTGGCGATACGCAGCGAGAGCTCTTTCGGCTCGAACGGCTTGCCAAGATAATCATCAGCGCCGATCGCCAGCCCCTCGATTCGGCTTTGCGCCTCCACCCGTGCGGTCAACATGATGATCGGAACGTTGGAG
>Ga0306920_100012457_pt1 | contig 11541 bp, 12 predicted proteins | sample flu12Cox44000170_FD_204666 | JGI IMG/M metagenome (GOLD analysis project Ga0306920, IMG submission 204666) | Lab enrichment of tropical soil microbial communities from Luquillo Experimental Forest, Puerto Rico - flux4day.12C.oxic.44.000.170 (v2)... | ecosystem: Environmental > Terrestrial >...
TTGGTTCTCCGCCGATTGGGAACCCGCTCCAGCAATTGCGGCTTTGCCGACAATCGCGGAGTTGATCGAACGCGGCGGCGGCCGAATGTTGCGCGGCTCCTCCTTCTACGAAGACTTCGTCAAGACTGTGCTGACGATAAACACGAGCTGGTCGGCGACTTGTCGCATGGTGACGGCAATCGTTGCAGAGCCGGGCGGTGGCGGCTTCCCAGGACCTGCAGCATTGCTCGATTACGGCGAAGACCGGCTGCGTGTGCGGGGAAAGCTTGGGTTCCGCGCCCGCACACTGGCCAGGGCGACGCACCAGATGCTCGATGACGGCGCGATAACCCCATCGGGCGAAGGTTTGCCCGAGCGCCTCGACCACGATTACCTGCGCGGCCTTTACGGCATCGGCCCTTATGCGGCGGCGCATTGCCGCGTGCTGTTGCACGACTTCAGCCGCATACCCGTCGACAGCTCGGTGACCGCGTATTTGCGCGAGAAATACGGCTGCGATGCTGCCGCTTTTGCCGCCGAACGTTCCGCTTGGGGCGCCTATCTCGCCCTTGGCTACCGGCTCACGCGCCTGCGCGACAGGCTGGAGCGATCGGGCTGAAGGCAGATCAGATCACGATATCGGGCGGGAGATCGCCCTCATTGACCCCGAAACTCGCAAGCCCCACTAGGATCCATTTCCGGATCTGACCGATCCCGCGATTGTCTTCCGTCCAAGCATCGACGACACCGCGGAAGCGGCGATCGTCGTCATAGGGCATTGCCGGGGAGACCGCGACATGGAGGTGTGGGGTCGGCACGACGAGTTCGCCGATCTGCGGGTTCTTTTTCAGCGCTTCCAGGGCGAAGAGAACCGTCGCAACAAAGCAATCGGCGCGACCCGACTGGACCGCCTGCATTGCCTCGTCGCGGGTTTTGAACCCGGTGATCGCCGTATTCCCGGCAAGCCGCCGGACTGCCTCTTCCCGCGCCGAGCCGCTATCGACGGCGACCAGCGAACCCGGAGCGTTGAGCTCAGCCCAGCTCTTTGGCGCAAAGCCCTTGTGGGCGAGGAGCGCATACGTGTCGTGGAACAGCGGAGCGGCGTAATCCGCAAACATCGCGCGTTGCGCGGTCGGGCTGGGCCCATAGGCGAGGTCGAGCTTACCGGTATGTAGATCGGTAACCACCTCGGCCCAATTCGACTCGACGATCGCGAGTTCGACGCCGAGCGCGGCAGCCAAATCGTCCGCCATTGCCACCAAAAACCCGCTCCAGCGGCCGGTGGGGTTTCGATAAAGATAGGGCTCCTCGCCCAGCAGCCCCCCGACCCGCAATTTTTTCGTGCGCAGGATACGGGCCAGATTGGGCTCATTTGCCGGCGGCGGAGGCGCCGGACGTTCCGCACCACGCCGGCGAACTGCCGCGACAGCGGTAAGCCCGCCCGCAAATTCCCTGCGGCTCAACATCACCCACCGCCCTCGGCTTTGACCAGAAGCGCCGGAGCTTAGAGGTGATTTCGGCCGTAACAAGGCGGGCGGTCAGACAACTCGATGCAGCAGCGCTTCCGTAGAACTCAAGCGCCGGCAATTTTCCGCGATCACCGCCACGCTGCGCTCCAGTGTCTCGGCGGTCAGCCAGGCGAGGTGCGGCGTCACGACGACGTTTGGCAGGCTCAGCAGAGGATTATCCGCGCGGACCGGTTCGCAAGAGAACACGTCGAGGCCAGCGCCGCGGAGATGCCCGCTCGTCAATGCGTCAATGAGCGCCGACTCGTCGATCAGCTGGCCTCTCGCGGTGTTTATCAGGATGCCGCCCCGTTTCATGGCGGCAAATGCGTCAGCATCGATGATGCCTATCGTTTCCGGGGTCAGCGGCAAGTGCAGGGAGAGGATGTCGACAATCGGCAGCAATTCGCGAAACGGCCTGAATCGGGTCGGCAAATCTGCCGCCGGCCCCCGGCTGGTGTAGAGCACGGTCGCGCCGAGCGCTTCGAGGGCCGGGAGCAACCGACTGGCGACGCCGCCAAAGCCGACCAAACCAACGGTGCGGCCGGACACCTCGCCAAGATCGTCCGCCATTGCAGGATCGAGCTCCCAGCCGCGCGCGGCGCGGGTCAACCGGTCGAGCTCAATCAGGCGACGTAATGTCGCCAGCATCAGCAACAACGTCATTTCCGTGACTGCGTGGGTGTTGGTTCCTGGCATGTTGCACACCGCAATGCCGCGCCGCCGGGCGACGTCGAGGTCGATCGTATTGACGCCGATCCCGATCTTCTGGATCAGCTTCAGGCGCGGCGCCGCGTCGATCACCGCAGCGGTGACCGGCTCCAGCACATGCAGCAGGATTTCAGCGTCGCGCATCTCGCGCCCGAAGCTGTCCTTGTCGGCCTCATCGACAACGACCGTCGGGAAATCCAACGCCGCAAGCCGCCGACGCAACCCCGGGCTGGCGCGGTATTGCAGTACCGCCTTCACTCGCGCGGCCATCCGGCGAACACCGCCTTACTTCCAAGCGCCGCCTCGATGCGCAGCCCCTCGTTCCATTTTGCCATCCGTTCGGAGCGGGAGAACGAGCCGACCTTCAGCTGGCCGGCGTTCCATCCCACGGCGAGGTGGACGATCGTCACATCTTCGGTTTCGCCCGAGCGAGCCGAAACGACGGTGCGCCAACACACGGCCCGCGCCGCCGCCAGGGCTTCCTTTGTTTCGGTGACAGTACCCGCCTGGTTCGGCTTGAGGAGAACCGCGTTGCAGGCGCGCCGGGAGGCTGCCGCGGCTACGCGCTCTGCCGAGGTCACGAGATAGTCGTCGCCGACGACCTGGATCCGATCACCGACAGCGGCGGTGAACGCCGTCATGCCGCCATCATCGTCCTCGGCCGCCGGATCCTCGACGGAGACGATCGGGTACCGCCGGCACCATTGGGCAAGCAGCTCGACCAGCGCTGCGGTTTCGAGTTCGACCCCATCAGCTGCCAGCCGATAGCGGTCGCCGTCGCGGAATTGCGAGGCCGCGACATCAATCGCAATCCCGATTTCCTGCCCGGGGACCAATGCAGCGCGCTCGATGGCCGCGACCAGGGTATCGAGCGCCTCGGCGTTCGAGGCGAATTCGGGCCACCATCCGCCCTCGTCGGCGACGCCGCGCAACAGGCCGCGGTCAGCCATTATGGTTCCGGCCGCGCGATAGACGCGGGCCGTCATCGCGAGCGCCTCGTCGAACGACGCGGCACCGATTGGCATGACGAGAAAATCCTGAATATCGACCCGCCGGCCAGCATGGGCGCCGCCACCGAATATCTGGATCATCGGCATCGGCAGAGTTACGGGTCCGCCTTGCCCAAGGAGTAGCCACAGAGGCTCGCCGTTGGCTGCCGCCGAGGCGTGCAACGCTGCCATCGACACAGCGATCGTTGCGTTGCCGCCGAGGCGCGCCTTGTTTGGGGTGCCATCCAGCTCAATCAGCCGGTGGTCGATCGCGCTCTGGTCGGCAATCCGCATCCCGCGGAGCGCCGCGCCAATCTCCCGATTGACGTTCGCCACTGCGCGGTCGACCCCAAACCCGCCGAATTCGAAGCCGCCGTCCCTGAGATCGACGGCCTCGTGCGTGCCGGTGGACGCACCCGCCGGGGCGATAGCCCGGCCGCTCGCGCCGATGTCGAGGACAATTTCCGCTTCGACCGTCGGTCGGCCACGCGAATCCCACACCCGCCGTCCGACGATGCGCTCGATACGTGCTTCGGCCATAGTGCGCCTTCACAAAGCCATTGCATGGATTTGACGCGCCCAGGCACCGCGAATATCAGCCAGCCGATCGGGCGGGCTGGCGAGCAGCGATCGCGCGACCCGGCGAACCGCATCCTTCTCCCGCTCCTCGGTGAGATATTCGACCGGCGATTTGCCGTCGATCCGCGCCAGAAAGAGCCCCGGCAGAAGCTCGGCCGTCCGCTGGTCGATCCGCTCCACAGGTTCCCAATCGACGCCGCCGAGATAGGTCGCCGCCAATGAGTCGAAAGCGTTAAGCAGGCGCGACGCCGCGGCGGGCACCCACAGGCATTTGAGGAGCAGGTGATTGAGGCAGAAGGCCAGATCGAAGGCAGGATCACCGAACCACGCGCATTCGGCGTCGATGAACACCGGGCCTTGCGGACCGACCAAAATATTCTTCGGGCTGACGTCGCCGTGGACGAGGGTGAATTTGGTGCGGGCGGTAACCTCGGCGAGGCGTTCGAGAGCCGCGGCGCGGTCGGGGTGCGCCCGCGCCGTGGCCAGCAGATAGGGTTCGAGGCGGATCGCACGGAAGGTCGCGTCGGTGGCAAACTCGGCCGCGATGGAGGGACACCTTGCGAAGCTACTGTGGATCAACGCGAGCCGGCGACCGATCTCGACGGCGGTCGATGGCATCACATGCCCGCGCTGCAGCTGTGCCTTCCACCCCTCGAAGGATTGCGGCGGCAGGTAGTCCATCGCGAACATTCCGGCGCTGGCGTCCTCGGCCAGCAATCGGGGGACGGCCTGCGGCAGGATGCCGGCGACGGCTTTGATCCATGCCGCTTCCTTGGTGTTCCGTTCAATCGGCGCCCGCCACTCGGCAGTGACCCGTAGCCGGGGCAAGGCGCGCTTGACACAGAACGCGGCGGCGCCGGCACGCACCAGCCAAATGTCGGAAGAGACGCCGCCGGGCAGGCGTTCGAACCGAACTACGGCTCCGAGTGGCGCCAATCCCGACCGCGCGACAAAATCGGCAATCGCCGGCTCTGGATAATCTTGGGAGGATCCGCCTTCCTCGGTTTCGATGGCTCGAACAGACATTCGATCTCCCCGCCGAGGCTTCCTCATCGCAATGCAAATATACGCCATCTCGACAGCGCTGCCCTGGCAATGTAATCAGTTTCGAACGAAACATGAACGCAGAGGTGGGTATGACGCGAGCGTCGGTGCAGGCGCGGCAGCAGGCCGAACGGCGGTTTCCGGTACGGGTGAGGATCGCCGTACCGCCCGAGGGGCTGGGCCGGCAGATCGAGGTCATGCATGCCTGGCTCGACGAAACTTGTGGCGTCGATGGGTGGGCAGCGACGCCCGCCGGATTCGTCGGCATCCTCAACGATGCAATCGCCTTCTATTTCGAGGATGCCGCCTTCGCCCACGCCTTTGTCACCCGCTTCTGTTGCGGCTACCGCATCGAGACGATCGAGGGCGCCTTTGCCTTCCGCAACGATACCCCGGCGCCGCGCCGCGGCGCCGGGGTACACAAGACCCCGTAACGATTGAATGACGCTGCTCGCCTCGGCGGCACTGATCGGGACCACATTTGTTGCTGCACTTCTCTACACGATCAGTGGGTTTGGTTTCGCCGTCCTCGCGGTTCCCCTATACCTGCTGTTGCTCGACTCGGCGCAGGCTGTTCAGCTCGCCATAATTCTCTCGACTGGCCTTTCATTTGCCGCGGTTCCGGCGCTGCGGCGAACCGTCGCTCCGACGCTGCTGCTGCACCTGACTGTCGGAAGCCTCCTCGGACTGCCGGCAGGCTTGTACTCGTTCCGGCATGCCGACCCGCTGCTCGTCCGGCTGGGTGTTGGTACTACGATCCTTGCGTTTGCCCTCCTGATTGCGGGGTCGCGACGGAAGGGTGGCCGACTTCCGGTCGCATTCGCCCGAACCAGCGGCCGCGATCTCGGCGCCGGGGCCGTCGCCGGGATGGCGACTGCACTGGTCGGGATGCCGGGCCCGCCGCTATTGATTTACCTGTTGCTGGCCGGGACGGCAGGGCAAACCGTACGCGCCACGCTTCTCGCTTTTTTTGCGCTGTCTTACAGCGCGACGGTCGTGTCCCATGTTGTGACCATCGGCATTCCGGCGGCCACTTGGGTCACCGCCGGCGTCCTAGCGCCCGTCGCCTTGCTCGGCGGGCTCGCCGGAAGGCCGATCGGCGACCGCCTGGGCGCCGACGGCTTTACCCGGTTGGCGATCGCACTCCTCACCGTCGCCGGTCTCTACACCGCAGCGGCTGCCGCAGTCGGGCTCGCTACCCGTCAGTCATGAGCACCAAACGGGCGAGAAAGAGATCAGCAAATCACCATGCGGAGCGCGTGACGAAATCAATAAACACAGGTATGATCCGGTGTGCTACGCGACTGCCCGCGGTCGACTGTTTCGCGCGGTTTAGGGGATGACCCGCCCGGCTTTCGCGAAAGCTGTGTTAACGAACACTGTAAAGCGGTGGGTGAGATCATGATCGGCCCTCCGGGCTTGCCGAAATACGGACGCCGGGTCTTTGCGTTTGCTGCGCCAAAACAGAGCCGGTCGCGGCAGCACCAGCAGGCCTGGAAATGGGTCACCGGCCTCTACTTGGCCGGGGTGCTGGCGCATTTCAGCCACCACATGGTCGCCCTTCCCGACGGCAGCAATCCGTCGAGCGAGGCGCTGACGAGCGCTCCGCTGAGCCTCGTCTGGCCAGCCGATCTGATGAAAACTCTGATCACCCTCGGCTGAGCAAGCCAGGGCGCGAACGGCCGCGGCCGTCGGCTCCCGACCCCTGTTAACTCTACTTCCCTGGCAGGCCCCGGAGTATAAGCTGGGAGCTTTTGCGACCGGGGGAGAGCACAATGCGAACAACGATAGCGGTGGGGGTTGCCTGCACACTGGCCGTGGCCGCCTTTCCGGCCGAGGCGGCGACCAAAGCGCCAGGCAAGGCGGCTCCCGCCTGTTCGGCTATCATTTTTCGCCCGCTGCCGTCAGGCACGCCCGACGGCGAGCAGCCGGCCGGAATGTACAAATCGCGTTATGGGCGGATGGAGCTGCGTGCCGAAGTCAAGCAGGGAAACCCGGTCGATTACTTCGTGACGTCTGCCGGTAAGCGGGTCGCTGCCGCTCCGTCGAGCCTCCCGGAAGCCGCAATGAGCTGTGCCGCGGCAAAGAAGATGCCTAAACCCGAGACCCCGGCCACGTCATGTACCGGCCAACGGTTCAAAGTCGTTATTGCCCATTCCGGAGATCAGCGCCTGGCATTGCTTTACGGTCAGGAGGGCGGCGGCTGGCATTTCTGCTCCGCCGGCACATTCTAGCTCGGTACTGCGCACCTAGCCCGCGGGTAAGCTAGGAAGCGCGAGGCTCATCGCCTTGCGAGCAGCCACATTGCAATGAGGTCGACCGGCCAAAACACCGCTGCCGAGAAGGCGACGGCGACTTCGGAGACCTCGATCGCCTGGTTTCCGGTGTGCAGATCTTCAATCAAATGGTAGGCGAAATCAGCGCCGGCCCCGAGCCCGTAGAGTAGCAGCGCCGCCAGCCACATCGAGCGCTGTTTGCGGTACGCCTCAGACGACCCGGATGTTTTTGAACTGCCAGGGATCATCGCGGTCGAGATCTTCCGGGAACAACCTTTCGCGGCCGTCGAGCGGGGTCCAATCGCCATACACGCCGACGACCTCGCCGAGATACGGTCGAGCGATTTCGAGGACGCGCAAGAAATCGACCTCCTCAGGCTCGACTATGCCCTCCCGCGGCTGCTCGATCGCCCAAACCATGCCTCCCAACACTGCGGCGGTGACCTGCAGAGAAGTGGCGTTGTTATGCGGCGCCACCCGCCGCGCTTCGCCGATCGACAGGCGCGAACCGTACCAGTAGGCGCCTTTGGCTTGCCCCATCAGCAGCACGCCCAGTTCGTCGATGCCTTCGGTGATTTCTTCCATCATCAAACGCTTGCGGTGCTGCAGCTGAAAGTTTTTCCCGGCAAACTCGTGGAGGCTCAGCACCGCATCGTCGCAGGGGTGATAGGCATAGTGACAGGTCGGGCGGCTGCGCACAGTGCTGCCGTCCCGGACCGTCAGATAATCGGCAATCGAGATCGACTCGCCATGGGTAATCAAGAACCCGTGATAGGGTCCCTCGAGAGGGGTCCAGCTGCGCACGCGCGTGGCCGCTCCCGGCCGCAGCAGATATATCGCCGCACCGCAGCCGAAGTCGTGGCGGCGGCCGTCCGACGGAAAATGCCGCTCGTGCGCCCCCCAGCCGAGCTCCGCGGGCTGTGAGCCTTCGCTGACAAAGCCATCGATCGACCAGGTGTTGACAAACTCGCCCGGCTCCTTCGGTACGCTCGAGACCTGAGTATCGCGCTCGGCGATATGGATCACCCTGACGCCGAGCGCCTCGGCGAGACGGGCCCATTCGGCGCGCGTCGCCGGGACTGCGTCGCTCAAACCGGCGCCGCTCGCCAGATCGATCAGCGCCTGTTTGACAAAATGCGAGACCAGACCGGGATTGGCGCCGTGGGTCAGGACCGCGGTCGGGCCGCGGGAGTAACGAGCCCGAACCGCCAGAGCGCTTTCGCGCAGCGCATAATTGGAGCGCGCCGATGGCGGCAGGCTGGGATCGGTGTAGCCGCCCGGCCAGGGCTCGATGCAAGTATCGAGATAGAGCGCACCTCGTTCCTGGCATAGTTCGATCAGCGCCACGCTCGACACGTCGACCGAGACGTTGAGGAGAAAATCACCCTCACCGAGTTGCGGCTCGAGTAGAGCGCGGTAGTTGCTGCGGGTCAGGGCGGTTTCGATAAAGCGGATCCCATATTCAGCTGCGACATCGTGTCCGCGCGGCTCGGCGGTGATGATCGTGATTCGCTCCGCGGCAATGTCGAGATGCCGCAGCAGCAAGGGGAGGACACCTTGTCCTATGCTGCCGAAGCCGACGATGACGAGGCGGCCGGGAAAAGCGACGTGCTTTTTATGGAGCATGGCAGTCGGAGGCTGATCGGAGTAACAGGCGCTAACGTCGCCGATCGGCGAGAGGATTACAACCGCTCGGCACCTGGGCTAATGTCCCGCCGCTGGTGAGGAGATGGCGGCGAATGCGGAAGCTGGCGACAGCGCTCGCGGTGGGCGCATTGCTTGCGGCGGAGCCTGCACTACCGCAGGCGAAAAGCGGCAAGGGGGGTGGCTACGAGCAGCTCAACCTGTTCAGCGAAGCCTATGACCGCATCCGGCAGGATGCGGTTGAACCGGTTGGCGAAGGAAAACTGATCGGCGCGGCGATAGCCGGGATGTTGTCCGGGCTCGACGCCCGCTCGGCCTACATGAGCGAGGCTGCCTACCGGTCAATGCAGACGCCGGCCAATGAGGACCAGGCGAACATTGGTCTTGTCGTTACCATCGACAACGGGCAGTTGAAGGTAATCGCACCGCAGGATGGCTCACCGGCAGCGCAGTCCGGGATCAAGCCGGGAGACCTCATTTTTGCGATCGATAAGGACCCGACCTACGACCTGACCCTGGGTGAGGCCGAGCAGAAGCTGCGTGGTCCCATCGGCAGCGAGGTTGAGCTGAACTTGCGGCGCGGCAATCAGGCGCCGATCAAGATCGCGGTCAAGCGGGAGCGCTACAAGGTGCAGACAGTGGCCGCTCGCGTTGAGGGAGGAAATATCGGCTATCTTCGCGTCGCCGGGTTCGATGGCGGCACGGCGACGTCTCTGACCAATGCGGTGCAGGATCTGCGGCAGCAGGCCGGCAACAAGTTGATCGGCCTTATTGTCGATCTGCGGAATAATCCCGGCGGCAGTTTCGACGCGGCGGTCGCTGTAGCTGATGCCTTCATCGACAAGGGCGACATCGTCGTCGTCAAAGGACGCAAGCCCGTCAGCCTCAAGCGGATCAGCGCTACGCCCGGCGATGTCGCGCAAGGGATGCCGATCGTCGTTCTGATCAACGGAGGAACCGCCCGGGAGGCAGAGCTCGTCGCCGCCGGGCTGCAGGACAATCGGCGGGCCGTGTTGCTCGGGACCAAGAGCTTTGGTGAGAGCTCGATCGAAAGCTTGATCCCGCTCCAGGGAAACGGGGCCATCCGGCTTACCACCGCCCGGTTCATGACGCCGAGCGGCCAGAGAATCCAAGGAAAAGGTCTCACCCCCGACCTGACGGTAATGCCGCTGAAGCTGGCGAAGCTCCCTCAGAGAGAGCGGCTTCGCGAAGCCGATCTTCGCGGTGCGTTGAAGAACACCGACCCGGCGGCTGCGGAGACCAAGGGCTCCCCAAGCAAGGCGGCCGCAGGAAAAAGCGATACACCCGTGTCTGAGCCGGCTCCCTCCCTCGCAACCGCTGATATCGGCTCCGCGGCCGACGAGCAGCTCAGCCAGGCGGCCGACGTGCTGCGCGGATTGGCGCTGGTCAGCGGCCGAGCGGGCTAACAGAAGTGAGCCGCGAAGGGTCGCGGTTTCTGGTGCTCGGCGCCGGCGCGGTAGGCGGGTATTTCGGCGGACGCCTTGCCGAGGCGAAGGCCGATGTCACATTCCTCGTACGCGCGGCGCGCGCCGCGGCACTCAACGAGCGCGGGCTGGCCATCGAAAGCACGTTCGGCGACGTTACAATACCCGTTAAAACAGTGACTGCGGACACCCTCAGTGGGTTTTTCGACACCGTATTACTGACCGCAAAGGCCTACGATCTCGAGCCGGCAATCGTCGCCATCCAGCCAGCTGTCGGCCCGGAAACGGCAATACTGCCGGTGCTCAACGGTCTCGTGCACCTGGACCGGCTCGATGCGGCTTTCGGCCGCGAGCGCGTCCTCGGCGGTGTCGCCTATATCGCGGCGACGATGACTGCAGAGGGCACCATTCGCCATCTCAACCGCATCCACGGCATCACTTTCGGGGAGCGCTCCGGCGAGATCAGCCGCTGGGTCGAGAAGATTGCCCAGACCTTTGCCGCCACACCGGTCAGCGCTAAGGCGAGTGACAACATCATGACCGACATGTGGGAGAAGTTCGTCATGATTAGCTCCCTCGCCGGCATGAATTGCCTTATGCGCGGGTCGGTGGGTGACATCCTCGCCGCTGATGACGGCGAGGGTTTGATCCTCGAGCTGCTGGCGGAATGCGAAGCGGTGGCGGCCGCCTCGGGGTTCCCGCCGCGCCCCCAACACCGCGAGCAGTGCCGCACCATGCTGACCGAACGGGGCAGCAGTTTCAGCGCGTCGATGCGCCGGGACCTCGAGGCCGGATTGCGCACCGAGGGTGAGCAGATTCTCGGCGACATGCTGCGGCGCGCCCGCGCTAACGGAATCGTTACACCGCTGCTGCAGGCTGCGGTCTGTCACCTCCAGGTTCACGAGCTCCGGCTGGCGGCGCGCCGGTGAGGTTGCGAAGCGGAGCGATCGCCGGGCATTTTTTGGACGGAGAAACTGCGATAGCAACGACGACCTCTCGCCGCCGTCGCCGCAATGCGCTATGTCGACCGTGCCGAACGGCCAATATCAGGAACTTTTTCCACGATGAGCTTTTAGAACGTGCTGCAATCATTTCTGGACGCCGAAAGGCAAGGCCCTACGAAAACCCACACCCGCGTCGCTACTCGGCCGCACTCGTTTGGAAACGCCGAGGATCATTCGGTTCGCGTCGTAACCTATAACATTCATACCTGCGTTGGCGTCGACCGGCGCTATGATCCGAGCCGCATTGCCGCAGTACTGCGCGAAATCAATGCCGATATCGCCTGCCTGCAGGAAGTCGGTGCTCGCCGCGGCACCGGGCGGCATGCCGATCAGTGGGCCTATCTGGGCGAGGCGACCGGGTGTCG
>Ga0306920_100012458_pt1 | contig 11541 bp, 12 predicted proteins | sample flu12Cox44000170_FD_204666 | JGI IMG/M metagenome (GOLD analysis project Ga0306920, IMG submission 204666) | Lab enrichment of tropical soil microbial communities from Luquillo Experimental Forest, Puerto Rico - flux4day.12C.oxic.44.000.170 (v2)... | ecosystem: Environmental > Terrestrial >...
GCGGCACGGACGGTTGCCGCCTGTCGTTCATGGGTCTGCCGACGCCAAACCTCTTCGCCGGCGAGCACAACTTTCACTCGCGCCTCGAATGGGTCTCCGTCCAGGACATGGAGAAATCAGTCGAGGTGATCGTTCACCTCTGCCAGATCTGGGAGGAGCGGGCAGAAACGTAGAAGCTAGAGTCAGAAGTAAGAATCTGAAATCCAAAGTCTGAAATCTGAAATCTCTAACCTCACCTGAGGCTGGCGAACGTGTACGTCACACCGGTGAACCACGAATGCGTGGTCCGCGTGGACAGATCCGTGAGGAAGTTCGTGTCGGTGACCGGTCGTCCTTCGACCACGCCGGGCGGGAGCGTCTCCACGGGTCCAATCGCAACGCCCGCGGTGAACGCGGCGTGCGACCCGAAGCGCAGCGCCGATCCGAGGTAGAACGTCGCGCGCGCGTCGCCGCGCAGACCGATCCCGAACGACAACGGCGCGAGCCATGGGTGGCTATCGTGATAGACCTGCGCGAACATCGCGATGCCCAGATTCACACTGCTTTCCTGATTGGGCTGACGCAGCACCACGCGCGTCGGCTGGCCCGACACGTTTCCGAGCGCATAGACGGGATCCACCAGGCCGGTCGCCACGAAGCCGCCGGTGAGCGCCATGTCCCATCCAGGCGTGGACTCGCCCTGAGATGCGCTCGCGCTGCGCTGGTCGGCTGCCGAAGCGTTCGCCGCCGCTCCCAGGAGAAAGAGTGCACACGCGAGCGGCAGCGCGATCGTCCTTGGGGAGAGAGTGAACATAGTGGTGCACACTGTTGTCTCCGACGCCACGAGAGTCAACAAGTATTTTGTGGTGACCATCTCGTAGAATGACAACTCCGTGATCTGTCGGTCCGCGTTCGTGGCGTTCGTGGGGTTCGTGTGTGCGCTCGCGGCTGCAACCGCCCGCGCCGACGATCGTCCGCCCGTGGTCGCGTCGCTGGATGACGCATTTGTTACGCACCAGGCCGGCAGCGACGTCTGGTCCATCGGCAGCGCCAACCTGGAACTCGTGATCGGCTTCGACGCGACGCGCACGCTGGCGCTGCAGCGGCTTGCCAATCCGCCGGCCGGCCGCACGTGGGACATCGCCCAGGCACCGGACTTCAGCCTCACTGCCGGCGGCGAGCGGATCTCGCTGACGTCGAGCGGAGCCGTGTCTTTCATCTCCGCCACCGCGGCGAAAACCGACAACGGCGTCACGCTGACCTTCATGTTCGAGCATCGGGCGCAGCGGCTGCAGATCGCCCGCATCTACGCCTGTTACCCCGGGTCGCCGACGATCGAGACCTGGACCCGCGTGTCGAGCACAGGAGGCGACGGCGCAGGCCTGACCGATCTGATGGCCTGGAGCATGAACATGCCGCTCGGCAACGTGCGATGGCTCGGCGGGCTGCGCGGCGATTCCGCAAACAGCGATGGGGCATCGACCGACGCGTTCGTCTTCGCCGAGCACGACTTCGAACCTGGTGAACGACTCGACCTCGGCGCCGAGGGACGATCGTCCGAGTCGTTCGTCCCCTTCTTCCTCGTGGATGACGGGCGTGACCAGTTCTACGGCGGGCTGATCTGGTCCGGAGTCTGGCGGGCCTCGCTGGAACGCGCGAACGACCGCCTCGCTGTGACCGTTGCATTCCCGGGCGTCGGGACCAGCGTCAGCAGCTCGAAACCGTTCGAATTCCCCCACACGTTCTTCGGCCTTGCGGCGAAAGCCACCGGCGACGAAACCGGCGCGATGCGCCAGTTCGTCCTCCAGGGCATCCGCAACGGACGGCCGTTGCAGCCTCTGGTCACGTACAACACCTGGTTCGCGTACGGTACGCGCGTCGACGAGGACTCGATGGTCGCGGAGATCGATCGGGCTGCGTCGCTCGGCATCGAACTGTTCGTGATGGACGCCGGCTGGTACGTCGGGGCCGGCGAGACCGGAGACTTTGACTTCGATGCCGGCCTTGGATCGTGGACGGCCGATCCTGATCGCTTTCCGTCCGGCCTCGCCAGCCTCGCCGACTACGCCCACGGCATGGGGCTGAAGTTCGGACTGTGGATCGAGCCGGAACGGGTCTCGCTGGCCACGGTCGGGAAGCCGGGGCTGGCGCAGGAGCCGTGGCTCGCCACCCGCGGCAGCGACTACGGCTCGCCCGTGAGCGCGCAGATCTGCCTGTCGGGCGCCGCCGGCCGCAAGTGGGTGATGGATCAGCTAGTGACCCTGATCGATCGCGTACGCCCCGACTACCTGAAGTGGGACAACAACTTCTGGATCAACTGCGATCGTACCGGCCACGGACACGGTCCCGCGGACGGGAACGTGGCGCACGTGCAAGCGCTCTACGGCATCCTCAACGAGCTCCGAAATCGGTACCCGGATCTGCTGATCGAAAACGTGTCGGGCGGCGGTGCGCGCCTCGACTTCGGGATGATGGCGTTCACCGACACCGCATGGATGGACGATCGAACGTCCCCTGCGTCGCACGTCCGCCACAACATCGAGGGGTTGTCGTTCGCGTTTCCGCCCGCCTACCTGCTGTCGTTCCTGATCGACGCCGACGGCGAGCCGATCGCCGGCGCCGAGGATCTGCCGCTGCTCGTCCGCAGCCGCGGCGCCGGAATCCTCGGCCTGACGTATCGCACCGACCTCATGGACGACGATACTGCGGAGCTCCTGAAGGAGCAGATCGCCGAATACAAAACCTATCGCGCCATCGTCGCGCCGGCCAACGCGCTGCTTCTGTCGGCCCAGGCGCCGATCGACTCGACCGGCTGGGAAGTGCTCGAGGAGGTGACGGCGGAAGCCCGGAGCGCGCTCATTTTCGGCTTCAAGGGAGACGACCAGGATGGACGCCTGATCGTCCGGCCGCGAGGACTGCTCGCCGACGCCGTTTACGACATCTCGTCACTGGATGTCGGTCCGCTCGGCTCGGCACGCGGCGATGTGCTGATGCAGGACGGAATAGAAATGGTGCACGCGGGAGGCTCGCGCGCGCACGTGTTGATGCTCTTCGCTCGCTGACCTTACTTGCACTCGGGCGTCACTGCCTTCGGCCGGTGCTCGTTCCACTTCGTGACGATCCGCTTCAGCTCTGCGATCGGTTCCGGGTTGTCGTCCACTTGCAGCCGGAGAACGGTGTCGTTGTGGAGCCAGACGCCGCAGTTCTTCTTCACAATCACGAGCGCCGCCGACTGCTGTCCCCGTTTGTCCCCGCCGCCTGCCTGACCACCTTCCAACGCCGCCACCAGCCGCTGGGACAGATGACCAGACGTGCTTTCGAACGCCGAAATCATGTTGTCGACGACGGCGGGCCCCGCGAGAATGTTGCCCTGTGCCGTCGCGTACTTGCCGCTCTTGTGGCCGGCCCATTCAGTCGCCTTTGGTCCGGTGTATGCCGCGAACTGTCCTTTCAGGTTCATGACCGCGAACTGACGACCCTGTTTGCTCCACGCGTCAGGCAGCGGATCGGGATCCTTTTCCCAGATCTGTTTGACGATCGCGTCGGGGGCCATGCCCGTTCGCAGCAAGGCGAGCGCTTTCGGTCCGTAGCCAACGTCGACGATCGCCTGCGTTGCGGCAATACCAGCATCGGCATCCGCCCAGAGCACGCCGTTACCGACTGAAAAGACGCGAGACTGAACGGCGCCCCCGACTTCGCCTGTGGCCGGATCGAACCCGAGGATCGAGAACGTCCCCGTCTCCCACAGCGGCGGCTGCTGCACTTGGGCGCTCGGTCGCAGAATCGATGCGCCGATCATCAGCGCCATTGCCACGGTCACGATCATCACGTTGCGTGTCAACACGAACCTCCCCATGCGCTCACCACGGCCTTGACCGATTTCTCCTTAATCTCGACGACGACGTAGCGCTCGTTGTCCCAGCTTGAGTACTGCGCGAGCCAGTACAGTGTCCCGCGCACGCGCATCGCACCGAGCGGCAGCATGTAGGTCGCACCTCGTTTGTCGCAGTTCAGCAGGTCGACCACCATGAACAGCGAGTTCACCTGTGTGCCATCGGCTGCGAACCAACCCGTGCCGAACGCGATAGCTTCGCAGTCGTCCACGGTCTGACCCAGCAGGCGATAACGGCGCGACGCTTCGATGTGGTAAATGCGTGGGTGCTTTCCAACAGCGTCGATCGCTTCGACTTCAGGATCGCGCCCTTCCCTGGCGCGGCGAGCGACGGGATGACCGTATCGGTTTTCCATCAACCGCTCCGCGTGGTTGAACGCGGCGCGGATCGCGGGCATGGCGGCCCGCACCTCAGGGGAATCCGGCGAGAGAATCGCGATCCGTTCGATGGTCTGCGGCGGCGATACGACAAGCCCATCCTTTGGGTACGGCTGGACGGTGCGAGGAGGCGGCAACTCGTCCGGTTTGTAGTCCGTGCGGAGGCCGATTTGACGGGTGCAGTGCACGTCGACCCAATCCGGCTGCACGACGCGGAGCCTTTGAGGTTCCTGGGTCGCCCACGATTCCCACTCCGCGAGCGCGCCCGTCGGACCCCACCATTTCGACGGGACATCGCGCAACGCGATCGGCACTTCCAGGTCGACGTTGGGAAGAGGCCAGTTGTCCGCCCACCGCTTCCCGTCGAACGCGGCGAACGGCACGATGATACCGTCGCGCCGCAGCACGCCAACACCGAACGCGCCGGGTTTCGCGTCGGCGGCGACGAAGCTCGCGGCGAACGCGAGAACGGCGGCAGCCGTCGAGGCACCGGCGCTGCTGAACGTCATAGCCGCGGAGTATACTCCCCGCTCCACCGGAGGAAGGTCGATGACGCGGGAGGATCTGCGGGTTACAGCGGACAACTACGTCAAGGCATGGCAGCGCCGCGATCCGGTCGCCATCGGACAGCATCACGCACTGGACGGCGTGATGGAGAGCCTGATCTACTCGAGACTCCACGGGCGGAAGGCGATCGAAGACGCGGCGCGCGCCTTCTTCACGTCGTTTCCGGATGCGAGATTTATCATCGATGCGGTCATCGTCGACGTGCCGCAGGTGGCGGTGTTTACGACGGTGGATGGCAAACACGTCAACGAATTCTTCGGGATGCCGGGCACTAATCGTCACCTCGAGTTTCAGAGTGGATGGCTGCTCGAGATGAACGAGGATCTGCTGATTGTGTCTGGACGGCGAATCTTTGACTTCACCGGATTGCTCGTTCAGCTGGGGATCCTGCGAGCGAAGCCGGCGAAGCCGTAGGCGTCTGACTGGTTATCTCGGGCTGGCGGTCGGGGAAGGTTTTCGATCCGATCCGATGCTGAAGAGAAGGCGGCGACGTCCGTGCTGGACGCCGCCGCCTGGCATGTTGTTCGTTACTTCTTCTGATCTCCGCCGGTCGCCTTGTCGGTCGTGCTCGTTGTGCTGAACGTGATCGCCGTGAACTGCATTTCTTCCCACGTCTGATCGCCCCAATACACGTTCTTCTTGGGATCGGGGTTCGCCTTGTTGGCGCTCGAGTTGTCGTACCACGCCGCCGTGTGGATTTTGGTGCCCTTGGGCATGGTCAACGGCTGCTTGAAGACGTAGTCGGTCTGCCAGTTGAAGTCGTACTTCGGCACGTTCAAGATCACTTCCGAACGCCCATCGGGATAGATCGCGCTGACTTCCCACTTTTTGCCGCGCATGTGGGTGTGCGGCAACAGGCTCCAGATCGTCATGTCCTGATTCAGCGTCATCTCCGCGTCGACGCGGGTGTCGGACGAACCAGCGGGCAGGATGAAGTTCATGTTCTGCAGCGTGGCGACGTTGACCTCGGTCTTCGGCGCTTCCTTCGCCCACTTGATGCCGACCCTCGTCCGATCCGTCGACGCTTTGCCGTTCGCCGTGTAGTGCTCCTGGATGATCAACGTGGCCCCCGCCGGGACCCGGAGAGCCGTTCCGGGCTGGTAGACGCGCACCGACTGTCCGGGGGCATATCCAGCCAGCCAGCCCGTCGGCTGGTGTTTCATCGGCCGATCGTTCGGCTCGGCCCCCTGCTCCGTCTTGGGCGCATCCGCCGGACGACGCATGTTCGGCGCGGGCGCGAAAAGCTGGGCGCCGCGCGGCGCCGGCTTCGGATCGATCAGATACACGATGACGTGGTGGACGACCGCGCGATTCCCCGGCCGCACTTCAATGGCCTGCGCCCATCGGTCCTCCGTGAGGTTGGTGGGCACTTCGAAATTCTTGTACTCGATGGTGCCGCTGGCGGGAACCGGGTAATCCTCGAGCATCGACCAGATGGTGTCGGGCTCCCCGATTTGCCAGCCGTCGGTGAACTTTGGAAGCTTCGGCGTGTCAGCCGGGTTTCCCTCCGGCGCACCGGCGCTGACCCACTTCACGATCGTCTCGCGGTCGCGGTCGCTCAGGCGCCGATCGTTGAGGAACTGGCCGTGGGCAGGATCCGCGTGCCAGGGGGGCATGGTTCCATCCGTCACGTGCGTAGCGATGGATTTCGCCCAGGGTCTGGCCTCGCTGAATGACGTCAGCGGCATCGGCCCGATTTCGCCAGGCCGGTGACATCCGGTGCAGTTCTGAAACACGATTGGCGCGACGTCCTTGCTGAACGTTGGAGCGGCTGGTGACTGTGCGTACACAGACGACGCCGCTCCGATGAGGCCGGCCAGGGCTACGGCGACCCGGGTGGAATTCATAGGCTCCTCTGCTGATTAACCAGTTTGGGGGACCTGAAGATAGTACCACTATATTACGAGCGGGACGCAGCAGAGGTTTCGCGAAAACGCGCTATTTCTTGCGGGATCCGCTCTTTCTTTTCCTCGGCACCTTGGCGCCGGCCTTTCGCGCCTCGCTCAGACCGATCGCAATCGCCTGTTTCCGGCTCGTCACCTTCTTGCCCGACCGCCCGGACTTGAGCGTGCCGTGTTTCCGCTCGTGCATCGCCCGCTCGACCTTGCTTTGCGCCTTCTTCCCGTACTTGGCCATGCCCTCTCCTTCAACTCATCGACGAGTCTGCCGCGGCGCGCGGTCGCCAACGCTTCTCACGGCGCGCACTCTGCGCTGACGAATTTGCAAAACGAAGGCCGGTAAGGGCAAGCTGGGGCATGATCAAAATGGCGATGAACGCAGCGATAGCGTCTGTGATTCTGGGCCTCGCGGGTCCGTCTGTCCTGGCGGCCGACCTTTCGAAGAGCGAAATGACCCGCGTGCAGGAAGCGGCGGCCGTGCTCAAGGAAATCCACGGCGTGCCGGACAAGAGCATCCCCCAGGATCTCTGGGACCGCGCCGCATGCGTGCTCGTCGTACCGAGCCTGAAAAAGGCCGCGCTCGTCGTCGGTGGCGAATACGGCAAGGGTTTGATGAGCTGTCGCCACGAGGGCAACTGGACGGCGCCGATCTTCATGCGCATCGAGAAGGGCAGCTGGGGTCTTCAGATTGGGGCACAGTCAATCGACCTGGTCCTGCTCGTGATGAATTCGACGGGCATGGAGAAGATGCTTCGAAACAAAGTGTCGCTCGGAGCGGAGGCGTCGATAGCCGCCGGTCCTGTGGGACGAGACGCGCGCGCGGCGACTGACGCGCAGATGAAAGCGGAAATCCTCTCGTACTCGCGCACCCAGGGACTGTTCGCCGGCATCAACCTGTCGGGCGGCGTCGTCCGAGCGGATGCCGATGACAACGTGGATCTGTACGGCAAAGAGATCGTGCCGAAGGACGTCGTCATGAACGGAACGGTCGCGGCGCCTGCGAGCACTGACGCGTTCATGTCGGCCCTCAAAAAATAGCGCCTCACGCGATATTCAGTCAGCCCTCGTTATCGGCTGCTTCCCATCCCTGCCTCGAACCTCAGCGGTCTCGCAACCTCAGCGCTGACGATTTCAGACCACGTACACGGTCGAGCCTGCACGGGCACACAACGTGCACCTGATCCAGAACAGAGGGACGAATTGGAAGGAGGATTCCACATGAGGCTGGTCAAGGCAGTATGTTGCGCGGCGGCGCTGATGGCGCTGGTCGCTCCCAATGCGCTCGCAGACGAGTGGAACAAGAAGACGATCCTGACGTTCAGCGGTCCGGTACAGATTCCCGGCGCCACGTTGCCGGCCGGCAGCTACGTGTTCAAGCTGGCTGATCTCGCGGGAAATCGTCACGTCGTGCAGGTGTTCGACAAGGACGAACGGAAGATCTACACCACGATGCTCGCCATCCCGAACGAGCGCCTGGAGCCCAGTGACAAACCGGTGGTGTTGTTCTCGGAGCGCGCCAGCGGCTCGCCGCAGGCTGTGAAGGTCTGGTACTATCCCGGAGACAAGATCGGCAACGAGTTCGTCTATCCGAAGTCGCAGGCGATGAGAATCGCGAGGGAGACGCACACGCGTGTGCTCGCGACGAACGACGAACCGAAGGCCACTGCGAGCAAGGCCGGTGAGATTCCGGTCGAGATGAAGAGCGCCGCCGTCGGATACTTCGACGAGAACGGAAACTGGCAGAGTGAGGCCGACAGGCCGGTTGTGATGTCGAACCCGCCAACCCAGACCGCCAGGGCCGAGACAAGCCAGAACGCGGGCACGTCCGGCAGCCGCCCCGCGCGCCAGCATCTGCCGCGCACAGCGAGCAGCCTTGCGCTGTTCGAGCTACTGAGCGGCCTTTCGATGGCGGGCGGCTTCGCGGTGCGACAGATTCGCAAGCACGTCTCATAAGAATGGGTGGCGAACGGCGAGCGCACCGCGTTGACCAGCAGCGACAATCGGTCGCCGTCAGTCGGGCGTTCGCCGTTCTGTGTTCGTCGATGCTCGTCGTGTCATTCGGGACCAGGCATCCCTCGTCCGCACAGTCGCCCGTGTTTCGTTCCGGTTCGAGCGAGCTGGTGGTGTTGCCGGTCGTCGTTACCGACCGGGACGGACGCTACGTGTCCGACTTGCCGGCAGAACGATTCATCATCTACGACAACGGACGCCGGGTTCCGATCGAGCTGTTCTCGAACGAGGATACGCCTGTCACGGTCGGCATCATCGTGGATGCCAGCGGCAGCATGCGTCCGAAAATCGCGGAGGTCGTGGCGGCGTCGACACAGTTTGCGCGGTTGAGCAATCCGGAGGACGAGCTGTTCGCGATTCGCTTCAACGACAGCGTGAAAGACCTCATCCCCAACCGGCCGTTTCTGCTCGCGAGCGACGTCCTTGCGCTCGAAGCCGCCGTTCGTTCCATTCGGCCGGATGGCCGGACAGCTCTCTATGAGGGCATCATGGATGGCCTCGATCATCTGACGAAGGGAACGCGCACCAGAAAAGTGCTCGTGGTCATCAGCGACGGCGGCGACAATGCGAGCGTCGCCACGCTGGAGACCGTTCTCGCGCGCGCACGGGAGTCGAGCGCAGCAATCTACACCATCGGCATCTACGACGCCGACGACGTCGACAAGAACCCGCGTGTGTTGAAGTCGCTCTCGGAAACGACAGGCGGCGAACGGTTCCTGCCGAAGTCTCCGGGCGAACTGCTGGACGCGTGCTCGCGCATCGCGCGGGAGATTAGAAGCGGCTATACGATCGGCTATGTGCCGCCGGCGCAAGATGGCACGTATCATCGGATCAAACTCGAGATCCCTCCCGCGGCCGGACGGAAGCTGAACGCCCGCACTCGTCCCGGCTATTTCGCGTCGACGCGCACGGCGCAAAAATGACCACGGCATCGACACTTCGATGGGTGGAACGCGGACTGATCGCGGCCGGGGCGGCACTCGGCATCTGGTGCGCGATGGTTCTGCTCGAGGCACGATTTCATCAGACGGCGAAGCTGCCCGAGCCTCAGCTCACGGTGACCCAGACCGCGCTGCCTGGAGATGCCGGCGCTTCACCAACGCCACAGCCGCCAGCACCGGCGTCCGGCACGCTGCTCGGACGCCTCGAGGCGCCTTCGGTGAAGTTGTCAACCGTCGTGCTCGAAGGCAGCGACGATGGGACCCTCAGTCGCGGATCGGGTCATATCGAAGACACACCGGTCCCCGGCCAGCCGGGCAATGTCGGCATTGCCGGACATCGCGACACGACGTTTCGTGCGTTGCGAAATATCCACGTCGGCGACCCGCTGGATTTCAAGACCGCCGAGCGCGTGTACCGCTATCGCATCAGCAAGACGATGATCGTCGGACCCGACGACGTCTACGTGCTCGATCCCACCGCGGAGCCCGCGCTGACGCTGGTCACCTGCTATCCGTTTGAATTCATCGGACACGCCCCGAGACGGTTCATCGTGCGCGCGGATCTGGTGGCAGAAGAACCTTGGGCAGGACAGGCAGGAGGGACAGGAAAGGCGGGAAGGGCTGGAAGGGCAGGAGCGGCAGGATGGGACAGTCGAACCGCAGCGACCAGACGATAGTCAGGTTCTCGATCAATCTACCTGTGGTGCTGCCAATCCTGCCCTTCCCGCCTGTCCTGCCCATCCTGCCCGATTCTACTGTCGGGTAATCGTCACCGTATAAAAGCCGCTATTGTCGGAGCGCTCGTCGTCGTTGACGCCGAGGAACAGGCGGCCCGACGCCGGCATTGGCAGCGGCTGTGTCTGCATGCCGATCCCGAACGACGCACTGTTACCCACCCTGCCAATCAACGCGCCGACGGGAACGCGCGGATCCGGGTATGTCGAGCGACGCTCAGACGGGTTGCCATCGGGATTGGACACTTGTCCGTTGCCGCGCCCGAACGCGATCTGCCCGCTCGCGTGGAACGTCACGCGCTCGCCTTCGTTCACGACGAGGCCGGTGTCAATCCACGGCAGGTTGGCTTCAACGCGCACCTGAACGTCTCGACTCTGTCCGGTTGTGCCGACAGCGCGCCCATCGCGGCGGTCGTAGGAATCACGCCCGTACTCCCCGCGTTCCCATTGATCGCGGCCCTGGTAATCGCGACCGGCGTACTCCCGCCCGTTGCCGTCGCGTCCGTAGAATCGTCCGCGGTCGTTGTAGACCCAGCGCGCCCGATCGGGATTCAGGTACACGCGATTGATGGCACGAATCGGAATCTGTTCCGGCCTGCCCCTCCCGGCATCCCACACGATGGTGTCGCCGCCGAGCAAGGCGACGAAGCGTCCCGCGAGGATGCGCCCGTCTCGCATCACGAGGGTCTGCTCCGGCCCCAGACGGTTCAATTCCCCCGGCGCCGGCTCACCGCCTGCGAACTCGATCACCGCGATTTCATCGAGACGGAAAGTCATATCCCTGCGGTTCGTCGCGAGGGTCAGCTCACCGTTGTTCCGATAGCGGGAACCCGAACTGACGACCGTTCCACTCTGGCGATCGCCGTTCGTGAGGATGAAGTCGGCGCGCTCCGGCGCCGCGAAGGCGTAGACGCCGGTGCATGCGACCAGCGCCGTTGCGGACAGGAGTCGGCGAAGCATCGAAGCCCTCCTCTCTGGTAACGCGTGGCGCCGAGGCACCACCTGCTGACGGAGCAAGGGCTGGACCAACGCGCAGTACGCGCTGGTCTGCGAGAAAGCGAAGCTCGGCGGGCGGAATGCTGCAGCTAAAAGCGAACACCGACGCCGAGGATGATCCGCTGGGTCGGGATACCGGTGTCGGT